>Ga0209539_1002115_pt1 | contig 10514 bp, 9 predicted proteins | sample BarGraNGADG00312_2_FD_184499 | JGI IMG/M metagenome (GOLD analysis project Ga0209539, IMG submission 184499) | Arctic peat soil microbial communities from Barrow, Alaska - Barrow Graham LP Ref core NGADG0011-312 (SPAdes) (version 2) | ecosystem: Environmental > Terrestrial > Soil > Wetlands >... | reverse complement strand
GCCAAGAAGAAAGCAGCGAAGAAGCCAGCGGCGAAGAAGAAGGCTCCGGCCAAGAAGAAGGCTCCGGCCAAGAAGAAGGCTCCGGCCAAGAAGGCCGCGGCGAAGAAGAAGGCTCCGGCCAAGAAGAAAGCGGCGAAGAAGCCAGCGGCGAAGAAGAAGGCTCCGGCCAAGAAGGCCGCCGCCAAGAAGAAGGCTCCGGCCAAGAAGGCCGCCGCCAAGAAGAGGTAGCACGTAGTAACGAAAGGAAAGGCCTTGGCTGAGAAGAAAGCGGCCGGGAAGGAAGCGGCCGCCAGATTGTCGTCCCCTGAAACAGTTGAAAAGACGGAATCCGCGGCTTCTAAGCCGGCCGTCGAGCTGATTGACGCTTCTGGTGAACCTCGTGTCGGTGTGTTCATCTGCCATTGCGGAACCAACATCGCCGGCTTCCTCGATGTCGGGGAAGTCACAGAGTACTCGAAGACTCTGCCCAACGTAGTGTTCGCCACTCGCAACTTGTACACATGTGCAGAGGACGGAATCAGTGCGATAAAAGACGCGATCAAGGAGCATAAACTCAACCGCGTTGTCGTGGCGTCGTGCACGCCGCGTACCCACGAGCCCCTCTTCCGTGACGCTTGCGAGGAGGCCGGACTCAACAAGTACCTTTTTGAGTTCGCGAACATTCGCGACCAATGCTCCTGGGTCCATATGCACGAATGGGATGAGGCAACAGCCAAGGCCAAGGATCTCGTGCGCATGAGCGTGATGAGAGCCGGGCTCCTCCAGCCCCTGGAGGAGATATCGATCGACATCCACCCCGCTTCCCTCGTCATAGGCGCCGGCGTCGCCGGCATGACGGCGGCGCTTTCCATCGCCGACCAGGGATACGAGGTCTTTCTCGTCGAGAAGGAGGCGGAGGTCGGGGGCATGATGCGTAACCTCGACAACCTGAGTCCGACAAACACTGACCCGCGGACGGTCATATCACGCTACCTCGAGCGTATCAACGCGAACCCCAACGTTCGCCTGATCACCGGCGCGACGCTCAAGTCGATAAACGGTTACTTCGGCAACTTCGACGTTACCGTGACGGTTGGCGATCGCGAGGAGACGTTCAAGGTGGGAACCATCATCGTCGCGACGGGCTCCGAGGAGATGAAGCCCGAGGGCCTCTACGGTTACGGCGAGCTCAACAACGTGATGACGCAGGGCCAGCTCGAGCTCATGCTCAAGGAAGACCGCGTGCCTGGTGTGAAAGACGCGGTGTTCATCAACTGTGTCGGCAGCCGCGGCCAGAGGGTATCTTACTGCAACCGCATATGCTGCATGGTCGGCATCAAGAACGCCATTGCGCTCAAAGAGAAGTTCCCGGAGGCAAACGTCAGCGTCCTGCATAACGACATCGAGGTCTACGGTGTCATCCAGGAGGACTGGTACAAGAAGGCCCGTGCGCTGGGCGTGCGCTTCCGTAAGTACGCCCCCGAGCGCCGTCCCGAGGTGACCGAGGAAGACGGCAGGCTCAAGGTGAAGACGTACATGGAACTCATGCAGCGCGAGCTCGATATCCCGGCCGACATCGTCGTGCTCTCTTCTCCGCTGGTACAGACCCAGAGCGGCCTCGACCTCGCCAAGATGCTGCGCGTGCCGATCGGCCAGGACAAGTTCTTCTTCGAGGCGCACGTCAAGCTGCGCCCCGTCGACTTCGCCACCGACGGCATCTACGTCTGCGGGACCGCGCAGGGTCCAAAAGACATAGCCGAGAGCATCGCGCAGGCGCACGCCGCCGCGTCGCACGCGGTCAACCCGATGAGGAAACACACGGTCAACACAGAGGCCATCACCTCGAGCGTGGACCAGGACGCATGCATCGGGTGCGGATTCTGCGCGTGGGTTTGCCCGTTCGGCGCGGTCGAGATGGTCGTCGACGACCAGAACCGCTGGGTCTCGAGCATCAACGCGGCCCTGTGCAAAGGTTGCGGCGCGTGTGCCGCCGGCTGCCCAACCCTGGCGATCAACACGCAGCACTTCACGGAGGACCAGACCCTGGCCCAGATCAAGGCGGCGTTCCCCGAGCCTTCGAAGCCAGGCGACGAGTATTACCCCCAGGTGCTGGCTTTCACCTGCAACTGGTGCTCGTACGCGGGCGCGGACCTGGCGGGCGTCAGCCGCTTCCAGTACCCGGCTAACGTTCGCATCATAAGGCTCATGTGCTCGGCGCGCATCGACCCCCTGTATATACTCGAAGCGTTCCGTCACAACGCGGACGCAGTGTTAATGTCCGGCTGCCATATCGGTGACTGCCACTACATCAGCGCAAACCTGATGACAGAGGCCCGGTTCTTCGCGCTCAAGGATTACCTCGGCGCGCTGGGTATCGCCCCTGAGCGGCTGCAGCTCGCCTGGATATCCGCCGCGGAGGGCGAGAAGTGGGCCGAGGCGGTAAAGAACATCGTGGAGATCGCGCAGAAACTCGGGCCGTTGGACAAGACCCCCATGCGCTACAAGGCGTCCGAGCGTTCCGAGGTCGGCTCCTGAGCCGGCTGGCCGCTTCTAGCGACCAGCTCTGAGTCATGCCGGCGGAAGCCGTGAATGATACCTTGAAACCAGACTCACGCAACGTCGAGAGATCCTGCAGAAGATGCCTCATCACCGGCATATGCTCCATCGCGTTTCCCGTGTCCGGAGCTATGGTTGCCCTGCTGATGTCGTTTGCGCTTCCATCGCGGCTACTCCATAACGTGCTGGCCGACCTTCTGCGTATCTACTATGGCGTGGCTCTGCTATTGCCGATACCGCTGGCCATCCTGACAACGGTGTTCTTCGCGATGGGCATCTCCGGATTGCGGCGGGACCTCGCGGTGAAAGGTCTCGGCTTTGCCATTATCGGCCTCTCCCTCGCGGTGCTATCGATCGCCGTGTTCGTGACCGTCGTTGTTGTCGTGCCAGATCTCTGAGTGGAGCAGCGCTACCACCGAAGCCGCCTGTTTCTTGTGATTGCGCTCCGGGTTCCGCTATACTTTTGTCTCGAGACCCGGGGCGTCCCCGGGTTTGTTCTACAAGTGGTGGTCTTGAGATGTCACTCGTCGTCCAGAAGTTCGGCGGCTCCTCTGTCGCCGACGCAGATAAGATAAAGAACGTTGCGCGCCGGGTTATGGACGCAAAAAAGCGCATCGATCACGTCGTTGTTGTTGTCAGCGCCCTCGGAGACACCACAGACAACCTCGTGGACCTCGCCGCGCAGATCTCCAGGACTCCTCCTGAACGAGAGATGGACATGCTCCTCTCTACCGGAGAACAGATCTCAATGGCTCTGCTTGCGATGGCTCTCAACGAGCTCGGGCAGGACGCCATCAGCATGACCGGTCAGCAGGTCGAGATCCTGACCGACACGGGCCATACAAGAGCCAAGATAAGGCACATCGGCGCCGACCGGGTCATCCAGGAGCTGCGCAAGGGGCGCGTTGTCGTTGTCGCCGGATTCCAGGGGGTCACAAACGAAGGCGAGATAACCACTCTCGGCAGGGGCGGTTCCGACACGACCGCGGTCGCTCTCGCGGCGGCCCTCCACGCGGATTACTGCGAGATTTTCACTGACGTCGACGGTGTCTATACGGCCGACCCACGCGTCGTTCCGGACGCGCGCAAGATCGACCTGATCTCATACATGGAGATGCTCGAGATGGCCGCAACGGGCGCGAAGGTCCTGATGGCGCGCTCTGTCGAATACGCGAGGAACTATGAGGTGCCCCTTCACGTGAGGTCGAGCTTCCACTCGGGCGAAGGGACCTGGGTCAAGAGCGAGGATGATATCATGGAGAAGGCAATTGTCAGCGCGGTAACAAACGACTTCGGTGAGGCCAAGGTCACGATCATCGGCGTTCCGGATGAGCCTGGCGTAGCAGCGAACCTGTTCGGTTCGCTGGCCGAGGCGAGCATCAACGTCGACATGATCATCCAGAACGTCAGCGAGCACGCGCGAACTGACATCTCGTTCACGGTGAACAAGGACGATGTGGACAAGGTCAGGCCCATCGCGGACAACCTCGTGAGCTCGCTCGGAGCGGAGGGCAGCAACTACGACGACGACATCGCCAAGATAAGCCTCATAGGCGCCGGAATGCGAACGCATCCGGGCATCGCTGCGGGGATGTTCAAGACGCTTGCCGAGAACGGCATCAACATCGAGATGATAAGCACTTCTCCCATCAAGATATCGTGCGTGGTCAGGCGCGAAGACGGAGAAAGCGCGGTAAATATGCTGCACGAGCATTTCAACCTCTAGACGTGCCCCGGGTAAGAAGAAAGGCGCGTTTCGGCGTTTAAATCTTTACCACTCGCCTTTGGCGGCTATGCAATCGAAAGGAGACAAGGGAGATGAAGGAGCCACGCGTCGCCATCGTCGGCGCGACCGGCATGGTCGGACAGGAAATGATGAGGGTGCTCGAGCAGAGGAAGTTCCCCCTCTCTGGGCTCATGCTGCTGGCCTCGGAGCGTTCGCGCGGGCGCACGTTCGAGTTCCGGGGCGAGACGCTGCCCGTCCAGGTGCTGGATAAAGACTCCTTTGAGGGAATTGACATAGCCCTCTTCTCCGCCGGTGGTTCGATCTCTGAGAAGTTCGGCCCTGTTGCGGTACGGGCCGGGGCCATAGTTATCGATAACTCCAACGCTTTCCGGATGGAGCCTGACGTGCCGCTTATCGTTCCGGAGGTGAACGCCGCGAAGGCGTTCAATCACAAAGGCATAATATCCAATCCAAACTGCTCCACCATCCAGATGGTCGTTGTCCTCGAACCGCTTCACAGGAAATATTGTATCGAGCGTGTGGTGGTGAGCACATATCAATCTGTCTCGGGCACGGGTAAAGAGGCGGTCGAGGAGCTCAGGCAGCAGTTGCGCGCCATCGAGTCGGGCGAACCGGTCACCTGCGAGGTCTACCCTCACCAGATCGCTTACAACTGCCTTCCCCATATCGATATATTCCTCGAGAACGGCTACTGCCGCGAAGAGCAGAAGATGATCAACGAGACGCGAAAGATCATGGGCGAACCGGAAATGGCCATCACCGCAACAACCGCGAGGGTGCCGGTGATGGTTGGTCATAGCGAGTCGGTCAACGTCCAGTTCGCCAATCCCGTCGAACCTGACGAGGCCAGGGCTGTGCTTGCCGCGGCCCCTGGGGTTGTCGTTGTAGACGACCCGTCCAGGAACGTCTATCCGCTCGCGGTCGACTGCGAGGGCACAGACCCGTCTTACGTCGGACGCATCCGGAAGGATTTCTCGGCGCCAAACGCATTGAACCTGTGGATAGTCAGCGACAACCTGCGGAAGGGTGCGGCGCTCAACGCAGTACAGATCGCGGAGCTGCTGATCGATTGACCCCACCGCTTCAGCGGCCCCTGGCGGACCGCGAGGGAGGCACGCCTCAATGAACTACCCGGCGCCACCAGCCGGACGCGGGGATAACTGCCCGGAGTGCTCGAGCCACCCCGGGACAGAGGCAGTGGCAAAATGCGTATCCTGTAGTCGCCTTGTGTGCGCCTGGTGCCGCGTGGTCAGGGGGAACCGAAACTATTGCAGGGCTTGCGCCGCGAGCTCCGGTTTCCCGGTACAGCCTGGCGCTCCCGCCGGGCATGGGCCGGCGAGCGGGCAGCCGCCACCGCCTCAACAGCCGGGGTATCCGGCTCAGTCACACTATCCTCAATATGGAGGTTACCCGCCTCCTCCGGGAGCACCTCCCGGGGGATATTACGGTCATGGATACCAGCAATATCAAGCGCCACCCGCGGCATACCGAAGGCCTTCAAGAGAAACCGTATTCCCCGGAGCTCCATGGGGCATAGGCGAAGCGCTGCTAATATTCGCCATCTCGTTCCTGCTCGGCTCCGGGCTCAGCTACGCGGTTTACGCGGTGCTACGGCAGTCATTCTCCAGCACGACCGCCACGTTCCTCCTGATTTTCCTGTCGAGCGTTATCCTCTATACGCTCCTGCTGGCAGGCACTTTCTACTCCGTAAAGGTAAGACATGGCAGCACGCTGACGGCGCTCGGGCTCAAAATGGACGGCCTGGGAAGCGCGCTGACATGGGGTGCGGTACTAGGGCTGCCCCTCTTCGTTGCGGCGATAGCGCTCGCTTATGTTTCACAACAGATATTCCGGAACACCAATACGCCTGACACGGTCAGCAAATCGGTTACGCGGATCACATCCGGTGGTGTCAGTCCGGGATTGATATTCCTGCTCGTGGTGACGCTGGTGATACTCGCTCCCATCTGCGAAGAGATATTCTTCCGCGGCTACCTGTACCCGGCACTGCGGAACAGGATGGATATGCAGCCGGCGATGATAATAAACGGCGTGCTATTTGCGGCGGCGCACTTCGAGCTTATCGGTTTTCTCCCACGGGCACTGCTCGGGTACGGTCTCTGCTATATCTACGAACGCCGACATAACCTTGCGGGCTCTATGCTAGGCCATGCCATCTACAACGGCTTGATACTGGTGCTTTCTGGACTGTTAAACCTCTTTTGAAGGCTTCGGAGAGTCCCTGGAGTCGCATTTGGCGCATTGATTGCCGGGATAGCCTGAGCCTGGCTTCCGGTGCCTCGTTCCGAGAAAGAACGCTCCCACTAAAAGTTATTACCTGGGGGGGGTTCCCCAAAACGGGCTCCTGATATAGTATCTCTTTGCTATTCGATAGCTTTGGCGGCCCGGGTTGACTCGGGCCGCGATTTTCACGGAACCGGGTTTTGGTAGCGCCAGCCCTGCGGAAGAGAATCAGTCGGATCTTCCTGAAATGTGGTTCCCGGAGGAATGAAGTGAGTCTAAAGAGGTCTGCCCCGATCGTGGTCAAGGCCATTCTCGCAGTAGCACTGCTCGCCCTTGTGTTCGCGGGCTGCGGAGGCTCTTCCGTACAGGTACAAGTCGAACGAGTCGGGCCCAGGGCAATCGATGAGACGGTCACGGTGGCCGGCACGCTACAGGCCACGAGCCCGGTACAGGTAATCCCCCAGGTCTACGGCCCTGTAGCGCAGGTCTATGTTCAAGATGGGCAGCAGGTGGCAGCGGGCCAACCGCTCATCCAACTCGATACATCAAGCCTGCAACAGTCCGTCCTCAGCGCAGAAGCGAGCCTCGAGTCGACACAATCCCTGGCCAGCGCCCTCAACGGCTTCTCGTCCGCGGCATCGGGGATCGGCACTTCGGTGAACTCGGCACTCAACAGCGTCGATGCGGGTGTGAAAAACCTCTACAACCTCGAGAAGCTGCTGGTGCCGTCTCTTCCCCAGGACCAGCGATTGCCCGCCTTGCAGGCGATCGAGGCTTCGTATCAGCAATTCCTCTCTCAGACCGCGAACCGACCTTCATTCAGTACGGGCGGTGGAGGTGGCGTGAGCACGGGCGCCCAGGAAGCCGCCGCCGAGAAAGCTATCGAGAACGCACAGAAAAACCTGAAGGCCGCGACGATCACTGCACCCGTAGCTGGAACGCTCGTCCCGGTTCAAAGTAGTGGAGGCTCGATCAACAGCATGCTGAGCACCCTGATGAGCAGCTTCAGTAGCATGATCCCCTCGGGCCTCAACCTCTCCTCCCTGACCAGCCTGTCCGGCGGCATGGGCAACATCGGCCTGCCGTCCGGTGGGGCCCCTGTCCCTGGCGCATTCATCATGCCCGGCACACCTGTCTATGAGATCGTTGACCTCAAGAGCATGTCGATGGTAGCGAAGGTCGACGAGTCGGATATTGCGAAGATACAGCCCAACCAACAGGCTTCGGTCGGTCTCGAAGCGTACCAGGGCCAGAAGTATCAGGGCACCGTAGTAAAAGTAGCAGACGTTGCAACCACCAATGAAGCCGGGGCGACTGCTTTCGAGGTCACGATCCAGATGACCGAAGCGGATACCAACCTGAAGATCGGCATGACCGGTACGGCCGATGTAACCGTGGCATCGAAGAAAGCAGCGAATGTCGTGCCTGTAGAAGCCATCGTCGAGAAGAGCGGCAAGAAATACGTGTTCAAGGTTGTTGACGGAAAAGCTCGGTTGACCCCGGTGGTCGTCGGGCTGGCCACCGAGAACTCGGTAGAGATCGTCGAAGGCGTAAAGATAGGAGACCAGGTAGTCGTCAAGGGAGTCGACAAGCTCAAGGACGGCTCGGGCGTCAAGCTCCCGTAGCAATGCGAACACGCTTCGCGCAAGCCTCGCCAATCGCCTGGTGCCCGCTTCGATTTCGGCCGATAGCCGAGCGAACGCGATTGGGGAACCTCAATGGCCGGTATCATCCAGGCGGACAACCTGGTGAAGAAATACACCATGGGCGACACCGTGGTGGAAGCGTTGAGAGGCGTCTCGCTTGAAGTGAAGTTGGGTGAGTTCCTTGTTATTATGGGGGCTTCCGGATCGGGCAAGTCAACCCTTATGCACATAATGGGCTGCCTCGACCACCCCACCTCAGGAACGCTTACCGTGGACGGCGACGATATCAGCAAGGTAAGCGATAACCGGCTCGCCGAGGTGAGAAATCGAAAGATAGGTTTCGTCTTTCAGAAGTTCAATCTCCTTGCCCGCACCACGGCGCTTACCAATGTCGAGTTGCCGCTCCTCTACGCCGGCACCGGGGCCATCGAGCGACACCGGCGCGCCACGGAGGCTCTCAACAACGTGGGGTTGGGACACCGGCTCGGGCATTACCCCAGCCAGCTCTCTGGAGGCGAGCAGCAGCGCGTCGCAATCGCCCGCGCGCTGATAAACAATCCCCAAATCATCATGGCGGACGAACCGACAGGGAACCTCGACACGCGCTCGGGCATAGAGATCATGACGATACTCCAGGAGTTGAACGGCAAGGGGATTACCCTTGTCCTGGTCACTCATGAGCACGAATTGGCGGAGCACGGAGACCGCATAGTCATGTTGCGGGATGGTGCGATAGTCGGCCAGGAGGCCATCACTGAAAAGCGAAATACCACCAACATGCGCCCCAACATAGAAGGCGAGCGGCTGGCAAGCGGTGCGGGGGGCTCCCAATCATGAAGATCTTCGAAAGCATAACGACCGCCCTGCTGGCACTCAGGGCAAACAAGCTTCGCAGCATGTTGACCATGCTCGGAGTGATAATCGGCGTCGGCTCGATAATCCTGCTCGTCTCTCTCGGCTCGGGAGCCCGCGCCGAGATAACACAGAGCATCCAGGGCTTGGGCTCTAACCTGATCATGGTCGTGCCGTTCAAACTCGAGCTGAGCATGGGAACCAACATAATGCAGCAGGGCTCTCCCATGACCGCCCTCAACAAGTTCACTCCGCGTACGGTCCAGGATATCGGCAAAGCACTTGGAAGCCAGGAGCTCGCGAGCCCGGAGTACCAGCGCTCAATCTACATGAACGCCGGCAACACCCGGTTCTTCGGCATCGTCATAGGGACCGGCTACAACGAATTCGGCGTCCGGGCCCTGACTGCGACCACCGGCAGGTTCTTTACCAAGGCCGAAGAGGAGAGCGGGCGCCACGTGATCGTGATCGGACAGACCGTGGCCGACGCTCTTTTCAAGGGACAGGACCCGATCGGCCAGTTTATTACCATCAAGGGAAGGAAGTTCAAGGTCATAGGGATCCAGGAGAAGAAAGGGCGCACCATGACCTTCGACTTGGACGCCCAGTCCTGGATACCGTCAACGACGGCGATCAGCGTCTTCGGGTCGAACCATCCAACATTGATAACCGCCAAAGCAACCTCCACCGGTAGCGTCACTACCGATGCAAATCGCATCAAGGACAAGCTGGCAAAGACGTTTTCCACGGATGAGTTCACGGTAATCACGCAGAGCGACATACTCGGCTTCGCTCAGAGTATCACGAAGATATTGACGTACCTGCTCGGTGGTGTTGCGGGGATATCGCTCCTCGTTGGTGGCATCGGAATAATGAACATCATGCTCGTTTCCGTGACAGAGCGAACCCGCGAGGTCGGTATACGCAAGGCAGTCGGTGCCAAGACCCGCGATATACTTCTCCAGTTCCTGGTCGAGGCAGTTGTTCTGAGCCTTGTCGGTGGCACCATCGGCGTCCTGATTGCAATCGGCGGAGCCTGGCTCTACCATTCCCTCGTCCACCTCCAAGCCCAGGTAACAATATGGATAGTGCTCCTCGCCTTCCTCTTCTCCATGCTCGTCGGCGTCTTCTTCGGCGTCTACCCCGCCCGCCAGGCCTCCAAGCTAGACCCCATCGAATCCCTCCGCTACGAATAACCAAACGGTGGGGGGTTTGGAGGTTAGAGTTCGGTGCGGCCGTCGAGGGCGCGGCTGAGGGTGATTTCGTCGGCGTACTCTAGGTCGCCGCCGACGGGGAGGCCGCGGGCAATGCGGGTGACTTTGATTGTGAGGGGTCGAACTAGTTGGGCCAGGTAGAGGGCGGTTGCTTCGCCCTCGGCGTTGGGGTTGGAGGCGGCGATGATCTCGGTCACGGAGCCGTCCCTGAGCCGGGACAATAGCTCGGTAAAGCGGAGCTCGTCGGGGCCGATGCCGTCTATTGGAGAGGTTGCC
>Ga0209539_1002111_pt1 | contig 10525 bp, 11 predicted proteins | sample BarGraNGADG00312_2_FD_184499 | JGI IMG/M metagenome (GOLD analysis project Ga0209539, IMG submission 184499) | Arctic peat soil microbial communities from Barrow, Alaska - Barrow Graham LP Ref core NGADG0011-312 (SPAdes) (version 2) | ecosystem: Environmental > Terrestrial > Soil > Wetlands >... | reverse complement strand
GTGCCGCTGTGAGCCGGTCGGACACCGAACGCCTGCGCGACATCGTCGAATGCATCGACGCGATCTACCGCGCCGAGCTGACCGTGCAGCGCTACCCGGATGACGACGACGTCGCGCAGGTAGCCCTGGACGCCGTCCAGCGCCGTGTCCTCACGATCGGCGAGGCGGTCAAGGCCTTGTCGCCGGGTCTGCGCGAGCGCCGCCCGGACGTCCCGTGGTCCGACATCGCACGAATGCGCGACCTGATCGGCCATCACTACTACAAGCTCGATCCGCAGATCGTCCGCGCGACGATCGGTGAGCCGATCGCCCAGCTCCGCGCCGCGTGCGAGGCAATCCTCTCGGAAAGGGTCGTAGCCGACGAGGGCGAGGCATAGGTCGAATCGCCTGCACTGGCTGAGCGATTCGGGTGCCCAGCCGTCCGCACCCACCGAGGTCGAGGACTGACGACGAAGGCGATGACGGACGCAAGACTCTTCTTGCACCGCGTGCGAGACGGCGCCCGTAGGAGGGGCCGCGGGAGCCGCGCGCCAACGCCGGAGACGCCACGCGGAGGGCCATGACACCTCTCGTGGCATGACTCCCATCCTCGGTTCCAAGGTCAGGAGCCTCCAAGCAACTCAGGAGGATTCGGTGCCGTGCCAAGTCGATCTGAGTGGAGCGAGTGGGGTCGGCAATCCCGCTAGTCGCCAATACGCCCGCTCAACCCAAAGCCTTCCGATGTCGAAGGTAGGTGTGTGACCGCCACCGACCCACCCACTGCCGAACCGCAAGAGCAGGCACGCCCGGACCCCCGTGTGGAGCAGGATGACCGTGAATTGCTGCTAGTCGAGTTGGGAGCCGCCCGCGAGCGTGTCGCGTGGCTGCAGGTACTAAACGAGCGATACCAGAACGAGGCGGCCGAGGCGGCGGGCCGGGCCCAGGCGAATGCGGAGCTCGCGCGTCGCGCACAGAGCCAGGTCGTCGCATGGCGACTCGCCACCATCTTGACTGTTGGCGTGTTCGCCATCCAGGTCCTAGCAAGAATGCTGCCATCCTCTTGACAGCCGCCGCCATGGCCGGCCGGCACCGAGACGTGGATGGGCAAGACGACAAGACCTGAACCAACCCTGTGCAAGACTCAAGCAGCCTGACCTGGGAGGCAGCGATGGAGTGGTTCCTGGACGGATTGGGCACGATGCTGCTCGGGCTCATCCTGGGCAGTGGAGTGGGTGGGGTCGCTGGGTGGCGGCTAGGCGTCCGCACCGTTCGTCAGTCCCAACGCGCCCGAGACGGCGCGAATCAGGTTCAGATCGGGCACGACCAGAAGATCGGGCGCCGCCGGAGAAGAGGGAACGACGAGAAGACGGAGGTCGAGGGGTGATACCCAAGGCCCAGGCGCAACGGGCAGGCGACAACTCGAACCAGTATCAGGTGGCGGGAGATCTTGTAGTTGTCCGGGGGGTCACAGAGGCGCGCGCTCTAGAGATTGCGACACAAGCCGCGCACGACGTGATGACGCACTACAGCGCCGAGTCGCAGGAGATTGCGATGGAGCGTATCGGCAAGTTCGACATTGCCATGGTCAAGAGGCTCGCGGATGGTGGCCTGCTCGGGGCGCTCGCGGATCCCGCAATGCAAGTCACGCTCCGAAAAGCTCAACTCGGTGCCGCTTCATCCGAGCGGGAATCAGACTATGATCTGCTCGCGTCGCTCATAGAGGACCGCGTCAAACGGGGCGCGGAACGACCGGTACGCTCTGGCATCAATCGTGCTGTCGAAATCGTGGATCAGATCGATGATACTGCGCTAACCGGCCTGACCGCCTTCCAGGCAGGAGTACAGTACCAAGCGGTGAGCCCGGGCCTCGAACCAGGACTGACTTCGATGGAGACTCTCCTCGCCGAAGTCATGGAGGGGCGCGAACTGCCGACTGGCGTCGAGTGGATCGAGCACCTTGACGTTCTCGGCGCCATCCGGGCCGATAGTGTCCAGGACTTCAATAAGTTCGACGACTTCTGGCCCAAGAAGACACCTGGATACGTGGCTGTTGGGGTAGAGGCTGGCTCGCCGGACGAGGAACGCGGTCGCGCGGAGATGGCCCGATACGGGCTGGGGCTTCAGTCGGGTCTAGACCACGAGTTCAAGCCAGGGTTTCGTCGGCTTCCCTTTGCCAGTGAGGTACTGCTGGCCAAGGCGCTCAGAGACATCGCGCATCGCAGCGACGCGGACGTTGAGGCCGCGATCGGCGTCGCTAATGAGATTTTCAAGATCGGGACAAAGGATGATGCCGCGGCTGGCGAGTATATGCGGCGGGTGAGAGCGCGTCCCAACCACGCACGGCTTGCAGAATGGTGGGACGGCCTGCCGACGCACTTCACCGTCACCCCTGTTGGGCGGGTCTTGGCGCGGGCTAACGTCCAGCGGCTTGACTCGGCGGGTCTCCTGCCGCCTCTCGAGTGAGGCCAGACCAAGCGCGCGCGGCGCAGCTGCGCTCTTGACTTGAAGTAGCAACGTTACTGGGGAGCCCTGGAGCACGCCTGGACCCCGGTGGGGGATGCGGGGATGGGCGGGGCGCATGCCCCGGCAGGGGCCCGCACGCCCCGCGCCCGCACGGGACCCGACTGCCCCGAGGCAACCGAGAACGCGTCTGCAATGGACGGGCATGCTCGAAGGCATCCATCCGATAGCGGAGCCCCCAGCCCGAAGCGGAGCGGGTCCAGCGCCCCTGTCAGAGCCCGTCTCGGACCTTCGTGCGGAGCATGGTCCCCGACCCTCTCCGAAGTCGGCGCTTGACCCGCGAGAGCGAAGGGCCAGGCTCAGCGACAGGATGGACGCCGGGGGGTCACGCCGACCGTGCAACCGGTCGGCGCGCAGCGTCCCGAGGAGCCCTCTGAGCGAGCGGGTGGACTGGCAACACGTCGGCAAGCCGACCTGGGTCGCGCCTGAGGGGCCCGACCGCAGCTTCTTCCTGAAGTGCACCGCGGTGTCGACGCAGCCGAGCGTGTGGTGGAGGTTGGCGGCCCAACTGGTTGCCGGCGCCCCGGGCCCCGCTCCTTCGCGCGAGAGGTACGCGGGTCGAGCATTCGGTTCCGAAGTACCCGGGGCGCACCACAGCCGCCACTGGCCCCAGGGTGCGGGTGGGAGAGGAAATCCGGGACACCTCTGGCACTAGGGCCCGGAGGGGGCATTACCGCAGCGAGTGCAACACCCGCGGGCTGATCTGGGCCATCGTCGGTGCCGCGTGGCCGTGGGCGGTCGTCGCTGACCTGCAGTGCCGTGGGCTTGTTGCGGTAGACGCAACAATCGGGCGTCTAGGGCAACCGTCTGGGTGTGCGTCTCGCGGTCGACGCAGGGAAGTCGACGGGGTCCGTGCGGGTCTCCGCGGAGTGCCGCTGGACAAAGTCGCGGTGGACTTCTGTTCCCTTCGAGCGGTCAGAGCGCTCCGCCCGCCTCGCCCTGACCTGTCGCGGCTAGGGCCTCCTACGCGAGCGCCCCGGCAGGCACCTGGTCGCCGAGAACGTCCGCGGACAGCTCGTCCAACGCGGCATCCAACCCTCCGACGCCCGCAAAGCTGCGATGCCCTCCGCGGTCCTGGCCGACATCCTCGGCCGATCACCCGGCACCGCCGCCCGATGGGCAGCCCTCTCCGCCCGCGAGTGGGCCCAGTACACCGCCCAGCGAGCCGCCCCACCAGACGAGCAATGCCCCGGACCGATAGAGCACTCCCGTCGGCACACGGTCCTTGTCGCTCGTCCCAATCCGTCGGGCGTCATCCGAGATTCCTGGGCGAGTTCGAACGCCGCCACCGCGTTCCAACCGCTACGTTTAGGAGACCTACTTGCGCACGCACTTGGGGGTGGAGAAGACGCAACAGGATCATGAGCATCGAAGGGATTGCCGCAGACAGAACCGGCGACACCCAGACGACATCGACCACGTCGTCTACGACTCGGGCCCCGGGCATCTGGTCACCGCGAGACTCGACACCCGTGAGGACGTCAAGCTGTCCAGAAGCCGCCGGCTCGGTTCAAATTTCCCACCCGGGTCGGCCCCTACAACCCGGACTGGGCGATCATCAAGCAAGTCGACCGCCAGGACCAGATCTACATGATCCGCAAAATCAATAGAATGACGCAGGACGAGCGCCTGCGGCCAACTGAAGCCGCGAAGATGAAATGCGCCAAGAGGTTCTTCTCGGCAAGTCGATATCGAGGACTACGGCCGGCCTATGCCGAAGAACTAGAACAGGTGAGGCGGTAGACGATGATTCGAAAGATTGTCTTGCAGAACTTCAAGCGATTTAGGTCCAGCGTGATCGAGTTCACGCCCGGACTGAACATACTGGTTGGGGACAACGAGGCGGGGAAGTCGACGCTGCTTGAGGCCATTAACTTGGGTCTCACCAAACGCTGGAACGGCAGGTTCTTCGACGTCGAATTCTCGCATCACTTCATCACGTTGTCAGCCGTTGCTGAGTACCTGGCAGAAGTGGCGGCGGGCAACAACCCGCAGCCACCTGAATTGCTGGTCGAGGTCTACCTCAAAGACGATCCCGCAGTTGCCAAGCTCAAGGGCGAGAACAATTCGCTGCGTGAGGATGCGCCCGGCTACCGTCTCCGGGCAGCGCTCGACCCCGACTTCGCCGACGAGTACAAGGCCTTCCTCGAAAATCCGACCGAGGTCAAGACGGTTCCGACCGAGTTCTACCGGGTCGAATGGACGGACTTCGCAAGCCAGGCGGTGAACGTGCGCGCTGTGCGCGTCAAGGCGTCGTTGATCGATGCCTCTCGCATCCGTCTCCAGTCCGGTACCGACTACCACCTGCAGAAGATCATCGGCGAGACGCTCGACGGCAAGCAGAGAGCGCAGCTGGCCAGGAGCTACCGCCTCCACCAAGAACTGTTCGGGGCGGATCCGGCAATCAAGGCCATCAACGCGTCGCTGACCGGTAGCAGCGGGGACGTCACGTCGAAATCGTTCACAATGGAAATCGACACCTCGGGCGCCAACGGCTGGGAGTCGGCACTTGCGCCGCATCTCGACCGACTGCCATTTCACTTCTCGGGGAGCGGCGAACAGAATCGGGTCAAGATTCTGCTGGCGCTGACGCGCAAGTTTCAGGACTCACACGTGATCCTTATCGAGGAGCCCGAGAACCATTTGTCGTTCTCCAACTTGAACGACCTTGTCGATCGGATCGCAGGACAGAGCGCCGGCCGCCAGCTGATCATCGCCACGCACAGCTCGTACGTCGTAAACAAGCTCGGTCTCGACCAATTGATGCTTCTCGGCGGCGGTGACTCGGCAACGCGCCTGACGGCACTTTCGCCCGATACCCAGAGCTACTTCAAGAAGCTGGCCGGCTACGACACGCTCCGGCTAGTGCTCGCCAAGAAGGTCGTGCTGGTTGAAGGACCGAGCGACGAGCTCGTGTTCCAGCGTGCCTACCTAGACCGGCACTCCCGGCGCCCGATCGAGAACGGCGTCGATGTGATCAGCGTCCGAGGCCTGTCCGCCAAGCGCTTCCTCGACCTCGCGATCCCGCTGCAGCGTACGGCCGTCCTACTGTGCGACAACGATGGCGACCACGCGAAGAAGGTCGACGAGCGGTTTGCCGATTACGGCACCCATCAATTCATCGCCATTGCCCGCAGCGATGAAGACGACAAGCCAACCCTCGAGCCGCAACTCCTGGCTGTCAACGGCCTTGCGCGCGTCAATGCCATCCTGAACCGGTCGTTCACGACCGACGAAAAGTTCCTCGACTACGCAAAGGCACATAAGACCGAGGTAGCTCTGAGGTTTCACGACACCACCGAGCCAGTGACCTGGCCGAAGTACGTGGAGGACGCGATCGATGCCCTCGGCGAATAGAGCGATAATCGCCGCAGCCGGCTCGGGCAAGACCCAACTTCTGGTGGATGCGGCGCTCGCCGACCGGTCGAGGCGTGTCCTCATCACCACCTACACGCAGGAGAACCTCCGCGAAGTCGAGGCGCGACTGTGGCGGGCAGGAGCGGGTGTCGAGCACGGTGTCACCACGATGACCTGGTTCGAGTTCCTCCTCCGCGATGGTGTCAAGCCGTACCAGGCCTACAAGACGGCGATCGGGCGGATCTCCTCCATCAACTTCTCGGTTCGCCGGCAACAGACGCCATGGCTGCGGTGGATTCCGAAGTCGAATTTCGAGGGCTACTACCTCGACTCCGACGGCAACGTCTACCAGGACGCCGTGTCGGACCTGACGTGCCTCCTCGACGAGGCGTCCGGCGGCAAGGTGGTCGCGCGGCTGGCGTCTTGCTACGACGCGATCTTCATCGACGAGATGCAAGACCTGGCCGCTCACGACCTGGCGCTCCTAGAGAGGTTGCTCAATTCCGGCGTACAGGTGCTGGCCGTCGGGGACCCGCGACAGGGCGTCTACTCGACCAACTCCGCGCCGCGATACCGGCAGTACCGACGCGCCGGTGTCGTCAAGTGGATCGGAGAGCAGGAACACGCCGGGCTGCTCGTTGCCGAGTCGCTCACCGTGAGTCACCGGTGCAACCAACTGATCTGCGACTTCGCCGACGCTCTTTACCCGGATCTGCCCAGGACCAGCTCGACCAACGAGACGGTCGTCGATGATATGGGGGTGCAACTGGTGCACGTCGATACTCTCGACGCCTACCGCGCGGCGTACTCGCCGCAAGACTTGCGCTGGAGCAAGTCCGCAAAGCGCGCCTCAGAGACTGCGCTCAACTTCGGCCAGGTCAAGGGCGCGTGCTTCGACCGGGTGCTCATCCATCCCACGGGCACCATCACGGACTACATCGAGCGCGGCGCGGTTCTCAAGGACGAAGCTCGAGCGAAGTTCTACGTGGCAATCACGCGGGCCAGGCATAGTGTGGCGATCGTCACGGAACGGCTGGCAACCCAGTCATCGCTCAGCTACTGGACGCCGCCGACGTAGCATGTCGCGGCCGGCGCCTGAACTCCGACGCTCTGGCGTTCATGTCCGAATCCGACCATGTCGACGCCGATCAAGCAGGCCGTTCACCACGAACCACGAAGAGCCCCGACCCTTCATCGCGGCGCAGACAGATGCGCGTCGGTGCTCTCACCGGCTGCCGCCTCCAATGGTCGGTTGCGACATAATCGAGGGCCTCTTCCGCGGGATGCACCTGCGGCGCCAGCGGTGGTCGACACTCAAGGCCTGCAGTCGGCGCGCCGATACTGACCTGGAACCCACCAGAGGAGACCCGATGTCCGGTACGAAGCCGCTTCCTGCCACCGCGAAGTGCCCGACCTGTGGCGCCGGTCCCGACAAGATCGAGCGGCAGTCGCTGAAGAAGCGCGGGGCCAAGGTCATAGCCTTCGGGGTGTTTGCCGCCCTGTCGGCCGCGAAGACCTTCAAGTGCCAGGAGTGCGGCTACACCTGGTAGGTGCGAGCCGCCGTGAGTCGGTCCTGCGACAGCTCCGTCATCGACACAAGGCGCTTGGTGCTCCAGCCCGTCCATCAGGACGTAGTTAGGAATCCACGGAGGTCTAATCGTGGAACCGGATTTGGCGGCCAAGGCTAGTTGATCTGATCGACGCGCCGCTGCACCGCGGCTGAGATGGCGACGACGAGGAGCGCGGGGATGGCCATGAGGCCGAGGATGATGATGACGAGTTCCAGGGTGGACGCGCCGGGATTGCTTGGACACGCACATTCGCGGACGGCGCGCCGGGCTCCGGCGGCCTAGCTGGTGAGGATGGTCAGCATCGCGGTGATGGGCATGGTGGTGCTCCTCCGGTGGGTCAGCCGAACATGATGCGTATGAAGGCGGGGTAGGCGAGCAGGGCCATGAAGCACAGGCCGAGCAGGGACACGGGCACGGCCATGTGCTCCGAGGCGGCGTTGGCCTTGGCGGTCGCGGCGGTGAGCAGTTGAGTGTGCAGGGACCCGGCGCGGGCTCGCAGGGTGGAGTGGACCGCGGCGCCCTCTTGCCCGGCTCCGCGCATGATTTCCGCCAGGTCGCCCAGTTCCACGAAGCCGGTGGCGTCGGCTAGGTCTCAGCCGGGTCCGGGACGGACGTCCGTCGAGCTCGGCGCGCAGCAGAGCGTCACGGATGTGGGCGAACTCGACCGACTCCCCGATGGCGGCGGCACGGTCGAGCGCTTCGGTCGGCCCGGCGTCCGCGAGGCGTTCGAGCGCGACCATGTCGCGGTTAGGCGTAAGCGGCCTGTCGCATAGCCGCGCGGGCCTTGCCGGCATCCTGTCGCAGGGATCGGTCCGGCAGCCAGAACAGCAACCGCCCCGAGCGCGACGCCTGCGGCGAGCGGTGCGACGACGGGCAGGCGGCTGCCCATCAGCAGAAGTGCAGCCGAGAGCAAGACCGGGAGCGCCAGCCCTGCGACGCCGTACCCGACCTTGCGAGCGGCCAGTGCCTCCGGAGTCGCACCGACCAACCGCCGGTCCCGGGCGTACCGCGAGAGCGACAGCCGCTCGGCTACCGCGGGCAGTGCGACGTGGCGCACCCAGCCTTGGGGCCCGAAGCCGGCGGGGTGTCGCCGATCAGTTCCGGCGTCCCTGGTGGTGGCAGCAGCCGGTTCACGGCCGTGGCCAGGTCCGGTTGACACCTCGCCGCGTCACCCCTCCACAAGGGTGATCGTCTGTCCACTCGCGTAGTCGAAGCGAAGCGGCACGAACACTCCTCCGTTGAACCCCACGCCAGGCGATCGGTCGACCTTGCGGCCATCCGGTGGCAGAGTCACCGGGAACCGCATGCCTGTGACGCTGTTGCCCAGGAGCCCGTCGGGCGTTGGGCCGACGGGCACAGTCGGGTAGGTGGGCACTGGTCCCGCGGTCTCGCTTCGGCTGGCGTGGTTCAGTGCGGCAACGTGGAATATCGACCCGTAGACCGTCGCGAGCATGGTCGTCTCGGCGAGCAGCGTCGGGGTGTCGAGCCGTAGCCAGGTCAGTTCGAGGCCCTGTTTCCGGTGCCCCTCGTCCGGTGGTCTTCCCAGGTACTCCAAGAACGGTTGGTCGAAGATGTCGATCGCCCCATCCAGCGCACTCACCGGCGTCGTGCCGTTCTGCACAGGCGGCCCGGCGGTGAGAACAGAGATCTTCGCGTCGTCGCGGGGCCTGACAGCCAGGCCGTGCTTGATCTTGTTGTGGGCGGCGGAAAGGTGAACGTCGGAGCGCGTGAGGAGCGCCTCGGCGTGCTCGAGCCATGCTGCCATGGTGCGCAGTGCCGCCTGAAGCTCGGGCGCTGACGGGACCTGGGAGAGGATCTCGGCAGGCATGACGAGTGCGGCGAACACGCCGTCCTGGTGCAGCCCGTTAGGCACCGAGCTGATCCGCTTGAGGACGTCGATTGTCCTGGTGGGACCCTCTGCGATGGTGACCCAGACGCTGGCGCTTCCTGGCTCCCCACTTCGGAGTTGCAGGATGGCATCGACCAGCCGGATCAGAGCCTCCGCGGCATGCTGGCGCAGCCCGAGCGCGTCCACTCCCACCTGTAGCTCGCGAGCACTGCCGGACGGTCGCGCCATGTCCTCAGGTCGGCGGTGGAGCAGCCGAGCGAGTTCGGCGCCGAGCCCATCGTCGAAGTGGGCCTTGGCGCCGTCAGCGCTCGCCACGAGCGACCCGACCCTAGCTAGGAAGTACCCGAGCGGGTCAGAGGAGAAGAAGGAGTCGTCAAGCTCTCGCACCTGCTCTCGACTCACCTTCGTACCGGTCGGCGGTGGGAACACGACGTCTCCCTTCGGTCGGTTCTTGATGAGCGTGCCACGGTGGTCCGACCGATGGGCGCGCTTCGGTGCGTTCGTCGGACCGGGCATAGGTCCACGGATGCCCTAGGGATCTCGGTCGGTGAGTCATACACGACGTGCCTCGGATGGCGAGCGGACGATGAGTCCTCCCGACATCGGCGAGATAGGCGGTGACCGCCTGCCGGGATCGGTGCGGTCGGCGGCTCGGAATTTGTCAAGGTGGGTGAGGCCAGTGGGTGTTTATGCGGCTAGTTCGGTCTCGGTGTTGTCGGCGGGTTGGTTGATCCAGGCCGTTGTCGGGATGGTCAGGATCTTGGGGTCCTCGGTCGCCCGTTGGGCGGCCGTCGCCGCGGCGTGGCCGTAGTGGACATCGGCGGGGGTGTTCAGGCCGATCCCGGTGTGACGGTGGTGGTGGTTGTAGCCCTCGACGAACGTGGCCATGAACGACCTCGCGTCGGGCAGGGAGGCGAAGCGTTCGGGGAACACGGGGGCGAATTTCAACGTCTTGAACCATGCCTCGGAGTACGGGTTGTCGTTGGAGACCCGCGGCCTCGAGCGGGACCGGGTGGCCTCCAGGTCGGACAGCAACGCCGCGCCGGTTTTGGACGTCATGGACGTGCCCCGGTCGGCGTGCACCACGTGGGGGATGCCGTGAATACCGAAGATCTCCTTCATCATTTCCACCGCCAGGACGGCGGACTCCACGGTGGCGGCGTTGCTCGGGTTTGGCTGCGTGGGACGATCGGACGGTGAGTCCCCCCGCCTCAGTGGCTCCGCAGTGCTCGGAGCCCGACTGTTTCGC
>Ga0209539_1002110_pt1 | contig 10531 bp, 7 predicted proteins | sample BarGraNGADG00312_2_FD_184499 | JGI IMG/M metagenome (GOLD analysis project Ga0209539, IMG submission 184499) | Arctic peat soil microbial communities from Barrow, Alaska - Barrow Graham LP Ref core NGADG0011-312 (SPAdes) (version 2) | ecosystem: Environmental > Terrestrial > Soil > Wetlands >... | reverse complement strand
TCAACCTCCTGCAGGTGGCGGTGGCGGCCAGGGTGGTGGTGGCGGAATGATGAGAATGGGTGGCGGAGATCGCGTTGTTACCCAGGAAGCTATCCTCCTTACATCTGCAACTACAAGGAATGGCCAGGATGGTACACCTACAACAACTACCTTAAAGTACACACTCGATGGAAAAGAGAGCATTAACACAAACCCCAGAGGCGATAGCAAATCAGTCGCAACATGGTCAGCCGACGGCAAAACTCTCACAATCAAGACTTCAAGAACAATGGACATGAACGGTCAATCAATGACCATGAATTCAACAGAAGAGTGGACACTTACCGATCCTAAAATTCTTACCATAGTATCCACAAGAAATGGTCAGGATGGAACTCCGATGAAGACAACCATGGTTTTTGATAAAAAATAAATCCTTAGCTTAAATGAAATTTCAAAGAAGGCTCCGGAAGGGGCCTTTTTTTTTATAAAATATATGAATATTGCAGAATGATTCTATTGTTTCAGTTGTCTAAGAGTCAGATAGCAAAATGTAAACAGGAAAGACATTAAGTCATGATATCAAAAAGAAACAATAATTTAAAAACAAACGATATGAAGAAAGCCGGGAAAATTTTGGGAATTCTGCTTTTAGTTCTTATTGGAACTGGAGTTATAATTACGGGATGTCACAATGCCAGACACGAAAAGAAAATTATGAGACAGGGCAGGGGGTATGGAATAAACCAAACGAAACAGAACAGACACGGGTTTCCAATGTATAATCAGAGGAGAGGTATGGGTCATGGTTTGAAAGCTGGGATGAGGAGAGGCCAAGGCAAGGGTATGAGACCAGATGCAGGAATGAGAAGAGGTGCCGGCCCGAATATGGGTAATGGAATGTATAGGGGAATGGGACAGGGTATGCAACCAGGAATGAGAAGAGGTGGCGGACCAGGAATGGGTGCGGGTATTAATAATGGTATGGGTAATGGTCAGGGACAAGGGATGATGAGAGGTATGGGACCAGGTGCCGGTAATGGAATGGGTAACGCATCAATGCAAATGAATCCACCCGATAATAGCCAGGTTGGACCTGGAGGCATATTCATAGACAAAATTCCAAATGTTACTGAGAAACAAAAGAAAGAATATACTGAACTTTTACAGAAACAGAAAGACGAGATGACAAAAATGAGAGCTGAAATGGCTGCAAAAATTAAGGGCACTTTAGAATCTCAAAGATTAAAAATGCTGAATTTATTCACAAATGAACAAAAGAAATATATCGGATCGAAATAAATCATAGTGTTATTATATAAACACTTAATATAAAAAAAGTTTACTATTTCATTGAATAATATTCGATATTTCACCTTCCTTTAAAATTGGGTTGATTGAAAAACATACATTATCTTCATGTTTTATAATCGCCTAATTTAAATTCTATGGAAGTTAAAGCTTCTTCCGGCTGGCAAAAACTACTTGCCGGATATCCCTGGTTCAGATGCAATGGGTGTTATCCTATTACTGCTTACTCTGAATTTATGCCTCCTCCCCATCTTGGTTATAAACCTTATGGTAAGCCGGATAACCGGATATTAAGCGAAAATGATCCGTTCGGATGGAAGATATCAGAAATGGAAGAGGAATATGAACTCCGACCTGGTATTGAACACATCGGGCAACAAATAATGAAAAATATTATCAAGCTGGGGAAAGGTCAACCAGAGCATTTTATAAGAGGGCATGGTGGTGAAAACCTGAAGAATAACCCATACTGGCCTCCCGAACTTGCCAACAGGGCCGGATCGCTAAATCATGAAAAATATGTAGCATTATTGCCACTTATGCTATCCCTCACACAAGATGACAAAGGCAGGGTAATATGGACCTTTTTCGGAAATAGCATTCATGATCCTGAGCAAACTTTCTGGAAAAGTTTTTTTTCCGATCCTAATACAGAAATCCCGGAGAGAGATTCCATCTCTTTTTTTACAGATTTACTCTCTGCTGCTTATGGAGAAAAGTTATCTGATGAGTCATCTCTTTTCAATTCGGGATTCAGAATAATGTCATCAGAAGGAGCTCTCCTTCCTAAATGGACTGAAAGATTTCTCGTTGATGATAGTATTTCATCAGGGAATATCAGGTATTTATTAACCTTCAGGCCATTTAAGCTCCTGCCGGAAACTGTAAAGCAGCAATACCTCGACGGATCTTTAAATTTACTGCCATTTCCAGGCAGTCTGGTATTCTGGGGCATGCCGGGATATCTCCGGCTTAAGAAGGAGCTTACTTCTGCCGGACAAATTCCATTATTAAACCTGGTAGCGAGAAACAGGGGGATAGGTGGGTTAAAAGTTACACAATCGGGGTGGTTACACGAACCATACGCCGGAAGTCATAATCATATAATTAACGAAAACCTTTTAAAGGATACTTTTCATCGTACGAATAGATGGCAGCGCGTTCACAGGTATCAGGATGAACTTAATGAAGTCGCACATAAGATCAGATTGATCAAGGCTTTGTTTAGTACAGAACCTGATGCGATGGGACTTTACAACAAGCCATTAGCCTGTAACAGTCAGCTATGGAACCATAATTTCGATCTTTTATTAAATGGTCCTGTAGCGGACAAAAGGAAAATTTCAGCAGTTGAGAAGACATTTGTCAAAGGCGGACTTTTCGGTTACAGGTTATTCTTTCCCCCGATGCGTGTTGGTGAGCACGAGATTTATCTTCACAGACCATTGGTTGCATTTCTTAAAGAACAATCTGAAGAAGTGGAGATAAGGTCCGAATCACTCTTCGGCTATTTAACGTGTTATCACGATAGTGACAGGGAAATGTCAGAGCCTGTTGAACTCTGGCCCAGAATGGAGAGACGTGAGTTATATCTTTCAGCATTACACGATTTTAATAATCATTGCGATCATTTTACTCATCAGACTGCATATAATATAATCTCGCTGCTTGAGAATTGGGAAGCCTTCGGCTGCAAGCGTTTATCCAGGGAGTTTGCACATAAACTTCTGAATATTTCCAAGCATAAGACTCTGGAGCAATGGTTTGAGGAGTTGAAATTTCATACAAACTCCCCTGACAAGGCCGATTATATGCATACCGAACTTGAAAAAATAATTGAACCGGAATATAACGAAGTTTTTCCCAATGCTTTAACCTATTCTGAAACAGCTACACGACACTTTGAGGAAGCCTGGTGGAACGACATTAAATTTCTGGCACAGGGTGAATTCGTTTATAAAGATAATGCAGATATTATGCTTGACGAGGCAACTTTATCAAAAGTACAGAAACAAAAAAGGGATCTTGAAATGCTTGGGGAATATCTTATCTCCAGATATCGCAGGGTAATAAGCGAAGCAGGAATGGAAGGAAGAGCTATGGTTGGGGAACTACCCTTTAAATGGAATACATTGTTTGATTTTTCACAATATGGAGGATGGATTGGTAACCAGAAGGGTAGCATTTATGAGCGTAATTTGCTGATGATAATTCCGGGAAAAAACCGTAAGCAGGCTGTTGTTCTCGGAGATCATTACGATACAGCTTATATGGAAGATGTTTATGAAAAAGGAAAAGGAGGTTCTGGTGCCAGGTTAGCTGCCAAAGGAGCAGATGACAATTATTCTGCTAGTGCCACACTATTACAGGCAGCACCAATATTCTTAAAACTATCTAAGGAGGGGAAGCTTGAACGTGATATATGGCTGATTCACCTTACAGGAGAAGAATTTCCATCAGACTGCATGGGTGCCCGGAATTTCTGCCAGACCCTTATAGAGAAAAACATCAATTTGAAAATAGATAAACAGACAAACATTAATTTGTCTGATACAGAGATTGTTGGTGTATATGTAATGGACATGATAGGTCATAACAGAGATACTGATCAGGACATTTTTCAAATTTCACCAGGTAAAAGTGCTGAATCACTGCATCTTGCCTGTCAGGCGCATATCGCGAATATGATCTGGAATGCCGGCACGCATAGCTGGAACAAAGATCCTGACAGGTTAAGCAGGACCCGTGGTAAAAGAATTTCTGATTTACAGGAGATTCCAGAAACAGCAAAACATCTTGCAATTAAAGGAGAGGTGCGTACACAATACAATCCTCATAGCTCTATCTTTAACACAGACGGTCAGATATTTTCAGATACAGGAGTTCCTGTAGTTCTCTTTATGGAGAATTACGATATAAACAGAAGTGGTTACCACGACACAAAAGATACTCTTGAGAATATTGATCTTGATTATGGGGCTGCTTTTGCAGCAATTGCTATTGAAACGGTGGCACGGATAGCCACGCTTCCTGAAACTGCGTTTAAACTTTAAGATTATAATTATGGATGTAACATTTAGGACAACCCCGGAGAAACGCGATATTAAACGCGTTATGGAAATAGTTGAATCAACAAAATTTTTCTACGATCATGAGGTCGAAATTGCTGCAGAACTTGTAGCTGAAAGATTAAGTCATGGTGAATCGACTGGATATCATTTTGTTTTTGCCGAAGTGGATGGAGTAACAGCGGCATATTCGTGCTTTGGTCCTATAACTATGTCTAAAACAAGTTTTGACCTTTATTGGATTGCGACACATAACGATTTCCGTGGCAAAGGGATTGGTAGGAAATTGCTTGATGAGACCTGCAAACAAGCTAAAGAAATGGGCTGTAATATTCTTATTGCAGAAACATCGGGTCTGGAGCATTATGCTCCTACAAGGGCATTTTATGATAGTAATAAGTTTGAACTGGAGGCACAACTTAAGGATTTCTATGCCATGGGAGATGATAAACTATTTTACACGAAAAGAATAGGCTGATCTGAGGAATACTGTTAATTACTACATTCAGCTTTTGCATTACCGTTTTTTTCTTTACTTTGCATCCTGTTCCATAAAATCAGATGAACTAATTTAAGGATGATGTTTTATGAGAGTAACGAATTAATTGGTTTTCTTTTCAAGAGTCTCGCAATAGTCTTATTTACAGGCATAATAACAATTCCGTTTGTTCCCTTAAAAGTAAAGCCATTTATTGCTATTATTACTGTATTTCTTGTTGCTTTTTTTTCAAGTTTGTTAGCCATAAGGGGATTAACACAAGAAGGAATTGAGTTCAATATAGATGGAGGAGCATTTTTTGGAGCCATTCCGTTAAGAATAGACGCTTTATCTGCGTGGTTTATTCTTATAATTAATTTCACTTCCGTTACAGGCGCTCTTTATGGTGCAGGGTATCTGAAATCTTATGCAGTTCAACCAGCGCTAATTTCATTCCACTGGATTTTATATATTGTATTTCAGTCGTCCATGATCGCAGTATGTATGGTTCAACATAGTATTGCATTCATTGTGGCGTGGGAGATAATGTCACTATCATCAATGTTTTTGATTTTATTAGATTACACAAATCCCAAGGTTCTCAAAGCTGGTATAAACTACCTGGTTCAGATGCATCTTAGTGTTATTTTTTTAACAGTAGCATTTATCTGGGTTTATTTCAAAACAGGAACTTTCGATTTTAAGGGTATAAGTGCTTTTTTTGATTTAAAGGTTAATATATGGCTGTTCCTGTTATTCTTTGCCGGCTTTGGTCTTAAGGCAGGGTTTATTGGTCTGCATACATGGCTGCCACAGGCCCATCCTGCTGCTCCATCTCATATATCGGGAGTCATGTCAGGTGTAATAGTGAAAATGGGCATCTACGGCATCTTCCGGATCATAGCCAGTCTGAAATCTGACTATCTGATTCTTGGAGAGATAATTATAACGATTTCAGTATTAACAGGGTTGTTCGGAATTATGAATGCAGCTGTACACAGGGATTTTAAGAAAATGCTTGCCTATTGTACAATTGAGAACATTGGAATTATCGGTATTGGAATTGGTCTTGGGTTAATAGGCATTGCAAAAGGTCAGGGTTTGCTTTGTTTTCTGGGATTTGGCGGAGCACTTTTACATGTACTTAATCATTCATTATTTAAGTCTCTTCTCTTTTTCTCTGCCGGCTCAGTTTACACCCAAACACATACCCGCGACATGGATAAACTCGGGGGACTGATTAAGAAAATGCCTAAAACTGCTGTTCTTTTTCTTACAGGTTCAATCGCTATAGGAGGCATACCTCCTTTAAATGGTTTTATATCGGAATTCCTTATCTATTGCGGTATACTGTATGGAATAAATTCTGCCGGTATTTCCCAGATCACTTTAATGATCCTTGCATTTGCCGGATTGAGTCTGATCGGCGGGATTTCTATACTGACTTTTACAAAAACTTTCGGAACCATTTTCTTAGGTACTCCCCGACAGAAACTGAAACACGAACCTGTTGAGGTATCTTCACTGATGCTTATTCCTCAATACCTGATAATTGCTATTATGGTTTTAATTGCCTTTTTCCCAGGATATTTCATTCAACTGATTGCAGTTGTTCTGAATATTAAAACATTTTCTAACATCAGCTTAAATATCAATGATTTACAGGGTTATCTGGTAGTAATGAAAAATATCAGTCTTGCTTCTATTATTTTTCTGGCGGTTATTGGGTTGGTTTATGGTATCAGATGGTTTTTTACCCGAAAAACTGAGGAAAAGTACTCTGCCACCTGGGGATGTGCATACCCTTCACCAAATGAACACATGCAATATACAGGCAAATCGTTTTCCAAATCGTTCGGGAAAGTTTTAAATTTTATACTAATTGAGAAAAAGGGGTATAAAGAAATTGTAAAAAACGAAACATTCCCTTCTGCAAGAAAATACAGATCTTTTTATCTCGATTTTTTTGAAACCAATATAATCGATCCAGTAATTCGCGTTCTTACCCGGTTTATTAATCTGTTTCAGTTTATTCAAAATGGAAAGACCCAGGCGTATATTATATATGGTATGGTCTTCATACTTGTGATATTTTTAACCACATATTTTAAATTTTGGTATTGATTAATGTTTTAATAGTCATATTATTATTTGCCATTATAGGTGTACTATCGTTTAAAACGAATGCTAAAGGTATTATTACTCTTTCAACAGTAATTGTTGTTGGATTGCTGAGCAGTTATGTGGCGCTAAATGCACTCATAGGAAATAGTTATGAAACTCTGTTTACCGGAACGGAGTTGTTTGGTAAGGTTCTGGTAAGAATAGATTCACTTTCAGCATGGTTTATTCTCACAATTAATTTTACAATGATAACCGGTGCGCTTTATGGCTTAAACTATATGAAGAGGTACAAGGATAGGAAAAGCGAAATTACAATGCACTGTATAGCCTTCCTTATTGTTCAATTTGCTTTGTTGGGTATCTGTTCTGTTCAGAATGGATTTATCTTTTTGTTGCTATGGGAGTTGATGGCAATTTCGGTCTTCCTTCTTGTAATTTTTGAGCATGAAAATCCTGACACTATTAAGGCCGGTATTAATTATCTTGTTCAGTCTCACATTAGCATCATATTTATAATGCTTGGTTTTATTTATGTTGCTTTCAAAACGGGTAATTACGGATTCGACGCAATAGCCGAATTCTCAACCCGGCAATCCACACTTGCCGGAACTGCGCTTTTTCTGTGTTTTTTTATCGGCTTTGCAATAAAGGCAGGTTTTGTCCCTTTTCATACCTGGTTGCCATATGCACATCCTGCTGCACCAACTCATGTATCTGGCATAATGTCAGGTGTTGTAATTAAAATAGGTATTTACGGTATTCTAAGGATGTTACTTTTAATAAAGACTGACTATACCACAATCGGGTATATCATTTTGTTTTTGTCAGTATTTACGGGCATCTATGGAGTAATGCTGGCCACCATTCAGCACAACCTGAAAAGGTTACTGGCATATCATAGCATTGAAAACATTGGAATTATTGGAATTGGTATAGGTCTGGGATGCATTGGATTAGGTTCATCGAATAAATGGCTGTCAATTCTGGGTTTTACCGGTGCTTTACTTCACGTACTGAATCATTCTTTATTTAAGTCATTGCTGTTTTATAGTGCCGGAAATATTTTACAGGCTGCTCATACTGTAAATATTGAACGTTTGGGAGGTATTATTAAAAAAATGCCACAAACATCGATTTTGTTTCTTATTGCAGCTCTGGCAATTTGCGGACTTCCTCCTTTAAACGGATTTGTCTCGGAATTTTTGATTTTTGGAGGATTGTATAACTGGCTTTACAGCGCAAGCCTTATATCACTTATGACCCTTGTGTTTGCCCTGGGAGGCTTTGTATTTATAGGTGGATTAGCTATATTTTGTTTCACAAAAGCCTTTAGCATAGTCTTTCTTGGAAATGCACGAAGCAATGCAACAGATGAAATACATGAAACTGGTTTCTGGCAGCTATTTCCGATGTATCTTTCAGTATCTTTAATTATAATTATAGGTTTGTTTCCTTCTGTATTTATTGAGGCATTGCAGCGGCCTGTAAATCTGTTCACCCGTCATATTATTTTCAATATGAATCTCATAAAAGTGGGTTCTATTGATTCTCTCCAGATAATAGGCTGGTTATTTATGGGACTTATTCTCTTTATACTGGCAATAATAGCGCTACGAAAATATGTAAGCAGGAAAAAAATTATTGAGTCCCAACCAACATGGGGCTGTGCATATAGCGTACCGGGTAATAAACTTCAATATACTGCAAGTTCATATGTAAGGAGTTATTCAAAGCTTGCCAAACCTATTTTGGATATAGAAAAGAAATATGATGAAATTTCTGAAGTTTTTCCCTTAACAAAACATTATGAAACTGATCCATATGATAAAGTAGAACGCTATTTAATTGATAAACCTCTGAATCTCTTAAACAGATTTACTAACCTTTTTGTTTTTCTGCAGAATGGTCAGTTGCAGAGATATATCCTGTACGGTATAATCTTTATAACCTCAGTATTGTGTCTTCCGATTATTATTGATAAAATCTTATTTCTATTTCACTTTTTAAATAATTTGTAACATGTTAAGTATAATTCTAATACTGTTTACAAGTATCTTTTTTACCGGAATAATTCTGCGGACAAAAAGTATTACTGCAGGGAGAAAAGGTCCTGGGATTTTGCAGCCCATGAAAGATGTGATCAGATTATTCAGAAAAGGTACCATATACAGTGAAACCACAAGTGTTATTTTCCGGATTGCTCCTGTTATTTACTTCTCCACAGTTTTAATGGCTTGCCTGGTTATTCCATTCGGTAAAAATAAAGGTATTATCAGCTTCGATGGCGATTTTATTTTTTTTGCGTATATTCTTGCTCTGGGAAAATTTTTCAGCATAATATCTGCAATGGATACAGGAAGCAGTTTTGAAGGGATGGGAGCCAGCCGCGAAGCTCTCTACTCAATGTTTGCTGAACCCGCCTTCTTTATTCTGATTGGTTCATTTGCGTTACTTACAGGAAATACTTCATTTTATGAAATCTTTTCATCATTGCATCTAGGCTCCTCAATAACATATATGCTTGGAGGGATGGCGGCATTTGTGCTTTTAATGATAGCGATGATAGAAAACAGCAGAATGCCAATGGATGATCCAAAAACGCATCTTGAATTGACCATGGTTCACGAAGTAATGATACTTGATAATAGCGGATTCGACCTTGGATTAATACTTTCTGCAGGGTATCTGAAGTTTGCTATGTATGGGGCAATTATAGCTGATTTCTTTCTTGGAACATTGGGATTTGGATGGGCATTGGTAGTGTTCCTGTTTATTCAGGTACTGTTTGCGGTAATGATAGGACTGATTGAATCTTTTATGGCACGGTTCAGAATGAGCCATAATCCTCAGTTCATTCTGGCACTTTCTTCTGTAAGCTTTTTAATTTTTCTGGGTGTTTTGCTTGTTTTGGAAAAATTTGTTTAAAATTTCAAAGATGACAAACGTATTGTTGATCATATTTATTATCAGTATTCTGTATGTAGCTATTGCTAACAGAATAATAACTTATGTGAGAGTTCTTGCTCTGCAGGGTTTTATACTTTTTGGTGTTACATTCCTGCAACTTCAGGAAATTCAGACATGGAACCTTGTTCTTATACTGCTTGAAACTATTGTTTTCAAAGCGCTGGCTGTCCCGATCTTTCTGGGTTATCTGATTAAAAGAAATAAAATCACAAGGGAATCTGAACCCTATCTGCCACATTTCATATCTCTTATAATTGTTACGATGATTGTGGTAATCACAGTATTACTGGCTAATTCCATTCAGGATACTCACCTCGATAAAATATTTTTCATTGTCTCTCTTTCTACACTATTTACAGGGTTGTATTTTATCGCTTCACGAAAGAAAATTATAACCCACGTTATGGGTTATCTCATGATTGAAAATGGTGTATTTGTGCTTTCTCTGGCTGTCGGCAACGAAATGCCTAACCTTGTTAACCTTGGAATTATGCTCGACGTTTTTGCTAGTGTTTTGATATTGGGGATCTTCTTAAATAAAATTGGTGACGTATTTAAAAATGCTGATGTTGACCAGCTTACTAATCTGAAAGACTATTAAAAA
>Ga0209539_1002107_pt1 | contig 10532 bp, 10 predicted proteins | sample BarGraNGADG00312_2_FD_184499 | JGI IMG/M metagenome (GOLD analysis project Ga0209539, IMG submission 184499) | Arctic peat soil microbial communities from Barrow, Alaska - Barrow Graham LP Ref core NGADG0011-312 (SPAdes) (version 2) | ecosystem: Environmental > Terrestrial > Soil > Wetlands >... | reverse complement strand
GCGGCAGGTTCCTTGATTGGGCCCGGACGGTCTTGGAGGGTGCGGTCCTTGGCGGCGGAATGACGCGCCTTCACGAATGCGAGGACCGGGGCCATGCCAGTCGCGGTAGCGCCCATGATTAGCAGGCGCTGTAAGGCCCATGCTACGTACCTGGTCGGCAAGCCAGCCTCGACCATGACCACGATTGCTGATGACTTGGACCTCCGCTCAGCTGAACGCACCAGCTGCACTACTTCGTTCTCACCCAACATTCGAACTCGTCAGTCGCCGGGGGATGGGCCGTTGATACTCCGAAGGCGCGGCCGTTCCACCTGCGGATCACCGAAATCCCAGTCCACGGACGGCAGCTCTGGCAGCTTCGCCCTGACCGGGGGAATGAACGCGTTTCGCGGTAATGGTCGGCGGTCCCGAGGGTGATGGGGCGAGCGGCTTTCCGTCACCCTTGAGTCCTGACCGCGGCGAGTTGCGCCTGACTCGGGGCCACTTCTGGCGCAGGAATCTCCGAGTCAGCGATTGATCCCGGAGTGGTGCGGCACCGAGGCCGTGATGAGCGTGCCGTCGGCCCGGAGCGTGCCTCTGAGCGCCTTTGGATCCGGTTCACCGTCGATCCGTGGGCCCTGGCCGTCGAGTGGCACGGTGACCGGGCTCTTGTTGGTGACGATGACCTCCTTACCTCGGACGACCACCGTCACGGTGGAGCCCACCTCGACCGCGAGGTCGATGGAGTCCGAGCTGACTGTCACGCGCAACCGCGTGCCACGGATGGTGATGCGGAAGGTCAGTGCCGACCACGACTCGGGCAGGCGCGGGTCGAAGGAGATGGCCCCGCCGTGGTCACGCATCCCGCCGAACCCGAACACGAGGGCGTTCCAGACTCCCCCGGCGGAGGCGACGTGCACGCCCTCGGAGGTGTTCCGGCCAAGGTTGGCGAGGTCGAGGAACAGTCCGTCGTGGAAGTAGCGCAGGGCCAGGTGGTGGTAGCCCACCTCCGCCGCGATGATCGACTGCACCACCGCTGACAGCGACGAGTCCCCGGTCGTGATCGGCTCGTAGTACTCGAAGTCGGCCCGCTTCTCCTCATCTGTGAAGTGCTCTCCCTGGAGGAACAGCGCCAGCACGACGTCGGCCTGCTTGAGCACCTGGAACCGGTAGATGACCAGCGGGTGGTAGTGGAGCATCAGCGGCTTCTTGTCCGCAGGGGTGTTCGGCAGGTCCCAGACCTCCCGCTCATGGAAGGCGGAGTCCTGCGGGTGAATGCCCAGGTTGGCGTCGTAGGGGATGTACATCGCCTCGGCGGCCCGGATCCACTCCGCGACCTCGTCCGCGCGAAGCCCCAGTCGGGCGACCATGCGAGCGTAGGGCAGCGGGCTGCTCGCCTCGAGATCGTGGACCGCCTGCGCTGCATGCCGCAGGTTGTGGCGCGCCATGACGTTCGTGAACAGGTTGTCGTTCACCACGGTGGTGTACTCGTCCGGCCCGGTCACGCCATGGATGCGGAACGAGTCCTCGATGCCGTTGCTGCGCCAGAACCCCAGGTCGGCCCACATGCGTGCCGTCTGCACGAGGATGATGATGCCCTCATCAGCCATGAACTCCTCGTCCCCGCTGGCGTTGACGTACTTGGTCAGCGCGTAGGAGACGTCGGCATCGAGGTGGTACTGCGCGGTGCCCGCCGCGTAGGCGGCCGAGGCTTCCTCGCCGTTGATCGTGCGCCACGGGAACAGCGCGCCGTCCTGGGTGAGCTCCTGTGCCCGGCGCACCGCTGCGGGGAGCATGGAGTAGCGGAACCGCAGCGCGTTGCGGGCGAAGCTGGGCGTCGTGTATACGAAGTACGGGACCACGTAGATCTCGGTGTCCCAGAAATAGTGCCCGCCGTAGCCCGAGCCGGTGACCCCCTTCGCGGCGATACCGTTGCCATCGGCGCGACCGCCGGCTTGCGCAAGCTGGAAGAGGTTCCACCGGATCGCCTGCTGCACCTCTGGCTGGCCCTCGACCTCGACGTCCGATCGTGCCCAGTAGTCGTCCAGCCAGGCCCGCTGATCCGAGAGCTGCCTTTCCACACCCTGGGTCCGCACGCGGTTCAGGGTGCGCCGGCACCGGTGGACAAGCTCACGCGCCGGCACGTTGCGTGAGGTGTGGTAGGTCACGGTCTTGGTGATCGTGATCTTCTTTCCGGGCTGGGCGAGGACCTGGAAGATGTGCTTCGCGTAGTCCTCCTCCACCTCGGTGAGCTCCTCGAACTCGTTCTCGGTCTCGATCTGGTGATCGGTCCCGACGGCCAGGGTCATCCCGGAGTTGGCGCACCGGTAGCCGAGCAGTGCCCTGACGTCGCCGCCCCAGTGCTCGATCGGCTGGAGGACCCGGCCGGTGAACTCCTCCGCCTTGCGCGGGTCGGTGACTCTTCTGTCCACGGACCTGGTCCGGTACTCGTTGAGGCCGTCCTGCCGGTTGAGGATATGGGAGGTCACGGCGATGGGTGCCGCCCGGTCCAGCACCGTCACCTCGAAGGTGAGAACCGCCAGGTGGCGCTGGGCGAAGGACACCATCCGCCGTGAGCGCACATGCACCCGGTTGCCCGCCGGCGTCCGCCACAGGACGTCGCGGGTCAGCACGCCGTCGGCGAAGTCGAGGGTGCGATCGTAGGTGACGATATCGGCGACGGATAGCAGCAGCGGCTCGTCGTCCACATAGAGCCGCATGACCTTGGCGTCCGGGACGTTGACGATGGTCTGCCCCACCCGGGCGAGGCCGAAAGCCTCCTCAGGGTGCCGGATCGGCCACGTCTCGTGGAAGCCGTTGATGAAGGTGCCGTGGCTGTGGCTGTCGTGACCCTCCTCGACATTGCCACGCATCCCCAGGTAGCCGTTGGCGACGGCGAACAGGGTCTCGGTGACTCCCAGGTCCGAGGAGTCGTAGAAGGCCTCGGTCAGTCGCCACGGATCGGCCGGAAAGCGCAGACGATCCATGGGGTCGGGCATCTGGCCGGGGCGGGAGCCATCCCCGGCACTCTGCCTGGTGGCGGTCACGGGGTCACCAGCTCAGCGAGGTCACGCACCACAACGTCCGCGCCGGCCTCACGCAGTGTCTCCGCGCCCGCACCGCGGTCGACACCGATGACGAGACCGAACCCGCCCGCCCTTCCGGCCGCGACACCGGAGACCGCGTCCTCGATCACGACGGCCCTTGCCGCGGGGACACCGAGAGCCGCGGCAGCGTGCTCGAACGTCTCCGGTGAGGGCTTGCCGTGCAGGCCCGCATGCCGGGCGACCTCACCATCGACAACGAGCGGGAAGCGGTTGGACAGGTTGGCGGCGGAGAGCACCTCGCGCGCGTTGCGCGAGCTCGAAACCACGGCGACCTTGACGCCCCGGTCGGCGAGCTCGTCAAGGAGAGCAAAGGTGCCGGGGAACGTCACGACGCCTTCGTCTCGCAGCATGCGGTTGAACAGGGCGTTCTTGGCGTTGCCCAGACCGCGCACAGTCTCAGCGCCCGGCTCGTCGGCCGGGTCGCTTTCCGGGAGCTCGATCCCCCGTGAGGCAAGCGTCGCCCGTACGCCGTCGTACCGCGGTTTGCCGTCGACGTAGGTGAAGTAGTCGGCGTTGGTGTACGCGGGTGCAACGTCGTGCTCGCCGAAGTATGTCGAGAACATCTGGCGCCAGGCCCGCATGTGCAAGTCGGCGGTCGGTGTGAGCACCCCATCGAGGTCAAAGAGGGCGGCCTCGAACTGGCTCCAATCCATGAGCCCAACGGTAACGCCCAGGGACGACTTCTGCGGATCAGACCCGCCGGCTGCAGCAGGCGCTGTAGTCCCAGATAGTCATCTCAACAGGCCAAGGGGATCACCGCCGGCGGCTGCTTCGACGCCAGCCCCGGAAACGCTGATCCTCGCATCATTGAGTACGGACTGAATCACACCCGGGTGCACCCAGTATTGAGCAACGTCGGCGCGGTGTGTGCGCCAGAAGGCCCAGTCCCGCTCGAGTCCTCGGTGAATCAACAGATTGCGAAGGCGGTATCGGTCACGTCGGTCCGGGTCCAAATCCACGCCGGATTCGGGTCGTGAGGCAACATTGGTCTCAGCTGCGCCGACCTTGTCGAGGTCCAGCTTTCCTCGCCTCTGTCATCCCGACGAGTGCACGACGCGACGGCCGGCGCAGACGTCCCAGTCCAGAACTCTTTCCAACAGTCCCTCCCACCGAAGTAGCGCAACGGAAGCGGGCTGCGTCTCCTGGGCCGGTGGCGACTTCGTGGCGCAACCTCAAGCGCCTCTGCCGAGCGCCCCGGTCACCCTCACGCCGATTGCCGTTGGAAGCGGCCCGCAGGTGGCCGTGGGTACGCTGGCGGTACCAGGGGTAGAACCGGGCGTGTGGACTCTCAAGCTTCGTTCGCACATGGCACCGGACTTCCGCTCGCTGACAGCCAACGACATAGGCGATGTCCTGATCCTGGTCACTTTCGATGCCAACTGAGGTAGCGGCATACCTCAGGGTTCCTCTCGCCCGGCTGGTGTGCGCTCTGGCTCCCCAAAGGGTCATCCTGTTCGGCTCGTACGCCAAGGGCACCGCCCACCCCGGCAGCGACGTGGATCTCCTCGTCGTTGCCGAGCTGCCCGGCGCCACCGACACCCACATGCGACGCGCCCGCCAGCTCACCGCCGGGTTGTTCCCCCCCATCGACGTGGTTCTGTGCACACCGGATGACGTGGCCGACGCCTGCAAGGCCAAGTCGCCGTTCTTGCAGTCCGTCCTAGGCAGCGGTGTCACCCTCTACAGTCGCGATCCACTCGCACCAGGACAGTGAGCCGTCCTCATTCTGAGGAACGGGGTTCCGCCGACATGTCCGTAGGAGTCGGAGGTCAGGACACGAGGCCGGCTTGACGCCGCATCCGACGTAGTCTCAGTTTTAGTCTCATTCGCGGTCGTCCGGCTGGGTTCGGGGAACGTCGCCGCCGGGCTGGTTGAGCACGGGGTGGACGCCGACGACCGTTCCTGAACGTGGGTTCTCAGAACTCGAAAGCGTGTAACGGGGTAACCCGTTCGTGGGTTCAAATCCCACCGCCACCGCTCGTGGTCGTCGGCGACCGTCCGTGGCAAGGACGGTCCCGGGCGGCATCACACACGCTTGACGAGTTCGTCGGTCTCGGCAGCGAGTTCGCCAAAGCACAGCAGATATCTCCGGTTAGGGCTGCGACAGGCGCCAGGGCGTGGCGGCGCCACCGCCATCAAGCTAGTCGTTGCGCGAGCGATGTCAGGTTCTGACCGTGAGGCTGGCCGTGGCTCGAACAGCGTCCGTGAGGCACTCGCCTGGCTCGACGGTGCAGCCGTCCCAGACCACGCTCCGGCACAGTTCGCCCTTCACGACGCACCCTGCCCCAATCACGCTTCCGCCCCCGTTGGCGCTCAGGTTGGCACGCAAGTAGTCGGCAACCGTTCCGCAGTCGATTGCCGGGCCAGTGACGTCTATGAGCTCGAGCTGGCCTCGCTCCCAAGCCTTCCTCCAAACTGCCTCGTACAGACCCAGAGGGCTGGCCGGCAAAGATGCCGCGATTGTTCCAGGCAGGAGGCTTACGCCCACGAAGCGTCGATCGCCGAAGTCAGCCCGACCATCTCCGGCTGGCCCAACCAGCAGCCGCGGACGCATCCCATCCCAGCCTCGCACCAGTTGATCAAGGGGGTCGGTCAGCCAGGCATCGGCGTTGTGGATCAACACGTCTCGCCCGCCGATCCAATGGCGCAGTGCACCAAGCGCCCCCGCCGTGCCTAGGGCCTCTGGGATCTCGACCGAGACCATGATGCCTGTCCCGTTGAGGTGGGCTTGAACTTGGCGCGCGAGATGGTGGGTGTTAACCGCAACTTCTGCGACATGCCGCCTTACACGGGCAACGGCAAGGTCCAACAGTGGAGTGTTGTTTATCGGGCACAGAGCCTTTGGGCGCACGTCCGTCAGCGGACGCAGGCGCCGGCCCTCGCCTGCAGCAAGCACAATGCCGACCAGATCTCTCAAGGCCGCTCGTCCACTCCCAGCACGGACTGCAGGGCGTCCGCAGTAGCCGAGCCAGGCACGGCCGACGAGGGAGGTAGCCAGTGCACCTTTTGCACCTCGGCGCTTGCGCTGGCGAACGGGAGCCCCTCGTCGCGCACGAGGAACACCAGGTCCACTCGGCGAGCTTGGCCATCCACCACTACCGCGTCCGGTTCCACGTTGCAGCGGAGGTCGACCCCAAGCTCCTCGCGGACCTCCCGGCGGAGGCACTGAGATGGTGTCTCATCCCGACCGAGAAGTCCCCCAGGTAGCGATAAGCCGACGTGGTGAGGCTGCTCAAGCAGCAACACGTCGCGACCCCGCACCACAACGGCCAGGCACCCGACCGTGTATGACGTGGTCCCAGCACGAACCAGCATCCGCCGGACCCCGGGCGGGAGCGCCCGAAACGAACGCAAAGCCAAGTACCGAATGCGTCGAGCTAGAGGCACTTGGCCAGCGTATATGGGAGGTCCCGCGTCCTGCGCGAGTGTGGTCAAGTCGAGCATCGCCGACGACTGGGGTCTTGTCTCAGTTGTTCTCTCATTCGTCGTCGTTCGGCTGGGTTCGTCGACTGCCGCGGATGGGCTTGTTGAGCACGTGGCGGACGCCGACGACAGTGGCTGAACTCTGGTTCGCAGAACTCGAAAGCGTGTAACGGGGTAACCCGTTCGTGGGTTCAAATCCCACCGCCACCGCTCGTGGTCGTCCGCGAACGTTCGCTGTCCGGGCGTTGGCGGACGACGTCACGCACGCTAGACGAGTTCGTGCCCGCCCAGACCTCTCGCCGGCCCTGAGTACACCACCAGCGAGCACGCCGGGCGCCGGACGCCGCTCAGGTCCGGGGGGCACGGGCCGCGGCGTCCAGCGCTCGCGAGGCCCGATCCATAGCGTCGAGGGCGCCCGCGGCTCAGTTGTGGCCGGCTCGGATCTTTGACCCCGCCTCGTAGTCGCGATCGGTGAGGACCGAGCGCAGATAGTCGTCGTCGAGGAGCTTTACGATCTGGAAACGGGTTGCCGGTGTCGGGCTGAACACAAGTGATCGGTTGCTGCCGGTGCCGGTGATCTCGATGTTGACCGCCGGGTTGGCCTCGATGTAGGCGAGGAGTTTCGGCATCGCCATCGCCGCGGCGTAGCCCGGGTCCTCGTCCATCCTGCGACGGATCGAGGCCATCTTGGCCATCATCTGCGGCTGACTGGTGCAGGCTGCCCGTAGCTCGGCCATGCCAGTGATACGCAGCCCGGAGGTGACGGTGTCGAACGTTGCCGCACTCGCCTTCTTGAGCTCATCGAGGAATCCGAATGCACGCTCGAAGGTCGGCTTGAGGAAGAAGAACGCGTGCCCGGCGATTACGACGACGTCAAACTCGGAGCGCATGAGGAGCACATCAGCCGGCTCCAGACGGTCGTACTGCCCGTGGCGACATAGGTGCGGGCCGGTGGGCCCCCAAACACGGGTGGGAGCACTTACTCTGATCTCATGTCCCAGTCGGAAGGCCCGGAGTTAGTGCTGGGGTTAGTCACCCCGATCGGCACTGACACTGCAGCTCTGGCCGCAGCGGTGGTCGGTGCCTGATCTCCGCGGGCTTGGCGACCGGCCGCGTCTGCCTCTATGGGCGGTTGGGCAGCAGCAGCGAGCTGTCTCCGAACACGTGCCACAGGTACCCGTGGAGCACGGCCTGCTCGTAGACCGAGCTGACCAGGTCTGCTCCGGCGACGGCTTCCAGCAGCAGCAGGTGGGACGCTCCCGGCGCGTGCCAGCCGGTGATCAGGCCGTCCACGACGCGGGCCGGGCGGTCGGGGCCGAGGACCAGGTGGGTCCAGCCGTGACCGGAGGTGACTGAGCCGCTGGCGTCGGCGACGGTCTCCAGCGCGCGGGTGACCGTGGTCCCGGTCGCGATCACGCGGCCGCCTGTGCGGCGGGTGGCGTTGACCAGCTCGGCGGTGGCCTCTGGAACGTGGTATCGCTCCGGTACCGGCGCCTCGCCGGCCTCGGGGGAGGAGACCCCGGCGTGCAGGGTGACTGGCGCTATCCGGACACCGCGGGTGATCAGGGAGGTCACCAGTTCGGCGGTGAACGGCCGGCCGGCGCTGGGCATCTCAGCGCTGCCGGGGTGGGTCGCGAAGACGGTCTGGTAGTTCTCCAGCGGCCACCGGTCGGGCAGGTACCCGTAAGTGATTGCCCGGCCGTGCCGACGTAGTAGCCGCAGCACGTCGGGTACTGAGATGGCCGCCCGCCACAGTCTGGTGGCCGGCTCGCTGGCGTCGGGGTAGGCGGTGACCAGGGTCGCCGAGGCGTCGCCGGTCAGCCACACCCGGTCACCGCTGACGAGAGAGGTCACGGGGCCGTGGGCGTGGACCGCCGGGCGGACCTCGACGACCCAGGTGCCGTCGTCCAGGGCGGTCGCGAAATGTACGACGACCTGTCGCCCGTCCGGTAGTTCGCCGTCGACGGCGGCCGGCAAGGTCGCGGAGGTATTGACCACCACCAGGTCCCCGGCAGCGAGGTGATCCGGCAGGTCGGCGAACCGCCGGTGCCACAGACTGTGGCCGTCGGCAACCAGCAGGCGCACCTGGTCACGCCGGACGCCGCGTGCCTCGGGTGGTTCGACCGCCAAGAGACTGTCGGGCAGCTCGAAGGTGGTGAGCGCCGTGGCACCGAGCCTCACCGGGAAACCTCCGCGGCGACGGTGCCGACGACCGTCGGGTCCGTGTTGACCTGCAGGTCGCGGGCACGGTAACGGCCGCTGGCCGGGCGGCCGTCGACCAGGGCGAGCAGGACGGGAACGACGGACTCGGGACCTGGCCGGTCAGAGATGTCTTCGCCGGGAAAGGCCTGCTGGTGCATCTCGGTGCGCATGTCGCCGGGGTCGAAGGCGTAAACACTCAGGGCCGGCTCCTCGAGCGCAAGCACGGCGCTCACCTGGTCCAGCGCCGCCTTGGCCGAGCCGTAGCCGCCCCAATCCTCGTAGGCCTCGATCCCGGCGTCGGAGGTGATATTGACGACGGTGCCGGCGCTGGCCACGAGCAAAGGGTGGTGGAGCTGGATCAGCGCGACGGGGGCAAGTACGTCGATCTCGTACACCGCGGCCAGCTGGTCAATCGGGTAGTCCCTCAGGGGCGGCAGCGGGCTCGGGCCCAGGCTGCTGGCGTTGTTGACCAGCAGGTCCAGGCGACCGTGCCGCTGAACGGCCGCAAGCAGGGCAGTGCGGTGCGCCGGGTCGGCCACGTCGCCGGGCAGGGCGGTGACCGAACCGGGTGCCAGCCCGCGGACCAGGTCGTCGAGGAGGTCGGCGCGACGACCGTCGACCACCACCGACCAGCCGCGTCGGGCCAGCTCGGTGGCCAAGGCCCGGCCGAGCCCCAGTGATGCGCCGGTGATGAGTGCGACAGGCATCTGCGTTCTCCCTTGTCATCCGTGGTGATGCCGCCCATCATGAGAGTTGAAGTCAACTTTAAGTCAAGTGAGGTTCGGGATGCTGAATTCGATGGACCTGCTCACGGTCAGTCAGGTCTCCGATCGCAGTGGCTTCGCGCCCTCGGCGTTGCGCTACTACGAACGGATGGGCCTGGTCGCCGCCGCGAGGACCAGTGGCGGTCAGCGCCGCTACGAGCGCAACGTGCTGAGGCGGCTGGCGTTCGTTCGGGCGGCCCGCAACGTGGGGTTGAGCCTGGACGAGGTGGAGCAGGCGCTGTCGACGCTGCCCAGGGGCCGCGCCCCCAATCGCAGCGACTGGGCCCGGCTGTCCCGGGGATGGCGGGGGCGGCTGGACGAGCAGATCAGGGCCCTCACCGCGCTGCGCGACGGCCTCGACTCGTGCATCGGCTGTGGCTGCCTCTCGCTGCGGACCTGCGGTATCCAGAACTCGGCCGACGTCGCCGCCGTCCAGGGGCTGGGCGCGGCCTACCTCCCGTCGTCGCTGCGCCGCCACTTCGATCAGCGCCATCCCAGGTCAGTGGCCGAGGCAGGCGTCACAAGAGTTCGATCGCCGCGGTAAGCGATGACGAACCCACTGCGAAGCAGACCCAACAACAGCGCTGACCCCTCCCGCGGTCAGGGCGCTGAAGCGCAAGAAGGCGGCGTTGATGTACCGGTCCGGAGTCTGGGTCCGCCTTTCCGAGGGCCAGGCAGGAACGAGACCCAGACCAGGCCGGAGAACAGTGCGACCAGGCCGGAAGCCAGCAGCAACCCGAATTCCAGAACCTCGCGCTGGGCGACGTCGTACCGATGAGTCCCAACGGCAAGCAGGGCATGCGGGTCCACTCGCTCGATCCGCCTCGCTCCATGATCTGGGGCACGCCGGGAGACACGACGTGGACGCTCCCAGCCGCTTCCTTCGGTGTCCCGCATATTCATGCATCCATTCATCGCCCTCATATCGGCCCTACTTGTCACGGCTCCGCCGTTGCCTGGCGTCAGGCTGCAATGATGACGCTGCGTCGAAAATAGCGGTGACTGAAGCAGCGGTGGGTGAGCTATGCGGCTTGGATGGGATCGAAACGGACGGTGT
>Ga0209539_1002105_pt1 | contig 10536 bp, 7 predicted proteins | sample BarGraNGADG00312_2_FD_184499 | JGI IMG/M metagenome (GOLD analysis project Ga0209539, IMG submission 184499) | Arctic peat soil microbial communities from Barrow, Alaska - Barrow Graham LP Ref core NGADG0011-312 (SPAdes) (version 2) | ecosystem: Environmental > Terrestrial > Soil > Wetlands >... | reverse complement strand
GACCTCATGAGCTCGACAGCGCGGTCCCCAGCCGCCGTGTCCACCCCGGCCGCGGCGTAGTCGAGTTTCATGTGCCCTCCAGATCCGCCAGTGTGGGTTGCGTGAAGCCGGCGGCCCGCGGCACGGGAGCCGGGTACGTGCCGGTGAAGCAGCCGGCGCAGAGCCTCTCGGCCGGGATCGTGGTGGCCGCGATCATGCCCGCGAGCGAGATGTAGCCCAGCGAGTCCGCCTCGATGTTGGCGCGGATCTGTTCGATGGACAGCCCGTTGGCGATCAGTTGCGCGCGGGTGGCGAAGTCGATTCCGAAGAAGCATGGCCACTTCACGGGTGGGGAGGAGATGCGCACGTGCACCTTTGCGGCGCCGGCCTCGCGCAGCATGCGCACGAGCGCGCGCTGCGTGTTGCCGCGCACGATCGAGTCGTCCACCACCACGAGGCGCTTGCCCTCGATCACCTCCCGCAGCGGGTTGAGCTTGAGCCGGATGCCGAGCTGCCGGATCGTCTGGGTGGGCTGGATGAAGGTGCGGCCCACGTACGCGTTCTTCACGAGGCCTTGGGCGAACGGGATGCCGGAACCCTGCGCGTACCCGATGGCGGCGGGGGTGCCGGAGTCCGGCGTCGGGATCACGAGGTCCGCGTCCACGGGATGCTCGCGCGCGAGGGTGCGGCCCATCTCGAGGCGGGACGAGTTCACCGAGCGGCCCGCGATGCGGGTGTCCGGCCGGGCGAGGTAGACGTATTCGAAGATGCACCCGGCGGGACTGGCCTCCGTGAAACGGTACGGGTGCAGGCCGTCCTCGTTGATCGTGAGCAGCTCGCCGGGCTCGATCTCCCGCACGAAGGTGGCGCCCACGATGTCCAGCGCCGCCGTCTCCGAGGCCACCGCCCAGCCCGCCGGCAGGCGGCCGAGAACCAAGGGGCGGAACCCGTGCCGGTCCCGGGCGGCGTAGAGGGTGTGCTCGTCGATGAACACCAGGGAGAACGCCCCCTCGAGGAGCGGGAGGACCGCGAGGGCGTTGCGCACCAGGCTGGGCTCCGGGTCATCCGGCTCACCCCGCAGCAGGGTGGTGATCACGGCGGTGTCCGTGGACGAACCGCGTCCCAGCTCGCCGCTCAGGTCCGTGCCGTACTTGTGCCCCGCGAGCCGCATCAGCGCCTCGGTGTTGGTGAGGTTGCCGTTGTGTCCGAGCGCCACCGTGCCGGCGCCGGTGGGGCCGAGCGTCGGCTGCGCGTTCTCCCAGGTGGAGGCCCCCGTGGTGGAGTAGCGGGTGTGGCCGAGCGCGAGGTGGCCGCGGAGGGACGAGAGGGCGGCGTCGTCGAACACCTGGGAGACCAGGCCCATGTCCTTGTACACGAGGATGGTGGAGCCGTCCGACGTGGCGATCCCCGCGGACTCCTGGCCGCGGTGCTGCAGTGCGTAGAGGCCGAAGTAGGTCAGGCGGGACACGTCCTCACCGGGCGCCCACACGCCGAACACCCCGCAGGCGTCCTGCGGGCCCTTCTCGCCGGGGAGCAGCTCATGGGTCAGCCGACCGTCACCTCGCGCCACCTCCCCAACATACCGTCCCGGCTGGGCAGCGCGGGACCCGGGTCAGCGGGCGAGGTGGGAGAGCGGGGAACCGCCCTCCCCAGGCGAACGAGCACTCCCCCTCCGAAACCGCCCGCGCCCCCAAACCGCCCGCGCACGCCGACCGGCATGAAGCCCCGCTGCGCGGGCTCCAGCTGCACGAACTCTAGACCAGCCACCCCCAACACTCACAGAGGGTTTGAACCGGTGGTGAGGGAAGTACACCTCACCGCGGGTGGAAACCCTCACCACGGGCGGATGGTTAGGGTTTCAGCCCAGATGGTTGGGTTCCTGTACCCGGGCAGCGCCGCTACGCCAGCTCGAAGCTGATGGTGCGCGTCGTCGGGTCCGCGGCGGTGAGCCGCACCCGGACCTCCTCGCCGAGTGGCAGGACCGGGCCCACCACGCGGCCCTGCACCGCCGGCTCGGCGAGCATCACGGTGCCGCGCTGGAGGCCGTCCTTGCCGGGCCGGTCGTCGACGTCCACGACCACCCCGGCGAAGACCTCGCCGGTGTGCGGCGCGAGCACGAGAGCCTCCATGAGGTCGACGGCGCCGCGTTCGTAGACACCCGCCCGGCGGTTGGCCTCGGCCATGAGTCCCGGCAGGTGGGGCAGGGCGGTGAGGACATCCGCGGGGATCCCGGTGCCCGCGCAGTGGGCGAGGCAGATCTCCAGCCCGAAGCGGTCCACCAGCCGGCGCAGCGGGGCCGTGACGTGGGCGTACTCGGCGGCGATGGCGCCGTGCAGGCGGGGCGCCGCGGGGGCGGCGCCGTCGAACACCTCGTAGCCGGCGCCCCGGAACAGGGTGGTGGCCTGGTCCAGAAACGCGGCGTGGACCGGCTGGGTGGAGTCGAGCGCGCGGACGAAGTCGGGGTAGGCGACCGCCTTCGGCCACTCGAGGTGCAGGGCACGGGCCGTGTGGCGCAGGCGCTGCACGTCCCGCTCGGCGGCCTTCGGCAGGGTGCGGAAGATGCCGACGCCGGACAACCGCATCAGGCGGGCGGCCTCGATCCCCGTGAGCAGCGAGATCTGGGCGTTGTGCCGCTCCACGGCGGTGGTCCCGCGGAACTCCAGCTCGTAGCCGTCCGCGCGGCGCTCGATGATCTGCTCGGGGATGTCCAGCGAGACCCCGCCGCGATCGATCTCGATCTGGAGGCGCAGGCGTCCCACCCGTTCCAGCAGCGCCGCGAAGCCTACCGGGACCGGCGGGGGCAGGGCGGTGTCGGCGTCGAGCGCGGCCTGGACCTCCGCGTAGGTGAGGCGCGCCTGCGACCGCACCCGGGCCAGCTCCACGGTGGTGCGCTCGGCGGCTCCGCCGTCGTCGAGGTCGATGGTCCACAGGTAGGCGGAGCGCTCCTGCCCGGGCAGGAGCGAGGCGGCGTCCGCGGACAGCACGCGGGGGTGCAGCGGGAACGAGTGTCCGGGGCCGTACACGGTCACGCCGCGCTCGCGGACCTCGCTGTCCAGCGCGGTCCCCGGCTCGACGATCCGCCCGACGGCGGCGATCGCGTAGCGCACCCGGAAGCCGTCGCCACGCTCCTCGAGGTGCACGGCCTGGTCCAGGTCCATCGAGCCCGGCGGGTCCACGGTGACGAAGGGGATGTGGCGGCGGTCGACGCCCCCGGGGTCGCGGCGCGCGGCGTCCACGGCGTCCTCCTCCGCCTGGGCGGTGAACGACTCCGGGATCCCCAGCTCGGCGCGCAGCTCCCGCAGCGGCTCGAGCATCTCCCCCGGGGCGACGGCGGCGTTCAGGTAGCGCTGCGTCACGGGCGCGCCTCGGGGCCCTGGCGGTCGATGGCCGCGAGTGAGCGGCGGTCGAGGAGGTAGGCGAGCGCCGCGCCCGCGATCATGCCGACAACGCCGAGGACCATCAGCAACAACCAGAAGGTGTCCGAGGCGGCGAGCGCGCTCCAGCCCCGCGTGAGGATCGCGATGACGAACGACGTGAAGCCGCCGAGGATGAGGCCCGTGGTGATGAAGCGCCCGTAGCGCGGTGCCCTGCGGTGGCGGACCTCGATGGGGGCGTCGTCGGGGGCGGCGGGGGCGGCGTCGTCGACGGCGGGGGTTGGGTCGGGGGTCTGGGGCAGGTTCTCGCTCACGATTCCTCAATCTCGACGACGGGCAGCACCGCGCTGAGATCGGCGCGGACGCCGGACGCGGCCACAAGTCCTTGGTGCACCGCGTCGTCCCACGACAGCTGTCCTGCGGCCAGTCTGAGCCAGGTCGTGGGCGTGGTCTCGATGACATTGGGCGGGGTGCCCCGCCGGTGCGTGGGGCCGTCAAGAACCTGCACGGCTCCCGCCGGGGGCACGCGCACCTCGACGCTGCGGCCGGGGTGGCGCTCCTCCAGGAGTCCGAGCGTCCACCGGACGGCCGTCATCTCGTCATGCTCGGGGATGGCCTGGTGCTCGTGGGACACGGGGTCACCAGCAGCGCGGGCAAGCGCCCGTCGAAGGGCGGCCATCCCGCGTTCCGGTTCGATGCGTCTCACACGAACCATTATCGCCCGGGAGAGTGACGGCGGCCCGCGGACGGCGGAGGCCCCGCCCACCATCAGGTGGGCGGGGCCTCCGTGGATCCCGGGTTCGCCGGGCGATCCGGGTCAGAAGGTGATGTCGGTGGTGCCGTCGTCCGTGACGATGCGCACGACCGCATTCTCCGGCGTCACGCCTGCAGGCACAGTGAAGACTGCCGTGGCTCGGCCGGTCTCGTCCGTCTTTTGCGTTCCCGGTATTGCCGGTGTCGTCGCAGTGGCCGGGACAGTCGGGGCAACGACGTTGTCCACCGTGAGGCCAGGGCCAACCAGTGTGCCATTGACGTAGAGGTCCACCGTCGCGGGCTTGGGCTCCGTGTTGGTGAACGACAGCGAGTAGATCGACGCCGTGACCGTCGTCCCGCCCACAAGGGTGTCCGAGAGGTGCAGGCCGGTGCTTCCCTGCGCATAGTCCACCGGGACCGATGGGGTTGAGTGCAGACGGAAGAACTCGATCAGCGAGTCGAGGTCCACCGGGCCGCCGGTCAAATTCTCGCCGCTCTTGAACACGGAGAATGCGTCCCCGCCCGCCAAGAGGAAGGCGTTGCTGGCCACGGCGTAGGTACCCAATGGGGCCACTTCCGCATTGTCGATGAAGATGTCGGAGACGCGGTCGCCAATCGGAGCCGTGGGATCGAAGACGTACTTGACGTTGTGGGAGAGGCCGAGTCGAAGCGTGGGGTGGTCGCCGGTTCGGGGTGCCCAAACACCGTTGGTTTCAATTCCGAATTGCTGCTCCAGCATGAGGTCGACCTGCTCGCCGGTGAGGTCAAGAGTCGCCATCGTGTTCCCGAACGGCGCGACATTGAAAACCTCGCGGTAGGTGACCTCCCCAGCGAGGAGGTCGGCGCGGATCCCTCCTGGGTTGATGACACCGAAGTCCGCGCCGGCGGTCAGGTCACCCTGCCAGAGCGCAACGTCGCCGAGGAAGTTCCCGATCGTGGACTCACCACCGCGGCTTACTCCACCCTGCGGACGGACAAGATCCTCCTCCAACGATCCGACGACCACCGCGCCCAATGGAGCGGACTTGGCGACGGCGTCATCGACAATCGCATGGACCTCGTCCGTCGCCAAGTCGACGTATCCGGCTGTTCGGATCGTTTCCGTCTCCGCCGTCATGATGCGCGGTTTGGAGTTCCCTGTCTTGCCAGTCGCGGGCTTGTAGGTCATCGTGAGGTGGGAGACGGTCGTACCGGACGACTGGGGCTGGAGCACCGGGATTGCGACGAGGGCACCATTGACGATGGTGCCCTCGTAGGAGTTGTGCGTGTGACCTGTGAAAACGGCATCGACGTCGCCGGAGAAGTCCCCGTTCGCCAGGCTCTGGTAACCGGCGTGCGTCAGGACAACGACGATGTCAGCCTCGTCGTTCTGGTTGTCACCGTCGGACAGTTGGGACGCCACGGCGTTCGCGGCATCGACCGCGTCGGAGACCTCGATGCCCTCGATGCCAGTCGGCATGACGAGCGTCGGGAACTCTTCGGTGATGGTCCCGACGAAGGCTACCGAGACTCCCTGGGTCTCAACGATCGAGTAGTCCGCAAGCCCTGGCGTGTTCGACAGGTTGGCGTTGAGGTACGGGAAGTCGCTTGCCGGAATGATCCTGCCGCTGAAGTCGTCCCAGCCCTGATCGAACTCATGATTCCCCGCGTTCGACAGGTCGAGGCTCATGGCGTTGAGAACGTCCAACGTCGGGATGTCCTTGAGTACAGCCGACTCGAACGCCGAACCGCCAACTGCGTCGCCGTTGGACACGAAGATGAGGTTCTCGTTCTGGGCGCGAAGCGATTCGATCACGCCGCTGACGCCAAGGACGCCGCCATTCGTGATCGCACCCGTAGTCCTGTCAGTCACCTTGACCAACTGGCCGTGGAAGTCGGAAATCGCCGCGATGTCGATCGTGACCGGCTTACCTGGAGCGAATGCAGGTGGAGGATTGACGGGCCGGTCGTCGGTCTTCGCGCTGGCGGGCAGCGCGCCTGCAAGTGTGACCAGGGCGAGCGCGCCAATGGCCGACCGACCTGAGGGAGCGAGTGGATCTCATCGCGTTCCTTCGTTCGACTGGGTCTGGTGGACGTGACTCGTGTGGACAACAGTGTCGCGCGAATCACACATCCCCAACCTAGCTCCGCACCATTCTGCGTGCGAGAGCATCGACCGCTGAACACCAAACCTTCACCGCCAGTTCAGCCTGAGCGCTGCCGAATCAGACGAGCGGCGCCCCACGTTTCCGCGGGGCGCCGCTCGGCGTCGGTGAATCAGGCCGGGGTCAGATGATCCCCTGCGCCAGCATGGCGTCGGCCACCTGGGTGAAGCCGGAGACGTTCGCACCGAACACGTAGTCGCCGGGGCGGTCGTACTCGGCGGCCGTCTCGGCGCACCGGTCGTGGATCGAGTCCATGATCTGCTGGAGCCGCATGGCAGTGTGGTCGAACGTCCACTGGTCGCGCCGCGCGTTCTGCTGCATCTCGAGGGCGGAGGTGGCCACGCCGCCGGCGTTGGCGGCCTTGCCGGGGCCGAAAAGCACCCCGGACTGCTTGAACAGCTCGGTCGCGTCCGGCTCGGTGGGCATGTTGGCGCCCTCCGCCACGGCGACGACGCCGTTCTTCACCAGCGTCTTCGCCTCCTCCAGGTTCAGCTCGTTCTGTGTGGCCGACGGCAGTGCCACGGTGCACGGCACGTCCCAGATGGACCCGGTGGTGGAGTACGTGGCACTGGAGCGGGCCGCGGCGTAGTCGCTGATGCGGCCGCGGCGCACCTCCTTGATGTCCTGCACCAGGGCGAGGTCGATCCCGGCTTCGTCCACCACGTACCCGGACGAGTCGGAGCACGCCACCACGGTGGCACCCAGCTCCTGGGCCTTCTGGATCGCATAGATGGCCACGTTGCCGGAACCGGAGACCACGACGCGCTGACCCTCGAATGACTGGCCCTTCGTGCGGAGCATGCGCTCGGTGAACATCACCAGGCCGTACCCGGTCGCCTCGGTCCGGGCCAATGACCCGCCCCAGGCGACGCCCTTGCCGGTCAGCACACCGGCCTCGTAGGCGTTGGACAGGCGCTTGTACTGCCCGAACAGGTACCCGATCTCGCGGCCGCCCACGCCGATGTCACCGGCGGGCACATCCGTGCTCTCGCCGATGTGCCGCCACAGCTCGGTCATGAAGGCCTGGCAGAAGCGCATCACCTCGTTTTCCGACTTGCCGTGCGGGTCGAAGTCCGACCCACCCTTGCCGCCGCCGATGCCGAGGCCGGTGAGGGAGTTCTTGAAGATCTGCTCGAAGCCGAGGAACTTGATGATGCCGCGGTTCACGGAGGGGTGGAACCGGAGGCCGCCCTTGTAGGGGCCGAGGGCCGAGCTGAATTGCACGCGGTAGGCGCGGTTGATCTGCACCTTGCCGCGGTCGTCCACCCATGGGACACGGAAGATGATCTGCCGCTCCGGCTCGACCAGCCGCTCCAGCAATGCCACCTCCTCGTACTCCGGGTGGCGGTCGACGACGGGCACGAGCGAGTCGAGCACCTCGTGGACCGCTTGGTGGAACTCCCTCTCGCCCGGGTTCTTGGTCAGGACGTGCTCGAAGACGGAGTCGATGTAGTTACTCATGTTTCCTCTGGGAATTGCCGATGGCGGTTCAGAAGTAGTGCCGCAACGTTGCGTCACTCGCAGCTTTGAGTTCGGTGAACTCGAGGTTTCCGACCCCGATGATGCTCAGGGCATCGCCACCGGTGGTCCCGATGCGCAGTGCTTGGACGTCGTGCTTCGCCGCGAGGCCCTCAAGCCCCAGCGAGTCCTGCTCGTCGACAGCGACGAGCGCACGCGCCCCCGATTCGGAGAACAGGGCGGTGGCGAGGTCCACGCCGTCGCGCTCGCAGTACTCCGAGAGGTCGATCCGGGCGCCCACGCCGAAGCGCAGCACACAGTCGACCAGTGACTGGACGAGCCCCCCGGCTCCCAGGTCATGGGACGCGCGGGAGAGGCTCTGGGTGGCGCCGTCAATGAGCACCTCTGAGAGCTCACGTTCGGCGTCGAAGTCCACCCGCGGCGGCAGCCCGCCGAGGTGGCCGTGGATCACGTCCGCCCAGACCGAGCCGGACAGCTCGAGGAGGGTGCGCCCGAGCAGGTACACGGCCTTGCTTTCCTCGTTCCACCCCGAGGGGATCGCGCGCGAGACGTCGTCCATGACGCCAAGCACCCCGACGACGGGCGTCGGGTTGATCGACGAGCCGAACTGTCCCGGCTCACCCGTCGAGTTGTAGAGCGACACGTTGCCACCGGTGACCGGGATCTCCAGTTCCTGGCAGCCGTCCGCGAGCCCGGTGATGGCCTGCACCAGCTGCCACATCGCGTCCGGGTCCTCCGGGGACCCGAAGTTGAGGCAGTCGGTGATGGCCAACGGTGTGGCACCGACCGTCGAGACGTTGCGGTAGGCCTCGGCGAGGGCCTGCTGGGCGCCCGCGTACGGGTCCAGCTTGGTGAAGCGGCCGTTCGCGTCGGTGGCGAGCGCCACGCCCAGCCCGCTCACCTCGTCGACGCGGATCACGCCGGCGTCGTCGGGCTGCGCGAGGGCGGTGTTGCCCTGCACGTAGCGGTCGTACTGGTCCGTGACCCACGCCTTGGAGGCGAGGTTGGGCGAGGTGACAACCTCGAGCACCTGGTCCCGCAACTCCGCCGGCGTCGTGGGGCGGGCCAGCTTCTCGGCGACGTCGGCGTTCAGCGCGTCCTGCCACGGCGGCCGGCGGTACGGGCGGTCGTAGGTGGGGCCCTCGTGGGCGACGGTCCGCGGCGCGACGTCGACGATCCGGTGGCCGTGGTGGTCGATGGTGAGCCGGCCGGTCCCGGTGACCTCACCGATCACCGCGGTCTCGACGTCCCACTTGCGGGTGATCCCAAGGAAGCGCTCGAGCTTCTCGGGCGCCACCACCGCCATCATCCGTTCCTGGGACTCGCTCATGAGGATCTCGCCGGCGGTGAGGGACTGGTCCCGCAGGAGGACGTTCTCGAGGTCCACGTGCATGCCGCCGTCGCCGTTGGAGGCGAGTTCGGACGTGGCGCAGGAGATGCCGGCGGCGCCCAGGTCCTGGATGCCCTCGACCACGCCCGCCCGGAACAGCTCCAGGCAGCACTCGATCAGCACCTTCTCCATGAAGGGGTCGCCCACCTGGACGGACGGCCGCTTGGTGGGACCGCCCTCCTCGAACGTCTCGGAGGCGAGGATGGAGGCGCCGCCGATGCCGTCGCCGCCGGTGCGGGCGCCGAAGAGCACCACCTTGTTGCCCACGCCGGTGGCGTTGGCGAGGTGGATGTCCTCGTGGCGCATCACGCCGATGCACAGCGCGTTCACGAGGGGGTTGGACTGGTAGGAGCGATCGAACTCGGTCTCCCCGCCGATGTTGGGCAGGCCCAGGCAGTTGCCGTACCCGCCGACGCCGGAGACCACCCCGTGCACGACGCGCGCGGTGTCCGGGTGGTCGATCGCACCGAAACGCAACTGATCCATCACCGCGACGGGGCGGGCGCCCATGGCCATGATGTCCCGCACGATGCCCCCGACGCCGGTGGCGGCGCCCTGGTAGGGCTCCACGAAGGAGGGGTGGTTGTGGGACTCCACCTTGAAGGTGACCGCCCAGCCGTCGCCGATGTCCACCACGCCGGCGTTCTCGCCCATGCCCACGAGCAGGTGCTCACGCATCGCACGGGTGGTCTTGTCCCCGAACTGCTTCAGGTGGATCTTGGAGGACTTGTAGGAGCAGTGCTCGGACCACATCACCGAGTACATGGCGAGCTCGGCGGCCGTGGGGCGGCGCCCCAGCAGGTTGACGATCTCCCGGTACTCGTCGTCCTTCAGGCCGAGGTCACGGTACGGCAGTTCGACGTCAGGGGTGGCGGCGGCGTTCTCGACTGTGTCCGGCATGGTGCTGGTCATTGATCCCCCGGGTGCGAGTGGTACGCCGCGATGCTACCCAGCCGCACCACCGCCCCGCCGGGCCGTCCGACACGTGACCAGCCCTCGCCGTCGCCCGACGCCGCCCGGGCAGCGCCGCTGCGAGCGCCGGGGTGCGTCAGGGGCGCGCCAGCCCCGCCCGCTTCTGGCCCTCGTGCAGCACCTTCTCGTTGATGGGCTCGCGGCCGCTGGCGCGTTGCGTGCGCTCGTACTCGCGGGTCTCCGCCTGGCGCGCCCCCTCGATGCCCGTGGCGATCGTGGCACGCACCTGCTCGTCCCCCAGCCCGAAGGCGTCCACGAGGTCGCGGGCGTGGGGGCGCAGCCGCACCAGCAGGCGGTTCACGTACGACGTGACAGCCTGGGCGCGCTGGCTGGAGAGCCGGCCGTTGATCAGGTACCACGCGAGGTGCTGCTCGATGAGCGTGAGCCCGTACAGGTCGCGCAGCCTCGTGAGGACCCGGCGCGTCGGCTCGTCCTTCACCGCGGC
>Ga0209539_1002095_pt1 | contig 10562 bp, 8 predicted proteins | sample BarGraNGADG00312_2_FD_184499 | JGI IMG/M metagenome (GOLD analysis project Ga0209539, IMG submission 184499) | Arctic peat soil microbial communities from Barrow, Alaska - Barrow Graham LP Ref core NGADG0011-312 (SPAdes) (version 2) | ecosystem: Environmental > Terrestrial > Soil > Wetlands >... | reverse complement strand
ACTTCCAGGTGTCCTGGGAGACGTCGAAAGAGCAGAACGAGGACATCTATCTCATGTACCGGTTCTTCGAACGCGAGGGCTACCAGGCCGACATCGCGGCGCTGCGCGCCGAGTACCCCGGCCTGCACGCTTTCGAGCAGTGGCTCGCCGAGGGCGGCCTGGGCCATCTGCGCAAGGCCGCCTGACGCGCCTGCCGTCCTGCCGGAGAGGGCGCGAGCTACTTTTCGCTGGGCATGCGGAGAGTCGCCGTCATGCGTCAACCGCCACGGCGTCGCCGCCGCTGTGCTTGGCGGCGTAGAGCGCTTCGTCGGCGCGCCGCAGCAGGTCGTCGGGGAGCTCGTCGGGCGTCCACTGCGCGCCGCCGCCGCTGACCGTGACGCCGCGCTGCTCAAGCGCGGCGCAGGAGCGCACCGCCGCCAGCAGCCGCTCGACGAGCCCGCCTGCTCCGCTCAGGTCGATGCCCGGCAGGAGCAGGCTGAACTCGTCGCCGCCGAGCCTGCCCGGCAGGTCCTCGACGCGGCATAGGGCGCCGAGGAGCGCGGCGAAGTTCGTGAGCACCTCGTCGCCGGCCTCGTGACCCGCGCTGTCGTTGACGCGCTTGAGGCCGTCGAGATCGAGGCTTACGAGAGCCAGGGGGCTACCGTGACGCCGCGCCAGCGAGACCGCCTTCTCAAGGGACTCATAGAAACAGCGCCGGTTGGCGAGGCCGGTGAGATCATCTATGGCGGCGATGCGGGTGATGGCCTCGTTTGCCTGCTGGAGTTCCGCAGTTCGTTCGTCTACGCGCCGCTCAAGCCCGAGCCGTTCAGTCTCAAGCTCCTCTTCGGTTTTCATCCGGAGCATGATCTCCCGGAAGATCATGTACACACCGACGCAGACGGTGATGTACCCGAGCGCCCGGACGATGATCATCTCCGTTTCAAGGGCTGTTTTCAGGCCAAGGAGGGTCGCCGCGTGCGAAACACCGAACAGGAAGAATGCGGCACCAATGTAGAGCGGGGTTGCAGAACGGATCTTCAAGCACCCGATGATGCTCATTATCACGATCAGGATGCAGAGTATGAGATTGACCAGCGTGACGGGATCAAAGAGCAGATGCATGGGTACACTTCCTTAGCCGGGCACAAGGAGAATGTGATGCCTTGGCTTCCGGCTGGGGCTCGTCGTGGTCTTTCTCAGGGTCTCACATGTTATGAACACTTTACTAGGGCATGTGTCAATTTGCGGCGGCCCTGGGACTCGTAAGGACCTGGAGCAGCGTCCTCACCATTTACCTGCAGATCAATGACTTCCTGGGATGCCCTGTGACTGCCCGGGGCAAGCTCGAGGGCCTTTGCACGGCGGAGGTCAGGGGTTCGACTCCCCTGCGGTCCACCACTGATTCGCAGGGAAATCGTGCCCCACGAGCCCTCCGCGAGGCTTCCAGACAACCCCGTTGCAACCATTCTGCAACCCAAATCCGTGCGTCCAGGTGGTAGTCGATGGGGCCCCATGGGACTCGCTGGCACACAACGGCGGCCTCGTCGGCGGCCGGAAGTGGCAGCATCTGGTAATCTGTGCGCCGCACCCCTTTTCCCATTGTCTACATCAGCGTGCGCCGAAGGGTGGTCGATACCATGGGTGTGAAGGAACAGTACCGCGACTACGTCATGACCGGGTTCGTGAAGCGCGTCGAGCCGGTGGTCGCCGACCACGGCGACGGAGCCCTGCTCTACGACGCCGACGGCACCGAGTACATCGACGCCTTCGCCGGCATCAGCGTCACCAACGCCGGGCACCACAACACGAAGATCCTCGACGCCGCCAAGGCCCAGGCCGACAAGCTCGTGCACGCCTGCTCCTACGTCTACCACGTCGAGTCGGTCGGCGCCCTCGCCGAGAAGCTCGCGATGGTCACCCCCGGCGCCCTGCAGAAGAGCTTCTTCGGCAACGGCGGCGCCGAGGCCATCGAGGGCGCCTTCCGCCTCGCCAAGCGCTACAGCGGCAGGAACGAGTTCGTGGCCCTCGAGTCGAGCTTCCACGGGCGCTCCTACGCCACCCTCTCGGTGACCGGCAACTCGGGCCGCAAGAAGGGCGGCGGCCCCTACATGCCGGGCGTCGCCTTCGCCCCCACCCCGTACTGCTACCGCTGCTTCGCCGAGACCACCCCGGACAAGTGCGACCTGCTCTGCGCGCGCCGCGTCGGCGAGGTCATCCGCCTGCACCTCTCGGGCAACGTCTGCGCCTTCATCGCCGAGCCGGTGATGGGCGAGGGCGGCATCATCACGCCGCCCGACGACTACTTCAAGCGCGTCAAGGAGATCCTCGACGAGGAGGGCGTGCTGTTCATCGCCGACGAGGTGCAGAGCGGCTTCGGGCGCACCGGCAAGATGTTCGCCATCGAGCACTACGGCGTCGAGCCCGACATCATCACCATGGCCAAGGGCATCGCCGACGGCTGGCCGCTCTCCGCCTTCATCGCGCGGCCCGAGATCGCCGACGCCTTCCAGCTCGGCGACCACCTGTCCACCTTCGGCGGCAACCCCGTCTCCTGCGCCGCCTCGCTGGCCAACATCGAGTTCATGGAAGAGACCGGGCTCGTCGAGCAGTCGGCCAGGAAGGGCGCCGCGCTCAAGGCGCGCTTCGAGGAGCTGCAGCAGGCGCAGCCGCTGATCGGCGAGGTGCGCGGCAAGGGCCTCATGATCGGCGTCGAACTGGTCGCCGACCAGCAGACCAAGGCCTACGGCACGGCCGCCGCCGGCTTCGTGCGCCAGTACTGCCTCGAGCACAACCTGCTCATCGGCGTGGGCGGCAACTTCGGCAGCGTGCTGCGCATCCAGCCGCCGCTCGTCATCAGCGACGCGCAGCTCGAGACCGTGTTCGCCACCGTCGCCGACGGCATCGCGGCCTACGCCAAGAGCTGATCCGCCGAGGGCCGCAAGGCTCAAAGAAGCATCAAGCCGCGAGGGGCGGCGGGCCGCAAGGCCTGCCGCCCCTCGCGCGTACGGGGCCGGGCCGGGATCTGGGCGCGACGACACGCTTCGACCTGTCTCGGCGCCGTGGGCGAAAGCGGCTCGGCCGGCCTGCTATACTGCTCTGCCCATGGAGTACTTGACGGTGCGCGAGCTCGTTCACGAGGCTGGCTTGGGGCTCGTTCTTCTGACCGGAGAGGTCGGTCTGGACAACGCGATCGAGGGTATCCACCTGTCCGACCTCGAGGACCCCACTCCCTGGATGACGTCGGGCATGGTCCTGGTGACGACCGGCGCGACGTTCGCTGAAGCTCCCGAGATCGGCCTGCGACTCCTCGATCGCTTGAAGGAACGCGATGCTGTGGCTCTTGGCATCGGCGTCGGCCACTACGTGGACAAGGTCCCGGACGCGATGATCTCGAGGGCACAGGCACTGCGCATTCCGATCTTCGAGTCGCCAATCGAGGTGCCGTTTCGAACCATCGTCAAGTACGTGTACAACGCGTTGGCGTCGAGCGACATGCACAGTCTCAAGCGCAGTCTCGCCATGCAGACCCAGCTCCTCGACTATCTCATCGAAGGGCGCGGCGTTGCGGATCTCATCGCGAGCCTCTCCTCGATCCTGCGCATCCCCACCGTGCTGTTCGACGACCGCGGAACGGTCCTTGCTCCTGTGGACGGCGACGCGCGCACGCGCGAGGCCGCCGGCAGACTCTGGGCCGAGTACACGCGCGTCAACGGCTTCGTGGGGCCCGTCGGCGTTCTCGAGTCGGCCCAGCACCGTCTCTACTACAGGAAGGTGCAGTTGTACGGGGCGGTAGAGCGCGTGCTGGCTGCTGCTGGTCCCCAGGCGTCCGCCTCGGAATTCATCGAGACGTCTCTGTCGTTCGCACAGCGACTCCTCGCCCTCGATCTGCTTGGCTCCAACGAGCAACTTCTGGCACGCCGTCGCACCCGCTCACTCCTGCTCGAGGACTTCCTCGCCGAGCGCGGGACCAGCGGAGAGTTGCTTCGCCGGCTGCAAGAGCAGGACATCGATCTCAAACTGACGTGGCGGCTGTTCTACGTCGAGATCGAGTCGTGGGGGGAAGACGGGTCGCCAGACGACGAGCGAGGAACCCTCGCCCGCGAGACAGCCGTGCTCGACGCTACCGACGAATTCCTTGGTTCGGACTCGCTGAGCTTCCTGAGCCTCATGCGGGACAAGACCGTGGTCGTGCTCGCCGTGGTGGACTACCTCTCCGAAGGCGAACTGCGGTCGATCCTGGCCGGGCTGCGCCGCAAGCTCGAGGCTCTCACCGGGTCGGGCGTCGGCATAGGGTGTTCCGCTCCGACCGCGGGGCTCATGCGGGTTCGCGCGGCGGTCAATCAGGGCGCCGAGGCTTTGCAGCACGCGCGGACGGTCCCGGGGGAGGGAGCGCGACTGTTCGAGGACCTGCCTCGGGCTTTACGGCTCCTCAACGGACAGGATCCGGAAGCGATGGCTGCGCTCTTCGACCGCCTCATCGTCCCTCTTGCAAAGCACGACGAGAGGCATCACACATTCCTTCTGCCGACCCTGCGCGCGCTGTGCGCCAACCGCCTGTCCCCTCACAAGACCGCCGAGGCACTGGTGGTCCATCGCAACACACTCCACAAGCGGCTGCGGCGCATCGAATCCATACTTGGCGTCGACCTCGACTCGATGGACGATGTACTTGAGCTCTACGTCGCGCTTCGTGTTGGCGAGCTTCACCCGGAGTTGACGTAAGGCCAGTGCACGCGCCCTGGGTGTGCAGTTGCGCACCGCGATGCTCAAAACTGTATGCAGATGCAGTGCGCCACAAGCCGCTCCGAGTTCTACGATGATGATGGAGAAGTCCATGCAGCCCGCCAGTCGCGCCCGTTTCGCCATCATACACGCACGCGCGGCGTCACGAGGCCTTTCGGCTCGGAGGTGCTGAGAATCGCAGGGTCGGGGGCATCCGCAGCTCCAGGGCAGAAGGCTCGCTGTCCCGTCAGCAGTAATCGCCACACGTAGGAGGTAGTCGATAAGAAAGAAGGGGGGTAGTCGGTTAGCTCCTCCCCCTTTGCGAATGATTGATTGCAAGTGAAGTCATCCGTAGATTACACGCCACCATCAGTTGCGTTGGGCACAACGGGAGGCGCGATGGCGAACCGTAGAATGTCGAGTATTTCCTGCACCCCATTGATCGAGAGAGAGGCCTCATGACCCCCAGCAGAAGCGCCCGTGGCACCCCGAAACGGCTTCTCGAGCGCGTCCTGTGCGCGGCGAGCGTCGCAATTGCGGTCGCCCTCGTACTCGCCGGCTGCGGCGGTGGCACCACCGGCAACGAGCCCACCGCTGGTGCCACGACGGGCAGCAACGTGCCCTTTGTGTTCGGCGCATTCGCGACACCGCTCGAAGAGCCCTGGGACGGTGCCGTGAACGCCGCCCTCGAGAAGGCGGCCGCGGATGGACTGATCAAGTACGAACACGTCGACAACCTGCGCACCGCCGACGAGATGGAGACAGCCCTGCGCGACATCATCGCAAGCCAACATCCCGACATCATCTTCGGTGATGCGTTTGCCGCTGAAGAGGCCGTGCGCAAGGTGGCCGCCGACTTTCCCGACACGGCGTTCGCGTTCGGATCGGGCGGCGCCGAGCAAGCCCCCAACTTCAGCGTCTTCGACAACTGGCTGCAGGACCCGGCCTACCTTGCCGGCATGCTCGCGGGCGGCCTGACCAAGACAGGCACCGTCGGTGTCGTCGCCGCCATGCCGATTCCCGAGGTCAATCGCATCGTCAACGCCTTCACCGCGGGTGTCGGTGAGACCAACGCCGGGGCCACCGTCACAGTGTCATTCATCAACTCGTTCTTCGACCCAGCCGCGGCCAAGCAGGCATCCGAGGCGGCGATCGCGGGCGGCGCCGACGTGCTGTTCGCCGAACGCGACGGCGTCATCGCTGCCGCCCGCGAGCATAAGCTGCCCGTGTTCGGCATGATGGTCGATCAGCAGAGCCAGGCACCTGATTACGTCGTCTCATCACTGCTTTGGAGCATGACGCCTACCGTCGAGGCGGTCGTTGCGGATGTCGTGGCCGGCACTTTCAAGGCCAAGAACCTCGCTAAGTACTCATTCATGATCAACGGCGGCAGTTCGCTCGCCCCGATCAACACCGGGACGGCCTTCAAGACGCCCGCCGACCTCATCGCGCGCGTTGAGAAACGACAAGCCGAGATACTCGACGGCACCTTCGTGACGCCGATCAACGAAAAGGCCCCGGCTGGATCGACTACCGTCGGGCAGTGATGACTACACCTGACTCGGGGGCGGTGTCACCGGATGCCGCCCCCACCGCTCCACTGGTCGAATTGCTGGGCCTCACCAAGACCTTCGGCGCTCTCGTCGCCAACGACGCGATTGACCTGGTCGTGCAACCCGGTGAGGTGCATGCCCTGCTCGGCGAGAACGGGGCGGGCAAGAGTTCGCTGACGCGTATCCTCTACGGGCTCAGCCAGCCTGACAGCGGCGAGATCCGCATCAATGGGCGCACGAGCCGCATATCGTCACCGGCGGATGCCATGGCCGCCGGCATCGGTATGGTCACGCAGGAGTTCTCTCTTGTCGGTACCATGACGGTCACCGAGAATCTTATGCTCGCGGGCGTCGGGTTCGGCCGCATCAACCGGGTCGCCGCCCGTGCGCGCGTGCTCGAGGCGGCGACACGCATCGGCGTCTCGATCAGCCTTGATGCCGTGGTCGAGACGCTCTCGGTGGGCGAGCGGCAGCGGGTCGAGATCGTCAAGGCGCTGTTCCACGACTGCCGTCTGCTCATTCTCGACGAGCCCACTGCGGTGCTCGTGCCGCAAGACGTTGAGGTGCTCTTTGACTCGATTCGGCGGCTGACCGCGACAGGCATGGGCGTCATCTTCATCTCGCACAAGCTCCGCGAGGTCGTGGAGATTGCCGATCGCGTGAGCATCCTGCGCCGGGGGCGCATCGTGGCGAGCATGCCCGCTGCCGGACTGCAGCCGCGGCAGATCGCCGCGATGATGGTCGGCGCGGCTGCGGCGACCGCGGGCGATGATGTGGAGGCTGACGCGCTCGCGACAAGCATCGGGCTCGAATCAGACTCGGCGGCGCCGATACCCGAGGCGCCGGTTCAGGGCGCGACGGCCCTTGAGATTCGCGAACTCACACTCGCCGGATCGGCGCGGCCCCTGCTCGACAATGTGTCGATTACGGTGGGTGCTGGTGAAATCGTCGGCATTGCCGGAGTCTCCGGCAATGGGCAGACCGAACTTGTGAGCGTGCTGTGCGGCATGTCCGACGCGACGAGCGGCACCGTTCGCGTTGGGTCGACCGACATCACGTCGTTCGGTCCTGCGGAACGCATTCGCGCGGGGCTCGGCCGTCTCACCGAGGATCGCCGCGGAAGTGTTATCCCCAATCTCACCGTGGAACAGAACCTGGTGCTGGAAGACCTGGACAGGTTCCGACGCGGTCCGATTCTCAGCCGTCGGCGCATCCGTGCGCACGTTCGCGCTCTGATGGAGCGGTTCGACATTCGTGCGCACGCGTCTGACCCGATTCGTAGCCTGTCGGGCGGCAACATGCAGAAGGTGCTGCTCGCCCGCGCGATTGCGCGGAACCCGAGGGCTCTCGTCGCGTCGCAGCCCACCCGCGGGCTCGATGTGGGTGCGTGCGAGTACGTGGCCTCACAGCTGGCCGCCCTGCGCGCCGACGGCGCGGGGGTGCTGCTCATCTCGGAGGACCTCGACGAACTGCTCGGGCTGTGTGACCGCATCGTCGTGCTCTTCTCGGGCCGCGTCATCGGTGAGCTGCCCGCGGTCGACGCGACACGCGAGGGACTCGGCCTGCTCATGACGGGACACGCGGCATGAGGATCCTGCTTCGCGCGAGCGAAGCGCGCTGGCTCGCCCCAACCGCCGTTCTCGGCGCGGCCATCCTGACGTTCCTGCTCACCGCCGGTCCCATCCGCCTTGCCGGGGCCAACCCGCTCGCGGCTTACGAGCGCTACTTGGTAACCCCGCTCACGACGTTCGCCGGTGTCGGCGACGTGCTGCTGGCAGCCACGCCCCTGATCTTCACCGGTCTGGCCGTAGCGATCGCGTTCCGCGTCGGGTATTTCAACATCGGCGCCGAGGGGCAGTTTCTCGCGGGCACCGTCGCGGCGACGATTACTGCCCTGTACCTGCCTGACCTGCCCGGGCCGATCGCGCTGCCGCTCGCTCTTGGTGCGGGGGCGCTCGGCGGGGCCCTGTGGGCGTGCGGTCCGGCCTGGCTGAAGCGGCACGCGAACATCGACGAGGTCGTGACGACCCTGCTGCTCAACCCGGTTGCGCTGCTTCTCGTGCAGGGTCTGCTCAACGGCCCGTGGCGCAACTCCGAGACGGGATTCCCGGAGTCCGACCGGTACGGGGCCGCCTATGACTTGCCGCGGCTGCTCGACGGCTCGCGCGTGCACTGGGGGCTCGTGATCGCTCTCGTGCTCGTCATCGCGACGGGGATCATCATGGCGTTCACACCGCTCGGGCTGCGGCTCCGCGCGGCGGGTCAGGCTCCGGATGCCGCCCGCTTCTCGGGCATCCGGGTCGCCTCTCTGAAGTGGCGCTGCGCTCTCGTTTCGGGCGCCGTCGCCGGGCTCGGCGGCGCCGCCCAGGTGCTCGGGGTGCAACACCAACTGACCGCGAGCGTCTCGATCGGCTACGGCTACACGGGCATAGTCGTGGCGACGCTCGGCGCGCTCGCGGCCGGGGGAGTGCTGCTCGTGGCCCTCTTGCTCGGCGACATCGCCATCGGTGCGCAGAACGCCTCGATCGTGTTGCACCTGCCGCCGCAGATGGGGTCGATCGTCAGTTCGACACTACTGCTCACCGTCGTGGCGTTGCTCGTGGCGCGGCACTATCGAATCGTGCGTACAAGAAGGAGACTCGAGTAATGGACTTTCCTTTCATCGCCGTGCTCGCCGCAACGCTCACCATCGCGACGCCACTCGTCTGGGCGGCACTCGGTGCGGTCGTCAACGAGCGCGCGGGCATCATGAACCTCGGCATCGAGGGCACCATGTACGCGGGCGCGTTCGTTGGGTTTATCACAGCGGCGTACAGCGGTTCGGCTGTCGTGGGACTCGTTACTGCGATAGTCGCCGGGGTCATCGCGGGTGCGCTCATGGCGCTGCTCACCGTGACTCTCGGTGTGAACCAGCATGTCGCCGGAATCGGCGTCACGCTGCTGCTGATCGCCGCCTGCGATTTCACGAACCGCCTGCTCTTCAGTAGCGGATCGCAGACCGTTACCGCGAAGTTCGACCGCTTGTTCGACGGCGCCGGATTCTTCGTGCAGTACCCGATGACGTACGTAGCCTTTCTCGTTCTCGCACCCGTGCTCTGGTGGGTGCTGCGGTCGAGCGGCTTCGGCCTGCGCCTTCGTGCCGTAGGCGAGAACGCCGAGGCGGCGGATGCTGCGGGCATTCCGGTCGCTCGCACCCGCTACGCCGCGCTCATGATCGGTGGTGCGCTCATGGCCATGGGTGGGGCGTTCCTCACCCTGTCGTTGCTCGGCACGTTCACGCTCAATATCGTAGGCGGACGCGGCTGGATCTGCATCGCGCTCGTGATCTTCGGCCGCTGGAAGGTATGGCCCGTGGTTGCCGGTGCGCTGCTTTTCGGCCTCGCCAGCGCCCTGCAGTTGCAGCTCGCCATCACGCCGCTGTTTGGCGCGGTTCCCAACGAACTGATGATCGCCTTCCCGTACCTCGTGGTCATCGCCGCGCTCGTGATCTGGGGTCGCGGCGTGCGTTATCCGGGCGCCTATCTCACGCCGTATCGACGTGCCTGACTACCGATTGGAGAAACTTGATGGCTCTCACTGATGCCGAACAGCTCGCGTATGCCGTCGCCGAGGCCAAGGTTGGTCGTGCCGAAGGGGGGATCCCCATTGGAGCCGCGCTCATTGTCGAGGGCGAGGTGCTCGCCGTCGGGCACAACCTGCGGGTGCAGCGCGGAAGCTCCATCCATCACGGTGAAACCAACTGTCTCGAGAACGCGGGCCGCCTGCAGGCGAGCGTCTACGCGCGCGCGACGATGGTGACGACGCTGTCGCCGTGCGACATGTGCACGGGCGCGATTCTGCTGTACAAGATTCCGCGTGTGATCATCGGCGAGAACACCACGTTCTACGGGGGGGAGGACTACCTGCGCTCGCGCGGGGTCGATGTCGTTGTGCTCAATGATGCCGAATGCATCCAGCTGATGGCCGATTTCATCGCGGCCGAGCCGAGCCTGTGGAACGAGGACATCGGCGAAGAGGGCTGAAGCGCCGCTCCTCCAGAGCCGCGACATTCGGGCCGGCTTCGACCAGTTCGCTGTGCCAGACCACGCGGGGCCGGATGGTCCCGCCCAGGGCTGGGCTATCGAAGAGCTCGACCCGTAGTCGACCTAAGGACCTATCCCTGTAGGGTCGCCGCGAGGCGTGCGGCGTGCGCCTTCTTGAAGGCGATCAGGCCACACGCCAGCTGCAGCAGGGCGAGGTGGTTCTCGGCTTTCTTCGACCAGCGCACGAGCAGGGCGCGGTTGCGGTTCAGCCAGGAGTGGCAGGCCT
>Ga0209539_1002092_pt1 | contig 10573 bp, 8 predicted proteins | sample BarGraNGADG00312_2_FD_184499 | JGI IMG/M metagenome (GOLD analysis project Ga0209539, IMG submission 184499) | Arctic peat soil microbial communities from Barrow, Alaska - Barrow Graham LP Ref core NGADG0011-312 (SPAdes) (version 2) | ecosystem: Environmental > Terrestrial > Soil > Wetlands >... | reverse complement strand
CGAGGACGGGAAGGAAACAAATCATGGCGACAGCCACGATCCCTGAGGGCAACACCAAGGTGGTGCGCCTCATCAGCTTGGTCTCGATAATTGCAGGCGTGGTGCTCATCGTTGCGGGCATCGGCACCTGGACCCTGGTTCGCTCAGACCTGATCAAGGAGCACATCACCGTCTCCGCGGACGCTAAGGCGTTCGGCGGCAACGAGGTGTCGGGTCCGTTCGAGGCCTTCTACCAGGCAGATGCCATCGCCGGCCACGTTCTGAAGTCGACTGGCGGCAAGACCTACGCGCAGCTCGCTCAGGACGACCCGCTGCGCGCGACCGCCATGAACGGATCGTTCCTGCGCGCGTCGCTGTTCACCTCGGTGATCGCATTCGGAGTCGCCGCCTTCGCGATGGGCGTCGGCCTGTTGTCCCTGCTCATGGGCTGGGCGCTACGCAGGCTCGTGCGGACTGAGGTTGTCGTCACCGAGCCGAAGGTTGTGCCTGCGGAGTGATATCAAGCGGTGCCTCCGCTGCGTGCACGCCCCCCGTGGCGCAGCGGAGGCCCCGGGCATCGCATTCGGATGCCCCGTCCGGGATGGCCGGTCACAGAAATGTGACCGGCCATCCGGCGTTTCGGCACTGAGCGCGTGCGTCGAGGCCTCCCGGTGAGCGCTCGCCTATCGGCGTTCGCGACGCCGCATCGACCCGAGGACCGACCCGGCGAGCAGGGCGATCCCGCTCCCGGCCAGCAGGGCGATCAGCGCGAGCTGGGCGTCGACCTGTGCGCCGGCGGCGCTCGCGATGATCCCGATCCCGATCGCGGTGATCACGAGGCCCCACACGATGGTTCCGACCCGGAGCGTCGGGCGCGCCGGGTCGGCGCTCGGGTAGACCGGTGGCGTGCCGCCCGCGGGTGCGGGCAGCACCGTCGGCACCGCAGGCACCGGGGGGACGGCAGGCGTGGCGACGACCGCGGGCGAGACCGGGGCTGCTTGGGTCTCGGGCACGATCACCTTCGGCTCGGGCGCGTCGAGGCCTACGACGGCAGGTTCGGGCGTCGTCGCCTTGGGCACGATCGCGTCAATCTCAGTGGCATGGTCGTCGGTTGTCATCAGTTCTCCTCGATCGTGACCTGCGCCGCCCCGGCGCGAACGTCCAGGACGAGGTTCGGACTCCCGCCGGCGGCGTTGCTGCTCGTCAGCGTCTCCTTGAGGCCCGTGCCGGAGATCACCCGATGCTCGGGATCGACGTTCCAGTCGATCTCGCCGGCCTGAACCCGCACGTTTGCCCTGACGGACGCGCCGTGCGGCACGACCACGATCAGGTCGCCGACACCGATCCGGATCGGAACGGCCAGCTCCTCGCGCGTCATCGGCACGCTGCTGAGGTCGATCCTGCTCTCGCCGACACCGAGCGAGAAGCCATCGGCTGCCGTTGCGCGGTCAATCGGGGCGTACGTCTGGGTGCCCGTGCCGACGCGCGGCCCGGAGACAGCCGACCAGTCGTTGGAGTTCCAGGCGGCGACCGGGGAAGCGCACAGGATCGCGACGATCCCGAGGAATCCGAGGACGCCGCTCGAGCGTCCTCGAAATCCGGCGGCGACGATCCCCAGCCCGAGCAGGACGACGAAGGCACCGGCCGCGACGGCCCACGGCGAGGCCGAGAGGCGGCCCGCGCGGTCCGCGATCAGCAGGCCGGCCGCGACGATCATGGTCAGTGCGACGATGACGCCGAGCGTGCTCGCCCCGGGTCCCCGAACGTGGGCCTTGCGCGGCGCAGTGGGCGGCGGCGGGACCTGCGGGTAGGCCGTCGGCGGCACCTGCCCGTATGCGACGGGCCCGGCGTGGTACGGGGTCGGGGCGGCAGCGTAGGTCGGACCGGCACCGTGAGGCGGACCGTACGGCTGCCCGGGCGGCGGGTAACCGCCCGCGTACGGCCCCTGCTGCGCTCCCGCGTACGTTCGCGGATAGGCCGCCGGCGGAGTGCCCGCGTCGCCTGCTGTTGCGCCAGGTTCGGTCCCGGTTGCGCCCGGCTGGGGTGCTGTCTCGCTGTTCATGGCCGTCCTTTCTTCACCCATGCCCGCCGCTGGCGCGATCGGACCGCCGGTGCGCAGGAGCGACACCGGCCCGACGCGAGCGCCGGACTTCTTGTCCGATGCGATCGCACGGACGACGAGCACGATGACACCCGCCATCAGCAGTGCCGCCAGCAACGCATCCACGCCGGTCCCGGCCCTGCCCCACGGGACGATCGAGGCCGACCAGGTGGCACCCGGGCGCGCGATGCCGAGCACGATGAGCGCGATCGCGCCGACGATGGCGCCGTCGACGTTGCCGCGTAGCGTCTCCTGCAGGTGGATGCGTCCGTCCCGCTCCTCCGGCAGCAAGGCCCAGGCCGCGCCGTAGAGCACGAGTCCGAGGCCGCCGAAGATCGCGAGGACGAGCAGGATCCCGCGGGTCAGTGCGACGTCGATGCCGAGTCGCCGGGCGAGGCCGCCGGAGACACCGCCGATCCACCGGCTCTCGGTACGCGCGATGCCGATCCGGCGGATCGAGTCGAAGAAGGAGTCGAGGCCCGAGCGCGGTGCCGGCGGCGGCGTGCTCAAGCCGCTCGTGGGGTCTGGTGTTGCATCCATAACCGCCATCGTCGTGCCCCGCACGGCCCGGTGCCATCAGGTACCCCCCTGAAGTGACCCTGAATCGGCCGCCCGTTTCCCCTGATTGGGTCGCGGAACGCTCCTCATCGCCCCTGGAACGTGTGACGATCGGGGCGTGAGCATGTCACCTGCGGCGCCGAGCGTGGAGGCGGTCGCGAGGCTCCCGCTTCGGCGGCCCCGGCGCGGCCGCCTTCTCGGCGGTGTCTGCGCCGGGCTCGCGGCACACCTCGGTCAGTCGGTCGCGCTGGTGCGCGTCGCGATGGCCGCGGCAGCCCTGATGGGCGGCGCGGGGGTCGTGCTGTACGTCTGGCTCTGGGTCACGGTCCCTGCGGGCGACCCGGTCGACGCCGCGCTGGAGGAACGCTCCGTCGCGATGACGCGCCTCGCTCCCCGACTGCGGACCGGCGCCGCGGATCTCCCGATCACCGAGATTGCCGTCGGGCTGGTGCTCGTCGTCGGGGCGGGGGCCCTGATCGCACAGCGGCAGGGTTACAACCTGGACACGAACTGGCTGGTGCCTGCTCTGCTGCTGCTTGCGGGCGTTGCGCTCGCGTGGAGCCAGCTCGACGCGGTGCAGCGTGAGCAGTGGTTGATGCGGACCGGAGGCAGAACACCGATCAGTGCGCTGCGCCTGATCGGCGGCGTGCTGCTGGTGCTCGTCGGGGTGCTCTTGCTGGTCTGGCAGGAGGCGCCCCCGGCGTCGCTGCTGCGTTCAGCCGCCGCGACCCTCGCTGTGCTGATCGGGGTGGCGCTCGCGCTCGCACCGTGGTGGCTGCGACTGGTCCGCGAGCTCGGCGACGAGCGGGCCGCCCGGGCGCGTGAGGCCGAGCGCGCGGACATCGCGGCGCATCTGCACGACTCGGTGCTGCAGACGCTCGCACTGATCCGCGCGCAGAGCGCCGACCCGGAGGCCGTTGCGCGGCTGGCGCGGGCCCAGGAGCGGGAGCTGCGCGGCTGGCTCTACGAAGACCGCGCGGCTCCGGGGACCTCCATCGCCCAGGCGGTGCGCGGCGTCGTCGGCGATGTCGAGGACGCCGGTGCGGAGCCGATCGACGCCGTCGTGGTCGGCGACCGGATACCGGACGCGAATACCGATGCGATGCTCCAGGCGACGCGCGAGGCGCTTCTCAACGCCGTGCGGCACGGTGCCGCGCCGATCTCGCTGTACGTCGAGGTGCGGCCCGAGGCCGTCGAAGTCTTCGTGCGCGACCGGGGGCCGGGTTTCGACCTCGACGCCGTGCCAGCCGATCGGCTCGGCGTGCGTGAGTCGATCATCGGACGGGTGCGACGGCGCGGGGGCACGGCGACCGTGCAGAATTGTGGCGAGAGCGGCACCGAGGTGCACCTCGCACTGCCCGCCGCTGGTGGGGAGGTCGGCTGAGCATGCAGGGCGACGCGAGCGCGACGGGAGCACGGCGTCCCGGTCCGGGTGACGTCGACTCGGGCGCCGCCGACACGGGCACCGTGAGCGGCGCGATCACGGTCGTGCTGGTCGATGACCACCGGATGTTCCGCGCCGGGGTGCGTGCCTCGCTCGAGGACGGGGTCGTCGTGGTCGGCGAGGCGGAGGACGTCGAGGGCGCCATCCGGGCGGTGCGCGAGCTGCACCCGTGCGTGGTGCTGCTCGACGTGCATCTGCCGGGTGGCGGCGGCGGTGGCGGCGCCGAGGTCATCACGGCCTGCGCGGATCTGCTCGGTGGGTCGCGCTTCCTCGCTCTCTCGGTGTCCGATGCCGCGGACGACGTCGTGTCGGTGATCCGGGCCGGTGCGCGCGGTTATCTGACGAAGGCGATCACCGGACCCGAGCTGTGCGACGCGATCCGTCGGGTGGCCGGCGGCGACGCGGTGTTCTCGCCGCGCCTCGCAGGTTTCGTGCTGGACGCCTTTGGCACCGGCGCCGGGGATGTCGCGGTGACCGACGACGAGCTGGACCGGCTGTCCGCGCGTGAACAGGAGGTCATGCGGCTGATCGCGCGCGGCTTCAGCTACCGCGAGGTCGCATCCGCGCTCTTCATCTCGATCAAGACGGTCGAGACGCATGTGTCGGCCGTGCTGCGGAAGCTCCAGCTCTCCTCTCGGCACGAGCTCACCCGCTGGGCGGCCGCCAGGCATCTGCTCTGACCCACTCCGCCCAGCCCGAGTGGAGCGTTGTGGCACAGACCCGCCGGTCGGGCGTGCCACATCACTCCACTTTGTGGCGGGGGCGTGACGGCATCACGCGTCGGTGCGGGCGCCTAGGCTGGAGCTCGACATGAGCACGCTGTTCGAGAACCTCCCGCTGCGCGGCTTCCCCGTCTCCGACGACGCGCGGCTGCCCTCGGCTGTGCCGCCGCGTGAGCCGGAGCGCGCCCCGGAAGGCTCCCCGCCGGACGGCACCGTACCCGGAGGCACCGCGCCGGAAGGCACCGTACCCGGAGGCTCCCCGCCGGAAGGCACCGCGCCCGGCCGGCCCGCGACCGACCGCCGCGATGAGGAGCCCGACGAGCACGCGGCCGAGCTGCTGCTGGACGGCCTCAACCCGCGGCAGCGGGAGGCGGTGCTGCACACGGGCTCGCCACTGCTGATCGTGGCGGGCGCCGGCTCGGGGAAGACCCGCGTGCTCGCGCACCGGATCGGTTACCTCTTGGCGACGCACCGAGCACGCTCGGGCGAGATCCTCGCCATCACGTTCACGAACAAGGCGGCCGCCGAGATGCGCGACCGGGTCGCCGCGCTCGTCGGCCCGGCGGCGCGCACCATGTGGGTCTCGACGTTCCACTCGGCGTGCGTCCGGATCCTGCGCCGCGAGGCGGCCACCCTCGACCTTCGGTCGAGCTTCTCGATCTACGACGCCGCGGACGCCCAGCGGCTCATGACGCTCGTCGCGCGCGAGCTCGACCTCGACGTCAAGCGGTACCCGCCGAAGATGCTGCTGACCAAGATCTCCGCTCTGAAGGACGAGCTGGTCGACCCGGAGACCTACGCGGGCACCGTCGGGAAGTCAGCGGGCGGTGGTGACCTCGACGCGATCGTCGCGCGGGCGTACACGATGTATCAGCACCGGCTCCGGCAGGCGCACGCCCTCGACTTCGACGACCTCATCATGACCACGGTCAACCTGCTCCAAGCGTTCCCGGCGGTCGCCGAGCATTACCGTCGCCGGTTCCGCCACGTGCTGGTCGACGAGTACCAGGACACCAACCACGCGCAGTACATGCTGGTCCGAGAGCTGGCCGGCATCACCGCGCGCGACGGCGCCCCGGGCACACGACGAGCGGTCGTCGACGAGGCCCCGGCCGAGGACGGGCCGCCCCGTCCGCACGGCGAGCTGACCGTCGTCGGCGACGCGGACCAGTCGATCTACGCGTTCCGCGGCGCGACGATCCGCAACATCCTCGAGTTCGAGGCGGACTACCCGGACGCGCGCACGATCGTGCTCGAGCAGAACTACCGGTCGACGCAGACGATCCTCAGCGCCGCGAACGCGGTGATCGCCCGCAACCCGGGTCGCCGGGCCAAGAACCTGTGGACGGACACCGGGGCGGGCGCGCGCATCGTGGGCTACGTGGCCGACGACGAGCACGAGGAGGCGCGGTTCGTCGCCGAGGAGATCGACCGGCTCGGCGACGCCGAAGGCGTGCGGCCCGGCGACGTCGCCGTCTTCTACCGGGCCAACGCCCAGTCCCGCGCCCTCGAGGAGGTGCTGATCCGGGTCGGTCTGCCGTACAAGGTCGTCGGCGGCACCCGGTTCTACGAGCGGCGCGAGATCAAGGATGCCGTCGCCTACCTGCGCGCGATCGTGAACCCGGACGACGACGTCAACCTGCGCCGCATCCTCAATGTCCCCAAGCGCGGCCTCGGCGAACGCGCGGAGGCGATGGTCGCGGCGCACGCCGAGCGGAACCGGATCTCGTTCGGCGCCGCCCTGGACCAGGTCGACGACGTGCCCGGCCTCGCGACCCGCTCGCTCAATGGGCTCCGCGCCTTCGCCGGATTGATGACGGAGCTGCGCGAGCTGGCCGGCTCGGGCGTCGGGCCGGCCGAGGTGCTCGGAGCGGCGCTCGACCGCACCGGCTACCTCGCGGAGCTGCGGACCAGCGACGACCCGCAGGACCAGTCCCGGGTGGAGAACCTCGCGGAGCTCCACGCCGTCGCGCTCGAGTTCGAGCAGTTCGAGCCCGGGGGCGACCTCGGCGACTTCCTCGAGCGGGTCTCCCTGGTCGCTGACTCGGACCAGATACCGGCGGACGACGCCGCTGCTTCGGCCGGCGGGGCACCGCGGGCCGACCAGGGTGTCGTCACGCTGATGACCCTGCACACGGCCAAGGGCCTTGAGTTCCCGGTCGTGTTCCTCACCGGTATGGAGGACGGGACGTTCCCGCACCTGCGCTCGCTCGGCGACACGGACCAGCTCGCCGAGGAACGCCGGCTCGCGTACGTCGGCCTGACCCGGGCCCGACAGCGGTTGTACATCTCCCGTGCGGCAATGCGTACGTCGTGGGGCGTCCCGAACGAGTTCCCGGCGAGCCGGTTCCTGGACGACCTCCCGGAGGAACTCCTGGACTGGCGCCGTCGCGAGTCGTCGACTGCGGCGCTTCGCGGCCCCGGCGGGTTCCTCGGCGGACGCTCGACCTCGGGTGGCTGGAGCGGCGGCGGTGCGGTGACGTCGCGGCGGGTCGGAACGGCTCCCACCCCAGGCGGCGCCACGTTCGGATCGGCGACGCCGCGGCCGGCGTCGGAGGTGCCCTCGCTCGAGGTAGGTGACCGGGTGACGCACGACTCGTACGGGCTCGGCACCGTCGTCGCGATGGAGGGCGTCGGTGCGAACGCGGTGGCGAAGATCAACTTCGGCAGCCTGGGCGAGAAGCGCCTGCTGCTCCGCTACTCGCCGGTGACCAAGCTCTAGCCGACGCTCGGTGTTGGCCGGTTCAGCCCTGGAGAACCCTCCCGCTGCCGGAGATCTGGGTCGTGATGGTCGGCGGGCCCTGGTTGAACTGATCCGGAACCGCGGCTGAGACCTGGCAGTCGGGCACATGTCTCTCGATGTGAAGATGTTTCCGCCGCGCGGTTACGATTCGCGTGGGTCGCTCGCCCGGGGCGCGGAGCCCGTCGACGGAAGGACGCAGCGCGGTGGATCTGTTCGAGTACCAGGCACGGGATCTGTTCGAGGCGCACGGCGTTCCGGTGCTGGCCGGCATCGTCGCCGAGACGCCCGCGGAGGCACGAGCGGCGGCCGAACGCATCGGCGGTGGCACCGTCGTCGTCAAGGCGCAGGTCAAGACGGGCGGCCGGGGCAAGGCCGGCGGCATCAAGCTGGCCCACTCGCCGGCGGAGGCCGAGTCGGCGGCTCAGGCCATCCTCGGGATGGACATCAAGGGCCACACCGTGCACCGCGTGATGGTCGCGCAGGGCGCGCGGATCGCCGAGGAGTACTACTTCTCCGTCCTGCTGGATCGCTCCGAGCGCCGCTACCTCGCGATGTGCTCGGTCGAGGGCGGCATGGAGATCGAGCAGCTGGCCGTCGAGCGCCCCGATGCCCTGGCCAAGGTCGCGGTGGACCCGCTCGTCGGGATCGACGCCGCCAAGGCGACCGAGATCGTCGCGGCAGCGGGCTTCGCGCCGGAGATCGCCGCTGAGGTCGCCGACGTCATCCAGAAGCTGTGGGGCGTCTACCTGGCGGAGGACGCGACGCTCGTCGAGGTCAACCCGCTGGTCCGCACCGAGGACGGTGCGATCATCGCGCTCGACGGCAAGGTCACCCTGGACGAGAACGCGGCTTTCCGGCACCCCGGGCACGCGGATCTGGCCGACGTCGCGGCGACCGACCCGCTCGAGGCGCGCGCCAAGGCGAAGGACCTCAACTACGTGAAGCTCGACGGTCAGGTGGGCGTCATCGGGAACGGTGCCGGCCTGGTGATGAGCACGCTGGACGTCGTCGCCTACGCGGGCGAGTCGTTCGGCGGGGTGAAGCCGGCGAACTTCCTCGACATCGGCGGCGGCGCCTCGGCCGAGGTGATGGCGGCCGGACTCGACATCATCCTGTCCGACCCGCAGGTCCGCTCCGTGTTCGTCAACGTGTTCGGCGGCATCACCGCGTGCGACGCCGTCGCGACCGGCATCGTCGCCGCCCTGGAGATCCTCGGCGACCACGCCACGAAGCCGCTCGTCGTCCGCCTCGACGGCAACAACGTGGCGGAGGGCCGGCGGATCCTGATCGAGGCCGCCCACCCGCTCGTCAGCCTGGAAGAGACCATGGACGGAGCGGCGGCCAAGGCCGCCGAGCTCGCCCACCTGGCCGCGGTCTGAGCCCGAAGAGAACGAGGAACGAGAACACTCATGGCGATCTTTCTGACCGAGAAGTCCCGCGTCATCGTGCAGGGCATGACCGGCTCCGAGGGCCAGAAGCACACCGCCCGCATGCTCGCCGCGGGCACCGCGATCGTCGGCGGCGTCAACCCGCGCAAGGCCGGCACGAGGGTGGAGTTCGCGCTCGCCGACGGCGCGCGTTCGATCCCGGTGTTCGGCACGGTGACCGACGCCGTCGCGGCGACGGGTGCGGACGTCTCGGTGATCTTCGTGCCGCCCGCCTTCGCCAAGGACGCGGTGATCGAGGCGGTCGACGCCGGGGTGCCGCTGATAGTGATAATCACCGAGGGCATCCCGGTGGCGGACACCGCTCTGTTCTTCAACTACGCGCAGGCCAAGGGCGTCCGGCTGATCGGCCCGAACTGCCCCGGGTTGATCTCGCCCGGGAAGTCGAACGTCGGCATCACGCCGGCGGACATCACCGGCCCCGGCAAGATCGGGCTGGTCAGCAAGTCCGGGACGCTGACGTACCAGATGATGTACGAGCTGCGAGACCTCGGCTTCTCGACCGCGATCGGGATCGGCGGCGACCCGATCATCGGGACGACGCACATCGACGCGCTCGCGGCCTTCCAGGCGGACCCGGAGACCGAGGCGATAGTGATGATCGGCGAGATCGGCGGCGACGCCGAGGAGCGGGCGGCGACATTCATCAAGGAGCACGTGACGAAGCCCGTCGTCGGGTACGTCGCAGGTTTCACCGCGCCCGAGGGCAAGACGATGGGGCATGCCGGCGCCATCGTCTCCGGAACGTCCGGCACCGCTAAGGCGAAGAAGGAAGCGCTCGAGGCGGCCGGTGTGAAGGTCGGCAAGACCCCGAGCGAGACTGCCGCGCTGATCCGCGCCATCGTCTCCTGACCTGACCTGACCTGACCTGACCGGACCTGACCTGACACAGACACGCCGCGCGTGCGTGTCAGATCGCTCCACTCGGGGTGGGGGTAGGGACCATGGGAACGTGAGTCGTCCTGATCTTCCGATCCGGCCCGCCGCGATCGAGCGGTCGGCCACGCCAGCGGCCTCGACCGCCGAGCGCTTCACCGCGCTGCGTCGCCGAATGATCTCCGACGAGCGCCTGCCGCGACCGTGGGCGAGCGCGCTCGACGGTGCCCCGGTGTGGGTCTCGGGCCTGCTCGCCGGATTGCAGGCGGCGGTGCTCTCGCTCCTGGTCGTCGTGCTGCCGACGCTCGCGGCATACGTCGCCACCTCGGCCGACCCGACGCTCTCGGAGGTCGGCTGGTGGCGCTCGGTCAGCGTCGGGGTCGGTTTCTGGCTGCTCGGACAGGGCGCCCACCTCGTCACCCAGGCGGCGACCATCACGATCACTCCGCTCGGCCTGACTGCGCTCGCACTCTTCACCTGCTACGCGTCGGCGCGTCGCTCGGCGCGGACCGCGTGGAGCAGCTGGGCCGCCGGCGTCGGCGGCTACGCCCTGCTCGCTGCCCTGCTCACCCTCACCCAGCCGACCGGCCCGCTGCCGGCGGCGCGGGCGGCACTCGGGGCGGCGACGGTCGCCGCCCTCGGTCTCGGCGCGGGCATCGTCGCCCGACCGGACGCGCCGAGACTGAGCGACGTGACGCGACGGTT
>Ga0209539_1002091_pt1 | contig 10573 bp, 8 predicted proteins | sample BarGraNGADG00312_2_FD_184499 | JGI IMG/M metagenome (GOLD analysis project Ga0209539, IMG submission 184499) | Arctic peat soil microbial communities from Barrow, Alaska - Barrow Graham LP Ref core NGADG0011-312 (SPAdes) (version 2) | ecosystem: Environmental > Terrestrial > Soil > Wetlands >... | reverse complement strand
TGATCGGCGACACGCCGGCCGACATCGAGTGCGGCGCCGGGCTGGGCGTGAAGACGATCGCCGTGGCGACCGGCCGGCACAGCCTGGACGAACTCGCCGCCCACGAGCCGGACTACCTCTTCGCCGACATGAGCGACTGGCGCGCGGTGTACGAGGCGATCCTGGCCTGAGCCGCAGTCCGCGCGGTTCCCACCGTGCCCGAGGTCAGCGCCTCTCGCCAGGTCTTCCGCTCCCGGCGACCGTCTCTCTTCCCCGATTGTGAACTGCGATGCGAGCTTTCGTTAGGGTCGTTCGCCATCTCGTTTAGCCGCGGCGCGCGCGGCAACATCACGGGTGAGACTGTCGACGACCAATCGGCCCCCGGTCGCGGCAGTCGAGACGGCCGGCGGGCGCGCTTCCCCCCCACGGTATCGCCCCGCCGGCCTATGACATCGCGCGCTGCGGACAGTGTCGGCGACCGGGCCTGGTTAGCCGAAGCGGACCGGCGAGAGCGGCGTGAGGTCGAGTGACGGCGGCTGCCCGCCGGCGAGCTCGGCGACCAGCTTGCCGGTGACCGGCCCCAGCGAGAGGCCGAGCATGCAGTGGCCGGTGGCTAGGATGACGCGCTCGCGCCGCGGCACGCGACCGACGACCGGCAGGCCGTCGGGCGTCACCGGCCGCGGCCCGCGCCAGATCTGCCGTACCGGCGCATTGTCGAGGATGCCCATCACCCGCTGGGCGGCGCGTCGCAGCCCGGCGACGCGCTTGCGGCGGATCGTCATGTCCCAGCCTGAGAGCTCGAGCGTGCTGCCGAGTCGCAGGGCGTCGCCCAGCGGGGTGAGCACGCAGTGGGCGTCGCCCAGATACAGTGGGAGATCGGGGAAGTCGGCCGGACGCTCAACGTCCACGCTGTAGCCCTTGGCAGGCTCGATGGGGAGCGCCAGCCCCAGGCCCTTCGTGAGGGCCGGCGTCCAGGCGCCGGCCGCCAGCACGACCTGGTCGGCGACGAAGTCGCCGCGGGTCGTGACCACCTTGACGGCGCCCGCGCCGGCCGGTTCGACGGCGATGGCTTCGGTCCCGCGATGCACCTCTGCGCCCGCGGTCGCGGCCTTGTCGGCCATGGCGCGTGTGAAGAGCGCCGGGTCCATGTGCCCGTCGTCTGGGAAGAAGAATGCGCCGGCGAGCTCGCCGCGCACGCCGGGGAACCGCGCGCAGACCTCCGCGGGACTCAGCACGTCGGCGCGTACGCCCAGCTCGCGCGCTACCTCGGCCTCTGCTGCCGCTGCGTCCATGGCAGCCGGCGCCTCATAGGCCTGGACGATGCCGTCGTGGTGGTAGAGCCAGCGCTCGCCGCCCTCGCGGGCGAGCTCATCGTGCAGACCGGCGCTCGCTGCGTGCAAGGCGTGCAGCACGGGCGCGGCGGCCCGCGCTCTCGCCGGCGTCGCGGCGGCGCGGTAGAGCCAGAGCCAGCGCAGGAGGGCGCCGCTGGGGCGTGGGGCGATGTAGAACGGGCTCGAGCTGTCGAGCATCCAGCGCAACCCCTGGCCGAGAGCGCCGGGTGCGGCCAGGGGCGTGACGTCGCTCGGCACCAGCAGGCCGCAGTTCGCGTGCGCCCCGCTGACCGGCGGGCAGACCTCGGCTTCCTTCTCGATGAGCGTCACCGACGCTCCGTCCGCAGCGAGAGCCTGGGCGGCGCAAGCCCCTACGGGCCCGCCGCCTACCACCAGGACGTCGCTTCGTGCGCTCATCTGCCTCTCCCCCGGCTTGCGTGTGGCCCCTATGCTAACGAAGTTCTAACATCGGGTGGATAGAGTCGGGCGCTGGCCGGCTAAAACCTACACGGCGGTGACGATGGCCAGAGAGAGCGTGCTCGTCGTGGACGACGAGCGAGACATCCTTGAGCTCGTCAAGTACAACCTCGACAAAGAGGGCTACCAGGTCACCGTCGTGGCGACCGGTGAGGACGCCCTCGCCGCGACGCGCACCAAGTTGCCCGACATCGTGATCCTCGACCTCATGTTGCCCGGCGTCGACGGCCTGGAGGTCTGCCGACGTCTCAAGGGCGACCCCAAGACGCGCAACATCCCCATCGTCATGCTCACCGCCAAGGGCGACGAAGCCGATGTGGTCACGGGCCTGGAGCTCGGCGCCTCAGACTACGTCACCAAGCCGTTCAGCCCGCGCGTGCTCACGGCGCGCATCCGCGCCGTGCTGCGCCGCGGCGACGAGGCAGAAGACGACGAGGCGACGATCCGCATCAAGCACCTGACCATCCACCCCGGCAGGCACCAGGTGCTCGTCAAGGGCAAGCCCGTCGAACTCACGGCCACCGAGTTCCGCATCCTGCTGTTCCTGGCAAAGCGTCCTGGATGGGTGTTCACGAGGCAGCAGATCGTCGACGCCGCTCAGGGGGATGACGTATTCGTCACCGACCGCTACGTCACCGACCGTTCGGTCGATGTGCACATCGTGTCGCTGCGCCGCAAGCTCGGCTGCGGGGGCGCCTACATCGAGACCGTGCGCGGCGTGGGGTACCGTCTGCAGGACGAGTGACCCGTGCGTAGGCCCCGTCTCTTCTGGCGGATCTACGCGACCTACCTGGTCGTCATCGTGCTCTGCACGGCCGCGGTCGGCTTCTACGCCGTGCGTTCAGCGCGGAGCTTCTACGTGCAGCACACCGAGAGCGAGCTGCAGGCCCGCGCGCAGCTCGTGCGCGAGCAGGTCGCGGCCCAGATCGGTACGCAGACCGCCGAGCAGCTCGAGCTGCTCGTGCGCCGCTTGGGCGCCGCGGCGCGCACGCGCATCACCCTGATCTCCGGGGGGCAGCCGGGCGCGCCCGTCGGCGCCGTGCTGGCCGATTCCGAGTCTGTCCCCAGCCAGATGGAGAACCACAGCGACCGCCCGGAGTTCAAGGAGGCGCTGCAGGGCCGCACAGGTGTCTCGATCCGGCACAGCTCCACGCTGGGCGAAGACATGATGTACGTGGCTGTGCCGGTCACAGAAGACGGGCGGGTGGTGGCCGTGGTGCGCACGGCGATCCCGCTGACCAGGGTCAACCACGCCCTCGACGATCTCTACTGGCGCATCGGCCTGAGCGCGCTGCTCGTGGCCGTGCTGGCGGCCGTGATCGGCCTCTACGTCTCGCGGCGCATCAGCAGGCAGATGCGCGAGATCAAGGAGGGGGCCGAGCGTCTGGCAGGGGGGGACTTCGCGCACAAGCTGTTCGTGCCGCGCACGGAGGAGTTCGCGGCGGTCGCCGAGAGCCTGAACCACATGGCCGAGGAGCTCGACGACAAGGTCGGCACCCTCACCCGCGAGCGCAACGAGCGCGAGGCCGTCCTCTCCAGCATGGTCGAGGGCGTGCTCGCCGTGGATCCCGACGAGCGCATCATCGCCGTCAACGCGGCGGCGGCGGGCCTCATCGACGCGGAGCCCGCCGCGGCGGAGGGCCGCACCATCCAGGAAGTCATCCGTAACCCTGATCTGCAGCGCGTCGTCGCGCAGACGCTGTCGGGGCACGAGCCGGTGGAGGCGGACATCGTGATGCGCGTGGGCTCCGAGGACCGCTACCTGCAGGCCAACGGTACGCTCCTGTACGCGGGCGACGACAACGAGAGCCCCGTCGGCGCCGTCGTCGTCCTCAACGACGTCACCCGTCTCAAGCGGCTCGAGACCGTGCGTCGCGACTTCGTCGCCAACGTGTCGCACGAGCTCAAGACGCCGGTCACCTCGATCAAGGGCTTCGCCGAGACTCTCGAGGACGGCGCCCTCGACGACCCCGAGACCGCGCGCCGCTTCGTGCGCATCATCGCCGGCCAGGCCGACCGGCTGAACTCCATCATCGGTGACCTGCTCGCCCTGTCCACGCTCGAGCAGCGCGAGAACGAGCCGCGCCTCACCCTCGAGGAGGCCGACGTGTGCGACATCGTGCAGGTCGCCGTCGAGGTCTGCGAGCCCAAGGCGCAGGCCAAGGGCATCGCCATCGGTGTCTCGTGCACGCGCTGCGTGCTCGCCGCCGTGAACCCCCCACTCCTCGAGCAAGCCGTCGTCAACCTCGTCGACAACGCCGTTAAGTACAGCGCCGAAGGCAGCGCCGTCGAGGTGGCCCTGGGCGAGGCCCCCGACGAGATCGTCATCAGCGTGAGTGACCGGGGGCCCGGCGTGTCGCGCGAGCATCTGCCGCGGCTGTTCGAGCGGTTCTACCGCGTCGACAAGGCCCGCAGCCGTGACCTCGGCGGCACGGGCCTCGGGCTGGCGATCGTCAAACACATCGCCCAGGCGCACGGCGGACGCGTGTCTGTCGACAGTCGCGTGGGCGAGGGCAGCACCTTCCGCATCCACCTGCCGCGCGCCTGAGCGGGCCTGCGTCGCCGCCTTCACCACGCCCCTTTCGGGTCTGCTGCACACGTCTCGCGGCAATCTGACCCGTCGCTAACGATCCGCTCACACAGCCCCTCTAGCCTTGCTCTCTGGTGGCGTCCCCACGCCGCCGTCTCTCAGGGAATGTCGCGACGAACAAGACGCGAAAGCGAGGTCACCGAATGAAGAAGTCCGCACGAACGTGGCGCCTCATGCTCATGGTCGCCGCCCTACTGGCAATCGCAGCCGTTGCCGTGGCTGTCGCCGCCTGCGGCGGGAGCAGCACCGGTGCCGCCAGCGGCAGCTCCGCTCCGGCGATCGAAGGCTTCACCCCGGTCCCCATGACCGCCGACACCATCCTCGGCGCCGGCGCCAGCTTCCCCGCTCCTCTGTACATGAAGTGGGGATCGGACTACATCGGCGTGGCCGGCGTGAAGCTCAACTACCAGAGCATCGGGTCCGGCGGCGGCATCTCCGCGATCGAGGCCAAGACCGTCGATTTCGGTGCCTCGGACGCCCCGCTCGAGCAGGCTGAGCTCGAGGCCAACGGCCTCGCGCAGTTCCCCATGGTCGTCGGCGGCGTCGTCCTCGTCGTCAACCTCGACGGCGTTGCGGACGGCCAGCTCAAGCTCACCCCCGACCTCGTGGCCGGCATCTACATGGGCGCCGTCACGACGTGGAACGACTCGGCCATCGCGAAGGTGAACCCCGGCGTCAAGCTGCCGTCGACCAAGATCAACGTCGTGCATCGCTCCGACGGCTCGGGCACCACATGGATCTTGACGCACTACCTCACCGACGCCGCGGGCAGCATCTGGACGGCCGGCGCCGACAAGGAGATCGCCTGGCCACTCGGCGTGGGCGGCAAGGGCAACGAGGGCGTCGCCGCCAGCGTCCAGCAGCTCAGTGGGTCCATCGGCTACGTGGAGTACGCCTACGCGAAGCAGACTGGCATGACCACCGCGCAGCTCCAGAACAAGGACGGCCAGTGGGTCAAGCCGAGCATCGCGAGCTTCACCGCCGCCGCCGCCAACGCCGACTGGAAGGGCAGCCTGCCGAGCATGTACATGGTGCTCGTCAACCAACCGGGCGCCGACACGTGGCCCATCACCGGCGCCTCCTTCATCCTCGTCCAGAAGGACCAGGCTGAGGCGAGCCGCGCCAAGACCACGCTCACGTACTTCGACTGGTGCTTCACGAGCGGCGCGTCCGCAGCTACGTCGCTGGACTACGTGCCGATCCCGGCCAACGTCTACAAGCTGGTCGAGAAGCAGGTCTGGCCCACGATCACCGTGAGCGGCACGCCGGTCTGGCCGTGACCGCCCTGCACTGAGCTGACTCCCGGGAGGCAGGACCTGTGAGCACAGTCGGACTCGACGCACCGCAAAGCCCCGGTGCGCCCCGCGGCGCCGCGCAAGCGGCGCCGCGGGGCCACCGTCGCCGTCTCGGCGACCCGGTCTTCCGGGTCCTCGCCACGGCCTGCGGCCTCGCCGTCGCCGTGGCGATGTTCGGCTTGGCCGGGGTGCTCGTCTACAACTCGTGGCCGGCCATCAGCGGTCTCGGGACGAGTGTCCTCACGACCGTCGCCTGGTCGCCGGTCGATCACCAGTACGGCGCTCTCGCGGCCCTGGCCGGCACGTTTCTCTCGACGCTCGTGGCGATGGTCATCGCGGTGCCGCTGGCGCTCGTCATCGCGCTGCTGCTGGTGGAGCTCGTCCACCCGGCCGTCGCGCGTGTGTTGGGCACGGCCATCGAGATGCTCGCCGCCATCCCCAGCATCATCTTCGGCATGGTCGGCATCTTCGTGATCGTGCCGTTCGTGCAGGACAAGCTCGTCCCCTGGCTGCTGACGACGCCGCTTGCCAACGTGCCGGGCATCAAGCCGGGGCCGCAGTTCCAGGGCGGCGGCGTGTCGATCTTCACCGCCGGCGTCGTCCTCGCCTTCATGGTGCTGCCCTACATCACCGCGGTCTCCCGCGACGTGCTCAAGATGGTGCCGCAGGTCACCAAGGAGGCCGGCTACGGCATGGGCTCAACCACCTGGGAGGTCATGCACAAGATCAGCCTGCGCTACGCGAACAGCGGCATCGTGGGCGCCGTGTTCATCGGCCTGGGCCGCGCCCTCGGCGAGACCATGGCGGTCGCCTTTCTCATCGGCAGCCTGTTCACGTCGCTCCCGCAGTCGCTCTTCGACCCCGGCACCTCGATCGCCTCGCTCATCGCCCTCACGTTCTCCGAGGCGACCGACAAGATTCAGGTCAGCGCGCTGATCGAGCTCGGGCTCATCCTGTTCCTCATCACCGTGGTCTTCCAAGTCCTCGCGCAGGCGTGGCTGCGCCGCGTGCAGCGTTCAACGGGCGGTCGGGCATGAGCACCGCGGCAGACATCCGCAGCGCGCCGCCGCGCCGCCGCTCCATCGCGCGGCGCAAGGCGACCGACCTCGTCATCAAGGTCCTCTCCTGGATCGGCGCGTGGTTCGGCATCGCGGTGATGGGCTTCATCGTTTGGGAGGTCGTGGCGCGCGGGGCCGGCGCCCTCAACGTGGCGTTCTTCACGCAGCCTACGCCGCAGGACGTCACGTCCAATGCCGGCGGCTTCGCCAACGCCATCGTCGGTACGCTCGCGATCACGGGCGTGGCCGCCCTGATCGCGATCCCCACCGGGTTCCTGGGCGGCGTCTATCTCGCCGAGTTCGGACGCAACGGGCGTATCGCTACGGCGGTGCGCATGATCGCCAACGTGGTGATGGGCGTGCCGTCGATCATCGTCGGCGTGTTCGCCTTCGCCATCATCGTGAAGCCGCTGCAGCACTACTCCGGCTTCGCGGGGTCGGTGGCGCTCGCTTTCATCATGCTGCCCCTCATGGCGCGCACCACAGAGGACATCCTCAATCTGGTGCCCAACGAGATCCGCGAGTCGGGCCTGGCGATGGGCGCGCCGCGCTGGAAGGTCACGCTCGGCGTGATCTGCAAAGCGGCGCGCGGCGGGCTCATCACGGGAGCCACGCTCGCCATCGTGCGCGTCGCCGGCGAGACGGCGCCGCTGCTCTTCACCGCTCTCAGCAGCCCGTACTGGATGACGGGCCTCTTCGGACCGGGCGGCTTCTTCGGGGGCCCGGTCGCCAACCTCACGAAGACCATCTACGACTTCTCCGGCTCTCCGTATCCGCATTGGCAGGCACTGGCGTGGGGCGGGGCGCTGGTCATCATCATCGCCGTGCTCGGCATGAACATCCTGGTCAGACTCCTCTTCCAGCGAGGCAAAGAATGGTAGGGACGACAGTGGACGAACCGACACAGATGCAGAGCCAGGCGACGGTGGTCCCGCCCCGGCTCGAGGTTTCCGAGGACCGGCGCGGCGCGGCCGAGGACTTCGGCCAGTTGCCCACCGAGATCGCCGTGCGCGACCTCGACTTCTTCTACGGCAAGGAGCAGGCGCTCTTCGCCAACACCATCGAGATCAAGAAGAACCGCGTGACCGCAGTCATCGGCCCGTCGGGGTGCGGCAAGTCGACCCATATCCGCGCCTACAACCGCATCTTCAACCTGTACCGCGACCAGAAGGCGAGGGGCGAGATCCTCTTCGACGGCGCCAACGTCCTGTCGTCGCAGACCGACCTGCTCGACCTGCGTCGGCGCATCGGCATGATCTTCCAGAAGCCGAGCCCGTTCCCGATGACCGTCTTCGACAACGTCGCCTACGGTCTGCGCCAGCATTACCGGCTGAACCGCGCGGATCTTTCGAACCGCGTCGAGGACGCGCTCAAGCGCTCGGCCATCTGGGACGAGGTCAAGCACAAGCTGAACGAGCCCGGCAACGCGCTCTCCGGCGGCCAGCAGCAGCGACTCTGCATCGCGCGGGCGATCGCCGCCGAGCCCGACGTGCTGCTCATGGACGAGCCCTGCTCGGCCATCGACCCGGTGGCCACGGCCAAGATCGAGGAGCTCATCCTCGCCCTCAAAAGCAAGTACACGATCGTGCTCGTCACGCACAACATGCAGCAGGCGGCCCGCGTCAGCGACTACACGGCCTTCTTCTTCCAGGGCCGCATCGTCGAGTTCGGGCCGACGACGAAGATCTTCTCCAACCCGGCGGAGAAGCAGACCGAGGAATACATCACCGGCCGCTTCGGCTGAGCCGCGAGGATCCCATGACACATCTGCAACGCGAGATCGACTGGCTCAAGCGCAAGATCCTGGCTCTGGGTGCCCTCGTCGAGGACAACCTGCGGCTGGCCTTCCAGGCCATCGAGGCCCGCGACGCCGACAAGGCGCACAGGGTGATCGCCACCGACCTGGTGATAGACCAGAACGAGGTCGAGGTGGAGGAGGAGTGCCTCAAGATCCTGGCGCTCTACCAGCCCGTCGCCGGCGACCTGCGCTTCCTGGTCGCGGTGATCAAGATCACCAGCGAGCTGGAGCGTATCGGCGATCTGGGGTCCAACATCGCCGAGCGCGCCCTGCAGCTCGTCGACGAGCACCCGGTGCCGGTGCCGCACGGCTTCGCGATCATGGCGGAGCGTACCGGGACCATCCTGGAGAAGGCGCTGGACGCACTGGTGCGGCAGGACGCGGCCACGGCGCGTCTCGTACTGGCCGCCGACGACGAGATCGACGCGCTGTACCGGGGCCTCATCGAGGAGCTCAAGGAGATCATCCGCGCGGATCCGGAGCACCTCGACGCCATCGTGCTCCTGTTCAGCGTCGCCCGGTACCTCGAGCGGCTGGCGGACCACGCCACCAATATCGCCGAGGACGTTCTCTACATGGTCGAGGGCGAGATCCACCGCCACGAGATGCCGGACATTCCGGCCGAGCTGTTCCGTTGGGACGACCGCGAGATGTGAGCGCCGGCGAGACTTGACCCGTCCTTCCCGGCGGCGCGGTCCTCCTGCCTCGCGCCGCCTCGCGGAAGGCGCAACCGCGACCCGGGCCTACCCCTACCAGGCCCGGGTCGCTTCGCGTACGCGGGCGGGCGGGAAAGAGACCCTCGCGGGAGAGGATCCGCCGTGGAGAGGCCGCCGCAGCGGCGCGCCTACTTGACTGCGACGGTGATCGTGGGCGTATGCGCCTTGCCCGAGGAGAAGTAGTACTTGGTGGTCTGCGCGGGGCTGATGCCTTCGCTGTACTCGGAGTACGTCGCCTTGTAGCCGCCGCCGAGGTTCTCGCTGGCGCGCGTCGTGGTGACGCTGCGGCTGCGCCACTTGCCGTCATAGGAGTACACGAGCTTCACCGTCGCGCCGGCGGCCAACGCCGGGTAGATGCGGCCCTGGAGGGTCAGGCTGCCGCCGGGGCTGATGCTCGCGTGGTCGCGTGGCGCGGGGCTGATCGACATGCTCGTGAAGACGGCCCAGGTGCTGTTGAGGCCGAGCTTCATGCGCAGCTCGTTGCCGTCCATGAACTTCACGCCGCCGCTGCCGATGAGCGCGGCCTTGACGATGCGCGGCGAGGATCCGCGCTTGACCGTGTACACGGCGCGAAGTGAACCTTTGGCGCCGAGAGGGCCGCCGAGCTGCGCCGCGGTGCGCCGCAGCGGGCCCCAGTCGTGCAGCGAGCCGTAATAGTCGTAGGGATCGCCCACGCCCTTGAGGTAGGGGATGGGCGCGGCGCCGGGCCAGCCGTCCTCGATGTTCTCGGTGTGGCCGCCGGAGCACGAGAAGTAGAACGCCAGGATGGGCTTGCCCTTGTAGACGGGCACGACGCCGGCGGTGGCCTTGACGGCGGCGTCGGTGCGCGGGTCTTCGATGCCGATGCCCGCGTAGGCCTGACTGCGCACGTCGGAGTACACGTCCCAGGACTGACTCGGCTTGCGCGAGCCGAGTGCGAAGGCGCGGGCCGCACAAGCCTGGGCCTTGAGCGCTTCGATGGGCCACGATGGCGAGACCTCGTGCGGCACGGAACCGCGCAGATAGCTTTCCAGGGGGACGCTGTTGATCATCATCAGCGAGCCGCCGCTGCGCACCACGCGGATCACGCCGCGATACGGGCCCGTGTCGCCGAGGTCCGTCGCCGTGAGGACGCGCAGCGCCCCCGAGCTCGGCGTGAACGTCACCGGGGAGCTGAAGTCTTTGCGGACGCTGCCGGTGACCACGCGGTACGAGCCGTTGACGTAGGTCGTGGTCGCCGTGGCGCCGGCGGGGATCTGGAGCGGGCTGCCGGTGCCCGTGGCCGTGTAGGCCCTCGGGCAGCTCACCTTGACCGCGCTCAGGCCGCTGCGCAGGCGAACACGGATGTCG
>Ga0209539_1002090_pt1 | contig 10575 bp, 11 predicted proteins | sample BarGraNGADG00312_2_FD_184499 | JGI IMG/M metagenome (GOLD analysis project Ga0209539, IMG submission 184499) | Arctic peat soil microbial communities from Barrow, Alaska - Barrow Graham LP Ref core NGADG0011-312 (SPAdes) (version 2) | ecosystem: Environmental > Terrestrial > Soil > Wetlands >... | reverse complement strand
TATTCGCAGAGATACCGGATTATCACCGGCTGGGGAATCTTGTCACCGCACACGCGAGCCACGAGGGAAGGGTTTTCCTGGAGATGCAACTCGAACCGGAGAAGGAGTTCAGTGCCGGGGAGCTGTCCGTCATGAACGAGAACGGGCGCATCAACCAGCTCGGGTGGCGTTACATCCCCAGGATGGGCAGCCCGGGCGCCGCTCTCTCGCATGCGACCCTCTACCCGGTCGACGCAACATATACCTCAGGCAGCTCGGGGTCGGGGAAGGTTGTCTGGACCAAGGCCGAGCCTCTTTACAATCCTCTGCAGTCGCCGGCCGTCAACGCGCTCGCGGACCTGCCCATCCTCGAATACAAGGACTGCATGTTCACCAAGGGGGCTTCAAACCTCCGCGAGGATCTTGCTCGAGACCTGGGATAGAAGGAGGAGATGGTGATGTCTGACACGTTCGAAGGGAAGATCTGCATAGTCACAGGCGGTACGTCGGGGATAGGTATGGCGATATCGAAGGCGCTCCTGGGACGCGGGGCGGTGGTCTACATGGTGGGCATCCCGGAGGAGAGCGTCGAAGCTGCCAGGGGAGAACTCGCCGGGCAAGAGAATGCCCGCTTCGCCGCGGTGGACGTGACGAAGTACGACGAGGTCCAGGGCATAGTCGACAGGGCGGTGGAGGAGAACGGTCGCCTTGATTACATGTTCAACAACGCGGGCATCGGTGGCACCGGGCCGTTCGAGTCGGTGACCCTCGATCACTGGAAGATGATGATAGACATCAACCTGTGGGGCGTTATATACGGGGTGCACGCCGCTTTCCCGGTCATGGTCAAGCAGGGTTCCGGGCACATTGTTAACACAGCCTCGATAGCTGGAGTCATCGCCCCACCCTACCAGGCACTGTACTGCGCCACCAAGTTCGGCGTTGTCGGGATGACGGAGTCGCTGCGATACGAACACGCCTGGCGCGGGATATCCTTCACATCCATCTGCCCCTACAACGTTGCTACCCCTATATTCGGGGATACCAAGCCCCCCGAGGACTCCATCACCCCAGAGGAAGCGGCGGAGTACAGTCTCGCTGCGGTGGAGCGGAAGGAAGGCGTTGTCGTACTCCCCGACAGCGCAAGGGACAAGTGGATGCCCCTGAGGTGTGACCAGGAAGCGCTCGACAAGGAGTTGTTCGCGATGGCCGACGAGCGCAGGGCATCTCTGGAGACCACCGGGCGCTACTACTGAGGGCGGCTTTCCGGGGGCAAAGGCGCTGTTCGACTTGAGCACCACGCTATGTGGGCGGTGTAAAGAAGTGTGTTTTTCAAAATAATCGCCGCGCGCGAGGTGGTGTCGAGATTTAATCAACGCACGTTGATCCACTCATCAAGCCGTGTGCCCAGGATGGTGTCGGTCCTCCGACACCAACCACGCGATTACCATCACCTTATTCGGAGGGAGGACTCGAACAAGGGGGTCGCAGTATCTTCATAGGGGGAAAGCTCCCCCCGTGAATGCTTTTCGGGGGGGTGACAGAAGCCAGGAGGGATTCGCCCTCAGGGGGCAGGGACTCGCCCCTAGGGGGAGCAAAGCGACGGTTTGATGTCCCCCCCTCCGATACTACATGGCATGCGCTGTGTCAATCCACTCCGGCAGCGCGACCGTGAAGGTCATCAGCGATCAGTTCTCTTTCTTGGCCGCCTGCCCTGATCCCCCTCTTTCAGGAAGCATGTTGTTGTGCTACCTGAAACCGGTTAGTCGTCGTCGGGGCTCGGAAGGAACTCCGGCGGCATCTCAGCCGTCGCGTCGCCGGCCGAGCACTCGGGAATCGCGCGCACCAGGTTCGCCATCCTCTCGTAGGGGATGGTCACGAATACGGTGTGGCGGTCGTACTTCTGGACGCGCCTGGCCGTCCAGTCGCCGAAGGTGACGTTGGTGTTGCCGGTTACCAGCGGGTAGGCTATCGCCGAGTGGCACATGGACCCCGAGACCTGTGGTTGCTGCGGCACGCCGTCCCAGAAGTTATCCAGCACCAGGATGCGGCACGCCTGTTCGGCATCGCATAGAAACAGGGCGAGGTCCGGGCGGATGGGCGCTTCCTCCATGGGGCCCAGGAAGATGCGGTCGCTCAGACCGGTAGGCGGGGGAGAGCCCAACTCCTCCATCCGCAGGAAAGACACTATCGAGGCGGTGAGCCTCTCGCCCGAGGTCAGGAACTCCTGCAATGTGCGGCGCGCCTTTCCTTGCGGAGGCGGGGTGAGCCCGCAGTGGAATGAGCCTCCCTTGCACCCGGAGCACTCCATGTCGATGAGGAACGATCTCCCGTCCGCCGCCTGCTTGATCGCCCGGCACAGGTACTTCGACTTCGGGCGCGGCACGTCCGGCTCGTCGTTGGTGAAGGTGATTGCGACGGGTTTCTTCTCGAGACCCAGCACCTCGACGAGCGCCGCTGTCTCTTTGTTCCATGTGGTTACCATTTCGATGCCTCCAGTCGACGTGGTCCCGGATAGTCACGGCTTATCTCGCGACAGGTCGCCAAATGCTTCAACCGCAACCGGCGTTCTTCCTCCAGTCAGCGCCCGCGTCCCTTCACCACGATGGCCTTCGGGGGCTCCCCGGACCTGATGAACACCGTCTGGACTAACGCCCTGATCTGCCGACTGACCGTGAAATGCTTGATTGTCCGCGACCCGGATCATTTCTCTTCCTCGACAGCCGCCAACCCCTCCTTGACATCCGCCATTCCCGAAGCGCACCGCTCCGTGTTACAGTCTACCTCTACCATGCATAGAAACGGGTGGATGAAGCTCGTCGCGCTGTTCATCGTCCTCATGATGGCTAGAACCGAACTCTATTTCTCGCCCGACGTGGAATTGAAGGAGTACAAGAGGATTGGTTACACTGGCAGGAATGCGAATCCGAAATAGGACAGAAGACAGAGTTGTCAAACGGGAGCTTGCATGCTGGAGATAAGGTTTCACGGGAGAGGCGGGCAGGGAGCGGTCACCTCGGCCGAGCTGATCGCCGTGGCGGCTATCGGCACAGGCAAATACGCCCAGGCCTTCCCGAGTTTCGGGCCAGAGCGCAGGGGCGCCCCAGTCGTTGCTTTTTGCAGGGTTGACGATAAAAGGATCCTCGCCCGCGCCAAGGTATACGAGCCCGATGTTGTGGTCGTTCTCGATCCGGGACTCTTGACTTTGATCAATCCGGTCGAGGGCCTGAAGCCGAACGGGATACTCATCATCAATTCGAGGAAATCCTTTGAGGAGATAATGGATTCGTGCCACTTCTCATGTCGTGTCGGTATCGTCGACGCTGACAAGATCGCCCGGGAAGAGCTCGGAAGGGTCATCGTGAACACCACCATGATGGGCGCGGTCATCAAGGCGACGGGCGTGTTCGGGATAGACGATATCCGTGGGCCCATGCTGGACCGCTTCGGGCCCAAGCTGGGAGAGAAGAACATGAGGGCCCTGGAGCGGGCCTATGCTGAACTGGTGATAAAGGAGTAGGCAGACGTGGCCAGACCGATCGAAGAGATAAAGTGGCAGGACCTGGAAATAGGGGCGGCGGTCAGCGAACGCGGCAGCGCCAGGGAGTATAAGACCGGTAGCTGGCGTTCGCTCCTGCCGGTGGTCGACAAAGACCAGTGCATCCACTGCGGCGTCTGCTGGCTGTATTGTCCGGACGCGGCCATCAAAAGGTCGGAGGACGCTCAGTTCGAGGCCGACGTGGAGTACTGTAAGGGGTGCGGCATCTGCGCCAGGGAATGCCCGGTAGGCTGCATATCCATGGTAATCGAGGAATTCTGATATGGCTAAGGAACGCAAGGGAATAGAGGTATCGCTGGCCGTAGCGGAGGCGGTAGGACAGGCGGACTGCGATCTGATAGCCGCTTACCCGATCACCCCGCAGACCCATATCGTAGAGCACCTCTCCGAAATGGTAGCCGACGCGCACCTGGACGCGGAATTCGTGCCTGTGGAGAGCGAGCATTCGGCCATGAGCGTATGCTGCGGCGCGGCCGCCGTGGGAGCCCGTACTTTCACCTCCACCAGCTCGCAGGGGCTGGCCCTGATGGCGGAGATATTCTTCATCACCTCGGCTATGCGGCTGCCTGTAGTCATGGCCCTGGCCAACCGCTCCCTGTCCGCGCCGCTGTCCATCTGGAACGATCATACCGACACCATGATGGTGCGCGACGGCGGCTGGATACACGTATTCGTGGAGAACGGCCAGGAGGCCTACGATCACGTGTTTTGGGCCTTTCGCGTGGCCGAGGACCCCGCGGTGCGGTTACCGGTGGCCTTGAACATCGACGGCTTCATAATGACCCACATGATCGAGCCCATTGAATTCGAGGACAACGAGCTGATCAAGCGGTACATACCTGAATACGCGATGGAAAAACCCCTCGACCCGGACAACCCGGTTTCCATGGGCTGTTTCGCAATGCCCGAGATATACTCGGAAACGCAGATGGTCCGCGAACGGGCCCTTGTGGAGTCCTACGCCACCTGCATGAAAGCATGGGACGAGTGGGCTGCCATTACCGGACGACAATACCATCCGGTCGAGACTTACCGGGCCGACGATGCCGAATATTGCATTGTGACCATGGGTTCATTTGGCGAGACGGCCATGGCGGCCGTGGACGAACTGAGGGAGCAGGGAGAGAAGGTCGGGGTCATCAAGATCCGGCTGTGGCGTCCGTTCCCGTTCGATGATCTCTACCGGGCGGTGGCCGGCAAGCACACCCTGATCGTGCTGGACCGCGCTATAAGTTTCGGCGGCCCGGGCGGCCCAGTGGCCCTGGAGCTGAGGAGCGCCATGTGCAACAGCCCGCAGGCGCCTGTGGTCGTGGATTATGTAGCAGGACTGGCGAGCAGAGACGTGACCGTGGAAGATTTCAAATCGATCATCCTCGGAGGAAAGGCCAAGGCCGCCGAGGGCGACACAGCCGGGTTTACGTTCTACGGTCTGCGTGGGTGAGGAGCATAGCATGGACAAGTACTCTGTTTTCTCGGCGAGACTGGTTGAAAAGGACGAGCTTTTCACCTCGGGCCACCGCGCCTGCCAGGGCTGCGCCGAGGCGCTGGCCGTCAGACTGGTCATGAAAGCCCTTGGACGCAATACCATAGTGGCCATGGCCACGGGCTGCATGGAGATCATATCCTCACCACTGCCCACGACGGCCTGGGAGGTGCCCTGGATACATGTGGCCTTCGAGAACGCCTCGGCTGTCATCAGTGGCTGCGAGTCCGGCATGAAGGCCATGATGCGCAAGGGGAAGCTGCCCCCGAAGAAGATCAACTTTGTGGCCATGGGCGGTGACGGCGCCACGGCCGATATCGGCCTGGGCCAGCTCTCCGGAGCCCTGGAGCGCGGGCACGACATGATCTACGTGTGCTATGACAACGAGGCTTACATGAATACCGGCATCCAACGTTCCAGTGAGACTCCCTGGGGCGCCAGCACCACCACCAGCCCGGCCGGCAAGGTATCCAAGGGTCAGTACACGCAGAAGAAGGATATGCCCAAGATCGCCATCGCCCATAATATCCCCTACGTAGCCACGGCCTGCCCCAGTTTTCCCTTCGACCTCATGGAGAAGGTCGAGAAGGCCGCCGCCATCAAGGGCCCTGCGTATCTGCATATCCTGTCGGTATGCCCAACGGGATGGCGCATCCCGTCGGAGGAGGCCATCAAGTATGGACGCCTGGCCGTGAACACCTGCGTATTCCCGCTCTACGAATACGAATATGGGAAATACAACCTCACCTACAGGCCGTATCCTATCCTGCCAGTGCGGGAATATATCGAGGGACAGGGGCGCTTCCGGCACCTGAAGCCCGAGGACATCGATTCCATCCAGGAACACACCACGACGGAATACGAGAAGCTGGTGAAGCTCAGCGAAGAGGGTTGATCGCATGACGGACGTGACTCAGTTCGACCGCATAATAGACCGTTACGAGAGGTCGGAGGAATCACTGCTGGCCATCCTGCAGGACTTCCAGCGCGAGTTCCACTATGTCCCCGAGGAGGGTATACGCCGCCTGAGCGAGGTCATGGAGGTCCCGGAGAGCAAGATCTACGCTATGGGCACCTTCTACAAGGCCCTTTCGCTCACCCCGCGCGGCAGGCACATCATCAAGGTCTGCACTGGGACGGCCTGCCATCTCAAGGGAGCGCCGCAGATCCTGGAGACGCTGGAGCGGGAGCTGGAGGTTAAACGCAACGGCACCACGACGGATGGAGAGTTCACGTTGGAATGCGTCAACTGCGTGGGGGCCTGCGCCATGGCGCCGTTGACCCTGATCGACGAGGAATATCACGGGCAGACCCGCTCCTCAAAGATCATGGACATCGTCAAGAAACAGGCGGGGAGTTAGGGATATGGGAGCCATCAACTCCATCGAGCAGCTGGAAGCTTACCGGCAAAATATCGCGGCCGAGGTCAAGGCCGATCTTCCCACCGTACTGGTGTGCTTCGGCACCGGATGCCAGGCCAATGGCGCCAGGCCCGTGGCCGAGGCCTTCAGCGATATCATTGAAGAACAAGGGCTCGAGCTGAACGTGAACATCGCTATCAAGACCACTGGTTGCCACGGCTACTGCGAGAACGGGCCACTGGTGGCGCTTCAGCCGCAGGGTATCCTCTACCTCAAGGTCAAGCCCGAAGATGTGGCCGAGATCGTGGATAAAACCATCAAGAGCGGTGAGATCATCGAGCGGCTCATCTACAAGGACAAGACCACGTCGGAGATGATAGCCGAGTACAGCGAGATCCCATTTTACAAGCACCAGCACCGCATCGCATTGAAGCGTATAGGTGAAATAGACCCGGCGAACATCGACGATTACTTCCTGGCGGGCGGCTATGCGGGGCTGGTCAAGGCGCTGGGGATGAAACCGGACGACATCATCACCGAGATCGAGAATTCGGGCCTGCGCGGGCGCGGGGGCGGCGGCTTCCCCACCGGGACCAAGTGGCGCTCCTGCGTGGCCGTAGACAGCGATATCCGTTACGTGCTGTGCAACGGCGACGAAGGCGATCCGGGCGCTTTCATGGACCGTTCGATCATGGAAGGCGATCCGCATACGGTTATCGAGGGCATGATCATCGGAGCCATCGCCGTGGGCGCGCACAAGGGCTACATCTACGTGCGCGACGAGTATCCTCTGGCGGTCAGGAACCTGAATTCCGCCCTCGAGGCGGCGCGGGAGAAGGGCCTGCTCGGCGACAACATCCTCGGCAGCGGCTTCGCCTTCGACATCAAGATCAGCCGCGGTGGCGGAGCTTTTGTGTGCGGCGAGTCTTCGGCTCTTATGCGCTCAGTGGGAGGCGATGTGGGCGAACCGCGAGCCAAATACATCCGTTCGGTCGAGAGAGGCCTCTACGACAAGCCCACGGTCCTCAACAACGTCGAGACCTGGGCCAACGTGCCCGAGATCATCGTCAAGGGCGCGGAATGGTACGCAAGCCTGGGCACCGAAGGCTCCAAGGGCACCAAGGTCTTCTCCCTGGTGGGCAAGGTCAACAACACAGGCCTGGTGGAAGTGCCCATGGGCATCTCAATACGTGAGCTGGTCGAGAACATCGGCGGTGGCATCCTGAACGGCAAGAGGTTCAAGGCGGTCCAGACCGGCGGCCCTTCGGGCGGCTGTATCCCGGAGCGCCTGTCGGACCTGCCGGTTGACTTCGACAGCCTGACCGAGGCCGGATCGATGATGGGCTCGGGCGGTATCATCGTCATGGACGAGGATACCTGCATGGTGGACGTGGCTAAGTACTTCATCAACTTCCTGGTGGAGGAGTCCTGCGGCAAGTGCACCCCTTGCCGGGACGGCCTGCCGCGCATGCTGGACCTGCTCACCGACATCACCGAGGGCCGCGGTGGAGAGGAGCACGTAGCCCTGCTGGAGGAGCTGTGCGACCTGTTGACCTGGGGGGCGTTATGCGGCCTGGGGACCTCAGCCGCCAATCCCGTGCTCTCAACCATCAAGTACTTCCGCGATGAATACGACGCCCACATCAGGGACAGGAAGTGCCCTGCGGGGGTGTGCAAGGAGCTTATCACCTATGCGATTGACCCCGAAGCGTGCACGGGATGTCGTCTGTGCGCCAAGAACTGCCCGCAGGAATGCATCACGGGCGAGCGCAAGGAAGCCCATGTGATCGATACGGCAAAGTGTATCAAGTGCGGCGTCTGCAAGGATGTATGCACCTTCGATGCAGTGAGGATCTCATAGCATGGAAAAGATAAGCGTAGTAATCGATGGCAGGACCTTCGAGGCTGTGAGAGACCAGCCTGTGCTGGAAGTGGCGCACGAGAACGGTATCTACATCCCTTCGTTGTGCCATAACAGCGAGGTGGCGAGCAGCGGCGGCTCCTGCCGCGTCTGCCTGGTGGAGGCCCATCAGAGCGGCAGGATGAGATTGGTCACTTCCTGTAACTACCCGGTGCGCAAGGGCCTGGAGGTGAAGACGGATACCCCGCTGGTGCACAAAATCCGCAGGGGCGTGCTGGAACTGCTGATGGCGCGAGTGCCGGATTCGGAAGTCATTCGGGAGATGGCCGCTAGTGAAGGGCCGACCGATGTCCGCTTCCGTCTGGATGAGGGCGAAAACGACCGCTACAAATGTATCGGCTGCGCGCTGTGCACCAACATCTGCGCAGAAGTGGTGGGGGTTTTTGCCATAGGCATGGTCAACCGCGGAGCGGACAAGAAGCCCGCTACCCCCTATAGTAAGCCGACGGATGTTTGCATCGGCTGCGGCGCCTGCGCCTATGCCTGCCCCACCGGAGCCATCACCATCAAGGAGAAGGATGGCGTGCGCCGCATATGGGGCAGGGATTTCGACATGGTCACCTGCAGCGTCTGCGGCACCCCTTACATTCCGGAAGCCCAGGTAGACTGGATAGTGAGGACGACCGGCAAGGACAGATCGTTCTTCGACAAATGCCCTGATCACAGGTGATCCCCGGGGCGCGCCGGGACTCCCGCGTGCACCCGGCAAGACTCGGACGCAGCAGCCCATCGGGTATCCCACCTGAACTCGAGTAACCTGGACTCCGAGTATTTCAAGAACAGGTCTACTGCTTCGCCCGCGATGAGTATATGTACCCTGGCACTTGGCGAGACTGCCCACCGGTTCATGAACAAAAAAGAGGTTCAAGCCTTTTTTCTTATCTGGAATATAGACCCCGTCTTTTCCAATGGGTTCATGAAATCGACAATATCCATCGGCAGATAGGCATCCAGAAACTATCAACACACGCTTATCCACTCCTCAAGGCATATGCCCAAGATGGTGTCGGTCCTCCGACACCAAAGTGTTCCGTAGCGTACGCAATGTCAAAATTTGCCCTATCTAATCCAGAGTTCATTTGAAGACATACCCTTTGAGTGTCCAGTCGCCTATCCGATCGCTTCGTTGTCAAGAATGCACGCCCGGGGTCGGCTACTTCATTCAGCACGGCATCGAGAAGCTCGGTCGCTTGAGGATGCGGGGAATAACTCAGTCGTCGATTGGGTCAAGAGCTAACCGCTCAATTTTGTCCTTCATGGCTTGGACCACTTCGGGGGAGTGCCCCTGCCAATCCTTGCACTCGCCTGTGACCCGCAGCGGATGCCGGGAGCGGTATGACTTTGTCGGATTACCTGGATATTTTGCGTCCGTCAGATTGGGGTCGTCCATGATTGGGCCGGTCGGTTCCACCATATAGATTCTGCCGGGTCCTTCGCCGAGGGCCAGCTCCGCCCCCCAGGCGGCTGCATCCAGGGTGCCGGTCAGGTAGACGTAGGTTGTTATCCTATCCCGTTTCCCAAAGTTAGGGGGACGGCCGGGCTCGCTCAGGTCTCCTGGCTTCAGGTCGGCCTTCGTGCAATGGTAGAACCGCTGCGAACTGAGGTCGTCGATGGCTGCCATCGGCTCGCTCCTCATACTGCACTGCCGCGAGATGCTGTCCTTCGCTTTTTCCTCCCATCTCAGGCCAACCTACTCCCCGTCGAGAACGGCGGGAGATTCTCACCTCAGTGCTACGTTGACGTTGTTATTTCCAGAAGAAGCGTAACAGGAGTACTCGATTAACACACGTTTATCCATTCTTCCAGCCGTGTGTAAAATGTTGTGTCGGTCCTCCGACACCACCACGTAGCGTACGTAGAGTCAAAGTAGTCACTTCTGAAACATGGTGGATTTGAGGCTGTTTGGCACAGAAGGTTACGTTATCCTGAATAAAGACAGGTGCAGGAAGGCGTGGACTGCCGGCGATTGGCTTTCGCTTCAAGCACGCATAGAATCATAAGACAGTGCCCCGACCGGGTGTGCCAGCTTCTTGGGGTATCTGGAGGTGATCCAAGATGATGCGGATTGACTACGCAACCGACTCCCTGGTGATCGAAGAAGAACTCCCGAAGGTTTTCAACTTCATATCCAGGGGCGCCCAGTACGACAGGTGGCACTTCGATTATCATCTAGCTGCCGAGGTTCTGGACGTGAAGGAGGGACTGGTCGGCTCGGTTTTCTCGATAGAGGAGCTCATCGGCGGTTTTTACCTGAAACACGTTGGAAGGGTGG
>Ga0209539_1002087_pt1 | contig 10581 bp, 5 predicted proteins | sample BarGraNGADG00312_2_FD_184499 | JGI IMG/M metagenome (GOLD analysis project Ga0209539, IMG submission 184499) | Arctic peat soil microbial communities from Barrow, Alaska - Barrow Graham LP Ref core NGADG0011-312 (SPAdes) (version 2) | ecosystem: Environmental > Terrestrial > Soil > Wetlands >... | reverse complement strand
GATCTTGGGCATCTCCCGCCAGATCCGGGCGAACTCTCGCATCGGCCCGGTGCTGGCCGGGTCGGCGTCGGCGGTCGGCCAGAAGGCGGCCATCAGCTCGTAGGTGACCCGTCCATCCAGGAATCCGGCCATCGCGCTGAGCTCGGCGTTGAAGTGGTGGTGCAGCTCGTCATCGACCAGGTGCCAGTCGAGCTCACGGTTCGGTCCCTCGAAGAAGCCATCGACGGACACCGACATCCACAGGACGATCTTCCGCATCGCGGTTCCCTCCGACGTCGGCCAAGTTGGGCGGCAGTAGGCTCCCTGCCGGGGACTCTGCCTTCACCCTGAAGACCAGGTCAAGCGTTGGGCCCCGACCGCACGAAGTAGGCCTGCACGTCCAGGAAATCCGCATTCCACGCCGCTCCGGGAGCGAGTTGTACGGTTCGTCAGGTTTCCAGGACATGCGCCGAACCTGGCCCACCTGTAAAGATTTCCGCCAAATCTTTACACGTCCTGCGTGCGTGTAAACCGGGTTGTCATGTGCCGAAGACCGCCTGGCGGCGGCGTGAGCCTAGTCACGTGCCTCGAGTCCGAGCGCCGCCAGGACCTCCACATCGGGCTGCCGTCGACCACCCTCGCCGGTCGCGACGCCGAAGTCACCCGCGTAGTCCCACACGGTCCAACCGATGCCTTGCTCCACGAAGGCGCTCGTGACGTCGGCGAGCCAACGCAGTCGTGCCGCGCGGGGGGCGAAGACCTTGTAGACGCCGAACTCGTTGCAGGTGAGCGGGACTCCGCGGGCGGCGGCCCAGGCCACCGCAGGCGCGAGGAAGGACTCGTAGCGCGCGCGGTCCCACGCCTCGGTGGCGTACTCGTCGAGCGCGGCGTGGGCGTCCGGGTCGTCGGTCGCGGCCTGCAGCGCACTGACGTTCTCGAGATCCATCGGATAGTCGAGCCCGCGCGTGTGCTGGGCCCAGTCCGGCGCCCAGTGCGCGCCCTGGTGGGTCAGGGCCATCGGGTCGTAGACGTGGATGTTGTAGATCAGGTTGCCGTCGTCCAGCGTGGGTAGCTCGAGCAGCGTGGGTAGCTGCGAGAAGAGGTCTCCTGAGGCGACGACCGAGTGCTCCGGAGCCACCGCGCGGATCGCCCCGAGCCCGCGGTTGAGGATCTCGACCCAACGAGCGTTGTCGCCGATGTCCGGTTCGTTCAGCACCTCGAACGCGGTCGACGCCGGGTCGGTGCCCGCGAATCGAGCCGCGAGGGCGGACCACATGCCGACGAACCGCGCGACCGCATCGTCGGACCGGGCAAGGTCGTTCTTGAACTCGGCCTCCGGATGCGCGTCGACGATGACGGCGAGGCCGAGTGCGTGCAGCTGGGCGATCTCACGCTCGATCCGGGCGACGAACTCCGGATCCAGGCGGGACCCGTCTGCCTCGACCAGGTGCTCCACGGCGATCGGGAAGCGCACGTGGTCGAAGCCCTGAGCGGCGATCAGCTCGAGGTCGCTCTGCCCCATGTACGAGTCGTAGTGCGCGGCGCTGTACCCGGGCGCCACGTACACCTGCGAGAACCAATGGCTCAGGTTCACGCCGTGGCGCAGCCGAGCGGCCGCCGCCGGCACCTGTGTCTGTGTCACTCGAGCTCCTTCGAACGGTTCATCCAGCACTGGGGTGTGAGCGCCCAGGCGCGGATGCGCCCGACGAGCCGGTCCCGGCTAGGCCGATCCTGGCACCTGATCGCAAGGTTCACCCAACCTGGGCTGTGGAAGAGCGCGACGGGCCATCGCGCGCGCGGTACGGTCCGAGCGGCAACCAACGCAGGGCGCGAGTCCGGACTGGTTCCAGTGACGTGCGCGCGGCTCGGGTGCACCGGGAGGGCGGCATGGACGGCATCGAGAACGTGGACGACGTCGCGAGCCCGGATGGCACCGCGAACCCGGATGGCACCGCGAGCGCGGCCGACCGCCCGGTCCAGACGCCCGGCGCGGAGTGGTACCCAGATCCGATGCGGCGGGCGCTGCTACGCCAGATGACCCCGGCGGGCTGGGGCCCGTGGCTGTCCGACGGACGGACCGTGTGGTTCGACCCGCGGCCGGTGCGCCGAAACCTCGCCCCGCCGGACCTCGCCGCCATCCAGTTCGTCGACGAGGTGTTCCTCCCCGAGGCCCGGGCCCGCGGCCTGCAGCTACCCGATCCGCGCGACCTCCGCGGCCTGCTCGACGAGCTCGCCGGAGAGGCCGGTCAGCGGTCCTCGCCGCGGATGGCTCCGGTGGACCCGTACGCGCAGCGCGGCCTCGCGCCGCGGCCGGACGGCCGGGTGGCGGCCCAGGCGTCGACCCAGACGCCCGTCCCCGCGCGGGGTGCGGCGTCGTACCCGGCGGCTGGACCGGCGTCGTACCCGGCGGCTGGGACGCCGGCATCCTTGTCCGGCGCTCGGCCGGCCCGACCAGCCCCGGCCCGCCCAGTGGCAGTCCGGAGTCAGGCCCGCCATGCGTGGTGGGACCACTTCCGCGCGTCGGTCGGGTCCGACCTGGGTGTGCACGGGCTGGCCTACCTCGGGGTCCTGCTCCTGTTCGTCGGTGCGTTCGGCCTGGTGGCCTTCGCCTTCGGCGACGTGACCCCGAGCATCCGGCCGGTGGCCGAGCTGACCGTGGCCCTGGTCCCGTTCGCGACCGCGCGACTCCTGCTGCGGAACGGGGCGGCTGTGGTGGGGCGGTCCCTGGAGGTCGTCGGCGGACTTCTGATGCCGATCATGCTGATCACGTCCATGGTGGACGGCTACCCGACCCCGCCGGACCCGCACGGCTCGGCGCTCGTCATTGCCCTCACGGTGGCCTGCCTCGGCTGGGCCGCCGTCTGCGCGCTGTGGTCCCGACGGTACGCAGCGAGCGGCCTGCGCTTCGGGGTGGCACCGGCGATCTGGCTCGCGGCTGCGATGGCCACGATCGGGGTGGCTCGCCCGATGCCCACCGGTCAGGACGTGGCGCTGACCAGCAGCCACCAGATGACCGCGATGGCGGCCGCCCTGGTGCTCACCCTCGCGCTCGCCCGGTGGCGCCCACAACACCGCCTCGCTCTCCCGACGCTGGTTGCCGGTGTGCCAGGTCTGGTCGTCGTGGCGGTCCTCGCCGTGCTCAGCTGGGCTGCCGACGGTCGTCCGCTGCTCCCGGTAGCGCTGACGGGAGTCCTTCTGCTCGGGGCCCTGGAGCTGCTGCGTCCTCGTCTACCGGAACGCCTCGTCGATGTCGTGGCGCCGATGTGGTGGGGCGCGGTCGCGCTGACCGTGGCCTCCCAGGTTCACGCCGGCCCGTTGGCCGCGAGCGCCGCCGTCGGCTTCGTGATCCTCCTGGAGGCGGGTGGACGACGGCGGGGCGCCGGCTGGGCCCTCCTGCTGCCCGGCGCCGGCTTGGTCGTCAGCCTGCTCGCGGTGTGGGGAGACCCGTGGTGGGCGGTGGGGACGCTGACCGCGGTGGCCGCGTGGGCGGTGCTGCGACGGGTGCGTCCGTATGACGGGGCGGACCGATGGTTGGATGCGGCCGCGGCGATCCTGCCTGCCGCGGCCGTCATCGCGCTCGGCGCGGCACAGTCGGTCCCGGTCGGCGTGATGGGTGCGACCGCACTGGTGGCTGTGGCCACCGTCCCGGCGCGTCGCCCGCTCTTGCGCCGCACGGAGAGCGAGACCTTCTGGCGTTCCTGGTGGCACTGGGTGCTGCCGATCGTCGCACTTGCCGCTCTGGCCGAGTCCGTCGACACCGGACGCGTCGTGCAATGGCAGATGGCGGGTTGCTTCGCGGCCCTGGCCCTGGTCACCCTGGTCGGGCCGCTGAGATCGACGGAGCGGACCTGGTTGGTGACCGTCCTGGCCGGCGCGGCGTGGGTCCTGGGGTGCGCGGCCGGCTCGGCGCCCGACCTTCTTCGCGGCGGCGTGCTTGCCGCGGCGGCGCTCGTGATGGTCCTTGCGGGCGGCGCGGCCGCCGCCCCGGTCGTGCTGGTGGGACACCTGCTCGCCCTCGTCCCGATCGTCCTGTCCGGGACCGGCTGGGGGTTGGTGGCCGCCGTCGGCCTGGCCACGGCGGGGTGGGTCGTCACCGCGGTCCGCGACGCCCGCACCCCGGTCGGGTGGCTGGGCGAGGGGGCCGACCCGATGAGATACCTGCCCTGGTCGGTGGTCTCGCTGGGGATCCCGGTGACGGTGGCGCTGGCCCTGGACACCGGCGGCGCGCTCTCACTGAGCGACCCCTGGGTGGTGGCAGTCCTCGCCGGTGCCGCGCTGGCCTACGCCGTCGTCGCGCGGCTGGTCCGGCCGGAGCGGCTGGCGGGTTCGGAGCGGCCGACGGATTCGGAGCGGCTGCGGGACGTCGCGGCGTGGGCGTCGTTCGCCGCCGGGGTGCTCGCTGCCGTCCTCTCCCGGGAGGAGTGGCCCGCCGTCGTCGGTCTGGCGGCCCTGATCGGTGCGGTGATCCTGCTGCCGCGGGACCGGCGCGCGACCCCGATGCGGTGGACCGCCTGGGTGGCGGTCGCCCCCCTGGCGGGGCTGCTCGCTCGACAGACGGTGCCATGGTTCGGGTCGTTGCCCGACTCGACCGCAGCGGCACTGACGCTCCTGGTGTTGGGCGGCGTGCTCGCCGTCGGCGCGGCTTCGGTCGACCCGCGCGCCGTGTTCGCCGGCTTGGACGATCGCCGTGCCGGGCTCGACGCCCCGTTGGTGGTGGGCGCGGTTGAGGTCGGCGCGGCTCTCGCTCTGGCCTGCGGAATCGTCCCGATGCCCGACGCCGGGTGGGTCACCCTGGGCGTCGCTGCCGTGGCGCTCGCCGTCGCCGGGCTGACCGGTGCCGGGTCCCTGGCAGGTGGGGCGCTCCTCGTCTCGTGGGTCGGGACGCTGCGGCTGTTCTGGCCCGAGCTGACCGATCGGCCGTGGATGAGTGTCGTCGTGGCCGCCGCGCTCGCGGTGGTGGCCCAGGCCTTGCACCGGCTGGTCGCCGAGCGGAAGCCGTGGCGTCGATGGGACGTCCCGCTGCTGGTCGTGGCCGCGCCGGTTGCCGTCACCGCGTTGGTCGCGGCCTCCGATGCCGCCGCCGGTGCCGCCGCCGACCGCGGCGCGTTCGTCTCGACCTACGCGGTGGTGGGTGCACTCGTGGCGGCCGTCGCCATCCGGTTGCGCCGCAACGCAGTCTTGGCCGAGGTGCTCGGGTGGGTCGGCACGGCACTCGTCCAGCTCGCCGCGGCGCGGGCCGAGGCGGGTTGGCTAGCCCTCGCACTCCTGGCCCTGGCCGCGGTGCACACCGGGTTGGCAGTCAAGGCAACCGGTGGCAAGCGGCTGGCTCGTCAGCTGGTCGGGGTCATCGCGGCACTCGCGTCGTGGGGTGTCGCCCTGGACTGGTTCGGGTGGCCGAACCAGCAGTCGGTCGACGTGACGGCCGTGGGCGCGGGCGCCGTCGCGCTGCTGGCGGCGGGCGTGGCGTGGTCGCGCCGGATCGACAGGTCGTGGGCGCTCGTCTGGGGCGGCGCGGCGGTGGTCGTGGTGGCAGGCGCGGTGGTGGTTGTGGTGGTAGGCGCGGTGGTCACCGTCTCGTCGGTGGGCGTCGCTCCGAGCGCCTGGGTGGTGCTCGGAATCGTCAGCGTCGCGCTCGCGGCCGCGGTGGCGGCGTCCCCGCTGCAGCTGGCCGGGCTCCGGGACCTCGCCGCCGCGGCCACCCTGGGCGCCACGGCGATGTCGCTGCAGGTGGCCGACGCCTCGTCGGCCACTCAGGTGATCGCCCTCTCGGCGGTGGCCGCCGTGCTGGCCGTTGCCACCCTTGCGCTGACCCGTGGCCCGTGGGGCCAGGCCTGGGCCCGGGCGACGATCGAGCTCGGCGCGGGCGCGGCTCTGGTCGCGGTGGCGATCGGGCTGGGCTCGGACGCAACCCTGCTGGTGCCGGCCGTCGCGGCGGTTGCCGTCCAGGTCGGCGCCGCGGGGGTGGGCCTGCGCTCGGTCGGGCTGCAGATGGCGTCACCCGTGATCGCGTGCGGGGCGTGGCTGCTGTTCGTTGCGCAAGTACATGACCGGGCACCCGAGTGGTACACGATTGCGATCGGTCTTGCCCTGCTGGCCGTCGTGGCCGTGTGGCGCCACGACCAGCGGCTGCGTCAGGCGGATCCGGCGACGGGGCCGGTGATCGGGCTCGAAGTCGTGGGGATCGCGTTCCTCGTCGGGTCGTCCCTGGTGCAGGCCGTCACGGTGTCGCTGCTGCACGCCCTGGTGGCGATGGGCCTGGGGGTGGCCGTCGCGGCGTGGGGCGTGGTGACACGGGTGCGCCGCCGGGTGGCCGCCGGCGTGCTCGTCGTCGGCGTGGCCGTGGTGCTCCTGGTCGCGGTCCCGCTGGTCCGGATGCTGCCCGCGTGGGGCGGTGCGGGGGTGTGGTTGCTGCTCGCGGGAGTCGGTCTGGCGGCCGTGCTCGTGGCGACCTTGCTCGAGCGCGGGCGCACGGCCGTGCGCGGCGCCCTCGGACGGGTCAACGAGCTCACCGCCGGCTGGGAGTGAGCCGGTTGATCTGCGCTACCGCTAGCAGGGGCGCTGCGCTACCGATCGCCGGGTCGGGCGGAGCGCTCCAGCCGACCCGGCAGCCACGACGGTCGAGTTGGGGCGGTTCATGGGCCGGCCGAGACCCGGAGTCTGCGCCCACCCGTATCTCGCTACCCGGCCGCCCATCCGCCGCACTCTCTGCGCTGTGTCCACAGGGCCGTCAACACGCCTGTTAGGCCTGGTCAGTCTTGGGTTTAGTGTCACGTGCACGGCACCGAGGGAGGCTTGCGTGGGCGGCCACGTCTTCGTGGACGAGTCGAAGTCACGGGGATACCTGCTCATCGCCACCGTCGTTCTTCCGGGCGACCTGGCCGTGGCCCGCAGGGCCGTCCGCGAGCTGCTGCTCCCTGGTCAGAAGCGCCTGCACATGAAGAGCGAAGGTATGGCGCAGCGCAAGAGGATCCTCGCGGCTTTCACCCAGATGGGCTTTGAGGCAACCATCTACCGGGCCGGCGCGACCTTCACAACCGACCTTCGGCGACGGGAGGCGTGCTTGAACGGGGTCGTCACCGACATCCTCAGGGCCGGGCACACGTTCCTATGCATTGAGTCGGACGAGACTCTCGACGGCCGCGATCGCCAACAGCTAGCTGCAGTGATGCGGGCTGCGGGCGCCGGCTTCGCTTTCGAATACCGTCACGCCCGTGCGGCGCAGGAGCCGCTGTTGGCCGTTCCGGACGCCATCGGCTGGGCTTGGGCCCGTGGCGGCGAGTGGCGGCGTCGGACCCAGCCGCTCGTGAGCGGACTGATCGACGTCTGACATGCGCGAAGCCCGAGCGCCACAACCGTCCGGAAGGGTCTCGGGCTCACTTCCCGCCGCTACTGCCGCAGGCAATGCCATGATAGGCGACCCGCCGTGCCACGACAATGGTCAAAGCCGCGGGCCCCGGGCCCTGTCGTCCGGCAGGATCTCCCGAAGCTCACTTCCGCGGCCATCGCAGTGGCCTGGCAGACGGCAGCGTACCGGTCGTTCCATCAGCCCGTGCCTCCGCCCGCAGCCTCCCCAACCGGACTCCGTTCCCCTAGTGTTTCGCCATGGCCGCTTCGCCCGACTGGCAGCTTGCGGAACAGCAGTCGCTGTACCCGCCCGCGCCGTCGGTGCGCCCGTCGTCGCCGATGGCGCTCGTCCTGAGGGTGCTCATCGCCGTCGGCCTCGTCGTCGGCGGGGCCCAGATCGCGGCTCGCCCGGTGCAGAAGTCGGTCAGCGAACTCATGGATGGCCTGGCCCTCGGGCAGGTGCGAACCCTCACGATCGAGCGGCTGCCGGCCGACTCGCCTGGCAGCGGCACCTTCCAGGTGGCGTGGACCGGGTCGGGGCGCCCGGGCTACGCGAGCTACCAGCTCTCGAAGGACGTGGGTCAGCCGCCGGTGGACGAGGGAGCGGCCATCCTGGCGGCCGCCGCGAGCTCACCCAGCCCCGTCGGGGTCGAGCTGCGCAACGACGGCTCCCGCATCCCGGGCATCCCGGATGTCACGCCGACGTGGCTCACGCTTTCCTCGCTGGTCGCGCTCGGGCTGCTCATCGCCGGCCGGCAGCCCCGGCTGGCAACCAAGTGGGCGTGGTTCTGGCTCGCGGTCGCCATGATGCCGTTCTGGCTGGCGTTCGTGGTGCTCGAGCCTGTTCCGATGTGGTCCGACCAACCCCAGCCGATGGTCCGACGGCGCCTCACCGGCGGCTGGGCGTTCCTGCTCAGCTTGTTGCTCGCGGGGGCGGTCGCATCTGCGTGGCCGGACTGGAAGGACCTGCTCACGCATTGAAGGCGTCCAGGGCGCCGAATGCCGGCTCCATCGCGGTGATCTCCGAGAGCGTCAGCTGGGTCTCACCGGCGACGGCCCCAAGGTCGCGCCGGTGTGCCTGCAATCTGCGCAGCCCACGGTCTGCGATTCGCGCAGTCTCCCGCCTACAATCTGCGCAGCGCATGATCTACACTATGCATAGTGGCGAGCCCACGATCTGCTCACCTGAATCGGCGCCCGTGCTCGCGCGGCTCGGACCAGTACCGCCGAGCAATGCAGCGAGTCACCGAGGAGGGGCCTGACATGGAGTACCGACCGCGGGTCGTGGACGCCGAGCTGCAGCTCAGCCTCGCCGCCTTGGGCGCCGTCGTCATCGAGGGGCCGAAGGCCTGCGGCAAGACTGAGACCGCGCGTCGGGCAGCGGCGAGTGAGTTGCGCGTCGACACCGATCCGCGGGTCGCGCCTGCGATGGCCGTCGACCCGTCACTCCTTCTGGACGGGGCGCCGCCGCAGCTCCTCGACGAGTGGCAAGTGCAGCCGGACCTGTGGAACCACGTCCGCCGCGCCGTCGACGACCGCCAGCGCCCAGGGCAGTTCATCCTCACCGGATCGGCGACGCCCGCCGACGACGCGCGGCGCCACTCCGGTGCCGGACGGTTCGCGCGGATCCGGATGCGGCCGATGTCCCTGTACGAGAGCGGGCACTCCACCGGCGCGGTCTCGCTGAACGGGCTCATGGACGGTGATCCGGTCCGGGTGTCTCAGGACGACCTGAGCATGCCGGCGCTCGTCGAACGGGTGCTGGTCGGCGGGTGGCCGGGACTGCAGGCGATGGCGCCTACAGACGCAGCGCTTGCCGTGCAGGACTACCTGGCGATGATTCGGGACGTCGACGTCGACCGGGTGGTCGGCGGGCGCCGTGACCCGCGACGCGTCGGGCGCCTCATCGCATCCCTGGCCCGCAACACAGCGACCGAGGCCTCGATCGTCACCATTGCACGCGATGCCGGTGCAGAGGGGGAGCCGCTCGCGCGCAACACGGTCGATGACTACCTCGACGTGCTGCAGCGTCTGATGATCGTCGAGGACCAACCGGCGTGGTCGGCCCACCTACGCTCCTCGGCCACCCTCCGGAAGACACCCAAGCGCCACTTTGCCGACCCCTCCCTCGCGGCCGCGGCGTTGGGTGCCACGTCCCAGACGCTGCTCGCCGACCTCAATACTCTCGGCTTGCTCTTCGAGTCCCTGGTGGTGCGGGATCTGCGGGTCTACGCGGCGGCTCACCGCGGCGAGGTGTACCACTACCGGGACAGCTACGGCCTCGAGGTCGACGCCGTCGTCACGCAGCGCGGCGGGCACTGGGGGGCGGTCGAGGTCAAGCTCGGCGCGGGGTCGATCGATGGCGCCGCGCGCAACCTGCTGGCCTTCCGCGAGCGGGTGGACACGACCCGCGCCGGTGCGCCGGCATTCCTGGCGGTCGTCACGCCATCTGCCTACGGGTACACCCGACCCGACGGAGTCAGCGTCATCCCGATCCATGCGCTCGGGCCCTGAGCCACGGCGCAGCTGCGTGGCCGGCCTGGAAGGACCTGCTCACGCATTGAGGGTGCCGAGGGCGTCGAATGCCGGCTCCATCGCCGTGATCTCCGCGGGCGTCAGCTGGTTCTGACCGGCGACCGTGCGCCATTGCGAGACGGCGGACGCCACCTCACGCAGGGTCGCGCGCGCCTGGTCGTGATCGAGCCGGAAGAACTCGGCCACCTTGAGCGCAGCGGAGATGCTGGCAGTGTCATCGGTCGCGTCGATCGCGGTGCGCAGGAACGTGGGTCCGGGCGACGGGTCGGGGTTGAGGTCGAACGCCGGAGCCAGCTGCCAGAGGTCGTCGTGCACGTGGAGGAAGCCGTGGTTGCGCAGGTGGTCATCGGTGTTGGAGATGAGGACGGAGAACACGATTCGCCGCCAGAGCTGCCGCAGCTCGTCGGTGGCGCGCGCTGAGGTGCGTTCCACGACGTCGGCGATCTCCAGGTAGCTGCGTTGGTCGCCGTCGGACGCCTCGAGCATCGTCATGGCGCTGACGTAACCGATCCGCTCACCGGCAGCAGTGCGGTCGAACCGGTCCACCACCAGCACGTTGCGGCCGGCCAGGTTCAGCAGGCGTGAGACCGGCACCTCGATGCCCGCTCGTGCGGCCAGGTCGAGGGCCACCTTCTCCCAGGCCATCACGTTCCAGGTGTCGTGGTTGGCGCTGGGGAACTTCGCGATCGCGATCCGGCCGTCGGGGTGACGGACGTGCGCCTT
>Ga0209539_1002086_pt1 | contig 10584 bp, 10 predicted proteins | sample BarGraNGADG00312_2_FD_184499 | JGI IMG/M metagenome (GOLD analysis project Ga0209539, IMG submission 184499) | Arctic peat soil microbial communities from Barrow, Alaska - Barrow Graham LP Ref core NGADG0011-312 (SPAdes) (version 2) | ecosystem: Environmental > Terrestrial > Soil > Wetlands >... | reverse complement strand
CACCGACCTTGGCGGCGCGCACCGTGACGGTCGCCCATGGCGCGGAGAGGACGCGCGCTCGGAGCTGCGCCACCACGGCGTCGAAGAGGTAGGGCTCGAGCGGTGCGTAGATGCCACCCAGGACGATCTGGTCCACGTCGACGAGGTTGACCAAGTTCGCGAGCGCGACACCCAGGGCCCGACCGGCGTCAGTAATCGAGCGCAGCGCGCGCTCGTCACCACGTTCGGCCGCCTCGACCAGGACACCGATCGGCTGGTCGGGGGACAACCCCGCCTCGAGCATCAGCGCGTCCTTGCCCGCGTAGCGCTCCAGGCACCCGGTCGCTCCGCAGCTGCACAGTGGCCCGCTCGGATCGACGACGGTGTGGCCGATCTCGCCGCTCCAGCCGTGCCGGCCGCGGTAGACCTCGCCGTTGAGCACGATCCCGGCGCCGATCCCGATGTCGCCGGACACGTACACGAACGTCCTGATCTGGCCATCGAAGCTGGCCTCGGCCCGGGCGGCGAGGTTCGCCTCGTTCGCGACCCGCAGTGGGAGCGTGTCGAAGACGGCGTGGGCACGCAGGATGGCGCCGACGTCGAGGTCGCGCCAGCCCAGGTTGGGTGCGTTCCTCAGTGGACCCCGCCGGCTGTCGACGAGGCCGGGCAGAGCAAGGCACGCTCCCACGAGCCGGATGCCCTGGTCCTGCAGCTGCGTCACCACCTCGGCCGCAAGTGCGGCAACCCGGGCGAGCACCTCGAGCGGGTCGCCGTTGCGGAAGTGCCCGGCGATCACCCGCTCGGCCAGCCGCTCGCCCGACAGGTCGAGCGCGCACGCGCCGAGGTAGTCGACGTTGACCTCGAGCCCGATCGCGGCGATCGTGCCCGAGGCCGGGGCGAGCGGGATCGCCGGACGGCCGACCCGCTGCGGCGTCGTCGGCTCGAGCTCGCGGATCAGTTCCGCCTGGAACAGGCGCTCGACGAGCACCGAGACGGTGGCGCGGGTGAGGCCGGTCGCGGCGGCGACATCGGCTCGGGACGGGGGTACCGGCGCCTCGATGATGTGGCGGAGGACGAGGGTGAGGTTGTGCTCGCGCACGCTTCCCTGACGGGCCGCGGCATCGGGGTCGCCGGCCCGCCGGCCGCGCGGACGCACCAACTTGCGGGTCGGGCCGAGTCCCGGGGACATGGCCTTGACCTTATCGCGCGACGGGCATAAGTTCAGCGAGAATACAAAATCTCAACGAGGAGAGCCCTAATGCACACTGTCGCGACTCGCGAGGACCACTTCTCCTTCGGTCTCTGGACCGTCGGCTGGCAGGCTCGGGACCCGTTCGGCGACCCGACCCGCAGCCCTCTCGACCCGATCGACGCCGTCCGCCACCTGGGCGGGCTCGGCGCGTGGGGCGTCACCTTCCACGATGACGACCTCGTCCCGTTCGGTTCCGATGCGGCAACCCGCGACCGGATCATCGCCGCCTTCCGCACGGCCGTGTCCGACGCAGGCATGGTCGTCGAGATGGTGACCACGAACCTGTTCACCCATCCAGTCTTCAAGGATGGTGGCTTCACCTCGAACGACCGCTCGGTGCGGCGCTACGCGCTGCGCAAGGTGCTCCGCAACATCGACCTGACCGCCGAGCTCGGCGCGCGGGTGTTCGTGATGTGGGGCGGCCGCGAGGGCAGCGAGTACGACGGCTCCAAGGACATCAAGGCCGCCCTGGACCGCTACCGCGAGGGCGTCGACACGGTCGCCGCCTACATCAAGGCGAAGGGCTACGACCTCAAGATCGCGCTCGAGCCGAAGCCGAACGAGCCCCGCGGCGACATCCTGCTGCCGACGGTCGGTCATGGCTTGGCCTTCATCGCCGAGCTCGAGCACGGCGATATCGTCGGCCTCAATCCGGAGACCGGGCACGAGCAGATGTCGGGCCTGAACTTCACCCACGGCATCGCGCAGGCGTTGTGGGCGGGCAAGCTGTTCCACATCGATCTCAACGGCCAGCGCGGCATCAAGTTCGACCAGGACCTGGTGTTCGGCCACGGTGACCTCACCTCGGCGTTCTTCACCGTCGACCTCCTCGAGAACGGCTTCCTGAGCGGCGGACCCCGTTACGACGGCGCTCGCCACTTCGACTACAAGCCGTCCCGCACCGAGGGCTTCGACGGCGTCTGGGCCTCGGCCGAGGCGAACATCCGCACGTATCTGCTGCTCAAGGAGCGGGCCCAGGCGTTCCGCGCCGATCCGGAGGTCCAGGCGGCGCTCGCCACCTCGCTGGTCCCCGAGCTTGCCGTCCCGACACTGTCCCCGGGCGAGACCCTGACGGACCTGCTCGCCGACCGGAGCGCCTTCGAGGACTTCGATCCGGACCAGGCAGCCGAGCGTTCGTACGGCTTCGTCCGGCTGAACCAGCTCGCCATCGAGCACCTGCTCGGCGCGCGTTGACGGATCGTCGATGACGCTCGTCGCGGGCGTGGACTCGTCCACGCAGTCGTGCAAGGTGGTCGTTCGGGACGCGGCCTCGGGCGCGTTGGTTCGCTCGGGGCGGGCCCCGCACCCGGACGGGACCGAGGTGCACCCGGACCACTGGTGGTCGGCACTGCAGAGCGCCGTGGCGGCGGCCGGCGGCCTCGACGACGTCGCGGCGCTCGCCGTCGGCGGCCAGCAGCACGGCATGGTCGCTCTCGACGCGGACGGCACCGTGATCCGGCCGGCCCTGCTGTGGAACGACACCCGCTCCGCGGGAGCCGCGGAGGACCTGATCCGGGAGCTCGGCGGCGGGGACGAGGCCGCGGGTCGCGCGGCCTGGGCCCGCGCGACCGGCTCGGTGCCGGTCGCGTCCTTCACGGTCACGAAGCTGCGCTGGCTCGCCCGGAACGAGCCCGAGAACGCTGCCCGCGTCGCGGCGGTCGCCCTGCCGCACGACTGGCTGACCTGGCGCCTCGCAGGGCAGCCAGCCGGACCTGGCTCGGTCGATGCCCTGACCACGGACCGCTCCGACGCGTCCGGGACCGGCTACTACTCCGCGGCCGAGGGCGCCTACCGCGCCTACCGTCGCGACCTGCTCGCGCTCGCGCTCGGGCACGACGCCGTGCTGCCGCGGGTGGTCGAGGCGAGCGGGCGAGCGGGGGTCACGGCGGGCGGCGTCGTGCTGGGCGCCGGCGCCGGCGACAATGCGGCCGCCGCCCTCGGCCTCGGCATGACCAGCGGCGACGTGGCGATCTCGATCGGGACGTCCGGCGTCGTCTCGGCTGTCTCCTCGGCGCCGACCGCGGACGCGTCCGGCCTGGTCACCGGATTCGCGGACGCGACCGGGCGATACCTTCCGCTCGCGTGCACCCTGAACGCGGCACGGGTGCTCGACGCGGCGGCCAGGATGACGCGGACCGATCACGAGGAGTTCGGCCGGCTGGCGCTCAGCGTCCCGGCCGGTGCGGACGGCCTCGTCCTGGTGCCCTACCTGGAGGGCGAGCGGACCCCGAACAGGCCGGACGCGACGGGGGCGCTGCACGGGATGCGGCTCGCGAACACCACCGCTGCGCACCTCGCGCGAGCCGCGGTCGAGGGCATGCTGTGCGCCCTCGCGGACGGCCTGGACGCGCTGCGAGAGCAGGGCGTCCCGGTCGAGCGGATCTGGCTCATCGGTGGTGGCGCGCAGTCCGAGGCGGTGCGGCGGATCGCACCGGCCGTGCTCGGCATGGACGTCCACGTCCCGGCGCCGGGCGAGTACGTGGCGGACGGCGCGGCGCGGCAAGCAGCGTGGGCTCTGACCGGCGGGGGCGATCCGCCCGCCTGGGATGCGGCGCCGGTTGCCGTCTACTCGGCCTCGTCGGCGCCGCTGGTCCGGGAGCAGTACGCCGCGGTCCGCGAGCTCACCGCGCGACAGCCCGGCTGACCCGGCTGTGGGTGGGCTCAGTGCTTCGACCTGTTCGGTGCCCCACCCACATCGGGTGAGCCGGTGCCGATCGGCGGCGGCCGATCAGCTGCCGGCCTCAACCGAGCCCCCTACTGCCAGTGGGCTCAGTGCTTCGGCAGAGCCCGCGGCCCGCCGGTCGCGAGCGGCGGGTTGGCGTTGTGCGCCAGCTCGAGAGCCGCCTCGGGGAACCAGGCCCCCGCAGCCGGGTCGACCATGCCGCGCACCGGGTCACCCGGGCCGACGGTCCCGCGGGTGCAGGAGCCATCGGACTCACCCGGGATCTTGACCCAGAGGTAGGCGTCGAGCAACGGGACACCCGTGTTCGACGTCGGCCGGACGCCCAGGCCACGATCCGGCGGGTTGCACCAGTCCTCGTTGCCCACCCACGGGCCCTGGCCGTTGCGGCTGGAGTCGATCACGAACCCCTTGAGCCCGGCGTCACCCGGGTACGGAACCGAGGTCTGGCTCTCGACGTTGTCGGCGTACCACTTGTCGGTCAAGGTCCAGGTGGAGAAGTCGGACGCCGTGGCCGGGTAGTACTGGCTACCGCACCAGTCGAAGTGGCCGTTGCCCCGCGACCCGGGGTCGGTCGCAAACCACAAGCACTTCGAGATCCAGGTGCCGTACTTGATCAGGTGCGTGTCGACCTGGTAGTTCGAGATGTTCAGGAAGAAGCCGTCGGCCTTCGCGACGCCCGCGAGCGAGAGGCGCTGGGCCGCGTCACCGGAACCCAGCCATCCGCTGTGCGTCCCGTCCAGGTAGACCGCCGTCTTCGGCAGGGCCTTGAGGACGTCCACCGCGTGGTTCAGCTGGGCGAAACGGTGGGCGGGGTCGGCCTCCGGAGCCGGAGATTGCGTGCCGTCCGCCGCAGTGACGGTCGGTTGGCACCACTCGAGCGTGGACGAGCCGAACTGGCCGTAGAACGGGATGATCCCGAGGCTGTCCGGCTCGAGGAGCACAACGGCTTGACCGTCGCCGATTCCCGCGGCGAAGGCGTCGATCCAGGCCTGGTAGGCCGCGGTGTCAGTTGCCCCGCCCGCGGAGTACTGCGCGCAGTCGCGGTACGGGAGGTTGTAGGCCACCAGTACCGGGACGGTCCGGGTGGCCTTGGCGGCGCGCATGGTCGCGCGGACCTGCTTGGTGACCTCCTGGGGGGTCCCACTGGTGATCCAGACCGCCTGGGGAGTTGTCACCATCTTCTGGATGAGCCGAGCGTCAGCCGGGTTCCCGGACCGGTACAGGTTCCAGATCTGCTGGGTGGCGCCGCTGTCCGCTTTCGGCACGAAGTAGTGCGTGCCGGAATCGTGCCGAGGGCCGAAGGTGGCCGATGCCGGCGCCATCGCCAACAGTGCGGCCGCTGCTGCTGCGGCGACGAGCCCCAGCCTTCGTCGTGGTCTCATCGAGTGTCCCTCTCTCGTCGAGCGACCGGCACGTCGTCGTGCCGGTCGAGGCCTCCCAACCGGGACAAAGGGTCCGGATGGGGCGCGATCGAAAGGATACGACCCGCTCGCCCGCTGCGCGCGAGGAGGACCTGCTTCAAACGTTGAGGCACGTGGGCGGGGGTCAGCGGAGGGGGCCGCCCGCGACCTCGTCGGCCCACCGTTCGATCGCCGCGCGGTCACGCAGGTCGCGCCTCACGCCAGACGATCCCACCTTCGGGTCGACGCCACCGAAGACGGCGACGGAAACCGGCTTCAGCCAGTCGTACCGCGCGAGTGCTCGATCGAGCTGCACTCGAGAACGTTGCCAGGACTCCTCGGTATCGGCCCACGGGCCCATCGCGAAGACGGCGACCGGGACGCCGGTCAACTCGGCGCGATTCCGCCGAAGGAACCGATGGGCGTCACGGTGCCAACGTCCCGCGTAGAGCGCCCCGCCGATCACGACCAGGTCCGGGCGGGCGGAACGATCCTTCACGAGCGCGGAGCGGCCCTGCGCGAGCTCGACATGGGGGTCGTGCTCGCGCAGGCACTCCGCGATCCAACCCGCGACCTCTGCCGTGGATCCGTTCTTCGAACCGAAGACGACGGTCATCCCTGGCATGTCGCGGTCCTGCCCTTCATCCGGCAGCGCCGGCGGAAACCGACGCGCCTAGTGCGCCGCGTCGAAGGCGGCCTTGATCTCCGCCGAGATGCGTCCCCGCTCGCTGACCGTGTGACCCTGGCTGCGGGCCCACTCGCGAACCGCTGCGGCAGAACCGCTGCGACCCGAGCCGGAGCGTCGGCCTCGGCTCGCCCGGCCGCCGACGCGGCGAGCGTGACCGACCCACGAAGCGAGCGACGCGCGCAGCTTCGCAGCGTTTGCGTGGGACAGATCGATCTCGTAGGAGACGCCGTCCAGGGCGAACGTGACGGTCTCGGTAGCGGTTCCGCCATCAAGATCGTCGACAAGAATAACCTGCACCTTCTGTGCCATGTCTTCCTCTCCCTATCAACCCGATTCGTGCGACCGGGCCGTGACCCGTCAATCATCGCACGTGGATTCTGGCATGCCGACCACATCCGCGCAACAAATACCCGAAGGAGGCGGGGCCGGAGCCGGCGTAACGACGCTCAGGAATCCTCGGCCTGGTCCGCACCCGCGGCGTCATCGAGCTTGGCGAGGGCCAACCGCTCGCGGCGGTCGGCCTGGACAAGGGAACGGATCACGATGAAGAACAGGAATCCGACGCCGACCGAGGGCAGAAGACCGGCGAGAATCTGGACGGCGAGGCTCACGTCGACGATCCTACGTCGTCCTCAGTGCACGGGCTTCACGAGCGGGAACAGGATCGTCTCGCGGATTCCGAGGCCGGTCAGCGCCATGAGCAGCCGGTCGATCCCCATCCCCATCCCGCCGCTCGGCGGCATCGCGTACTCCATCGCGGTCAGGAAGTCCTCGTCGACCCGCATCGCCTCGTCGTCGCCCGCGGCAGCGAGCAGCGCCTGGGCCTCGAAGCGCTCCCGCTGGATCACCGGATCGACCAGCTCCGAGTACGCGGTCGCCAGCTCGAAGCCGCGAATGTACAGGTCCCATTTCTCGACCAAGCCGGGGATGGTCCGGTGGTCGCGGGTCAGTGGCGAGGTCTCGACCGGGAAGTCCCGGACGAAGGTGGGTGCGTCGAGGTGGTGCCCCACCAACGTCTCCCAGAGCTGCTCGACGAGCTTGCCGTGGCTGGCGCGGGCGGGATCGATCGCGATGTCGAGCTGCGCGGCGAGGCGCTCGAGCTCGGTGAGTGTCGTCTGCGGCGTGACCTCCGCACCGAGCCGCTCGGACAACGAGCCGTAGAGCGAGAGATCCGCCCATTTGCCGCCGAGCTCGTACTCGGTCCCGTCCGGGAGGGTCACCGTCGTCCCGCCGAGCACGTCGTTTGCGGCGCCCTGGACAAGATCCTTCGTGAGCGCGGCCATCGTGTTGTAGTCGCCGTAGGCCTCGTATGCCTCGAGCATCGCGAATTCCGGCGAGTGCGTCGAGTCCGCGCCCTCGTTGCGGAAGTTGCGGTTGATCTCGAAGACGCGCTCGACGCCACCGACCACCGCGCGCTTGAGGAACAGCTCGGGCGCGATCCGCAGGTAGAGCTCGATGTCGAAGGCATTCATGTGGGTCACGAACGGTCGCGCGGCCGCGCCGCCGTGAATGGTCTGCAACATCGGGGTCTCGACCTCAAGGAACCCGCGTCGGTGCAGCACCTCGCGCAGCGAGCGCATCATGGCCGCGCGCAATCGCACCGTGTCCCGAGCGGCCGGACGGGCGATCAGATCGACGTAGCGCTGGCGGACCCGCGACTCCTCGGACAGGTCCTTGTGCAGCACGGGCAGCGGGCGGATCGCCTTCGCGGCCAGCTGCCACGAGTCGGCGAACACCGACAGCTCGCCACGCCGTGAGGAGATGACCCGGCCGTGTGCGAACAGGTGGTCCCCCAGGTCGACGTCGGCCTTGAACGTGGCGAGCGACTCCTCGCCCACCGCCGCCAGGCTGAGCATCACCTGCAGCCGTCGGCCCTCCCCGTCCTGGATCGTCGCGAAGCACAGCTTCCCGGTGTTGCGCAGAAACACCACGCGACCGGCGACGCCGACGACGTCGTGCGTCTCCTCGCCCAGGGCAAGCCCGGCGTGCGCGACGCGCACCTCGGCGATCGTGTGCGTCCGTGGCACCGAGACCGGGTACGCCTCGCCGCCGCGCTCGAGGATCCGGTCACGCTTCGCCCGGCGGACCCGGATCTGCTCGGGGACGTCGGTGGGCACCTCGACGTGCGGCGCGGCATCGGCCGGCCCGGGAGCGCCGACGGGCGTGCTGGGATCAGTGCTGGTCACCGGACCAGGCTACCGAGTCACGAGGGCGCCGGGAGGGAGCGTTCCACCAGGTCGAGGGCGAGGTCCAGGATCGGCGAGGAGTGCGTGAGCGCGCCCACAGACATGAAGTCCACCCCGGTGGCCGCGACCTCGGCGGCCCGGGCCAGGGTGAGGTTCCCGGTCGCCTCGAGCTCGACCTTCCCGGTCACCAGCTCGCCGAGCCGCACGGTCGCCACGGTCTCGGTGAGCGCTTCGGTCGTCATGTTGTCCAGCAGCAGGAACCGGGCGCCGGCCCGGATCGCCTCGAGGGCCTGGTCGAGGGTGTCGGCCTCGACCTGGATGGTGACCTCAGGGAACGTGGCACGGATCGCGCGGATCGCGGCCGAGACACTCCCGGCCGCCACGATGTGGTTGTCCTTGACCATCGCCACGTCGTACAGCCCCATCCGCTTGTTCGTCCCACCCCCACACCGAACCGCGTACTTCTCGAGCTCGCGCAGCCCCGGCGTGGTCTTCCGAGTGTCGAGGACGAGCGCCCGGGTGCCCTGCAGCGCGTCGGCCCAGCGCCGGGTGTGCGTGGCGATCCCGCTCGCTCGGCTCGCGAGGTTCAGCAGGGTCCGCTCGGCGATCAGGATCACCTGGACCGGCCCCGAGATCACGCCGAGCACCTCGCCGGCGTGCACCCGGTCGCCGTCAGTGACGTTCAGCTCGACCAGCGGCGACGCCAGCTGCAGCCGCGCGGCCACCTGACCGAGGACCTCGTCGGTCGCTCCGAGGCCGGCGACCACGCCGTCCGCACGTGCCACCAGGTGCGCGACGCCGGTCTCCCCCGGTTCGACCGTGGACTGAGTCGTCACGTCACGGCCGGGGTCGCCGCCCAGATCCTCGTCGAGGGCGCGCGCGACCGTCTCTCGCAGCCAGTGCGGATCCAGCCCCGTCCCCATGTGCGCATCTTCGCAGAAGGGCAGCACGCGTTGCATGCGATACCCGCCGGGGTACGCTGATGGTCCACGCCCCACCGCAGAAGGGACCCGCGATGCACCTCGAGCCGACCTCGATGCCGCCCGTCGTCAACCGGTTGCGACGCGCCCACGGTCAGCTCGCCGGCGTCATCCGGATGCTCGAGGAGGACCGCGAGTGCGCGGACATCGTCACGCAGCTCGCCGCCGTCTCGAAGGCGATCGACAAGGCGGGGTTCGCGGTCATCTCCTCGGGACTGCAGCAGTGCCTCAAGGAGGGGGACGCCGAAGGCCTCGACCGCGCTCGCCTGGAGAAGCTCTTCCTCGCCCTCGCGTGAGCCGAGGCCACCGTGATGGAAGAGCCCGAGTCACCACCAGCTCCCGAGGCCGACCCGATTGCGCGCTGGAACGCCCGCCACTCCTCCCCCGATCGTGACCCGGACCCGCACCCGAACCCCTGGGTCCAGGAGATCGCCGGCGCGCTGAGCCCAGGGCGCGCCATCGACCTCGGCGCGGGACGAGGACGGCACGCACTGTGGTTGGCCGGCCGCGGCTGGCAGGTCCGGGCCATCGACTTCTCGCCCGTCGCGATCGAGCTCGGCCGCGCCGTCGCGACAGAGACCGGCCTCGCCGATCGGATGGAGTGGGTCGAGGCCGACGTGACCACGCTCGAGCTCGAGCCGAGAAGCGCCGAGCTCGTGCTGCTGGCGTTCCTGCACCTCGAGCCGGGGCCGTGGCGCTCGGTCCTCGCCGAGGCGGCCGACGCGGTGACCGACGGCGGCGGGCTGCTCGTCGTCGGGCACGACGTGAGCATCGTCGGTACCGATGCGCCTGGACCCCGTGAGCCCAAGGTCCTGTACTCGACGGCGGCCCTCGCCGGAGACTTGCAGCGGTGCGGCATGCGGATCGAGCTGGCCGAGATCCGCCGGCGGCCGAGTCGCGACCTCGGCGACGGGGTCAGCGTCCCGACGACCGACACGGTGGTGTTCGCGCGCCGAGCGTGACTCGGGACCGTTCCCGGTCGGGTCGAGAGGTGCGGAATAGATACCCCCTGGGGTATGTTGTCGGCTGCGACCTCACGCCCTGCGGAAGGACCCTCATGCGGATCGTCGTCATCGGCGGAGTAGCCGGCGGGATGAGCTGTGCCGCGCGGGCGCGCCGCCTCTCCGAGGACGCGGAGATCGTCGTCCTCGAGCGCGGTGAGTACGTCTCGTTCGCGAACTGCGGGCTGCCGTACCACGTGAGCGACGAGATCCAGGACCGCCGTGCGCTCCTCGTGCAGACGCCCGCGTCCCTGCGCGCCGCGCTGAACCTCGACGTCCGGATCGGCCATGAGGTCACCGCGATCGACCGCGAGGCGAAGACCATCGCGGTCCGGACCCCCGACGGCGTCATGACCCTCGGCTACGACGCCCTCGTCCTGGCGCCTGGCGCCCGCGCCGTTCGTCCACCGTTGCC
>Ga0209539_1002085_pt1 | contig 10593 bp, 7 predicted proteins | sample BarGraNGADG00312_2_FD_184499 | JGI IMG/M metagenome (GOLD analysis project Ga0209539, IMG submission 184499) | Arctic peat soil microbial communities from Barrow, Alaska - Barrow Graham LP Ref core NGADG0011-312 (SPAdes) (version 2) | ecosystem: Environmental > Terrestrial > Soil > Wetlands >... | reverse complement strand
CACTCCGGTGGTCGGTTCATCCAGTATGAGGATCCTTGGAGCATGGATCAGCGAACAGGAAAGCGCCAGTTTTTGCTTCATGCCGCCGGAGAGCTTACCCGCAGGTCTGTCTTTGAAAGGCTCAATATGACTATATATATCCTTGATCAGATGATAATTGGCTGCGATGGTACCACCAAAGACCGTGGCAAAAAACTGAAGATTCTCCTCAACTGTCAGATCCTGATACAGGGAAAAGCGGCCGGGCATGTACCCGACAATCTTGCGGATCTCCCGAAAATCTTTGACGACATCCAGTCCGTCGAGCGTGGCAAACCCCTTATCCGGTGTCAACAGTGTAACCAGAATCCGCATAAGTGTTGTCTTGCCAGCCCCATCGGGACCGATCAGGCCAAAAAGCTCTCCCTTCCCGACTTCCAGTGAGATGCCTTTCAGCGCCTTCAGGTCGCCATAGCTTTTCTCGAGGTTTGAAATTTTTATCATATCAGCCTCAATCTATGAACTTTATCTCGCCCGGCATTCCGATTTTGAGAGAACCATCATTGGAAACTTTTACCTTAACGGCATACACCAGTTTGACCCGTTCGACTTTAGTCTGGATGATTTTTGGTGTAAATTCTGCCTCAGTGGCAATCCAGGTTACGGTACCTTCCAATGTCCTGTTTTTGCTGGCAGTATCGTCGATCAGCACTTTAACCTTCTGTCCTATTTTGAGGTGTGGCAGCTGGTCGCCGCTGACATAAACGCGAAGGTTGAGTGAGGATACATCCGCCATGCGGCAAAGAGACTGTCCCTGTCCTACCAGTTCACCGGTCTTTTTGTACCTTTCCAGTACCAGTCCGTTGATAGGAGACAGAATCCGGCACCTGCTGATCTTGTCGCGGAGCTGAGCCAGCTGAGTGGAAGTACCCTTCGTTTCGCCGGACAGAACGGTCTCCTGGGAACGGGTACTGGCAATCTGTTTGCTCAGAACATCCATATTGCCGTTCACATCGTCTACCTGCTTTTGCGTGGAGGCACCATCTTTGAACATGTTGCCAATTCTGACCTTATCCTTTTCGAGGTTCTTTTTTTGCTGCTCAATGACGGCAATCTGCGTTTTGACACTTTGCTTTCGGGCTTGAATGGTAGCCATCTGAGATTCCAGCTGTGCAACTTGCAGAACAAGCGGCACCGTGTCGACTACGGCAATTTCGGCACCTTTTGCCAGGGTCATTCCCTCTTCAAAATTACTGGACAACAGTTTTCCGGGAATTTCGGAGGAGACAATCTGATCGTCCGCCTCGAAATTTCCGAAAGCATCCGAAGCATCTTTATTGCTGTTACAGGATACTATGGACAATCCCATCACAATCCCCATCGCGACACCCACCACCCAATTCAATTTTTTTGTTCTCATATTATTTTTCATTATTCACTTTTTATTCCCGGTCCCTGAGCCTGTCGAAGGGCTGCCTGACATTTTCCTACTTTCTTACTTGACCCTTCGACAGGCTCAGGGACCGGTCTCATTTTCTCAGTTCTCATGGTTTCCCGGCTAACGTGTTGTAGTTCGTAATTGCGTACAACAACTGCACCTTATGGCTTTTCTGATTGATACTGGCCTGTGTCGCAGCATTCAGATCCACAATATAATCAGCCGAGGTAATAGCGCCATTCTCCAGCGAAGAAGCCGAGTTTTTGGCAATTTTCGCCCTTAGTGCCACCAGATCTCCGTCAATCTTCAGCAGCTGATCCACTTTTCTGATCGCTTCATTGGCCTTAAAAAGCGCAATTGAAAGATTCTGATCAAAGATGGCCTTCTGACTGCCTATCATCTCTTTCTGCACTTCCAGGATCTTCCTGCTCCGTCCGGTCTGATTCCAGTCCACCAGGTTCCACGAAACACCCAGTCCAACCACATAATAAGGATCGAAGGTGTTTTTCAGCATGTTAAGTCCGGGTTTTCCGTATCCGGCCTGACCGAAACCAAAAACCTTTGGACTCCTTGTTTTCTGCAGCAATTGTGAACTCTGGTCTAACTTGTTGCCCAGCAGGTCAAAATATTTTAACTCCGGACGGGAAATCGCATTGCTTTTTACCTGGAGAGCCGGTTCAACAAGTGTTGTATTTTCGTTCAGCGACTGATTGGTCAGGATCCCCAAAGTACCCAGCAGCGCAAGTCTCTCCGAATAAATCTCACTGATCTGCTGATCAGTCAGCAATCTTTCCGCTTTCAATAATTCCAGATCCCTGGAAGTTACCATGCCATTTTTGAAGCCCGATTCCAGAACCTTGATCCGTTCATCCAGCACAGCTTGTTTCAGCCGGATGATCTCTTCATTTTCCTTCATCAGCAAAATATTGAAATAGAGCTGATTGACTTTGTCGTTGATGCCATAAAGTTCCACTTCCAGATTTTGAAGGTCTGCTGCCAGGGAGGATTTTTCGACCGATTTTGATGCCTCTGAAGCTCCGCCGTCATAGATCGTCTGCTTCACATCCAGGTACACCTTGTACTGATCTTTCGAAGGTGAAGGAATAGATACGCCGGGCAGCGGGATGTTCACTTTCGTTACCTCGCTTTGGTAAGTCGCCTGACCATTGAGATTCAGCTGTGGATTCCAGGAGGTACCAAGGTTTTGCATCCTGAGATCGCTGATCTCCTTTTGCCGTTTGGTGTCCGGTAAACGTGGAAAATTTTCGCGGGCCAGCCGGTAACAGTCCTCCAGGTTGATGCTGTTGACCTGACCATATCCGGTTACGGTAATGAATAACAATACAAAAAATAATGCTCGCTTCATTTGGTTAATCGATATAATATATTTATTTGTTTGGGCTATCCTATATTATCCGGCCGACCACAAACCAGCGCCTGCCGGACAAACGCAGTAACAACGACCCGCCGCTCCTTCAGAAACTGTTCGTATTTTTCCGGATCGTTGTTAAAAAGTTTCCTCTGGAATAAAGGTCTGCCTACATATGGTGCGATAATCATTCCAATAACGCTCACGAAAAGATGCTGAAAAGTGATGGGTCTGATCCTTCCTGTTTCAACTTCCTTATTAATCATCTCTTCCACCTTTTCGAAATCCAATCCCTTGTCTGTCATGAATCTTGAAAGCTGGTCCGGATCGCGGTTAATCTCCCTGATCACAAATTGCGGAAGAAAAGGATTCATCAGCATAAAGGAATCATATTGCATCACAATTGCTTCTATCTTCTCGACGAAGGGAATATCGAGTTTGAAAATTGAAATCAGTCCGGGGATAAGATTACTCAGAATCCCGTAGAAAACTTCATTGAAAAGCTCCTGTTTGGAATGAAAATAATAGTGAAGCAACGCCTTGTTAATGCCTGCCTCATCAGCAATCTCCTGCATCCGTGCGCCGTCCATCCCCTTTCGGATGAAAACGAGTTTAGCCGCATGGACGATCTTTTCTTTGGTACTTTCCGAACTCATAAAAATATATATCCGGGACAAATTTAACCATTTGGTTAAACTATTTGGTTAAATTTGAAAAATTATTTTCTGAATTTCTTAACGTATATTTGGAAATTAATCAGAACTCTGGATGGAACAAAGAAAACAGCTGACCGGATTGACCGATTCTGAAGTCACCGAAAGCCGAAAATTACATGGTTCAAACCTCCTGACACCGCCCAAAAGAGCATCCGTGTGGTCACTCTTTATCGAGAAATTCGAAGATCCGATCATTCGGATCCTGTTAATTGCAGCATTTTTATCCCTTGGAATTTCCTTCGTTCACCGCGAATTTGCAGAAACAATTGGTATCTTCTTTGCCATCTTTCTGGCGACCGGAGTTGCCTTCTGGTTCGAACTGGATGCCAACAGAAAATTTGACCTGCTCAACAAAGTCAACGATGAAACCCTCGTAAAAGTCATCCGGAATGGCAATATCTTTGAAGTGTCCAAAGCGTCTATCGTCGTCGGAGACCTTGTTCTCCTTTCAACGGGCGATGAAGTTCCGGCCGACGGCAAACTGACAGAGGCCATCTCACTGCAGATCAATGAATCTTCCCTAACGGGCGAACCGGTCATCAACAAGACCATCCAAGAAGAAGATTTTGACGAGGAGGCAACCTATCCTTCCAACATGGTTTACCGTGGCACCACTGTCGTCGACGGACATTGCACCGTGGAAGTAATACAAGTTGGCGATAATACTGAATTTGGCCGCGTCGCCCACGAATCCACCGCCATGACCGGCGAACAAACCCCGCTAAACAAACAACTCGATGGTCTGGCGAGACTCATCGGAGTCGTCGGATTCCTCCTGGCAGCTCTGACCTTCATCGCATTGTTTTTCAAAGATCTGTATTCGGGAGCAACCGTCATGACTCTTGCGCAGAAGGTTTCCACTACCATTGTTATCTTCTCGGTGATGGTGGCGCTTGTTAAAGTTTGGGTACCGATTGTCTGCGATGGCCTGGCCTATTTTAAGCAAAGCCTCCGGACACCTAACCTTGTAAAGAACGGAAGCTGGCTGAGGTGGATGCTGACCGGCATTGGGACTTTCCTGGTATTAATTGGTGTTTTTTATCTCCTCGGTATGGACCTCTCCCATCGCGAAGCCTGGGTTTCCCTGCTGGTTACCAGCAAGATATTATCCTATTTCATGGTTTCCGTGACCCTGATTGTCGTGGCAGTACCTGAAGGATTACCGATGAGCGTCACCCTCAGCCTGGCACTTAGCATGAGGCGTATGTTGCAGTCAAACAACCTGGTAAGGAAGATGCATGCTTGCGAAACCATGGGCGCCACTACCGTGATATGTACAGACAAGACCGGTACACTCACGCAGAACAAGATGCAGGTGTACCGGACTAATTTCTTCGGTCTCGATAACCAAACCCTGATTGACAATGAATTGAGTGACCTGATACGACAATCCATCTCCATAAATTCTACTGCATACCTGGATTTCACAGACCCGGGAAATGTCCACTCCATAGGGAATCCAACCGAGGCGGCATTGCTTTTCTGGTTGCACAGCCAGGGTACTAATTATCTTGATATCAGGAATGAGTATGAGATCGTCGAACAACTGACTTTTTCGACCGAGCGGAAATATATGGCGACCATTGTGGAAACGGCTCCCGGAAAGAAAGTTTTGTTCGTCAAAGGGGCTCCCGAAATAGTGCTGGATCATTGTGAATCGGTTCGCACCACGGAAGGGAGCGTTCCTGTTGCCGGCGTCAGGAAAGATGTCGAGACCCTGCTGCACGGCTACCAGAATCAGGCCATGCGTACCTTGGGATTCGCTTACGAAGAGATCAATGATGACAATGAAAGGATTGTCAACGGAACCGTCAGAAATGCCCATCTTAAATTCCTTGGGATCGCAGCGATCTCTGATCCGGTAAGGGAAGATGTTCCCGCAGCAGTGGCTGCGTGCGTTCACGCAGGTATAGACATAAAAATTGTTACTGGCGACACGCCGGGTACGGCCAGGGAAATTGGTCGGCAGATTGGCATCTGGAAGGAGGAAGACGGTGAAGATCAGCTGATTACAGGAGTGCAATTTGCGGCTTTATCGGACGAAGAGGCATTAAACCGTATCCTTAAGCTTAAGATCATGTGCCGTGCCCGACCGACCGACAAGCAACGGTTGGTGCAGTTGTTGCAGCGGGCCGGGGCGATAGTGGCTGTTACCGGTGACGGCACCAACGACGCTCCGGCGCTCAATTTCGCACATGTTGGGTTGTCGATGGGTTCAGGAACTTCCGTCGCCAAAGAGGCCAGTGATATCACGCTGCTTGACGATTCCTTCAACAGCATTGCCACCGCGGTTATGTGGGGAAGGTCTGTCTATTTAAACATTCAGAGGTTTATTTTATTCCAATTAACGATCAATGTTGCGGCATTGATAATTGTGCTGTTTGGCTCAATCTTTGGAGAGAAATTGCCACTTACTATAACTCAGATGCTATGGGTAAATCTGATTATGGATACTTTCGCTGCAGGTGCATTGGCTTCATTACCACCGGATCAACGTGTAATGGATCACAGACCACGTAAAAATGAGGATTTTATTATTACACCAGCCATGAGATTTAATATTCTTTTTGTTGGATTCTCCTTCGTAATAATCCTTCTTGGTATCCTCTATTATTTTACCCACGATGGTGTAATCAGTATGTATGATTTATCTCGTTTCTTCACCATTTTCGTAATGCTTCAATTCTGGAATATGTTCAATGCAAAAGCCTTCATGTCTGGAAGGTCTGCTTTTAATGGATTAACTAAAAGTTATGGCTTTGTACTTGTTGCGCTTGTAATTTTTATTGGACAAATACTCATTATTGAATTTGGTGGCGAAGCAATGCGAACAGTCCCATTAAAGCTATCCGATTGGGTCATAATAATCGGTTCAACTTCCTTTGTGTTGTGGATCGGCGAACTGGTCAGGTTTCTTAAAATGCCTATATTTGTCAGATGAATTTTACGTTGAAACTTCTTTTTATATCCCTTCTTTTGTCAAGCTCCCTTTTCTCAAATGCCCAGCCAACGGGTATGATTGGGAATTCGGGTAGTCAGCGCTCCTCCTCCGGGAGCGGAAAGAACAAACAAAAAGGAGGTAAGGCTGCGAAAGATACTATTGTTTTTAAGATGCGTTCCTTTGAGCTTGTGGATGATCTGACCCGCATCAAAGAGGTAAAAGTTGACACGACAGTCATGGATTTTCATATCTATCACCCACCTTTCAAAAATTCGTTATCAGTTGAATCTCTGGGAAATATAGGAAATTCATACCAATCCATGGATTTTTTCCAGAGGAAGATAGCAGACCGGGATTTCCTGTTTCAAATGAACTATTCCGACTATGGATTGTGGCCGGGTGGAGTCAAATTCTACGATGTCACAAAGCCTTATACCTTGCTGACTTATGGACAATTGTTCTCCAACAAGCCAAAAGGGGAAACTGTGCTAAAAGTATTCCAGACCCAGAATATCAACCAGCACTTCAACTTCGGATTCTATTACAATTCCATCGGATCGTCAGGAAAATACCTCAATCAACAATCCAAAGACCGCAGCCTGGGCCTGTTCACCAGCGGCACATTCAATCGTTATGATTTCTGGTTTTCGATAGGGAAAAACAGCTTCGACAACCAGGAGAATGGCGGACTGACCAATCCAAAAGATATTGAAAACCCCGATATCAAAGCGGAAAATATCGCTGTCTGGCTGACGGATGTGAGTTCTCTCAACAACAATTTCTTCGCATCGCTAACCCATCAATACAAGATGGGAATCTGGAAAGAAATGCAGGACAAGAAGGAGATCTTTCAAAAATTTATTCCCAGGGTAGCCCTGATGCATGTATTTGAATATCAGAAAGATTCTCGGATCTATACAGAAGCAGATCCAAATCCCTCCTTCAATTTCGGAGACTCCAGGGGCACCGTTTATTTCTATGGGAAAGATCATGTCCCTTATATTAACGGTACTGCCGGCTCCGCTGCAGCGCCTGCGACTATGGATAAATCAGGACAAAATGTGATCTCCAATCGTTTTGTGTTGAAATTTCTTGAGGCCCCCGACCGGAAATACACCTTTGGAAAACAAATTTCCATCTCCAACGACCTGACTAATACCTATTTTCCTCAGGAGGAGCAGACGGTTGATTCCGTTGGGGTTAAGCATGCACCCCTCGGACTGACACAACCCCATAATTTCTCCAACACTTATATTGGGGCCTCAGCCTACCGGACAGATGGACGTTTCTGGAGCTGGAATGTTGCTGGTAAATCCTACATACAAGGACGAAACGCACTGGATTATGAATTATCCGGAGCCATAGAGAAACCTTTGAGGTCGAAAAAGGACACCTCCTTTATCCGGATTTTTGCCAATATGTCGAGCAAGACACCCAACTATTTCTTCGAACACTATTACTCCAATCATTACAAATGGGAGAATTTCTTTGATAAGACTTATACTTTAAGGGTTGGATCATCACTGGATAAACCAGGATGGAGACTCAAAGCATCAGTCAATTACAGTATCATCAGTAAGTATGTTTTCTTCAATGAGAAAGCCTTGCCGGAACAGGCTGCTTCCGAGTTCTCTGTTTTGCAGGCCATGTTGAACAAGGACTTTAAGTTCGGCGGACTAAACATCCGCAACTGGGCAGTGTTCCAAAGGACATCCACAAGCGTTTACCTGGCGCTTCCATCCGTAAGTATCCGAAATTCATTCTATTACGAAAATACTTATGCAAAGGTGCTTTTCTATCAACTTGGGATAGACACACGATACGAAACAGCCTATAATGCCGATCAGTATGCTCCGGCAATAGGAATGTTTTACCGGCAGTCGACCGTAAAAATTGGTGATTATGCATGGATCGACGCTTTTATCAATATTAAATTAAAGCGGACTGCTTTTTACATCAAGTACACCAATCTCGCGACCCAGTTTGTCAAAGGCGGATACTACACTTCACCCGGATATGCCGCTGCTCCTTCGATGGCATTGTTCGGTCTTTCCTGGTCTTTCTATAACTAAATTAATAATCCATGCGGGAACGTATATCTCTCACATTGAGCTGCATATAAGTCTTTTCGCGGTACTGATTTTCGGTAACAGAATAACAAATATCAAAAGGCAACGACTGCTTAATCATTTCAAAGTGGTTGGCCAGTGAGAAACCGATCCCGGAGAAGCGGGAGGAGGAGCGATTGGCCTCCATCAAATCCAGTTTTACGTGATCATTGTTCTTGCCAACAAGTTTAGTTGTGCCGTAATCCATCACATCTTCTGTCAGAAATACCGGCGAATTGTTGTGCGGACCAAAAGGTTCGAACTGCTTCAATAATCGTAAGAACTTGGGAGAGAGGTCGGAAAGCGAGATTTTGGCATCCAGGTCGATGGTTTGAATCATCTGGTCGGCAGTAATTGTCTCTCTTACTACCTGTTCAAAGCGACGGGAAAATTCAGCTACATTATCCAGTTTCATCGAGAGGCCTGCGGCATACATGTGTCCGCCATAAGATTCCAGCAAATCTGCACATTTTCCGATCGCCTCATACAGATCGAACTCACCCACCGAACGTGCCGATCCGGTGGCGATACCGTTGGATTCTGTCAGAACCACGGTCGGCCTGTAATAATGCTCTGTCAGTCTGGAGGCTACAATTCCGACAACCCCCTTGTGCCAGTCGCGGTTGTAGATCACCGTAGATTTGCGCCCTTCGTAGAACTGACTCTGGGAGATCATATCGAGGGCTTCCAGTGTGATATCACGGTCGAGGGTCTTGCGGATCTCGTTGTATGAATTGATCTCAATGCCAAGTTCCTCCAGTTCTGCCAAGTCTTCTGCCAACAATATTTTGACGGATTTCTTGCCGTGCTCGATTCTGCCTGAAGCATTCAGCCTCGGACCAATTTTGAAGACGATATCCTGTACCTTGATTTCACCAATGATACCAGAATAATTTATCAGTGTCTTTAATCCGATGGAAGGATTTGTGTTTAGTCTTTGAAGCCCGAAATAGGCAAGCACCCTGTTTTCGCCAGTGAGCGGAACGATATCCGAGGCAATGCTGACCACAACAAGATCCAGCAGGTCAAAGGCAATTTCCTGTGGCAGATTATTCTTAAAACAGTATGCCTGAATCAGTTTAAAACCAACGCCACAACCGGAAAGGTCTTTGTAAGGATAGTTGCAGCCTGGTTGCTTTGGATCGAGAACGGCCACCGCGTCAGGAATCTCATCATCCGGATTGTGATGGTCGCAGACGATAAAGTCGATCCCAAGACTTTTGGCATAGGCAATTTTCTCTACCGCTTTGATACCGCAGTCCAGAACAACGATCAGGGAAATTTTCTGGGCTGCTGCATAATCAATACCAATCAGGGATATTCCGTATCCTTCCATGTAACGGTCTGGAACATAATATTCTATCTGTGAAACCCGTTTGGATAAAAAGGTGTACATCAGCGCAACGGATGTAGTCCCGTCGACATCATAATCGCCGTAGACCATGATCCTTTCGTTCTGCTGAATAGCCTTTTCGAGGCGATCCACGGCCTTGTCCATATCCTTCATCAGGAAAGGATCATGCAAGTCGCTGAGTTTAGGCCGGAAAAAGGTTTTAGCTGTGGCATACGTCTTTATCCCACGCTGAACCAATAGATTGGCGATGGCCATATCCACATTCAGCGCAGCCGAAAGCTGCTTGATATCATTAATATCAGCCTGTTCCTTCAGTTTCCAAAGTTTCTGCATGCTTTTCCTTCTCCGCTGGCGGCTTAAAAAATATTTACCAAATATACCTTTTTGACCCGTAGCGACAAATATAAATACGTGCCGGGAGACAATTCTTTCGGAAAAAAAAGATATCTTTTCTTATCTTTGCACCTTATTTCTTCATAAATACAGGATTATTAATTAAAGATGAGTAACATAGAGTTAAGTGAGCAGGAGATAATCCGACGAAATTCCTTACAGAAACTCCGCGATCTGGGCATCAATCCCTACCCTGCTAACGAATTCAAGATCAATACTTCTTCCAAGCAAATTTTAGATCAATACTCGCCCGAAAAAAATAATTTCCAGGAGGTGGTCGTAGCCGGAAGGCTAA
>Ga0209539_1002084_pt1 | contig 10595 bp, 15 predicted proteins | sample BarGraNGADG00312_2_FD_184499 | JGI IMG/M metagenome (GOLD analysis project Ga0209539, IMG submission 184499) | Arctic peat soil microbial communities from Barrow, Alaska - Barrow Graham LP Ref core NGADG0011-312 (SPAdes) (version 2) | ecosystem: Environmental > Terrestrial > Soil > Wetlands >... | reverse complement strand
GCTGCGCGGCATCGGCTACCCCATCGAGCGGACCGACGACGAAGCCTGGGTGCACTTCCGGGGCTGGCGCGTGAACTACGACCGCGCGGCCCTGGGGATTGCGCGGGCGGTCGACGCCCCGCCGGCGATGTGGACCGGCCCCCGACGCTACCCCAGCACCCCGATGGCCCCCCTCCGTCCCCCGAGCCGTACGCCGAAGGCGCAGCAGGAGTAGATCGCACACCTGGCGGTCGTCGTCTCGGGTGCTTCCAGTGTGGTGGCGATCGAGCCCGAGCGGGCGGAAGCGACCCGCGGGCCGGGGTCATGTACGAGGCCGGTCAGACGGGGGAGTTCTTCTCCGCCGTTCGGCCGCCCATGGGAAAGGGCGCGAAGTGAAGTTGAGCGGGCCGGGGCTGTACGGAGCGGCTGAGCCGGCTGCGGAGGCTCGGTGACAGTAGTCGATGCGGTTGTCCCGGTCAGCGGTGTACGACTTCGGTCGCGAGCCCCGAAGGCAGAGCAGAAGATGGACCTCGGGGCGGCGTCGGTGGTGATCGGTGGGGGCCGAGGCATCGGCTCGGCAGAGCACGTGGGAGTCGCAGCAGGCGTAGCCAAGGCCATCGGCGCGGAGCTGGCCTGCAGCCGCCCGATCGCCGAAGGCGTCGGTTGGCTCCCGAAGAGCCGCTACCTAGGCGCCTCGGGCGCAGTCATCCAGCCCGACGTCTACCTAGCCCTAGGCATCTCCGGCCAGGTCCAGCACATGGTCGGTGTCAACGGAGCCGCCACGATTGTGGCGATCAACAAAGACAAGTCCGCCCCGATCTTCCACCACTGCGACCTGAGCCTAGTCGCCGACCTCTCGGCTGCACTCCCAACGCTGGCCGACCAGCTGGCCTAAATCTTCGGCAGGGGCAGCCGGAGCCCGAGTGCTGCCCCTGCCGTCTTGGAGGTACCTAGCGACGGGCGCTGGGCAAGAGCGCCGTTCCCTGAGGGCCCGCAGGCGAAGCCTGCCGGCATCACGAAGGAGCGGCCCGCCTGATCAGTTAATTAGGATGCGCGCAGAAGGAACTTGGAGTACCGCTCAGCGAGCCGATCGCGGTCGGGCTTGTCCTTCTTACGACTGGGAGTGGTCAGCTCGGCGCCATGCATCTCCTGGAGTCCGTGCCGAAGCATGGGTCCGTCGACCTCGTCGAGGAGTTTGTGAGCGATCTGAATCTCGTACTGTGGCGTGATGCCAAGCAGGTCGCTGTCGAACGCCGCATGGTGGATCTTGCAGAGCGACAGGCCGTTGGAGACGTACGGAAGTCCTTGCTCGTCGCTGTCCGGAGTGATGTGCGCGGCGTCGAGAAGCTGACCGTGGCGGATTCGACAGACAGCGCACCGAGTTTCATACGCGGCGATCACGCGGCCGCGGAAGTCCGCCTGGTGGAGGCGTTGCCGCACAAGCCGCTCGACGTAGGACCGCTGCGGGTGAGCCTCAAGGTCGCTGACCAGCAGCCTCGCGCTCTCGTCCAGCGCAAGCAAGAACTCGCGCCGGTCCTGGAGGTCGTCCACGACGTAGACAGGAGCAAACGGGACAAAGATCCCCTCCTGCACCTTCCTCAACAGGATGATGGGAACTCCCAGTTCGTAGGCCCGCCGCAGCTTGGCGTTGTCGCCGTTGACCGAGCCGGCACGGTAGGAGTAGTGGTAAAGGCCGCCTTCCACCTCGCGGTCGGGGTAAGCGCCTGGAGAACTGAGGACACTAAGCGTGGCGTCCATGTCTCGCGGATTCCAGATGCCGCGAGACGAGTCAATGACTCGCCGTAGCTCGCCAGATGGCACCGGAATGTGCGTGAGGTCGGCCCGGGTGAGGAAGACATTCTTGGCGGCCAGGCTCATGACGGACGCGATGATGGCTTCTCTCAGGGGCTCCGCTGTCTCCATAGGACCCTTCATAGCAGCTCCGATGCGTCGGCGCTGATCTCTATCGACTCGAGTGCGTGTTGGCACATCTCCTTGTCCAACCGTGATCTGGGCCGGGTCAGTCGGGGGTAGTGCCTGTGGCGCCACGGCACGGTCGTCATCTGAAGACGACTGCAGCCCTGCGTCGGCTAGGGATTGGGGAGCCGGGGGCCGCTCGCCCAGGGTCCGGCGCGGTGCTTCAGCGGTGGCTGGCGTGAAGAACTGGGGTACGTTGCCGCGCCTTCTAGTGGGTTCGCGAGTGTCTTGCTAGGTTGCCTGCATGACCCTCGCCCTCGCCGACCCTCTCGCAGTCGCCGCTCCTGAGCCCGGCCGGCCTCGAACGATTAGGGTCCTGGGCCGCGTCCTGCCGGTCTCCGCGGTCTTTGATACCTACTGGAGGTTCGCAGCCGAGAGGCAGGCCATATACCTTCGTCGACTCGCCGGCGCGCCAGGACCCTGGACGAACGACCCAGTCATTCGGGCCCATCGGTTCACAAACTGCTACCGAGCCACGGATCGCGTCAGCCAGTACCTCATCAGAAGGATCATTTACCGCGGTGACCAAACCCCCGATGAGGTCGTGTTCCGCATCCTCCTCTTCAAAGTATTCAACAAGATCGAAACTTGGGAGGCTCTCGAGGGCGCTTTCGGCGTTGTCACCTGGAGAAGTTTCGACGCCGATCGGTACGCCGATGTGCTAGCACGAGTTGTTCGTGAGAACAGGACGGTCTACTCGGCCGCGTACGTCATGCCGAACCCGCCATTCGGCTACTTGAGGAAGTACCGGAACCATCTTGCGCTGCTCGAGCACATGTTGAGGGATGGTCTTGTCGGAAAGCTTCAACGATCTCGATCCATGGACGAGGCCTTCAGAGTGCTCCGCGGGTATCCGGGCTTGGGTGACTTCTTGGCTTTCCAGTATCTGATTGACATCAACTACTCTGAGGTCCTCGACTTCAGCGAAATGGACTTCGTCGTTGCCGGCCCGGGCGCGCGCTCTGGCCTCCAAAAGATCTTTGGACCAGCGGCGATGGGAGCCGAGGCGTACCTTATCGAGCACATGGTTGACCACCAAGAACGGTATGTCGACGACCTTGGCCTCTCCTTCGAGTGGCTAGTGGGACGTCCGCTTCAACTCATCGACTGTCAGAACTTGTTCTGCGAGGTGGACAAGTACGCTCGCGTTGCGCATCCAGAAGTCTCAGGGGGCACTAGCCGTCACCGCATCAAGCAGGGCTACTCCAAGACCTCCGGGAAACTCGATGACCCATTCTTCCCTCCCAAGTGGAACGCGCGCGTCCGATCTCTTGACACGCATGTCTGATTATCGGACACTGTGACGGTGACGTATCCGGAGGGCGACCTGACGTTCTTCGGGGTGTTTGAGCCGCCGACGGCAACCATTTTGACTCCAGCTGCCCCGAGGCGCATCGTCATCCCCGAACTCGCCACCCTATGTGCCATGACGGTTGACGAACTGGAAGCGCTATTGGTGGATATAAAGATCGAACGGTCTGGTAGAAGTCGCGAGGAGGTGATGGCCGGCCCGATGCTTGATGGTTCCCTTCGAACGCAGAGCCTTCTGATGGTGGATATCATTAATCAGATCGGGCATCGAGTCGGCCGGGCGCTGCTCCGCCCATCTGACCTCGATGATGCACGGCAACTCCGCAGCGTTCGCGGTGCTGCCATGGTTTTTAAAGCCGCTCTCGCCCGACTCCCCCAAGAGGTGACACCATGAAGGCGATCCGCGCCAATGAGACTATCGATGACGCGTGGCTGGCCACGGTCGAAGCGGTCACTCACGAACCGCACGGCCAAGTTCCCCACGTCGTGACCACTGTGACTCGACCAGTCTCAGACGATCTTCAGAAGATCAGCAGTGATCTCGAATTCGCGGAAATGCTGGAGGAACGGCTCCTAGCTCGCAATCCCGGCTGGCAAGCCGTCGACACGGTCGCTGAGACGATCTTCCCAGCGTCACTTCACCGATGGGATGGCCCGTTGTGGAGCCCGGATTTGGGCGACGAAGACGGGGAAGCTCCCGGAGACGGCGCAGAAGACCTCTTCAACGCCTACCTCGCGCTCTTGCCGCTCATTCGAGGCGCCAAGGCAAACCGGGATCAATGGCAAGACACCTACTTTGGGCGCCTTATCGACTGGACTGGCACTGGTTACAACCAACTGGGCTACTGGATCTCTGCTCTGCGAGCCAAGAGGGCCGCCAGGATCACCACTTTCAAGGAAGTGAACTTCACCCTGGCTGGAGAAGGCGAGCTGTCACTGGGTGGACAGTTGCGCTCATCAACTGACAGATCCCATCTCGGCGGGCCGTGCCTGGTCCATTTGACGATCAGTCTCCACGATTCAAAACTGCACCTAATGGCCAATTATCGGCATTGGTATTTGCAAACTCGCGCGTACGGGAATCTGGTTGGTTTGTCGAATCTGTTGCGCTTCGTATGCCAGCAAACCGGCTATGCCCCAGGCGAACTCGTGGTGATCAGCGGTGTCGCTAACGCTCAGCACGGTGCGCCAGGGGGTGCCGGGGCTCTTCGAGACCTTATTGCGGACCTGCAGAAGGTAGGTTTAGCGCAATGATCGTCCTCACAGGCCTCGATTTGACCAGCGTCACTGATGTTAATGATGTGGCATCGAATCCGGACACGCGAGACCAGATCTGGACAGCGCGAGAGCAGTGCGCACACGAAGGTTATCCAGACCGGCGGGCGGGGCAGTGGGCGGCAAAGGAAGCCATCATGAAGGCCCTGGGACAGGGAGTCGGACAGCTAGCCGCCATCGATATCGAAATCATCAATGATGAAGGCCGACCCCCCCGGGCGGTCCTCCACGGTTCAGCTCTGACCCGCAGCCGAGATCTAGGAGTTGCTTGCCTTTCGATTTCCATTACCCACGAACACGGCGCGGCCGCCGCGATCGCGGTTGGCCTAGTACTTGAGAGGTCCGATGATGACTAGCAACCTCAACGACGCCCCGTACGACGGTAACCCTTCCGAGCTCGGTGATCGGCTCCGCGCGTCTCGAGAATTCCTGCAGCTCACCCAGGCGGATGTCGGGGACGCCTTAGGAGTCCCGCGAACGGCGGTTCACGCCATGGAAGCTGGCACGCGACGCGTTACGACCGATGAGCTGAAGAGGTTGGCGCGGCTATACAGGCGTCCCGTGAGCTGGCTCATTGGAGAGGATGAACCGACTCCAGACGACCAAGTGCAAGCGCTTTACCGGGTCGCTCAGGGCCTGACGGAAGCTGATCGGGTCCAGGTGCTCGAGTTCGCGCGATTTCTTGCAGGGCAGCCGCGCTCCAAGGAACCTAGAGCATGAGCGAAGATCTCCGGGCCTTGCAGGCTGCTAACGACGTACTCGAAGCATTGGCTATCGACCAGGGCGAGCGCGTTGACATTTACGATGCCCTCGATAAATGCGGCCTATTCCTTACCTTTGATTCCCTCCAAGGCGTGTTGGGTGTGTCCCTACCTAAACTTGGTGGGGTTATGGTCACCACGCAGCGGCGCAATGCGATTCAACGGTTTACTGCCGCTCATGAATTGGGACATTGCATCTTGCATAGCAATGAGCTGATGATTATCGATGACGAAGCCCTCATCCTACATGCCAGCCTCGTGGACCAGGAACGGCAAGCTCAATTGTTTGCATCCGCATTTCTAATGCCTTCTGAACTGGCCTTGAGCGTCGCCGACCGGTACAACATTCAATCGGGCCTCGCTGCTCCTCCGGCGGTCGGGCGCGCGGCGAGGGACATGGGAGTCAGCTACGAGGCGACCGCGCGCCGATTGGTGCAGCTGAATCGATTGACTCCCACCGATCAAGATGAATTAATGCTAGGCCGACCCCGGTGGCGACGAGAGGAACTATTCGGAATCCGACCTGCCCGGAACACTCTAGACGTGTGGGGGGTACGGGCCAGCACAGCCTCGCTGAATCTCACCGTTGCCTTAGGCGACCAGATAACGATTTTGTTTCCCGAAAATCGCACAACCGGATACCATTGGATCCTCGATGAAGAGGCAAATCCGGGGACTGATGGCGCCGTCGCGATTGTCGGAGACGAGTTCCGTCTCTCCAGATCCGCGAATAGCGAAAGCGTTGTCGTTGGCCAGCAAGGCGAACGGCTAATTTCACTCCAGGCAGTGAGTGCGGGCCCGCTGGTCATTGAATGGCGCTTGGCGCGTCCTTTTGACCCCAGCGGATCGGTCGTCGATTATCGGGCTACATTTGAGATCCTCCCGAGTCCGGCAGATCAGCGTGTCGGGCAGATCCTGAGTACTCCATTGGATGAGACATCTACAGTTCAGTATCTGCGCCTGGGCGGTGGGGAGTGACACAACCCCAGCTCCCGGCCGCCGCCATCGACCTTCGCGATCAACGGTTGAGCCGATGCCTTGACCAAGGTGTTAGGCCCATCTGTCTTGCCATTGCAGCCACCGCCGCGCACGACTTCGTGGCCATGGCTCATGGAGACGAGGAAAGGGCAGCAGAGGCATTGTGGTGGGCAGCGACGATGCTGCAAGGGCACACCCGCGGGCTCAGCCTTGAAAGCGTACGAACAGCACTTGCGGAGACCGGCCAACCGCCCGAAACGCTCTGGCCTTACCGTGCGACGGACTTGTTTCCGCAGCCCCAGGAGCCCCCTGCTAGTTGCGGGGAGCCGCCCTGGCGGCTGGCGGTCATCACGCGTGTCGCCGAGAATCGGAAGCAATTCGAGCGCGAGATCGAGGCGCACCTACTGTCTGGAAGCCCAGTGATCGTCATTCTCGCCGTCACTGACATGTTCGATAGACCTGTTCAAGGGATTGTAGGCATGCCGTCCCCCAGGGCTGCCAGTCGCGGTAATCACGCTGTACTGGCCGTCGGCGTTCAGGACGTGCTGGACCGAGGAAGGCATCTGATCGTCCGCAACTCGTGGGGACCGGGGTGGGGGGTGAACGGCGACGGGATGTTGCCGATGAGCTATCTGGGTACCCATGGGATCGGCGCCGCGGTGCTAACCGACCCCTAGAGCCATCGGGCGAGATCCTCAAGCGCGAGGCCCAATTCCGTTCCGCCCAGCCAACTGAGGCGGCCCTCCAGAGGCCGCTGCCAGCGAAGGTCCCAGAACCCGGCCAGGCACACGGCAAACGACTGCAGCAATGGATCAACAACACGCGCCTCGATCTCGGCACAAGCCATGTGGGCTCCAGATCGAAGCAGTGACTCCACCTCGAACCATGAGTCGAGGTCATTCTTCAGGAACTCCCAGATCCCTTCATAGCCGGCGGATGGTCGGGTCTGTGTGACCGGCACCGCTAAGGATTTGAGAATCTCTTCGCCGCGTCTCAAGTGCCTCGCGTATAGATGGCAGGATCCAATGAACCAGCGTTGCTGGCCCATCGGAACGCCGACCCATCGGGCCATGAGTTCCTGAAGGACGCTCCACTGGAATGCGTCTGCCCCCGAGAAGCCCCACATAAGATCAATACTGCGCGCGGCTATGGAAAGGTCTAGAGCACCGTCTACGACGATGAAGTGCAACCAGTTGTTGCAGGGGATGTCACGAGAGTCGACGAAATCCATGGCCGGGTCGAATATGCTCGCCACAGCGCGTCGACTTTGAGGGTCGTCCACGAGCAGGTTTCGCACTTCAGCAAGTTGATCGACCCCGAAGGAGCGTCTCAGGCGCGGGCCGTAGGCTCCGCGCCATGTGTTGTCATCGTCGGAGTAATCCCCCGCCCGAGGCAGATATGGGGCTAAGAAGGCGACGTCGTCGCGGCCCGCGAGCATCCAGACGCTCTCAGCAATGGAGGCCGCCACGTTGTTCCTTCTGTGAGGAACCGTGATACACCGGCGCAGGGGCTGTTCGATCACAAAAGCTTCCCCTACCAGCTCAACCGTGGGGTCCGTGCGACGAGTGACTGGGTGACCCAGGGTAATAACGCGCTCTAGTTGTCCCAGGAACGCATCCTGAGCACTCTCGTAGGTTGTTGTCACGGATTAGTCGACCACTATGCCGCGGGCTTGGAGTTCTGTGATGACTTGTCGGTGGACAGCATCGGGATCGTCCAGGAGCAGTTCGACGCACCGATCGCCAGCACGCTCAGCGAGCAATCGATATGTAGCCTCGACGCCACTGGTGTTGGCAGCGTCGTCTTCAAAGGGCTGAACGAACAGGAACACGACGTCAGGTTGTAGTCGAGCCCAGATCCCCTGCACCAGTTTGACGAAGAGTTCTGGCGTGATACCCGCGCTCTCCATCCCTTCCCCTAGGCGTCCGTACGCCAGCGGCGACCACTCACAGCGGTCCATGACCAAGCCCTGGCTCGCGCGCACCCTGACCAGGTCCTGCATGTTGAGCACGTGAGCGGCCAGGTGAAGCAACTGCATGGCCGCCGGGTCGTCCCCCTTGCGAGCCTCCGTAACCTTGTAGATGTCTCTGGTGGCGTCATTGAGTCCGCGGGGCATGTGGGCGGTGGCGGGGGGCTGAGGCCAAGGTAGCTCTGTCAAGCGGCGCACCTGCGTTGACTTGCCGGTCCTATCTAGGCCTTCAAAAACAACCAACGTACCTGGCAACCACCGCATCGAGAGCTCCTAGGGGTGTGAGTTGTGTCCAATCATGGCTGCCGGGTGTGCATCTGGAGCTTCTGCCACGCCGCAGTCAGATTGAATCCTTCAGCCGTTATGCTGTCCAAGGCTGCCAGCCTGCCGCAGAGGTTCCGGAAGACGCGTATCTATGGAGCGGCGGATGTAGGTTTCAGCACCGGAGGGGTTTCTCTCTTCAAGTTCGGAGTTTCGTGGAAGAAATGGATATTTCCAGCGCTGCCCTGGATCATGCCTGGCAATGGTTCAGCCTCCACGCCGAACAACGAGTCAAGACGCTTCACCTATATGTTCTGTTTCACGCTCTATTTACCCGCGGGGTAGGGGACCTTCTCGCAGATTCACAGTCGTCCTTTGAGCGTTGCCGTGGCACTGATCGGGGTACTTGTGACCGTATCCTTCTGGATTCTCGAGGAAGGAAACCGAAGACTAGTCAAGATTGGAGAGGCTTCCCTATTGGAGATTGAGGATCTACTCTCCGCAGAGTCGCCATTGTCATCTATGCGACTGCTGAGTGCAGCTAATAGCGAGGCTGGCAAGGCCGAGGCCATTGTCCGATACTCGTGGGCGATTCGGGCTGTCCTCGGGGAGGGACTAATCCCCATGTTAGTGGGTTCGGTTCTCGCTCTTCGGTAGGGGACTGGATCGGGTGGTGGCCCCGTCGAGGCCTCCAGGGTGGAGTACCGCGGGACGTGGCCGTCGATTCCCACATACCAGTGATTGAGTTCGAGTCGACGGCGTAGCACTTTACATTGTGTGGCCGCGCGTTCGCCTGGAAGGACGGCCCCACCGATCCTCACGGATACAACGGGTATGACACCCCCAAATGAGGGGAAGGCCTGTCAGCTGCACCGCGCGGACAAGGGGAGTAACCGCTGCGTGCACAGGTCAGGCCTGGCAACGACCCGAACGGCGGCGCGCATCGGCGGGGTGGCTGATACGACTCGGGCTCGCCGCGGGTGCGCTCACTTCAGACGGATGGTGCTGAAGCCGTCCGCTCATCATAGGAACTCTGGGGGTGCCGTCACATGGTCGCATGTCCGCTGGGAGAGTGTAGTGGCTCGACCCCCCTAAGCCGCGCTCACTGAGCATTACCCCGATGGAGACCCGCATGGCACACCCCTCGATCGCAAACGGTCCGCGGCTGCCTCGCCTGCCGTATCGAATCCCCACGACCAAGGAGACGACGCGTCTTGCGGGGCAGTGGAAGGCACTCAGCGGCAAGGTCAAGATTGGCGTGGTCGCGGGTGAATCCTGAGTCTGGGCGCCGCGGGTGCGATGGCGAACCCGCTTACCTCGTCGCCGAGTCCGCAGATCCCCAAGTTCGCCAGCGCGAGCGTGACCTCAGCGGCTCGGCCCACCAGCGCTGCAGTCACTACCAAAGCCACAACCACCAAGCCGGCAACGACCGAGCCGGCCACCTCAGCCTCCGTCAGCGTTCCGGCTACGGCTACCGTTCCTGCCACCACCGCGGCTGCAGCTCCCACGACCAAAGCCGCGACCACTGCCAAGACGACCACATCTGCTCCGAAGACGACTGCCGCGACGAAGACCACTACTACGGCTGCCGTACAGACCACGGTCACCCCCGGCGCGTACTGCTCCGTCGAAGGTGCGACCGGGCTGACCAGCAAGGGGACCAAGATGGTGTGCAAGGCGACGTCGAGCGACTCCCGGCTGCGGTGGCGCGCGGCGTAGCCGTACATCCCGTGTCCAGCACCGAACGCCCATGACGACAAGGACAAAGGTCGTCCTCGTCGCCCTCGCCTGCGTCCTCTTCGTGGTCGCGGGCTACCTCGTCGGGCCTGCTGTGGGTCGGTTGATGCACCCCCCACCAGCGGCGACTCCGACCTCATCACAGGAGCGAGACGCCTCCGTACAAGCCCTGAGCTCGCTCGAGACCGTGACCGTACGAGCTCGTACGAAGGTGGCGGGGTACGACCGGTCGTGCTCGCCCGGGCATGGCTGCGTGTTCGGGCCCTCCTGGTCGGACGACACGACGGCCGCCGGGGGGCACAACGGCTGCGACAGTCGCAACGACGTACTGGCCAGCCAGCTGCGGG
>Ga0209539_1002082_pt1 | contig 10605 bp, 5 predicted proteins | sample BarGraNGADG00312_2_FD_184499 | JGI IMG/M metagenome (GOLD analysis project Ga0209539, IMG submission 184499) | Arctic peat soil microbial communities from Barrow, Alaska - Barrow Graham LP Ref core NGADG0011-312 (SPAdes) (version 2) | ecosystem: Environmental > Terrestrial > Soil > Wetlands >... | reverse complement strand
CAGCAACACGACAAACACTCTTCGCGCGGTAACTGCTCTCAACGCCTCGACCGCCTGGGCGGTCGGCGACGCGGGGACCATCAGGTACACCAGCAATGCAGGGGCGACCTGGCAGACCCAGGCCAGCGGGACAACTCAGAATCTGCTGGGGGTTTCAGCGGCCGACGCCACCCACGTATGGGCGGTAGGCGCCGGCGGCACCATCCTCTTCTATGACGGCACTAGCTGGGCGCCGCAGGACAGCCCCACGACCAACAACCTGCGGGCGGTATTTGCCTATGACGCCAACGACGCCTGGGCGGTGGGAGATAATGGGACGATTATCTTCGCCGACCCGCCTTACATAAAGGCTTGCGCGCCGGGGTGGGCCAATCCAGGCGACACCGTCGATGTCGAAATAATCGGCGCGTACACCCACTTTCAGGCATCGACCCCGACCCTTTCTTTCGGTGCCGGAGTAAGTGTGGTGCCGGGCTCGGTCAACGTGGTGGACAACACCCACATTCTCGCACAGGTACAGGTAGACCCCGGTGCGGTCCTGGGGCCCAGGGAGGTCAGCGCGAGCACCACCGGCGAGACACCGATACCTTTGGCCGGCGGCTTCGTGGTCGGGGCCACGCCCACGATCGCGAGTATCAGCAAGGCGTCGGCGCCGCGGGGGTGGACCGGGGACGTAGAGATAGCAGGCAGCCAGACCGGCTTCAGTCCCGCAAGCCAGGCAGCTTTCGGTAGCGGGGTGACCGTCAATGACGTCACCTTCCGCGACATATACACTGTGACGGCGAACATCACGGTGGACGCGTCTGCCGCGCCGGGCCCCCGGTCGGTAAACGTTTCGACCGGCGGCGAGACGCCGGCTCCGCTTGCTGACGGGTTTACCGTGGCAACGCCGCCGAGCGTGACCGATGTGTCACCCGGTGCGGGTCCCACCGGCAGCGAGGTGACTGTCACCGGCAGTGGCTTCGGCTCCAGCCAGGGGACCTCCACCGTCACTTTCAACGGGACGTCCGCGACCGTCACCACTGATCACTGGACGGATGGCGTGATAACCACGACAGTGCCCTCAGGGGTGAGGACCGGACCGGTGGTGGTCTCGACTACGGCAGGAGGCATATCCAACACCGATAAGGTATTCACGGTTCCCGCCCCGACTATATCCTCCTGCTCCCCGACCTCCGCCAGGAGGGGCGACACGATCAACGTTGACATTACCGGCACAAACACGAACTTCCTTGGCGGTAGTTCACAGACCACCTTCTCCAATAGCGGTATCAAGGTCAACTCCATGGCTGTCACCGACACCACGCACGCCGCCGCAAACATAACGGTCGCTGCCGATGCGGCGCCCGGACCGAGGGATGTGAACGTAATCACGGGCGCAGAGACCCCTGCTCCTCTTGCCGGAGGATTCACCATTCCGGCGCCGCCGCTCGTTGCTTCGGTTTCGCCTGTGTATGGAGGCCCCGGCACCGCCGTGACGGTGAAGGGTAGCGGGTTCGGGGCGAGCGCGGGCTCGGGGACAAATCGATCCGAAGTTCTCTTCGGCGGAGTGCCGGCCAGCAGCACGTCCTGGTCTGACACGCGTATCGCCTGCACGGTGCCCGCGGGCGCCAGGAGCGGACCTGTCACCGTCAGTTCACAGAACGGCACGTCGAATGCTGACAAGCTGTTCTCTGTGACCAGTCCAAAGTGGTACCTCCCCGAGGGCTCGACCGCCTGGGGATTCAACACCGATATCGCGATCGTCAATCCGAACAGCCAGCAGGTCACCGTGCGCGTCACGTACCTGACCAGGGACGGGCTCGTCCACAGGCCCGACATACCAATGGCGCCGATGAGCCGTACCACCATAAATCCTGTCGACCAGGACAACCTGCTCAATACCGACTTTTCCACGAAAGTCGAGTGCCTCGAGGGAAAGTCGATAGCCGCAGACCGCACCATGTTCTGGAGGGGGCCGGGCGCGGCCGCAGCCGAGGGGCACTCCTCAATCGGCGTCACGCAGCCAGCGACGACCTGGTACCTCGCCGAGGGTTCGTCTGCGTGGAACTTCGAGTGCTGGCTGCTGATCATGAACCCGTCGGCCACGCAGGCTGATTGCACAGTCACTTACATGATCGAGGGGCAGGGGCCCGTGAGCGTACGCAAGACCGTTCCGGCGCACTCGCGCGCGAGCTATAACATGCGTGACGATATCGGGCAGGCGGATGCCTCCATAAGGGTCACCTCGGACGTGCCCGTCATCCCCGAGCGGGCGATGTACCGCAACAACCGCAGGGAAGGCCACGACTCGATCGGCGTCGCGGCCCCGTCCAACGACTTCTTCCTGGCGGAAGGTTCGACCGCCTGGGGTTTCACGACGTACGTGCTCGTGGAGAACCCCAATCCCGACCCGGCCCAGGTCACTGTCACTTATATGACGCCGTCGGGCGAGGTGAAGCAGCCCGCTTTCACCCTCGCCGGGCTTTCGAGAAAGACGATCAAGGTCAACGACGCCGCGCCCGGGCTTGACCTGTCTACGCATGTTCACGGGTCGAGGCCGTTGGTGGCTGAACGCTCGATGTACTGGGACAACGGAACGGGCGAGGCCTGCCACGACTCGATCGGCGCCGCGGCACCGCAGCCCACCTGGTACCTCGCTGACGGGCGCAGCGGCTATGGTTTCGAGAGGACGTTCGAGACCTGGACCCTGGTGCAGAACCCGAACCCGGGTCCCGTCGACATAACCGTGACCTACCTGACCTACAACGGGGCCGCCAACCAGACGTTCACGGACACGATACCGGGCAACTCGCGGCGTTCTTACAACATGGGTGACAAGATCAAGGACAACTCTGCCGGTGCGGTGGTCCAGTCAAAGACCCCGGGCGGGAACATCATCGTGGAGCGCTCAATGTACTGGGACAGCCGTTCCGGCGGGACCAATACGATAGGTGAGCATTGAGCAGAAGCGAGCAAGAGGCTGCTTACTCCTGCTCGACGGCCTCCGCCTGCTTCTCGCGCACGAAATATTCGCGGTAGCGCTCCTTTTTCTGGCCAAGCGGCACAACCGAGACGGCCGCAATCAGGAACCCGGCGACCATTAAGGCTATCGATACCCCGTGCACCACGTACGTGATTCCGAAGACGTGGATCGTCCTCGTACCGACGATAGTTGCGATCGCGCCTGACAGGCCGGCACCGACGACGAGGAAGATCCGGGTGACGGCGTGGAATGCGGCAAAAGCCTTGCCCCTGTCGCGGTCTTCGATCTTCTCCTGGACCATGGTGATCGCCACGAGGAACAGGACCCCGAACGCGGCGCCGAAGAAAGCGGCCAGCATATAGACGATCGGCAGCCACTGCACTATGGACATGCTGACCATTATGCCCCCCGCTACGAGGAGGGACACTCGCATCATCCAGGGTTTCTCCTCGTGCTTCACCATTATCTGCAGCATCACGATCCCGATTATCATTCCGATCCCGAACAAGGCCATGAGAAAGCCGAATGCCGCGTCCGATGTTGCTCCGAGCACCTGCTTGACGTAACCGATGCCGACAGCGTAGAGGCTCCCGCCTCCGATGCATCCCATCGCCGCGCCCAGCAAAAGCGAGCGGGCGAACGGGTTCCTCACGGCGAACGTTATCGATTCGAAGAAACCAGCCGAGACCTCCTCCTTGCCCAGGTAGTCGCGCGGGGATTCGAGCCTCATGCGGATGAAGAAAGTGATCGCTACAAAGAAGGTCAGCGAGTCGGCGATGAATGCGATGGCCGTCGGGTGGAGCGTGAAGAAGCCGCCGTGCACGAACAGCTTTGTCAGCGGCGAAGGGACCGTGACCAGTGAGAAGATCAACGCGGCGAAGGGGATCACTCCGTAGGTCGTCGCCATCGACAGAGTGTTGGCCATGGTCAACTGGTCGGGATCGACGAGGTTCGGGATGCTCGCGTCGCGCGCGGCCAGCCATATGATCGACAGCCCCTCGAGGAAGAAGACGAGGAAGTAGATCCCCCACAACTTTGTCATGAAAGGCGCTGAGAGGATGATCAACCCGCGGAAGAAATCGCACCCGATCATGAGCTTCTTGCGATCGAAGCGGTCGGCGACTATGGCGGCGAGCGGCCCGCTGAACAGAGCCGGCACGATGCGGAACGCAAGGACGGCGCCGACGGCGAGCGGTGAGTGATTGGTCATCCGGTAGACGAGCGACATGAGGGCGAACGTGGCTACCCAGTCGCCGGTGCACGAGATCAGTTGGCCCCAGAACAGCCGCATAAAATTCCTGTTGCGCACCAGGATACCGAACTCATGCTTGACGTCGCCGACCTGGCCGGCGAGGTTGTTGCCCTCTGCCATATCCGCCTTCCGCAATCTTCACTCTGCAGGAACGTGACTCATTCTAATGTATACAAACCTTGACGGGTGGATATCGCCCTCAGATACTGAATAGCACGAATTCCGGCATCAAGGCAGTCCTTTTGACATTGATTCTCGGAGCGGGAGCCGCTCCGCTTTAGGAGGAGGCGCGGGATGGTCGATCCGGAGAAGCTCACCGTCAAGGCACAGCAGGCGCTTGGCCAGGCCCAGACCCTTGCGGCAGGACTCCAGAACCAGGAGGTGGACGTCGAGCACCTCCTGCTGGCTCTCGTCGGACAGAAGGACGGCGTCGTGACCCCGCTGCTCCAGAGGCTCGGGGCCAACGCGGACGCTCTCCAGGACGCAATCCGGAAGGACCTCGAGTCGCGCCCGAAAGTGAGCGGCGCGCAGAACCAGTACATGTCCCAGGGGATGGGCCAGGTCCTGGATGAGGCCTGGACCATCGCTCAGAGTTTCAAAGACGAGTACCTGAGCACCGAGCACCTCATGCTCGCCGTGCTTCAGTCGGGCGGTCGCGCGGCTCAGATACTTGGCGACTTCGGCATCAACTCCGACGACATCCTCACGGCGCTTGCTGACATCAGGGGCGCACAGCGGGTAACCGATCAGAACCCCGAGGAGAAATATCAGGCGCTCGAAAGGTTCGCGCGGGACCTTACGGCCGAGGCGCGCAAGGGCAAGCTCGATCCGGTCATCGGAAGGGACGACGAGATCCGGCGCGTCATCCAGGTGCTGTCGAGGCGAACGAAGAACAACCCCGTCCTCATCGGCGACCCCGGCGTCGGAAAGACCGCGATAGCGGAAGGTCTCGCCAGGCGCATCGTCGATGGCGACGTGCCGGAGGGAGTGAAGAACAAGCGGTTGCTGGCCCTCGACATAGGAGCGCTGGTCGCGGGCGCCAAGTACAGGGGTGAGTTCGAGGACCGCTTGAAGGCGGTCCTCAAGGAAGTGGACCAGGCCGAAGGGCAGGTCATCCTCTTCATAGATGAGATGCACACGCTCGTGGGGGCAGGTGGGGCCGAGGGTGCGGTCGACGCATCCAACATGCTGAAGCCTGCGCTCGCGAGAGGAGAGCTCCACGCGATCGGTGCGACGACGCTGGACGAGTACAGGAAGTACGTTGAGAAGGACGCGGCCCTCGAGCGGAGGTTCCAGCCGATCATGGTCCAGGAGCCGTCCGTCCACGACACGATCTCGATACTACGTGGTCTCAAAGAACGCTACGAGATACACCACGGCGTGCGCATCCAGGACTCGGCGCTGGTGGCCGCGGCCGTCCTTTCGGACAGGTACATCACTGACCGCTTTCTTCCCGACAAGGCCATCGACCTCATCGACGAGTCTGCCAGCCGCCTGAGGATAGAGATTGACAGCATGCCGACCGAGGTCGACGAGGTCGAGCGACGGATGAAGCAACTCGAGATCGAGCGGGAAGCACTGAAGAAAGAGACCGACAAGGCCAGCATGGAGAGGCTCGAGAAGCTCGAGAAGGAGCTGGCGGACCTCGGTGAAGAGAACGAGGAGCTCCTCGCCCACTGGCAGAACGAGAAGGACGCCATCTCCAGGCTGAGGGACCTGAAGGAGCGCATCGAGGAGCTGAAGTACGAGGAGCAGAAAGCCGAGCGCGAAGGCGACCTCGGCAAGGCTGCCGAGATCAGGTACGGCAGCCTGGTCGAGGCCGAGAAGCAGCTCGAGGAGGAGAACCTGCGGCTCGCCGAGGTCCAGAAGGACCGCAAGATGCTGAAGGAAGAGGTTGACGAGGAAGACGTGGCCGAGGTCGTCGCCAAGTGGACCGGGATCCCCGTCTCGCGGCTGATGGAAGGCGAGGTCGAGAAGCTGATCAAGATGGAGGACAGGCTCCGCGAGCGGGTCGTCGGTCAGGAAGCGGCTATCGAGACTGTGTCGAACGCAATACGCCGCGCGCGCGCAGGCCTGCAGGACCCCAACAGGCCCATTGGCTCTTTCATCTTTCTCGGCCCGACGGGCGTAGGTAAGACCGAGCTCGCGCGGGCGCTCGCGGAGTTCCTTTTCGATGACGAGCGCGCGATGGTGCGCCTCGACATGAGCGAGTACATGGAGAAGCACACGGTGTCCCGGCTGATAGGCGCGCCTCCAGGATACGTCGGCTACGAGGAGGGCGGCCAGTTGACCGAGGCCGTCAGGCGCAGGCCGTACAGCGTCATCCTGCTCGACGAGATCGAGAAGGCCCACGAAGACGTCTTTAACGTGCTGCTCCAGATCATGGATGACGGGAGGCTGACGGACGGCCACGGGAGGACCGTGGATTTCAAGAACTCAGTAGTCATCATGACATCGAACATCGGCAGCCAGTCACTGAACCTGGTGGTCGGGTACGACCGGGAAGAGGCCGAGGCGGTCGTGATGGACGAGCTGCGCAACAGGTTCAGGCCGGAGTTTCTCAACCGCGTCGACGAGATACTGATATTCAACCCGCTTTCCGTGGAAGACATACGCAAGATCGTGGACATCCAGGTGCGCCTGCTCGACAGGCGCCTGGAGGAAAGAAAGATCACGATCGAGCTGACCGATGAGGCCAAGGACCTTCTCGCTGAAAAGGGGTTCGATCCATTCTACGGCGCGAGGCCTTTGAAGCGTCTGATACAGCGCGAGATCCAGGACGCCCTTGCTTTGCGGATCCTTCGCGGCGATATCATGGAAGGTGACACGGTCGATGTCACGGCAAGGGACGGCAAGATCGAGTTCGAGGTGCGGGAGCGGGTCTAGCGGCGGCTTTCCGCGTGCGGCAGCAGTATCGCCAGCGCGATATAACCTGCCAGGACCAGAAGCACCACGATGTGGAGCGGGATGATCCATTTGAGACTGGGGATGAGGGCCATGATACCTGTTCCCAGGGCTATTACGAGCAGGGTCGCTATGACCCGGTTGCGCCTCGTGACCATCTCCGCCCTGCGCCGGGAGCTCGGGTAGGGAATGATCTCCTCGGAGTAATCGTCGTCCAGGTCGGAGTACTGGTGGCGTCGGACGTAGGGCTCCGGCTCGGAGGAGCGTGAGTACATGTAGTTGGCAGGGGCCCGGTTATGAGTACTTGTCGCCAGTACCGTCATCCCGCGCTTGAAATCTGACACGGTGGTCATCGGAGAACCTATGGCCCGCTCCTTGAGGAAACCCGGAACGAACAGCAGGCCCGCCCCGAGCATCAGCAGCAGTAGTAACAGAATTTCCAAAAGCCTGTCCCCTTAGTGCCCATCGTTACAGTACTACTACATATTGATGTCTTGGGGATGGTAACACACAAGATACAGCTAGGCAATAGGGGTTTTTGAGCTTTTTAGACCTTCCGCAACCTCTCCGCGACCGTTGAAGACCAGAAAATGCCTTGTTTAAAGGGTAAATTAGAGTTAGGGATGTTGAAGAATAGCTCTATATTTTTTTTTGAATTTTATTTATCCAAGGTATCACGATTGAGCAATTTGTTTCATTTTGTGGTTTCAGGGGTGAACCCGGCCCGAGCGACGTTCGTCTCTATTGCTGAGCGCGCCGGCGTAGGGCCTGCAGTCCGATGCTGCTATCGGCAGGCGTATCCAGGTAGGGAGCGCGACAGTCCGGACAATAAAACCGAAGGAAGTTGCCGTAGGGCAGCATAACGAATTAACATATAGGCCGATCTGGCCGGCGTCCGGTGGAAGGTGAAATGGGAAAGCATTCGGCACAGAAAACATCGTACTGGGAAGCAAAGAGTCGCAGGCGCGACCTCAGAAAGAGCGCCAGCGCAAAGGCCAAGGGTCCCAAGAAGCGCGGCTCGGCAAAGATGTACTGGTTCGCGATCTTCCTCGTTATCGGCATCGCCGTGGGGGGCGCGATCGGTTTCTACTACAAGCCGATAGCCAAGCTGGCCGCCAAGGTCTACCTCTCCGTCAAGGTCAAGAAATCCCACGTCCAGGGCACCGAGGGCAAGAAGGTCGCAAACGCCCTAAAGCCGATATCCACCGATCCCAACAAGAGCGTCAACACTCTTATCATGGGCAGCGACGCCGGCAGCAACAAAGGCGAAGGCGGTTACTGCCGCAGTGACGTGATGATGCTTGTCTGTCTTAAGGAGCGGGACAAGAGGGCGGTCGTCTTCTCGATACCGAGAGACACGATGGTCCAGATCCCCGGGTACGGCACCCAGAAGATAAACGCGGCCCACGCTTTCAGCGGGCCCTCCGGAGCGATCGCGGCGGTACAGAGCCTTCTGGGCGTCGACGTAAACCACTTCATCAGCATGCAGTTCGACGGGTTCAAGAAGATCGTCAACGCTCTTGGCGGGGTGCCTATCCATCTGAACCAGGCGATCAGCGACCCGCACGCCGGAAACCTGCCGGCGGGGGACCTGCTGCTCGACGGCGAGCAGGCGCTCGTCGTGGTGCGCAGCCGCAAGCTCCCCAACGGCGACGTCGACAGGATCAAGAGCCAGCAGGCCTTCATCAAAGCGCTCATGGCCAAAGCGGAATCACAGAAGAGCGTCTGGAAGGCGAACCGGCTCGTGGACATAGTCACGCAGAACTGCAAAATGGACTACTCCGCAGGGCAGTTGATGGACCTGGCCCAGGAGTTGCAGGGGTTCCAGTTGGATAGCGTGCAGTTCGTGACGGTGCCGGGCGATTCAAAGTATATCGGGGGAGTCAGCTACTTCGTGGCGGACCTGCCGATGACTGCGCTGGTCGCGGGCGAGGTCAAGACGAACACGCAGATATCCGCGGCGACGCTTGCCAAGATCTCCGCCGGGGAGACGAATCGGGTCGAACAGTTGAACCCCCCCAACGCCGACGTGATCAGCGTCCTCGCCGGGTCGAAGGCGTCCGCCTGGGCGGTGCCGACGGTGGCGCAGGAGCTCAGGCTGATGGGACACCAGAGGATCTACGAGGGCGCCAGCAAGGAGCCCTATGCGAAGACAACGGTCTATTTCCGAAAGGAAGCCAAAGACAACTGCGCGGCGATGTTGAAGGCGGTGCCCGAGTTAGCGGGAGCGGACGTCGCACAGAATGACACGCTGACGGCGCAGGTCAACTCTCCAATCGTAGTGGTGCTTGGCGACCACTTCTCGACCCCGAACCTCACCGCACTCTACGGGAGGATCTGCCAGCCCGCTTTCAACTTCGAGAATCTGGGCGCGAAGCCGACGTCATTTATCTGAGAGCGACGCCACCCTGTCACTGTTCCTGTTCCGAAGTCTGTGCCTCGTCGTCGGTCGGGCACAGTGAAACCGATATCTCTCCCGCGCATGCGGCTTGAGCGAGCAGCTCGGCTTCCCCGGGCGAAACCAGCAGCGTGATCGAAGGTGCGCCCGACGATTCGACGTCGACCGTCTCGCCGGAGGGCGGGCCGCCGACGCTGAGGATGAGCCTCCCGGTAAGGAGAGTGCCCGTATGCGGCGGGTCGCCGTTCGTCGACAGGACGTCGACCTTGTCCCCGGGACGCAGGTCCGAAGAGCCTGCCGAACCCCTCGCGAGCTGGATCGAGTAGGCCCTCAGGTCGGCCGGGATGCGGGATGCCAGGTTTCCCGCCCCTTTTCCGCCGGCGATAGAGGACGCCGTTATTGGCTCGCCCGCTCCGATGAATCTGAGCGCGCGGGCACCCGAGACGTCCGAGGCGCGCCTCAGGGTGCCGGGGACGAGGTACCCGGCCGGGATGCTCTTCCTGCCCAGCATGTCATCAGTTACTGTCACGCCCATCGCAATGTCGTGGCGCGCGACGGGGATGGTGACCAGCCTGCCGCCCCTCTCTCCCTTCATCGACTTCGAGACGAGCCCGAGCAGCATCAGTCCCGCGATTATCGCGAAAGCGGTCCCGGCGGCGGCGCTGAGGCCGGGCTTCGACCTGAGACGTTTGAACAATCCCATTTTCACCGTCCTGTGGAGTGTGGGAGAGGAGTGGCAGAGTCACGCATTATTCAACAATACAAGCAAATCTTAAGCAAGCCAAGCAATGCTGTCAAGTCGGAGGGTGGGTGTTGGCGCGAAAACCATGTCATACCCGGCTGCTACGATGCGAGACATGAAGACAATAGCAAGAATGAGTGCGATCACATTGATGCTGGCGGTAACGGGTTTCGGGTCACGGGGCTGGGCCCTGCTGGCCGTGGTGGCCCTTTCGGCGACGGCGCTGGCGGCGCTGGCGTTCGCCTCCGCCAGGCTCGGATACTTCAGGGTGCAAGTCCGTGACGCCCGGCATGAGAGCGCCGAGGTCATTTGGCTGGAGCAGCACAGTGCGGCACACTCGCGAG
>Ga0209539_1002081_pt1 | contig 10607 bp, 6 predicted proteins | sample BarGraNGADG00312_2_FD_184499 | JGI IMG/M metagenome (GOLD analysis project Ga0209539, IMG submission 184499) | Arctic peat soil microbial communities from Barrow, Alaska - Barrow Graham LP Ref core NGADG0011-312 (SPAdes) (version 2) | ecosystem: Environmental > Terrestrial > Soil > Wetlands >... | reverse complement strand
ACACCTATGGCATACTTGTTGCCTGCGTCGAGCCCGACTGGGATCGCAAGATCCCCGGGATCTACTACGAGGACTCGATCAGCGTCTATCCCGTGTGGGATCGGCAGGGGAACACCGTCGAGGTGGTCCGCCTGTTCGACCGTACCGAGATCGAACTCACTGCCGAGTACCCCGACCTCAAGAGCAAACTCCAGGGCCTGTCGTTCTACGGCCGTGGGTCGAGCGGTTCGGACGTCATCGAGGTTGCCAAGTACGTCTCGGCCAAGCGTATCGTCTACTTCCTGCCCAAGAACGGGAACATCGTTCTCCAGGACATCCCGAACCCCATCGGGCGCTGCACCTACGTGTGCACCAAGAAGCCCAGCCTGGATGCAGAGATCCACGGCTCGTTCGATGACCTGATCTACGTCCAACTGGCGCGGCATGTCTTCCAGATGTACGCGCTGGAGGCCGCAGACCAGGCGGTAAACGCGCCCATCGCCGTCCCGGCCGACGTCCTCGACATCCCCATGGGCCCGAACGCCATTATCAAGTCCCAGAACCCCCAGGGTATCGCCCGGGTGCACCTTGAGGTTCCCACGTCTATATGGACCGCGGCGGAGTCCCTCAAACAGGAGATCCAGTACGGGGCTATCAGCCCCCAGGCCCTCGGTGGCAGCGTAGATGCCTCGGTCGTGACCGGCCGCGGTGTCCAGGAACTCATGGCCGGGTACTCCCAGCAGGTCTCCATGGGCCAGCAGACGCTTGTCCGTCACTTCGAGATGCTCATTGACCTGTGCTTCGACATGGACGAGACGCTCTGGCCCGACGTGTCCAAGGACACCCGCGGGATCACCGACGGTTCCCACTACCGTCTCACCTACACGCCCTCGAAGGACATCGACGGCGACCACTCGGCTGAGGTCATCTACGGCGGAGTCGCCGGGATGGACCCGAACCGCGGTCTGGTGTTCCTACTCCAGACCCTCGGTGGCGGGATCGTCTCCAAGGACTACGTGCGGCGCACCCTCCAGGCCGACATCAACCCCTCCGGCGAAGAGCAGCAGATCGCGCTTGAGGAAGTGCGCGCGGCCCTCCTACAGGGAGTGGCGGCGTACATGCAGTCCATTCCGGCCGTGATCGCACAAGGAGGCGACCCCTCTGAGGTTATCAGGAACGGTCTTGCCATAACGGATGCGCTACAGAAGAATCAATCCCTGGAATCAATCCTGGGTCACCTGTTCAAGCCTCCGCCCTCTCCGCCTCCGGCCCCGGAGCAATCCGGTCAGCCGGGGGGGATGGAGGGGATGGTACCTCCGGGAACCGCACAGGCCGCGGGCGGTGGGACCGCCCTGGCTGGGGTCAATCCAAACATAGCGACACAGGGTCCTGGTGGCAAGCCCGACCTGGCGAACATGTTCGCGGGCATGACGGGCGCTGGTCAACCCAACCTGTCGGCAAGCGTGTCCCGTCAACGCCCGGCGCTCGGTTAGGGGTGGGGTAGATGGCAGATGCACACGGTGGCTACCACGCCCCGCAGTCTCCCGCCGCGGTATCGGGCCCTGGTAAGTTCGCCAAACGGACGGACTCCCAGCCGGTGACCGACATCCCCAACGCCGCCTATGGCGAGCAGGCTGCGTTCCGAAGCATCCAGCAGGGTGCGCCCATGGCGGTGGGGCAAAGTACACCTCCTGTTGGTGCATCAAATGGAGGTGCACCTCCGGGAGTTACCCCGCTCACGGCGCCCTCGCAGCGCCCGAACGAGCCGGTAACCTCTGGCGCGGACCTCGGAGCCGGGCCAACCTCGGCCGTCCTGGGTATCCCCAGCACCCCGCAGGCCCAACGGTCCCGGGATTCCCAGGATCTCCAGCCCGCCCTCCAGGCCATGATCTCCTATGCCGAGTCTGAACATGCGTCGGCTGGCTTCCGTCGTTACGTCCGAGAAGTCATCGCCAACAGTTAGGAGTCGAACCCGTGAGTAGTGTCTTCTCGCGCGTCGGTGCCGCATACCAGGCGGGCGTGCCTTTCGGCGCGGCCCTTGGCGTGGCACAGAACACGCCCGACGACAATACGGCCGCGGCTTTCGGCCCCCTGGCAACTCCCCCCGTGCTCGGTGGTGCGGTCGCAGCGGCCTCGACGCCCGCTACCGCCACCACGACGGTGCCCGCCGCTGCCCCCGCAGCGCACGTCCCCAACAAGGTCTACGCGACCTGGGCCGATGTTCCCCGAGCCGACGGGTTCTGGAACAAGGTCGGCTCCATCGCCTCGAACGTTGGTCACGTTCTCCAGAACGCCGTCGTCAACGCCGATGCCGCACCGGGGATGCACTGGATCTTCAGCAACGCGAACAAGGGCGTTGAGTGGACCGGCAACGTGGAGGAGGCTAACCTTCGGACCATGGCCCAGAGGGTCAAGGAGGGGAAGGCGAAGGGTGGGATAGGCGGCCTCTTTGAGAGTACCGTCGGGGCCCTCGAACATCAGGGGCTCGGTTCCGGGTGGCTGCTCAATGACCAGCAGTGGCTGGCTAACTGGGACAAGTCGGTCGCGGCGCAGGCGTCTGTCAGCCAGACCGCATGGCTCGGGGTAAAGAGCGCTGCGGCGGGCGACCCCTACATCGACTACTCGCTCCTGGACGACCCTGCCAAGAGGCAGGACCGCGAGGAGTACTTCTCGTCGGGCTCCCAGAAGTGGGTCACCGGCATTGGTGACGCGGTGTGGAACCTCACGATGGACCCGGTTATCTTCGCCGGTAAGGGTGCGGCGGCATACAGGGCCAGTCGGACGGTGCTCGGGGCCAAGGATGTGGCCCAGGCGTCCGAGGTCTTTGGCGGGGTCAGGGACGTATCCAAGGCCAGCGGCAAGGCCAAGTCCCTCATGGGTAGCATCGATGACGTCATCGCCGCGCATGACCTAGCAGCCACCCATCCTGGAACGGCGTCCGCCCTGGCGAAGACGCGCCTGCTGGCGCAGACCACTGACCCTGGTGGTATCCTTGCCGAGATGGACCGCGTTGACGTCATCTTCAAGGGTGACACCGCGGCCCGCCAGGCCGCAAAGCGCACCGTCCTTCTTGCCGGGGCGGGGGACCGTCGATCGCTTGCCATACTGCAGCAGGAGTCCTCGCTCCTCTCCGCCTCACTCCACGGCATCCTGCGTCCCAATGTCGATGCTGAGATCGTGGACCTGACGCACCTCTCCGCCGCCGATAAGGTTGGCGACGTGATTCACCGCGTCTCCGATTCCGTCCCGGTCCAGAACGAACTTGCCGCGCAGGCAGATGAGATCGCCAGGGGATTCGACGCTCTCAAGGCCGCCGAAAGCATCCCCACGGCTGATGCCCTCGCCGCCGCTGACGAGTTCGCTAAGAGTGGCATCAGGAACATCTCCCGCGTTGAGGCTGTCGGAACTGCCCACGCCGGGGTTGCCGCTGCCGATCTGACGCCCGGGGCCATGGGTGAGATCCGGTCGGTCCAGCGGACCGGCGCAGGTCGTGACCTCGCCGCGATCAAGAAGACCATCGACAATGGTATCGGTCTCCGCCCGATCCACCTCGTTACCGGCATTCATATTCCTCAGACGGCATCGCTCGCGGCTGACGACTTCCCGCGTGTCTTCCAGGCCGCGACCCAGCGCGCGCGCATGGCATTCAAGGGTGACCCGGCGATGGCGAAGTTCGTCAAGAACGAGACCCTCAAACTGGATGACCGCATGGTGAAGGCCGCGAGCATGAACATCGACGCGGCGCGCCAGCAACGCGGTGACATCCTGAACGAGTTCAACACGTTGATGGAAGACGCCACCGTGAGCAAGTATGCCGATGCCGCCGACATTGGCGACCAGAGCGCACTTCGGGCCACCATCAAGGACACCATCACTCGTCGCACATCCGAGGCGCGGGCCATTCAGGACCGTGCCTACCAGGCCCATGCGGCCGGTGAGCGCGCCAGTATCACCTCCCCTGACGGCATCACTGTCTTCGATGAGGGCTTCGGTGGCCCATTCGCCGGTTCCCAGATGAAGGACACCACGTCCATAGTTGACTGGGCCAAGATGGTCAAGACCGTCGAGAGGTCTCGTCTCTCCGGCTGGAAGGGCCGCGCTGTACAGACAGGCGAGAAGACCTGGGCAATCAGTGATGACATCCTGTCGATGTTCAACGACGTGTGGAAGGTCTCCACCCTGTTCCGCCCCATCGCCTACGCCATTCGCGTCCAGGGTGATACGCAGATGCGCTTGTACTCGATGCTCGGCGCGATGGAGGATGGCCTGAACGCCCTCAAGGGCTCCAGGAACGTTCTCCGGAACAACTTCAAGACGACAACCGTGGGTGAGGCCGAGTTCGTAAACCGCCAGACGGCGGCCTCCGCAACCATCCGGCGCATCGACCGCACCCTGGCGAACGAGAACCCCTCGGCCGGGACGGTCAAGACCCTCACCGAGCAGAAGACCGCGATGGAGAAGTTGCTTGGGGAGAAGTATCAGCCCCCCGCGGAGGCCCTTGCCCGCGAGAACGTGAAGCGACGGATCAAGGGTACCGACCTGGAGACCCGGATCGGTACGTCCCTGGACGTCCGCGACCCGTACGCTTCTGCCGCGGAGGCGAGCCGCGGCAACGCGGAACTCTCCGCGAGCGAGTCCAATGCGTCGCTGTGGATCTCCAACGAGAAGAGCCAACTCGGGGAGTTCCGATCCACGGGCGAGCGCCAGCACGTCACTTCCGACGCCGCTACCTACGAGCAGCGGTACGTCGATTTCGTCAACCGGATTATCCGCAACGACCGCGTTGGCTCGCAGATGCTCGCCGGGGTTGACGACCGGCAGATCCTGACCTGGCTCAAGGACCCGGTGAATGACGCATACGTCAAGGCCGTAGCCAAGACGGGCCAGACTGCCGAGGATGTCGTCGCCAAGATGCGGCAGCAGGTGGACCTCGCTCTCCCCACGACTGAGAGCAAGGCCCTGGTCTCTGGTGGCAACATCACCAAGGGTGACATCAAGAAGATATTCCCCGATGCTGCCGACCGGCCGTCTGTTCCGTTCGAGGTCAAGGCGCCGGTAAGTAGTCACGCCTCCATACAGTTGTTCAACAAGACCCGGAACCAATACTTCAACCTTACCTCGGGCATCCCCGAGACCATCCTCGGTCGGCACCCGTTCTACGTCCACTCGTACCGCGCTCACATGCAGCGCATGATCAACAACGTGGCGGACGACGCCGGAGCCCTGACCAACGAACAACTCGGGAACATGCGCAAGGCCGCGAGCGTCCTGTCGAAGCGGGACATGTCGAACATCATGTTCGACCTCTCGCAGAAGTCGAACGCTACCTACTCGCTGCGCTTCCTGTCTCCGTTCTACGCCCCGTGGGCGGACACGATGGAGAAGTGGCTGCGCATCACTGGGATCACGGCGGGCGTCCCGCTCATCCAGGCGGGCAAGGCATTCCAGGGGCTCAACAAGGCGTTCGTCGTTACCAACGCCGACGGCAATCAGATCCTCGGCAACGGCGACGTCGTTGACGACAAGGGTAACGTCATCGGCTGGGAAGACCCGCTCATCGCGGGAAGTGTGCACATCCCGATCCCCGACTGGCTCAAGAAGTGGTCCGGCGCGAAGGATCTCAAACTGTCGAAGGGCAGTGCGAACATCATCTTCCAGGGTGACCCATTCTACCTCCCGGGCCCGGGTCCGCTCATGTCCGTTCCGGCGAACGAGATCATGACCATGGCCCTGCCGGAGATGTTCGGGTCCAACCCGACCTGGGCGAGCAACCCGGTCGGTAAGTGGCTCCTGCCGTTCGGTACCACGGATGCCACGGTAGTCGACCAGTTCTTCCCATCGTGGGGCAGAAACCTCAAGTCTGCCCTTGAGGCAGACTTCCAGGACCCGCGGTTCGCTCAGACCTACGCGCAGATGATGGCGGAGGAGATGCGGTCGGTCCGTAAGGGTGACGTCTCCTACGCCACCCAGGGCGACCTCAAGGCGGCCGTGGCGAACAAAACCCGTAACTGGTTCCTCCTCAAATTGTTCGGGTCCGAGATGCCAGTGTCTACCACCCCGACCTCTACGCTCCAGTTCTACAAGGACAAGTGGAACGAGTACCAGAGGACGTATGGCCTCGACGCTCGGGACAAGTTCTACGCGGACTACCCGGACTACTTCGAGTTGGCTATCAACCTCTCGGTGAACGACACGGGGATCGCCGCTACGGACCAGGCGTGGAACGCCGTTCAGAAGTACCGCACCGAGATCGCGGGCGACGCGCAGTTCGGGTGGTTCTTCGCCGGGGCTGCGAACCTGGGCGGAGACTTCTCCGCTGGCGTCAACACGGCCCAGAACGCCCAGACCATCGGACCCGGTACGGGCACGCACTTCCGGTCCTCCAAGAGCCCCGAGCAGGCCATCGCGGACGTGGAGGTGCAGAAGGGTTGGTACGACTACCACAAGGGCATGACGGCCCTGGACCTGAAACTCCAGGAGCGCGGGCTGACCACGCTGAGCCAGAGGGGCGCGGAGGATCTCAAGGACATCCGGGATCAGTTCGTTGACCAACTCAAGACCGAGAACCAGTCCTGGGCTGCCGAGTTCGGCCAGCAGGGCGGCGACAAGGTGTCGCAGTTCCTGACCTTTGCGGCGTCCTCGGTCAACGCCCACCCGGAACTTGGGGATCGGTCCGACATCCAGGCCCTTGCTCAGTACGTCCAGGCGCGCAACACGATCAAGACGCAGTTGGCCGACCGCGGTCTGAGCAACCTGACGGCCAAGAAAGCCTCGGACCTCGCGGCTATCTGGGATACGTTCACTACCCAGTTGCGTAGCGAGAACCTGGGGTTCAGCCAGATGTGGAGCCGCGTTCTCTCGCGCGACGATCTGAGTGGAGGCGACTGGAACAGTGGCACTACGAACAGCAACAACGCCAGCACCGGCGCCTAGCGCCGCGTCCTCGGGCAGTGCGCTCGCCAACCTCCAGGGGGCGGTCTACAAAGTCGCCACTGGCGCAGCCACGACCACGACCGCGGGTTCGTCCACCGACGCTGGCTCACGGAGCGTCTACCTCGGCATGTCGCGCAGTGAAGCGGTTGTCCCCGGACAGAACAGCCCTGCGAAGGCGCCGACCGGGAAGGTGCCTTCAAGTTGGGCGTACACCAACCCGCGGTCCTATGTTCCGTCCGTTCCGTCCGCGACGTCCAACTACGGTACCGTGGACGCGGACAAGATCGTGACTGCCGACGATGCCGTCAACAGTTTCTGGACTTGGGACGATGCTCAGCGCAAGAGTTTCGGGGACACCCTGGTGAGCCTGGGTCTGGCGACTGCGGCCGACGCTACCAGGACGCCCGTCCTCCTGTCGGCCTGGACAGACGCTGTGGATGCTGCCGCTAACCTCTACACCTACGGGAAGAAGAGGGTCACTCCGTGGCAGGCCCTGAGCGGGATTGCCGGTATCGAGGGCACGACCGGGAAGAAGGGCGCGAGCGGTAGCGGGGAGGCGCGGTCGTACACCACCACCAGTATCGACCTCACGTCCCCGGAGGCGGCCAAGGCGCTCATCTCCGACACCCTCTCGAAGTATTTGGGACGGGCGGCCAACGACGGTGAGGTCAGTGCGTTCACGACCACATTGAACAACGCCCAACGGGCCAACCCGACCGTGACCAAGACCGACGTGTCGGCCGATCAGAACACCACGACGTCCACAACCAGTGGCGGGCTCGACTCCAACGCACAGGCCCAGATAGCGAAGGAGTCCGCGCAGGCGAACCCCAACTACGCCGAGTACCAGGCTGCCGGAACCTACATGAACTACCTGTTCAGCGCCCTCCAGGCTCCGGTCAAGATCTAGGGGTGAACCGTGGCAACCATCGCCGGTGATCTTCTCACCCCGCCCACTCCCGAGATCGCGCCCGTCCATCAGGCGGGCGAGGGGGCTATCGCGGTCGAGAACCCGTTCGCCCATCTCAAGGTGAAGGTTCCGACTGAGGTGGACTACACCAAGGCGGTGGCGAGTTCCGCGGCCGCGGGTACCGACATCGTGGCCCAGGCCAAGAAGATGCTGGGCACTCCGTATAAGTGGGGCGGTAGCGGCCTGCTCGGGGTTGACTGTTCCGGGTTCGTCCAGTACGTCTACCGACAGATGGGCAAGGATCTGCCCAGGATGTCCAACCAGCAAGCCAACGCCGGTCAGCGGATCTCGTTGGACAAGTTGCAGACGGGGGACCTGGTTGCTTGGGACAACTCGTCCAGGAACGCGGGTGCCGATCACATCGCCATCTACATCGGCAACGGACAGATCATCGAGGCCGCAAGGCCCGGGACCAATGTCCGCATCAGCAATCTCTATGACCAGGGCCGCGCATGGGGCGTCCGGCTGAACTCGTGAGGAGGCCGTCGTGAATGTAAAGGCTTATCAGCAGGCGTTGAAGTCGGCGGGCTTCGACCCGGGCCCGATCGACGGCATCCGTGGATCGAAGACCATCGCCGCGATCAAGGCGTTCCAGGCGTCCAAGGGGCTCGTCGTAGACGGTATCGTCGGATCGAAGACCACGGCCGCCCTCGGTGGCGGCGGGGGTAAGACGTCCATCACGTCGGGCATAGACACGATCAGCCAGCAGACCCTGGCCGAGCAGTTCGGGTTCGCCCTCTCCGTCCTCCAGTCCGACCCGGAACTCAACAGCCTGTTCACGAGGGCCGTGGCCGGTACATTCGACCAGACCCGGTTCACCGCCGAACTCCAGAACACCGGCTGGTACAAGACACATGGGGAGACATGGCGCAACGCCACGACCCTCAAGTCCGTGGACCCCTCGACCTACGCTACCAAGTTGGACCAGAGCAAGGCGAGCATCGGTTCGATCGCGGCGTCAATGGGCGCGGCGATCTCCCCCGGTACCCTGGCCCAGTTGTCCGAGACGGCCCTCATGCTCGGCTGGGACAGCAATCAGATCCAAGCCAACCTGGGGACGTATGTCACCCACGTCAACGGGAACATGCTCGGTCAGGCGGGTCAGTGGGATACGGAGTTGAAGGCATACGCCGCTGACAACAACGTCAAGATCACGGATCAGTGGATCGAGACGAATCTCCAGGGTGCGTCCAGTGGAACCCAGACCTTCAACGACGTGAAGAACAAGGTGCGCGATCTTGCGATCAGCGCCTACCCGAATCTTGCCGACCGGCTTCGCCAGGGTGAGACAGTGGCGACCATCGCAGAGCCATACAAACAGTCCATGGCCTCGATCCTGGAGATGAACCCCGAGTCGCTGACCATTGGTGATCCCAAGATCCAGCAGGCTCTCGCCACCAAGGGGAAGGACGGCGCCCCGGTGATGCAGACACTCTACGACTTCGAGACCGGGCTCCGCACGGGAGACCCCCGCTGGCTCAAGACCAAGAATGCTCAGGATGCAACCATGTCAGCGGCGCGACAGGTGCTTGGCGACCTCGGGTTGGTGAAGTAGGATGGCTAACTACGTCAGAGATCCCGATGGCACCATCTACGACGTCGGCACTAATGGGGTCTACCGTCGCATCACCGTGGCCGAGTGGGCAGCAGTGCCCGCGAATCAGAAGTACTACACCTCGGCTCCGGTCTCCGCGGCGCTCGCTTCCTATGCGGGTACGGGTGCTACGACCGATCCGTTCGGCGGATTGACCGGGGACAACCGAGACGCCTATGCCGCCGTTACCGGACTGCTCAAGCAATACGGTCTGGAGTCCCTGGCCCCGACCGTCCTTGGTCTGGTGCAGCAGAACTATTCTCAGGACACGGTGACCGTTCTCCTCCAGGAGACCCCCGAGTACAAGGCCCGCTTCGCGGGTAATGCCGCCCGGGTCAAGGCCGATCTTCCGGTGCTGTCCCCGGCCGAGTACCTCTCGGTAGAGAGTTCGTACCGCTCCGTTATGTCAGCCGCGGGTCTACCGAAGTCGTTCTACGACCAGCCGTCCGACTTCCAGAAGTTCATCGAGGGCGACATGTCCGCAACGGAACTGAATGATCGGGTAGGGTCGGCCGCGGCGCTGGTAAATGCCCAGGACCCGACCGTCCGCGCCGAGTTCGCCAAGTTCTACACGACCGGCGACATGGTGGCCTATGCTCTGGACCCGGTACGTGCGGCCCCTATCGTCGGCCAGCAGGTCGAGGCAGCGAAGATCGCCGCGACCGCCGCCAGTCAGAACATCGACATCAACTCCATGACGGCCGAGCAGTTGGTTGGCGCGGGCGTTACCGCGGCCCAGTCCCAGCAGGGCTTCGGGAACGTGGCCCAACTCAGCCAGGTCACCGGGAAGTTGTCCGAACTCTACGGCGGCACATACACCCAGGACACGGCCATCCAGGACGTGCTCCTGAACAACCAGACCGCGGCTGCCCAGCGCGCCCGCTTGGCCTCCGCCGAGCGTGGTCAGTTCGGTGGTACGTCGGCGGTCGGTGGCTCGTTCAGCACGGCCGCGAACACTCTAGGCGTGAAGAAGCCCGGCGCAGTTTAGCCGGATGGGCGGAATGGTTCAGGCGGGTTCGATTCCCGCACCGTCCACTCCGATTGGGACCGACCGGCCCCCGATCGAGTACCAGCACCGGCAGTAGGAGCCAGACTCCCCTCCCCTGGGGAATGTCTGCGGCCTGCGAATAG
>Ga0209539_1002079_pt1 | contig 10618 bp, 10 predicted proteins | sample BarGraNGADG00312_2_FD_184499 | JGI IMG/M metagenome (GOLD analysis project Ga0209539, IMG submission 184499) | Arctic peat soil microbial communities from Barrow, Alaska - Barrow Graham LP Ref core NGADG0011-312 (SPAdes) (version 2) | ecosystem: Environmental > Terrestrial > Soil > Wetlands >... | reverse complement strand
TGCACTCGAGGCGTCCGTCCTTGAGTGCACCGGGGCCGACTGCGGGCTGGCCTACCCGGTGCGGGACGGGATCCCGATCCTGCTGATCGACGAGGCCCGCCGGCCCGGCGCCGACGCCAACTGACATGGAGGACTTCGACGACTCCCGGCTGGAGGACGGCGAAGCGCTGCGGTCGGCCGACCACCTGCTGCGCCCCCTGGCTGAGGCCGGCGCCCGGATACGGCGCGAGCTCGCAGCCGCGGAGGGCCCGCTGAGCGAACTGGAGTCCGAGCGGCCGCGGGCGATGATCACGTTCGGGCCCGAGGCACGCCTGATCCGTGCGGTGCTGGAGCCCACCTGCCCCGTCCCGTTGGTCGCCTGGCCGCGGCTGGGCCTGCCCGGTTGGGTCGGACCGCTGGACGTCGTCGTCGTGATGGGCGGCGGTGACCGGGTGAGCCTCGCCGCTGCCTTCGAAGCCGTCCGCCGTGGCTGCCGCTTGCTGGTGGCGTGTCCCGCGGATTCCTCATTGGCGCGGGAGGCCGGCTCGTCGTCCACCACCATCCTGCCGAGCACCACTGGCGACCCGATGGCCGCTGCGATCGTCACGCTGGTCGCATTGCACCACCTCGGCCTCGGGCCGGCGGTGAACCCCGAAGCTGTCGCCTCTGCCATGGACCAGGTGGCCACCGACTCGTCGTGGGCTGTCGACGCCACCCAGAATCCCGCCAAGGCCACAGCCCTCGAACTCGCAGAGGCCCAGCCGATGGTGTGGGGCGGGTCGATCCTCGCCGCCCGCGCCAGCCGCCGGGTGGCCGAAGCACTGCGCTCGGCCAGCGGCCGGGTGGTCCTGTCCGCGGACGCGGGCGCCCTGATGCCGTTGCTCGCGGCCGTGCCGGCGCGCGACCCGTTCGCCGACCCGTTCGAGGAGTCGGCGGCAGAACGCCGTCCGGGCCTCGTGCTGGTTGATGACGGCATGGACGACGAGCATGCGGCGGAGGACCGCGAGCGGTTGCGGGGCAACGCCCTCGCCACCGACGTGATGGTGTCGAACCTCAGCTCGCTGTCGGGAACCCCGGTCGAGCGTTACGTCACGGTCCTGCAGCAGGGCCTGTTCGCGGCGGCGTACCTGCGGATCGGCCTGGGCCGGGCTTCGCGGTGAGCAGCCACGGCGGGAACAGGGCGATCGTCGCAGCGCTGGCGGCGAACGCGTTCATCGCTGTCACCAAGTTCGGGGCCTGGGCGCTGACGGGGGCGGCGTCCATGCTGGCCGAGGGTGTGCACTCGGTCGCAGACACCAGCAACCAACTCCTGCTGCTTCGGGGCGGCGCGGTGGCGAAGCGGGAAGCAACGGAGGAGCACCCGTTCGGCTACGGTCGGGCGCCGTTCATCAGCGCCTTCCTTGTCTCGGTGATCCTGTTCAGCCTCGGTGGCCTGTTCGCCCTCTACGAGGCGTTCCACAAGTACGAGGAGGTCGCCTCCGGCCACCCGAACGAGCTGTTGGAGAGCCAATGGTGGTGGGTGCCGATCGCCGTTCTCGGTTTCGCGATCCTCGCGGAGGGCTTCAGCTTCCGCACCGCCATCCGCGAGTCGTTGCCGCTGAAGGGCACGAAGTCGTGGGCCCAGTTCATTCGTTCGGCCAAGTCGCCCGACCTCCCGGTGATCCTGCTGGAGGACTTCGCGGCGCTCCTCGGCCTGGTCTTTGCCCTGATGGGAGTGGGGATGACCCTGCTCACGCACAACGGGCTGTGGGACGTTGCCGGCACCGGGCTGATCGGCGTGCTGCTGATCCTGGTCGCGATCACGCTCGCCATGGAGACCCGCAGCCTGTTGCTCGGCGAGGCGGCTACCCCTGAGGCCATCGCGGGTATCACCGCTGCCCTGTCTGGCGCCGACGGCGTCCTGCGCGTGATCCACCTCAAGACCCTGCACCTCGGCCCCAGCGAGATCCTTGTCGCTGCGAAGATCGCCGTCGAGCCCACCGAGTCCGCCGCGCGCGTCGCCCAGGTGATCGACAACGCAGAGGCCGCCGTCCGGGCGACGAACTCCGAGGTCACAGCGCTCTACCTCGAGCCGGACATCGACCGTAACGGTCCCTGAGGAACCCGTGCCCTTCGTGACACGCAGCCTCGCAAGCTCGGCTGCGTTCCTCAGGACCCGCGACGCGAGCCGGAGTCACGAAGGGCCGGCGAGCACCTCGCGCAAGGACGCCAGCGTCGCCTCCACCCCGCCCGGCACCGACTCCACTACGACAGCCTCCGGGAAGCCCGCCAGCATCGCGAGCATGTCGGCATACAGCTCCTCGATCGGTGCCGCGCCCGGGGCGTCCTGCAGGTGCGCGGCGTCCCGATGGTTCGGGTCCTCCGATGAGCCGCGGGCACCGAAGCGCTCCGCGGCCTCCTGCGGGCTGCTCACAAGGGCAACCAGGAAGAACACCGCCCCGACGTCTCCGGCGAGCTCACGGAATTGCCCGATGAGCTCGGGACGGCGCAGGAACTGCGGCACGACCACGTCCCCGCCCATGTCCAGCTGGGCGCGGGCTGCGGCGAGCGCGAGGTGCCGAGTGCGGATGCCGGCGGCGTTCGGATCGTCCCTCCAGTCGCCCAGCTGGCCGCGTAGCGTGTCCAGGTCGAGCAAGAGAGCCAGCGGTCGCTCGGCCACCAGCAGGCGCGCCAGCGTCGACTTGCCGCTGCCAGGGGCTCCGGTCAGGAACACCAGCTGCGCCATCGCTCCTCCTCCCCAGAACGCAGGGACGGACCCCTCCGCGCCCCCACGCTAGTGTTGCTCCTCGTGGATTACCGAGTCGCTGACCTGAACCTTTCCGCCTTCGGACGCGAGGAGATCACCCTCGCCGAGCACGAGATGCCCGGCCTGATGGCCCTGCGCGAGCGCTACCGCGACAGCCGTCCGCTGCGCGGCGCCCGGATCGCGGGCTCGCTGCACATGACCATCCAGACCGCCGTGCTGATCGAGACCCTCGTCGAGCTGGGGGCAGAGGTGCGCTGGGCGTCCTGCAACATCTTCTCCACCCAGGACCACGCCGCAGCAGCGATCGTCGTCGGCCGCGACGGCACGCCGGACAACCCCATGGGCGTGCCGGTGTTCGCCTGGAAGGGCGAGTCGCTGGAGGAGTACTGGGAGTGCACCGCGCGCATCCTCGACTGGGGCGACCAGCGGCCCAACATGATTCTCGACGACGGAGGCGACGCCACCCTGCTCGTGCACAAGGGGGTCGAGTTCGCCAAGGCCGGCGCGGTTCCCGAGGCTTCCGAGACCGACGCCGCCGAGTACCAGGTCGTACTGGCAACGCTGCGGTCCTCCCAACTCGACTGGGTGAGCATCGCCAACAGCATTTTCGGCGTCACCGAGGAGACCACGACCGGCGTCCACCGTCTGTACGAGATGTTTCGCAACGCCTCGCTGCTGTTCCCGGCCATCAACGTCAACGACTCGGTCACCAAGAGCAAGTTCGACAACCGCTACGGCATTCGGCACTCGCTCATCGACGGCATCAACCGGGCCACCGACGTGCTGATCGGCGGCAAGACGGCCGTCGTGTGCGGCTACGGCGACGTGGGCAAGGGTTGCGCCGCCGCGCTCGCCGGGCAGGGTGCACGGGTGATCGTCACGGAGATCGACCCGATCTGCGCGCTGCAGGCGTCGATGGACGGCTACCAGGTGGCCATCCTCGACGACGTGGTGTCGACAGCGGACATCTTCATCACCGCCACCGGCTGCTTGCACGTGATAACGGCAGAGCAGTTGTCGAAGATGAAGCACCTCGCGATCGTGGGCAACATCGGCCACTTCGACAACGAGATCGACCTGGCTGGCCTCGACCACATCGAGGGCGTCACCAGGACCAACATCAAGCCCCAGGTGGACCGCTGGAACTTCCCGGACGGCCATTCGGTGATCGTGCTGAGCGAGGGCCGGCTGCTGAACCTCGGCAACGCCACGGGGCACCCCAGCTTCGTGATGAGCACATCGTTCACCAACCAGGTGCTGGCGCAGATCGAGCTGTTCACCAAGCCCGAGCACTACCCGGTGGGCGTCTACACGCTGCCCAAGCAGCTGGACGAGTACGTTGCCCGGCTGCACCTGGGCGCTCTCGGCGTCCGGCTGAGCGAGCTGACCAAAGAGCAGGCCGACTACCTGGGCGTGCCGGTCACGGGTCCGTTCAAGGCCGAGCTGTACCGCTACTGATCTGACCAGCGATACGGTCAGCCGCGCGGGATCTCGAACCGCTTCAGCGTCGCCTTGCCCTCGGCCAGGGTCTTCCAGGCGCCGCGGTAGGTGAGCACGGCGAGGCCGGCGGTGGGGAACTTGGCCGCCACGCGCTCGGTGAGCGGGGACGGCTTGGCCAGTTCAACGATCAGGTCCGACAGCGTCGGCTGGTGGCCGATCAGCAGGGCAGTGTGCTTGGTCTCGTCGAGCTCGTGCAGCTCTGTGAGCAACTCGTTGGCCCAGGCGTGGTAGATCATCTCCGAGGTGCGCACGTCGGCGCAGCTCGCGCCGCCTGTCTGCGCTGCCTCCCACGTCTGCTGGACGCGGGAGGCCGTGGAAGCCAGCACCACGTCGAGGTCATAACCGGACAGCATCGCGCCGGCGGCGACCGCGTCCCGCTCGCCCCGGTCGGACAGCGGACGGCGCAGGTCCGGTTCCGTCGTCTGCCAGGAAGACTTGGCGTGGCGGAGGACAATCAGCGTCTTGGTGGCCATGGGCCTCATCCTAGGGCCGGGGGATCAGCCCTCCGGGCCCTCGTGACGCATCGTCTCCCAGATCTCCTTGCACTCGGGGCAGACCGGGAATCGGTCGGGGTTTCGTGAGGGCACCCACACCTTGCCGCACAGTGCGATCACGGGAGTACCCATCACCATGGCCTCGGTGAGCTTGGCCTTGGGGACGTAGTGGGAGAAGCGCTCGTGGTCGCCCTCCTCGGGGCGCAGGTCGGTGCGCTCCTTGACGATGGTTGTCGTCTGCGGGTTCTCGCTGGTCATTCAGACCGCCTTTGCACGTCCGAGCTGCCGGGTCACTCCCACCGTACCCAGTAACCCACCGGACGCGCTCGCAGCCCGGGCGGGTGAGCGGTGCCGTGAGACACTACTGGGCGGTCCGGATGGGAGAGGAGAACGAATGAGCGGGGAAGTGGCGGCGACGACGACCCCGCGCCCCTCGCGCCGGGGCCTCACCATCGGGCTGCTGATCTGCGTGGTCGCGATCGCCTTCGAGGCGATGGCCGTGCTCACAGCGATGCCGGCGGCGGCAAGGGACCTCGGTGACGTCGACCTGTACGCGTGGGCGTTCACGGCGTTCGGGCTTGCGCAGACCTTCGCCATCGTCGCCGCCGGCCAGTTCAGTGACCGGGTGGGGCCCAAGGCGCCGATGATGGTCGGTTTCGTGGTCTTCGCCGTCGGCCTGGGGCTGGCCGGTTCAGCCCCGACGATGCCGCTGCTGCTGCTCGGACGATTCGTCCAGGGCCTCGGCGGGGGCACCATGAACCTCGCGGTGATGGTCCTTGTCGCTCGCGTCTTCGACGAGCAGGAGCGGGCCCGGATGCTGACCGGGTTCTCCGCCGCCTGGATGGGGCCGTCCTTCCTCGGGCCGCCGATCGCCGCCTGGCTCACCGAGCACGCCTCCTGGCACTGGGTGTTCTGGTCGGTGCTGCCGTTGTTGCTCTTCGCCGGTGCCCTCATCATCCGTCCCTTGCTGCGCGCGGAGCTGCCGCCGCACGACCACGTGTCCGTCAACAAGCGCCAATTGTGGTCGGCAGCGTTGGTCGCCCTTGGCGCCATGGGTGTGCAGCTGGCCGGCCAGCGCATCGAATGGGGGTCGCTGGCCTGGCTGGCCGGTGGCCTCGCGCTGCTGTGGTACGGCCTGCCGGCTTTGCTGCCCGCCGCTTTCCGGTTCCATGGACGCGGTCTGGACGCCGTCATCGGCACCCGCGCGGCCATCTCCGCCGGTTACGCCGGCGCGCAGAGCTTCCTGCCGCTGATGCTGGTGCAGGCCGAGGGCTTCAGCCTGCAGAACGCCGGTATCTTCATCACGATCGGGTCGGTCGGCTGGATGGCAGGTGCATGGCTGCAGTCCCGGCCGTGGCTGCGCCTGCGTCGCGACCTGATCATCGCCGTCGGCGCTGCCAGCACTGCTGCTGGGCTGGCCGCGCTGGCCGTCGCCGGCTGGCTGCCCGGACGGCTGGTCGCGCTGAGCGTCATCGGCTGGGTGTTCGCCGGCCTCGGCATGGGGCTGGCCGTTGCCAGCACCTCGCTGGCGGTGATGCAGCTGTCGGCACCGGTGGAGATCGGACGGAACACGTCCTCGCTGCAGATGGGGGAGGCGCTGGGAGCCGGCATCGGCGCAGGCCTGGCCGGCACCATGTTCGTGCTCGGTACCAGCCAGGCGAACCCGACGCTCGGTTTCGGCGGACTCCTGACTGTGATGGCGGTGCTCGGCCTGCTCAGCTTTGCGACCGCCGTCCGGGTCGGCGCCGTGGAGAACCACTCCGTCACGCTGTGACGTGGCGCCGGCAGCCGGTAAAGTCTCGACATCGAGATATCCAGGGGGTTGGGCATGGCAGACGAGGTGGACCTGATCCTCGCCGCCTGGGCGCGTGAACTGCCCGACGTCGACGTTACCCCGCTGGGCAGCCTCTCCCGCATCAGCCGGCTGGCCAAACACCTGGACCGCGCACGTCGGGATGCCTTCGCAGCCCACGAGCTGGAGGTGTGGGAGTTCGATGTGCTCGCAGCCCTGCGCCGCCAGGGCCGGCCCTACGTGCTGTCGCCCGGCGAGCTGATCCGGGCGACTCTGTCGACCTCAGGCACCATGACGAACCGGGTCAACCGGCTCGAGGCGCGGGGTCTCGTGATCCGCCAGCCCAACCATGACGACCGTCGCGGTGTGCTGGTGAAGCTCACCGACGAGGGCCGTGACCGGGTGCAGCGGGCCCTTGCCGACCTTCTCGCCTACGAGCGCAGGGTGCTGTCTGCGATCGAACCGGCAGAGCGCGAAGAATTGGCCGGGGTGCTGCGGCGTCTGCTGGCGCCGTTCGAACGGGTCTGAGCACGCCGTACCGATATCGTTAACCGATCCGTCCGCTGCTGAAGAAGGCGTCCCTGGCATGGCCTTGTCCAATCAGTTCCTCAGTGAGCTCGCATCGGCTTTCGGGATCGCAACAGAGTTCTGGAACTGGAAGGGCCGCCGCACCGAGGTGACTGACGAGACCGTCATCGCCATCCTCGCCGGTATGGATGTCGACGCGGCCGATCCCGACAAGGCGCGGGCAGCGCTGGAGGCCCATCTGCAACGCCCATGGACCCGCCTGCTGCAACCCTGTGTCGTGATGGAACAGGGCACCCCGCGCCGGGTGCACGTGCACCTGCCCGACGGGCAGTGGGTGCGCCTCGCCGTCCGGCTCGAGGAAGGCGGCTGGCAGGACGTGCCGCAGACCGACGACGACGAGCCGGCCCGCTGGATCGACGGCGTGCTGGTCGGGCAGGCGACGTTCGAGCTGCACGCCGACCTGCCGCTCGGCTACCACCGGCTGCAGGCCACAACCGAAGCCGGCCGGGCCGAGTCGACGCTGGTTGTGAGCCCGGCGTTCCTCGGCTTCCCCGCGTCGATGGGGGAGAAGCGGGCCTGGGGCTACGCGGCCCAGCTGTACAGCGTCGCGTCCGCCGACTCCTGGGGCATCGGGGACCTGCTCGACCTGGCCGACCTGGCCACATGGTCGTCCACCCAGCAGTTCGCCAGCTTCGTGCTCGTCAACCCGCTGCACGCCGCAGAGCCGGCGCCGCCGCTGGAACCGTCCCCGTACCTGCCGAACTCGCGCCGCTACGTGAACCCGCTCTACATCCGTCCGGAGCTGGTGCCGGAGTACGCCGACCTCGACGAGCGCGCCCGCGCCCGGATCGCGCAACTGAAGGCCAGGCTGAAGAAGGAACTCGCCGGCGAGCAGCTGATCAAGCGCGACCCGGTCTGGACGGCGAAGGTCGAGGCACTGCGGGTCATCTATGACCACGGGTTGCGCCCGGCCCGGCGGATGGCGTTCAACGACTTCCTGCGCCGGGAGGGACGCGGCCTCACCCAGTTCGCCACCTGGTCGGCGCTGGTGAACCGGTTCGGCTACAACTGGCGGGAGTGGCCGGCGGAGTTGCGGCGTCCGTCCTCGCCGACGGTTGCCCTGTTCGCCGAGCAGCACGTGGACACGATCATCTTCTACACCTGGCTGCAGTGGATCGCAGACGACCAGCTGCGCGCAGCCCAATCCGCGGCCAAGGAGGCCGGCATGCGGATCGGCATCATGAGCGACCTGGCTGTCGGCGTCGGCGCGCAGAGCGCGGAGGCCTGGACCTACGGCAACCTCTTCGCGGAGGGTGTCAGCGTCGGCGCACCACCGGACCACTTCAACCAGACGGGCCAGGACTGGGGCCAGGCGCCCTGGCGTCCCGACCGGATGGACGACCTTTCCTACGCGCCTTTCCGCAGCATGGTGGCCGGTATCCTGCGGCACTCTGGCGGCGTCCGCGTCGACCACATCATGGGCCTCTTCCGGTTGTGGTGGATTCCGGCCGGAATGGCGGCGAACGAGGGCTCCTATGTCCGGTACAACCACGAGGCCATGGTTGGCATCCTCGCCCTCGAGGCGCACCGCGCCGCCGCGCTGGTGGTGGGGGAGGACCTTGGCGTCGTCGAGCCATGGGTGCGCGACTACCTGCGCGAGCGCGGCATCCTCGGCACCTCGATCGCCTGGTTCGAGCGGGACTCCGACGGCCGTCCGCTGCCTCCGGAGGCGTGGCGGGAGTACTGCCTCGCCTCGGTCACAACCCACGACCTGCCACCGACTGCCGGCTATCTCGCCGGTGACCACATCAAGCTGCAGCACGAGCTGGGCCTGCTCACCGAGTCGCTGGCCACGGAACTCGGCCACGCAGCGCGGGAGCGCAACGCGTTCATCGACGCGCTGCGGGAGCGCGGGTTCCTCACCGCCTACCCTGCGACAACGGAGGACATCGTCGAGGCCATGCACCGCCACCTTGTGGCCACCCCCGCGCGGGTGCTGTGTGCAGCCCTCACCGACGCCGTCGGCGACCGCCGGACGCAGAACCAGCCCGGCACGAGCACCGAGTATCCCAACTGGCAGATCCCGCTGTCGGGCCCGGACGGCAAGCCCCTGAGCCTCGAGGACCTGTACCACAACGAGCAGGCGTTCCGGCTGGCGGGGATCATGAACGACTTCTCCGGCCCGCTGCGGCTGCCGCGCTCGGAGATCGAACTCGTCGTCCAGAGTTGAGCTGAGCTGATCAGAGGAGCATCAGCAGGGTGCCGGCGACGATCAGCGCCAACCCTGCCCAGCCCCTCCTGCTGAGCCGTTCGCCCAGAAGCAGCCCGGCCAGCAGCACGGTGACGACGATGCTGAGCTTGTCGATCGGCACGACGACGCTGGCGGGTCCGTCCTGGAGGGCTTTGAAGTAGCACAGCCATGACGCCCCGGTGGCGAGGCCCGACAGCAGGATGAACGTGAGGTCACGGCGCGGGATCGGCGGGCGGGGGGTCCTCCTGCCGGTGGCAACGACGATCCCCCAGGCCAGGACGAGGACGACGCTGGTACGGATCGCCGTGCCGAGGTTCGACTCCACCCCGGTGATGCCGACCTTGCCGAGCAACGCTGTCAGCGAGGCGAAGACTGCCGAGCCGAGCGCGTACAGGAACCAGCCGCCGCGCGACGGTGCCGGGACGGGCGTGGCGTCGGCCTCCGCGGCCGGCCGCCGGACCATCAGCCAGGTACCGACCCCGATCAGGGCGATCCCTGGCAGGCGGGTGGCCAGGTGGTCGGCCTCGCCGAGGAAGATCATGGCCAGGACCACAGTGAGCACGATGCTGAGCCGGTCGATGGGGGCAACCTTGTTCAGCTCTCCCAGCTGGAGCGCCTTGAAGTAGCACAGCCAGGACCCGCCGGTGGCAAGGCCCGATGCGACGAGGAAGCCGACGGTCGAGCCGCTCAGAGTTGCCACCTGGGGCGCGGAACCCACCAGCAGCACCATCAGCCAGGCCGCGGCAAGGACCACCGTCGTCCGGATGGCCGTGGCCAGGTTGGAGTCGGTGTGGCGCACCCCCACCTTGGCGAGAATGGCCGTGAGTCCGGCGAAGAACGCGGAGGCGAACGCGAACGCGACCCACACTCTTCTGCCCTCCTTCTGCCCTTGTCCGAAGGCTAGCGCCGGAACGGGGGAGGCGGACGGGTGGGTTCGTCTGGCAACCTAGGCCTATGAGCGGTTTCTTCGGCCCACGCGACGACCACAGCGAGCCCTGGTTCAGGATGGGCCGCATCGAGGTCACCACGGTGGTGCTGGTGATCCTGATCGCGGTCCTGTCCGGGCTAGCCTGGGTGGCGCTGCCCTCGCTGCCCTTGCACCTGCTGTACACCCCGGAAGCCGTCGCGGCCGGAGAGGCGTGGCGGCTGTTGACGTGGCCGTTCGCGAACGACCTCGGGCTGGGAACAGTGATCACCCTCGCCCTGTTCTGGTACTTCGGCACCGACCTGGAACGGCTGATCGGACGCACCCGGATGGTCTGGCTGCTGCTGGGGATGTGGGCGTCGTTCACCGCCGCCTACACCCTCGTCGCCCTGGTCGCAGGGAG
>Ga0209539_1002077_pt1 | contig 10622 bp, 7 predicted proteins | sample BarGraNGADG00312_2_FD_184499 | JGI IMG/M metagenome (GOLD analysis project Ga0209539, IMG submission 184499) | Arctic peat soil microbial communities from Barrow, Alaska - Barrow Graham LP Ref core NGADG0011-312 (SPAdes) (version 2) | ecosystem: Environmental > Terrestrial > Soil > Wetlands >... | reverse complement strand
AGCTTGTGCGTAACGGCGACCACGAGACGCTGGCAGTCTGGGCCTGCGACTGTGCCGAGCGTGCACTGCCGTATTTTGAGAATAGATATCCAAAGGACAAGCGCCCCAGACTGGCTATTGAAGCCGGGAGGGAGTGGGTAGAGACTGGCGTTTTCAAGATGGCTGATGTACGCAGGGTCTCACTTGCAGCTCATGCCGCTGCTCGTGAAGTTGAAGGTGACGACGCTCCACGCTCTGCCGCCCGTGCCGCAGGTCAGTCACTGGCGACTGCACATGTTTCTACGCACGCAATCGCTGCTGCCATCTACGCCGCAACCGCTGTCCGCGACTCTGTTGAACCAGCCGGCGCTGAGGCAGCCTTGGAGGCAGAACGCGAGTGGCAACTAAAGCATCTGCTTGACCTATCGAAAACTACGTCCTAAGCGTGTCAGGCTTCTGCGGGACTTTTCTGGCGGAGAGGGTGGGATTCGAACCCACGGTGGACTAACGCCCACAACGGTTTTCGAGTTCTATGGAGTTCGTGTTATCTGGTCCGTCTGGTGTTATCCAGTGTTATCCTGTCCAGGGTTTCGTGTTATCTGGTCCGTCTAGTGTTGTCCTGTGTCGTCCAGTTTTGTCAACATCGTGTCAACAAGAAAGTGCTGCTTCACAGATAAATCAACGAGGAAGTGGTGCGCGAGCTCGACCGCAGAGGGCCCAAAGTCTCCGAGATCGCGCGCGTTCTGGGATGCGATTACACGACCGTCTTGCGAAACATGCCCCCACCAGGAAGCCCAAAGCACAACCTCTCAGTGCCCGTGACGGACACTCTCAGTCAGATGGAATTATTATCGAAGTCCTGTCTCCCCTTGCTGCCTCAAAGGCTCTCACTGCTTTCTCGTCAATAGCCCATTTGTTCGTTATCTTCTCGGTGGCCGCCTCATCAAGCCTTTTTATCTCTTTGGGGACTGTTGCTGGCCATTCAGGCGTCTCTGCAAGAACGCGGGTAGTCCCCTTCTCATTTGGCTTTACGCTTGGCTCCAAAAGGTTTGGTTCTACGATTTCACCCACCAATTTCGCATCAGTTAGTTTCCACCCGTTTCCCTTCCGAGCGAAAGTGTAGTAGCGCCTTCCTCCATCAGAAGGATATTGGACAGTGGGGTCATTGTTAGCTGGAATATAGTGGCAAAAGTTTGTGTCAGCGATATCGAGTACCACATCAGGGCCCTGCTTGGGAATATCTAACACCTGAGTAAACGTGGCGAAGTCATCAGTGTCAGGATATCCGTAGGTTCCCGTTCTTAACTTTTCCACGTCTTCTTTCTGGCGTGCGGCAAGCTCCGGTGACATCTCAGAGGGGTCAATCACAGGAGCGCCGGCTACGTTTGGATTGCTCTGCGGGTCATGGGAGACGGCCACGCGGTTTCTCTCATTCAAGTATTTGTGGACCAACGTCTTCATCTCTGCGAGATCATCCACGGAGATGGTGACTTTTGTCCTGTGCGTTGTTCCAGCCGCCACTAGGACTCCCACAAGCGTGATCAGGACAAGTGCCGCTATTGTGAAAACCGCGATAGCGATTCTCTTCTTTGAGGGCAACTTCATATTATCCGACATTTCCCGATATGCGCCTCCTAACATCTCGATTCTACTATGTTCAGGCCCGAAATAACGCTTCGAAACCAGGTTGCCGACTTCATAAGGAAAGCAACTTTTTCCGCTGCGTTGGCATTTATATATGCGGAACTTCCTAAAGACCGTTATATCCTTGAGGTCCTAATTCGGCACGGTGATTTGAGGGGAACATGGGCACACGGCAAACGCAGAGCATTACACCGGCACCCGGTGATTTCTCCTGCCTCTATGAAGAGAACTACAAGCGAATCTTCAACTACTTCCTTTACGGCGCAAGCGACGTAGAGACTGCCTTGGACCTCACTTCTGACACGTTTTTCAAAGCGTTGCGGGCCTGGCCGCGCTTCGAGCAGAAGGAAGCAACGCCGACAACGTGGCTCTTCAAGATTGCCTCGCGCGAGCTGGCCATGTACTACAGAAAGATGGGACGGCGGAAATCCTCGGTGTTGTCCTTTGACGAGGAAGTCACGGCTGTGCGCGCTGCTGTGCCCCGACAAGAATTGCTGACTGCACAGCGCGACATCGAAAACTGTGAGGAATTCCTGGCGCTCTCCGAGTTGATTAGAAACCTGCCCGCCAAGTATCGCGAAGTCGTTTTCCTTCGTTTCTACGCTGAGATGTCCATCAACGAGATATCCGATTTCCTGGGGCGGTCCTCCGGAACAGTAAAGTCCCAGCTCCACCGGTCGCTGAAGAAACTTCGCCTTGAGATGCAACTATTGGACCCAAGTTAGCATTTAACAAACTGCAACATTGAACCAGTCACAAAAAGAGGTCGGTTGAGATGGACAGGTCGCCGGACAAACGAGAAGTCCCAATGTTTGAAGTCCCATCACACCGTGAGGCTCTCCAGGGCAAGCTCGACGAACTCGAACGCAACCCGTCTGCATCCGCAAGCATTAAACGTCGGTGGTTCGTTGGACACAAACTGCTGGTCGCTGCCGCTGCCTGTCTCGTTCTCATCGCGGCCGGAACATGGCTCATCGTTCAGTGGCCTTCGCCAACGACCAATAAGAATTCAAGCTCGCAGTTTGTGGCCAGGGGCGTACATGGTGTCGCCCCTGCTGCTGGCGTGCAGCGTGTAAATACGCTTGAGGAAGCCATGCACATCACCGGACTGAAAATCCGAGTTCCAAAAAGCACGCTGGGGGGGAAACCGGCAGTGATTACGTTGGTGGTGCCAGAAAAGAACGTTGGGAGCGGCGCCAGTATCTACTGCACGTACAACAACGGCATGAACCTGAGTTCCGAGTCTTCCCCACAGATGGATTATGCGGGGCAGATTGCCAACATGAAGCATCTGAACAGCGTCTCGGCAGTTCACCCGGACAAGCTTCCATACCTTGTCACTGTGGCGGGTCACCAGGGGATGCTGTGGCCAGCGCACATGAATGTAGGTGACACGCACCCCGGAGTTCCTGTTCTCTACTGGTGGGACAGTGGCGTGGCGTACACGCTCTACCCTCCTGGCTCTGCAGGTCCGGACGGCTTTGACACCAGCACTTCAGTGATTAGTTCAACCGCTGCAGTTGACCTCTTCAAAGTCGCAGATTCAATGTACCACTAGGAATGGAAACCGCGAGCAGGCCGCGGTTGCCGGGTTGAAACAGCAAGGCCAGATGGGTTGCAGCAAAGGCCAGACGAAGGGCTGATGTAATGATGAGTCGCAAGAAGAAGACTGTTGCCGGAATCGTCGTCGCTGCCGTGGTCGTTGTCGTGGTGACGGTGGCGGTGGTCTTGGTAGTGAACCGAACGCCAAAGCCGACCCCCAGGCCAGACGTTGCTGGCATTTATACCGGACAGAATGGCAGGGAGATACACCTAGACAAGGACGGGACTCTCACGGTGATTGGGCTGCAAACTATTGGAATAGCGACAAGGGTCCCGATGCGCTATTGGGTCACGGGGGACAACATCACCGTAGGCACTGGGAAATCGAAGTCGCCACCAAAGGGACTAACGACTTTCAAGATTGAGGGATACAACCGGCTGGTTGGATGGGATACGGTTTGGGTCAAGCATACGGTCGAACCCAACAGGCCGTCCTCACTCGTCGGCACCTATACATCCACTGCCAGCGATGGACAGACGCTGGCGTTGGACAAGAACGGGGCCGTTTACGTTACGCAGCCATTGCCTACGGGTGAAACAGTGGGGGACGGCACTTGGGTCGCTGATAGGAATGTCGTTACTGTAACCTACGGCGTGCAGAAGATGACCTACACGATTAACGGTAAAAGTCTGGTGGGGCAAGGCAAAGAGTTAGCCAAGACTTCGGACCGCGCGATAGTCCCTGCAACACTGTGATTTAAGCCACGACCCACGAGACGAAGTCGATGAAGAAGCAGTAGGAACCAAGGGGGTGTTTTGAAACACAACTGCAAGGTCGTCCTGCTGACATCGTTTCTCGTTTGCCTGATTGCGACGACAGCAATAGTAGGCTGCGGTGGAGCCAAAACCGGGGCCAAGAGTCAGGTCTACACCGCGTCTTTCGGTAAGATAAGGGTTACCCTCACGTTCCCTGCTGAAAAGAACTCAACCACGGCGGTCATTGAGAAGGTCGACTGGTACAACGATTTCTCTATGGCAATGGCTGTCAAAATTCTCGCCTCGTACAAGGTAGATAACGGTTCTTCTCGACCGACCCTTTGCGACGACTACTCGTTCGGGCTAACTTATGAGGACGGCTCCACAACCGGCTCCATAGACGCTAAGCAAACACTTGGAAACAAACTCAACTACCTCAAGAACGGAAATGACCAGCAGGGCAAAGCCTTGGTGAGCCCAGGGGAGTCAGTGCTGAAACGGCTCCAGAATACGAATGGAGTGAAGCCGGGTCATACTGGAACCGCGTATTGCTTCTTCGAACCGTCAACACATGATTCCGTGGCTAAGGGTTTCACTGTGACTTCAAAAGAGACCCACCAGACGAAGGTGATGACGAAGCGGTAGGGTTGGTGCAAGCAAGTCTGGCGGAGAGGGTGGGATTCGAACCCACGGTGGACTAACGCCCACAACGGTTTTCGAGTTCTAGGTGGTTCGTGTTATCTGGTCCATCCGGTGTTGTCCTGTATCGCCAAGTTTTGTCTGCAAACCAGCGAAAGTTGTTACAAAAAACCGGTGCTCAAAGGGATGTATTAATGCCTGCGCACCAGGTTATGACTGAGAATTGCGATGCTCCTATGTTTTTGACGAATATCCTACAGTATGGGTAAAAAGCGCGCGCTGGCTGGAACGCAATTGCAGTTTTGAGGCAAGGGCATCCTTCTGACAGTTATGGAACCACGCCATCAGGCCTTGCGAAGCGGCGAACACGGCGACGTTGCCGGCTATGAGGCCGGTATCGACATAGTAATATGCCTTCTGCGTTTCCGGGTCCTTCAGCCCCGGTTCCTGAAATCCCGCCGTGCTGAATTTTTCAACATCGACAACATAAATGATACGCACCGGGGCGTTCGCGCCGGCATTCCCCTGCCCGGCACCGATTGCTAACGGCCGCAGGTCGCCTGACACAACAGGTGTGAGGCGATGAGGGACCTCTTCATAGAGGTAAACCCCATCCGGCAGGGCGACGTAAAGATCGATCTCCTGAGAGTTGCTGGCTGACGCGGCCGTTCTTCCCTTAGCACCGAACGGTCCTTTCTCCCGGTTCACCCCGAATGCAGCCCAGAGAAGATTGGAGAGAAGCTGCAGCGGAAGTTTCCGGCTACTGATGGTACGCACCGTCATTCGTTTCTTCAGAGCTGACATAACGGTCGTACCGCCGCTCTCTTTTGGAGGGGGAAGAGTGATCGGCTGCAATCCCTGCTCTGCAGCAGGTTTCATTCTGGAAGTTTCTTTACCTGTCATTTAATGCCTCCTGGAAGGTTATTAAATCGATATTTCTCCACATGCCGCTCCCGACCATCCATCCTACGCTCTTCCCGGTCATTATTCATTCCGCATCTTCCAATCTCAAGGTGCTGCCTACCGCGATACGGGTGACCTATTGATGAACATAGACATCAACCTCTATGACTTCAACAAACCTGCAAGATTGTGCTACCCAAAGATGCGGAATCCGCAGTATTGCCAAGAGGAACATTGGTAAGGCTGGCGGAGAGGGTGGGATTCGAACCCACGGTGGACTCGCGCCCACAACGGTTTTCGAGTTCTTGGTGGTTCGTGTTATCTGGTCCGTCTAGTGCTATCTAGTGTTATCCTGTCCAGCTCTTCGTGTTATCCAGTCCGTCTAATGCTGTTCTGTGTTATCTGGTTTTGCCAACAGCTTGTCTACAAATGACAAGGGGGCACTCGTTGAGACTGCCCCTCGTGTATGATTCTTGAAGTCTGCTAGTCCGAGAAACCCCCGATGGTGTCTGTGCCCCAGCCCCAGTTCTCACCGTACATCGCCCTCTCGACCAGGACGGGGTGTCCGGAATCCTTTGATTCGACGAAGATGGAGGCCCGGCGCGACGGCACCATGTCCGCCATGTTATAGGAGCGCCGGGAGCCGGCCGGTACCTTGTCATTGAACCGATAGAGCTTTTCTCCGCCCTGGGCCATGTAGGTCACCGTGATGTTTACGGCGACCGCGTTCGGGTTCTCCACGAGCGTCCAGGTCTCGAAGCCGTCTGACGTCTGTCCGTCGGGGAGCATGAAGGCCGTGTGGGGCGCGGATAGCCCTATCGAGGCGTGGAACGCCTGGCCGTTGTCCCAGTACATGGCCCGCTCGGCGACGAGAGGCTTGGACCCGTGCACTACAGTAGAGACGTCCGAATCTGCCGGCATCCCCTCGTTGACCTTGATCGTCTGGCGTGAGTTGGGCTTCATGGTGAACCTGGGACCTGCCGCGGGACCGTTTTGCGTCTGGTAGGTGATGGAGACCTCGTTGTCACTGTCCTGAGGATTCTGTACGAGCACGTAGGTGGTGAACCCGGCGCCGTAACCAACAGCGCCTTCTGCCAGATAGTAATCGTCGGCGGGAGCGGTGGCCCCGATGGAGCAGGACCCTTCGCGGCGGTTGTTCCTGTACACGGATCGCTCTGCCACCACCGGCAGATCGCTGGATACCTTGATAGAGGCATCAGTCGTACCTATGTCGGCGGCCATCGAGTAGGTGGCGCGGGAGTTGGGTGGAATAGTCTTGGTCTTTGCGACCGGACCATTCTGTGTCATATAGCTAAGCGTGACGTGTGCTTCGGTGTCGTTGGGATTGAGTACCGCGGTCCAGGTCTCGAAGCCCCAGGCCGAGGAGCCTTCAGGCAGGTACCAGGTCCTGGACGGGGCCGCGGCTCCGATCGAGGAGTGATAGCCCGGCTGGCTCTGGCCTTCTCCGGTCCAGAACATGGTGCGGTCAACCGCTATCGGCTTTCCCTCAGGGCACTCGACCTTTGTCGAGAAATCCACCTTCCCTATGACCGGCTCCGAGGAGACGGTGGTCTGCGAGAGTGGCGGCAGCGTGATAGTACGGCTGGCGAGGACTCGCCTGCCGGCGGCGGCCGGGTTTGTGGCCATGTAGGATAGTTGCGCGTGAACGGTCTCGCTGTTCGGGTTCTCGATGGTCATGTAGGTGTTGAAGCCCCAGGCGTTGGTGCCTTCGGCGAGATACCAGGTCGATAGATCCGAGTCGATCCGCAGCGCTTCGGCGAGCGTACCGACACCTGTCTTGGAAGCGGGCGCGGGATTGGTCACCTGTACGTCCCAGTTTCCGGCTGAAGCGCCGGCGAGGTCGAAGGTCGCTTTCGCCGTCGCAGGATCTACCCTGGTCGTCTCCCCGGAAGGGACAATGGTCTCCGAACCCTTTTTCAGCACGATGCCGCATCCCTTTGCGAACTTCTCACCCTTGACGGTCACCTCCACGGCCGTCTGATCGTTGACCGCCGTCGTGGGCGTAACCGTTTGAGGAACAGGGTCCGGGTTGAGTATCTTGAAATCCGGGAAAGTGGTGGTCTGCCCATCGGGATTCCGAAGCACGATAGTCCAGTCCTCTGCCGCTGTGTTATCCGGGTAGAAGTAAAGTTCCAGGTGGCCGCTGTAGACTACCCAACCGACGGGATCGACCTCTTCCGTTCCCCTTTGAAGGGTTGCCTTGATGTCCATATCGTAGCCACTGCCGTCGATATAGACAGGCGGATCAAAATTGTCGGTGAGGTTCTCGATGTTTCTGGGCGCCACGGTGTCAATTATCGGAGGTGGTGAGAACCTCGCGAACTTGGGTTGCGGCTGACCTCCCATTCTGCCGAATTGTCCCCCGACAAACAGGTATCCGTCATGGTTCAGTGCCAGTGCGTCGACGCTGGCATCCGGGTCCGGGTTCCATTCCGCAACCGCCGCTCCGGTGCCGGTCATGCCGAGCTTTGCGAGGAAGTTTCGGTTCTGGCCTCCTATGCTGTTCGTGCCCTGGAAGTCTCCCCCGGCATACAGATAGCCGTCGGGGGTCACTGCAAGTTCCATCACGTCGCCCGTGGCGTTGGGGTTCCAGGTGGCATTAGCCGCCCCGGTGCCTCCCGGGTCGAGCCTGGCTATATGGTTGCGGGCCTGGCCCCCTATGCTGTTCGCACCGTTGAAGAACCCTGCCGCGTACACGGACCTCCCGCTGGGGCTGACCACCACGGAATAGACGGCGTCGTTTGCGTTCGGGTCCCAGGCGGGATCGGCTGCCCCCGCGCCTGTGGTGCTGAGCTTTGCGATCCTGTTGCGGGCCTGGCCTCCTATGCTGGAGGCCCCGCTGAACCATCCCCCTGCGAACAGCGAGTTGCCGTCAGGGCTCGGCGAGAGGCTCCAGACCAGGTCGCTGGCGTTCGGGTCCCAGGTGGGATCGGCTGCCCCCGCGCCTGTGGTGCTGAGCTTTGCGATCCTGTTGCGGGCCTGGCCTCCTATGCTGCCGGAGCCGTTGAAGCCCCCGGCAACGAACAGGGAACTGCCGTCATCGCTCAGTACCAGGTCCAGTACGACGCCGTTTGCGTTCGGGTCCCAGGCGGGATCGACCACTCCCGTGCTGCTGCTGCTGAGCTTGGCGATGTAGTTGCGGGTCTGTCCCCCTATGCTGTTAGTCCCGTGAAACTCACCCCCCGCGAACACCGAGCTCCCGTCGGTCGCCACCGCGAGGGTCCGGACGACGGCTTTGGAATCCGGGTTCCAGTCGGTGGCCTCACCTGTCGCATTGTCGATGGCGGCGAGCCTGTTCCTGTTCTTGCAGCCGATCAGGGAGAAGGTCCCTCCCGAGAACAGGGCGCTTCCATCAGCGCTCAGCGACAGGACATAGACAGTGCCACTGGCGTTCGGGTCCCAGGCGGGGTCGGCTGCCCCTGCGGAGCTGGAGTCGAGCCTGGCTATCCTGTTGCGTGACTGGCCTCCTATGCTGGAGAAGATCCCCCCCGCGAACACGGAGTTCCCGTCAGCACTCACTGTTGTGATATAGACGGGGTTGTTCGGGTTGGGATCCCAGGTTGGATCGGCCGCTCCCGTGCCGGAGGCCGTCAGCTTGGCGATGAACTTTCGTGTCTGGCCCCCGATGCTGCCTGACCCCTGGAAGATCCCACCCACGAACAGGGATCCATCGGTACTCGGCGCAACTGTATAGACAGTGTCGTTGGCGTTCGGGTCCCAGGTGGCGTCAGCCGTACCTGTCCCTCCCGCGTCGAGCCTGGCAATGAAGTTGCGGGTCTGGCCTCCTATGCTGCTCGCGCCGTTGAAATCTCCGCCCGCGAAAACCGAGTTCCCGTCCGTGCTCAATGCGAGGGTTTGGATGACGTCGTTGGCGTTGGGATCCCACAAGGCGTCAGCGGCTCCGGTACCGGTCGTGCTGAGGCCGGCTATATGGTTGCGGGTCTGGCCTCCTATGCTGCTCGCGCCACTGAAGTCTCCGCCCGCGAAGACGTGGCTCCCGTCCGCGCTCAGGGCGAGGGCTCGGACGATGCCATTTGCGCTGGGGTCCCAGGTGGCGTCAGCGGCTCCGGTACCGCCGGCGCTAAGCTTGGCGATCCTGTTGCGAGGCCGACCTCCTATATTGCCGAAATCCCCTCCTGCGAACACGGATTGCCCGTCGGCGCTCAACGCGAGGGCATAGACAACGGTGCCGTCAGGATTGGGGTTCCAGCCGAGGTCCAGGCTTCCGTCACTCGCCAAATGCGCAAGCCTGTTCCGGGTGATGCCACACGCGTTCGTGAAATCCCCGGCGACGAACCAACCTCCGGCGCCGTCGTCAACCGCGGCGTACACGGTACTGTCAAGCCTGGGATAAGGTTTGACAGGAGCCCCGCTGGCGACGTCGATCGGGACTCCGTGCCCGGTGTTGGGGCCCACCTGTGTGAACACCCCGCCGATATAGGTGGTATCGCCCCACACCGCCACTGAAGCAACCGCCCCGTTGGTCACCCACGGGTCCTCGTTAACAGCCGGGACGGTTGCGGCCATCGCGCCGGACGGTACGATGATTGCGGCAGCCTGCCAGAGGAGCAGGGATGCCACTAACAACGCTACAGCCATCGGCCATTTTTTGGATTCTGCATGGGACCAGGCAGCGCATTCAGTCTTTTTCATGATTCACCTTTTGGCTAGAAACGCCTTCGTGCCAACAACCTAAACATACCCACCCCGCAGGGTCCATCATATCTCACCAGCGCCGCGCAGACTTGTCTGGTTTTGTCCGCAACGTGTCACGAACGAGGTCGCCTCAAAGCGCAAAAGGGACCAGATGGACAGTGGCGCAGTACCAGAGCCTGGTTGGATGAGTATATAGCGAGCAGGTACCAGCGTCGCGGCTAATACCTTGTGCTGCTCTCAATAATACATAACGCTAATGGTAGAGGGGTGGGATTCTCACCCACCCCACGCGCCACGCGGCGCAGATCAGTTCAACGCCGGAGTTATTCAATCTCATTGGGCAGAAAGCAGCTGAAGCGTTTCGAACATGTACTGCTTTGGGATGCAGTCTGGGTGTGGCAGTTCGAGTGGCGCGCGGTGACCCCGACCGGGATTCAGCGTACCACCCTCCCGCCGGAATCCTCTGGATTCTGGCGGAGAGG
>Ga0209539_1002075_pt1 | contig 10625 bp, 7 predicted proteins | sample BarGraNGADG00312_2_FD_184499 | JGI IMG/M metagenome (GOLD analysis project Ga0209539, IMG submission 184499) | Arctic peat soil microbial communities from Barrow, Alaska - Barrow Graham LP Ref core NGADG0011-312 (SPAdes) (version 2) | ecosystem: Environmental > Terrestrial > Soil > Wetlands >... | reverse complement strand
GTTCGATCGTCATCAGCATCGGCGAACACACCATCACCGCCGACCCGACCATCACCACCGACGCCCGCGCCATCCTCGACCGGCTACCGCCGATCACCCTGGGGCACTAACCCTGTGAGACTCGGGTACGAGCAAGCCCACTACGCTGCCCCCAACCCCGAGCCGCAGCCCACATGAGACCGGCAGAGAACCCGAGGCGCTTCACAAGTCCTTCCTCGGCTCCCAAGGCGTTGCCGCTGAGCATGTCATCGGGGCAGCAGAGCCCCGTGCGAGCAAGCGCTACGCGATGATCAACAATCCCGTGGTTCGTGGCGCCGTTCTTGATGGCGCATCGAAGCGGTACGGCTACTCCCCTGACCGGATCGAGTTCCGCCTCTACGTCGGGAGATTCGCAAGGGAGAAGAAGGGCGAGCATGAGCGTCGCATTCGGGAGTGGTGCGGAGCCCAGGCGATCGGTGCTGGCCCAATTCGGGTGTTCGGGCTTCAAGAGGTGGCGAAGGCAGCTCGTCGAGTCGCGCTGAGCCCCGCCTACCGCGACAATCCGGCGCTCGTGGCCATCAAGGTCCTCGAGGCTGCGCACATGCTGACGCAGCTTGCGCCGGGCGAGGCCGTCGCGGACTAAGCGTCAGAGCAGCCCACAGATTCGGTCACTCGACTCCGCTGTGGCCGGTGTTCGTTCTCAACCTCGAGGACGAACCTCGCGAGTTCCACTCGGTCAACATTCGGGCCGCCCTGCGACGCGTTGCCGAGGACAATGTCGCCGTTTGTCGTGGTGAGTCTCACGGGCGTGACCTGTGACCAGAAGTTGTCCCACGCGTAGTTGTGCCGGTACACGCTGCGGGTTGTCTCACCGCCCACCTCCGTGATGTCCAGCGACCGGCTGATCACGTCGGTGTTGTACTCGTGTCCCGTCTGCTTCGCGGCGTTCGCGTAGTGCACGGCAAGGTTGTACTCCCCGGGCCCGAAGTCTTCCGGCCGGCTGATAGTCAACGTGTTCGCTGACCCGTTGCCGAGGCCGTCCACATAGGCCCCGCCGCTGGCATTGGAGCCGCTCGTAACTGCGACTTGGACAACCCGAGCTGTGCCTGTCAACAGCGCAGCCTCCGCCTCGACCATCACCACTCCTTCGGCGTCGGCATCGGCCGCCCGCACCACGATCAGGCCCAGAATCCGGCACGTCGTGCCGGTGACCCGCACCATGGATATTCCGGCGGCCAGGTGGACTCGAGCACGGAAATGGCCCTCGCCCGGGTAGGTCTCGAGCCCGTCAATTGGGCGGCCATCGATCGACAACCCAACCGCTCCCCCGCAGTCGGCGTCGTATACGAGCGTCAAGTCTTGGTAGCCGTCTTGCTCTGAGGCGATGTAGAACGTCGCGACACCCCCCTGCCCCAGGTCGACCGCTCGAACCTTCCCGCTCCCAACAATCGTCGCCCCGCCCGAGAGGCGAGCGTCGTCGGCGTCGTGGGTCGAGATCTGAGGGCCGGCGACCTCGGTCAGGTCGAACTTGTCGAGAGTGATGTCACAGCCCGGGAGCACGGTCGAGCCGTCGACGCTGGTGCGCACCGAGAGTTCGTGGGTACCGGCACCAAGTTGCACAGAGACGTCGGTCCGCCCGCGGTAACTCCAGCTGAGCGTCGCGGTGTACTGAATAACTTGATTCAGAACCCCATCGACGAACAGTGCCTGGCGCCCGGGTGCCGCGTTCGTACCGTAGAAGATCCCCAGTCGGTAGGAGCCTGTTCGCGGGACCGTCACAGTCAGTGTCACGGTCGAAGTCGCCTTGTTCATAGCGCCGACGTCGCGTTTGCCAGACGTCGCGTAGAGCTGCGGGTCGGCGGTGGTGTCCTTCGCGTAGATGATCGCGTCGGTCAGAGCGGCACACTCGGCTTCCACGCTCGTCGACCACGGCGCAGCGTACCCCGCTGCCTCGGAACCCCCCGCGACTGGCGTGATAAGCACCCGGTACGCGGCCATCACGTCGACGCTGGGGATCGGCACCGTCAACGCGCCCTCGTCGACGTGGGCGCGCCAGGCGGCCACGACGGGCGGCTTTCCGGCGTCCCCCTCGTAGCCGGACCAGGTTGTCTTCGAGATGCGCACGTCGACCTCGGCGCCGAAGACGTGGTGGTCGAGCCCGCTCAGGTCGAGGCTCAGGTCGTTCGCCCCGCCGCCCACCAAGACAATCGCGCGGCGCGCAGCCTTGTCGAGTACTGCCGTGGCCTGCACTGTGTCAGGGGTGTCGGGCCGCGGCGGCACGACCTTGACGGTCTCGCCGGTGAGGTCTGCGTACCACTTCAGCAGCCACCAGCCGCCGTTGGCCTTGCGGGTCTGGACGGCGTGGTCGTCGAGGTTCCCGGCGAACGTCCAGTAGGCCATGTCCGCGTCGACCTTGGTGTCCTCAAAAAGTGAGATCCACTGGATCATCTGCCCGGGGACGGACATGTCGCGCCGGTTGCCGTACTCGTCGATGTTGACGGGCAGTGGCGCGATGCCCAGCTCCCGCTCGAGCGCTCGGTACTGCGCGAAATGGTCGCGATACGCCCCGAGTTGGCGCCGTTCGAGTTCGTGCCATGCCATGATATCTGGAAGGCAGTTGCCGTGCGGGGCGCGGTCGCAGGTCGCGTCCTTGGCCCAGGTCAGGAAATCACGGACACGCTCGGGATGCCAGGCCGCCTCATTCGGTCCGACGATCCGTGCATCGGGATCGATTGCGCGGATGTGCTCGACCGCCCGTTTCCAGTCGTCAAAGAACTCCTGCTTCTGAGTAGCCCAGTCGCCGTACCAGATCCAGTCCGGCTCGTTGAAGGGCACCCACACGAAGCTGCCGATGTCCGAGGGACGGTGCGCGACGGTCTTGGCGACTATGGCGTCGACCTTGGCCAAGTACTCCTCGATGCCGAGCTTCTCGTACGGCCACTGGCTGAGAACGTCCTGCAAGTAGACAACGATCTCCCGCCCGCCGGAGGCGAAGAAGCCGTCTGCAGTCGTCATGGCGTCCCCGTTGGGGTGCTGGGCTCCGCCTGGTGCTTTCTGGGCGACAGTGCTCGGATTCGCCCCCGAGAGCAGCGCGTCGCCAGGCACGCCGGGGTCGGAGAGTCCGTAGAGCATTCCCGTGGCACCGCCCTTCACCGGCCCCGTGCTCTGCGAGAAGTCGACGACCACGACGGCGGTGGTCGGTGCACCACTGCGCGTGACCGCGTGAGCTGGCATGGACATGGTGAGGGGCCTTCCTGCTTGCAGGGCTGGGGCGAACTACTTCACGGCTCCGCTGGTGATGCCGGAGATGATCCTCCGCTGCATCACCATGAAGACCACCAGGAGAGGGAGCGTCATCAAGATGATGTACGCGAAGATCGACTGCCAGTTGTTCAGGTAGAGACCGGCGCTCGCCACTTGATAGAGGTTCAGCGGAAGCGTGTCCAGACGCCCACCTATCACGAAGAGGGCGTAGAAGACGTCATTCCAGATGAAGAGTGAGATCAAGATCGTTGCCGTCGCGAGCGTCGGCCCGAGCAATGGCAAGATGACCGAGAAGAACACCCGTGCCGGGCTCGCGCCGTCCACCCGGGCAGCTTCCTCCAGCTCGCGCGGAATCGTCCGTACAAAGCCGGTGACAAAGAAGATGACGGTCGACAGGTACATCCCCATGTACACGCCGATCATGCCGAGTGGGGTACCTTCGAGGCCTATCTCTTTCAAGAGCAGGACAATCATGACCACGGCCGGGGGAAGTACGATCCCGCTGATAGCGAGAGCGTAGCCCGCTGCAACTCGCTTGCCTGCGCGTCGACCGAAGACCCAGGCAGCCATCGAGCCGAGGATCAGAACACCAGCAACAGAAGGAACGAGAATCAGAAGACTACCAAAGAATGCGGGAACCATTCGCCCCTGGTTCAGCACCTCAGCAAAGTTCTGAAAGAGCTGCCAATGGCTTGGCAGGGCAAGATTGGGATTTAGCGCCTCGGCCTGATTCTTGCTTGCGGTCACAATCACCAGCCAGAATGGTACGCCGAGCAGAATCGCAACAAGCCCAATCGTTGCAGCGGGTTGCGCGAGTCGTCGGACCGCTCTCTGGTGACCCGATCGCGCAGGAGACTCGAAAATGCTCACAGCACTTCCTCTCGCCTTCTCAGCACCCGGATGACGGGGAACGCAAGTAGGGCGACCATCACGAAAAGTGCGAGACTCATGGTTGTTGCCTGGGCGAAGAGACCCTGGCCAAACGTTCGGAAGATAAAGATGTTGAGCAACTCTGTCGTGCCACCGGGACCTCCCTTTGTCGATGCTTGGACAGTATCAAATCCATTCATCGAACCCAGCAGCGCGGTCGCCACATTAAATGTCACCGCCGGTGCCAAGAGCGGTAGGCGGATCCGTCGAAGCGTCTCCCACCAGTTCGCGCCATCAAGACGAGCTGCTTCCAGGACGTCCTCGCTGATTGTCTTGAGCCCGGCGAGATAGATCAGCATGGCCAGCCCCATCCACTTCCAGGCCTGTATGAGCGAGACGACGACGATCGTCCACGTCGTGCTTCCCAACCATGCGGTTGACACGGCGTGCCCGCTGACAAATCCGAGAATCGCATTCAAAGCCCCATCGGGCTTGAGGAGTGCCTGAAAGATGTATCCCACCGCCAGCGCCGACATCATGACGGGAATGAAGAAGGCGACCCTGGCCGCGCGATTCACCCGTGTGTCCTTTTCGAGGAGAAGCGCAAGGACGAGGCCGAACAGATTCTGAAAGATGGCGACAAGAATCGCGAAGATCAGAGTCGTTCGGAGGTCGCTGAGCAGAGTTCCGTTCGAGAACAGGGAAATGAAGTTGTCGGCCCCGACGTAGTTGATCGCCGACTTGAAGCTCGACCAATCCGTGAATGCATAGACAAAGTTCAGAACCGTCGGGACGAAGTAGAAGACGACGAGAACGACCAGGGCGGGTACGAGGAATGTCGCAGGATGATCCTGTCGGCGCCGTCGTCCGGTGCTAGGTGCGTCCGCCTCGCGGGTTGAGCTGCGAACGCGGACCTGGCTAGTACCCATAGCGGTCAATCCTCTCGTCGGCCACCGGGCCGCCGGGCGACGATGATGTTCATGCGTTCGTCGCCGCCCGGCGTCTGCCCACCCAAGCGCTAGAAGCCCTTCACGCCCTGCGCCTTGGCAAGTTGTGCGAACTGGTCCTGCGTCGTCTGGGCAACCTGCTCAGGCGTCTTGGTTCCCTGGATCATGTCTGCCAGATTGAGGTAAAGATCCGGATTGGCGACTGCGAGAGCCTGCATCGAACCGACTGAATCGGCCAGTGAGGCGGCAACCGCAGTGAGCGCGTCTGGCACGCTCGATGGCGTCGGCACGGTTGTCTCGAGAGAGACCGTGTGTACCGCGTTGACGAAGTCCGCATAGCCTCCGCCGAGCATGTAGGACAGGAGCTGACGTGCGGCAGCCTCCCGCTTCGCATCTCCGGTCTTGAACGCGACAAGTGCGTTGGTCTGGTCCGGGATGAAGGTGCCAACGTTGCCGGTCGGCGAGATCGGGAAGAATCCGACCTTTGAATTAAGGACGTCTGTCGTAGCTGTCGCCTGCATGGTGTTGAAGAAATTGTTCACCTGAAGCACCATCGCGGCCTTGTCATTGAGCATTGCGGCAGCTTGGTCCGCCAGCGTGGCGGTCTTGATGTCAGCATTGAACAGACCTTCATTGATCAGGCTCTGATAGGTCTTGATCGCGTTGAGAATAGTCGGGTCGGTGAACTTCTCTGTGTTGTTGTTCACCTTGTCCCACAGGCCAGCTTTCGCTGCGTCGGCGAGCTGGACCTGGACCCACCATTGGGTCGCCCAGCGGTCTCCACCCATCTCGAAGAACGGAGTGATCCCCTGCGCCTTCAAGATGCGTGCGTCGGCAATGAACTCGTTCCAGTTCTTTGGCGTCGTGGTGATTCCCGCCTTGGTGAAGAGGTCCTTGTTGTAGTAGACGCCCTCGACCGCCGGCGTGGTGATCAGCGCGGCATATCGCGTATTGTCAAGCAGACCAGTGATGTCTTTAAAGTTCCCCGAGTACTTGCTGACCCACGGCGCGCCGTCCAGAGACTGCAGATTCGTCTTGGCATTGATCGCCGTGAGCATCGAGGCCGTCGGCTGCCAGAACGCGAGATCGGGCTTGTCGCCGGTCGCGACCTTGGTCTGGATGTTCTGCTCGTACGGGTCAGGAATCGCCACGATCTTCACTGTGGCGCCCGTCAACTTCTCGAAGCCACTCACCACACCTTCCATCTGGGCGCTGGCGCCGTTTCCACCCCAGATCGTCAGGTTGACGCCCTTGAGGCTCGTGTTCTCGGCAGCCCAAGGCGTCGACCCCGAGGTGCTGCTGCCGGAATCTGGATTGCTGCAGCCGCTGAGGACGAGTGCGGCCGCCGCAGCGAGTACCGCTGCGCTCTTCCAAGAATTCTTCATTGAATTACTCCCTTGGTGGTGAACCGAATGAGATATGACGGGGGCGTGCGTTCAGATGGCGCGCTCCGGGCGGATTTCACGGCAGGCTTTGAATACGAATCGTGCGCGCACCCCCCGGCTCTGCTCGATCGCTACACACGGCGAGGATTCCTGTGCTTCGGTTCCAGTGGAATTGCCAAGCTGCGAGGCGCTTCGGAAAGATGGTCTCGACTGCAATGTCGCTGTCTTTGAAATCCGGCAGAGACAAGACCGTTTCACGCTGGCCGGACCGGTTCCACAGGGTGAGCAGGGCGGATGCCTCTCCGCGCAGTCCGAGGGCGACCCAGGGAGCCGTCCAGTCAGGCAGGCCGAGCGGCCAGAACGGCAGGGAGTGCGCTATCTGACCCCGAACCGCCTTGTGGGCGGCGACCGCCTCCGCGACGAGGCCGCGCTGCCCCGGGGACATCCGGTTGAGGTACCCCGAGACGTAGAGGCGGCCGAGCATTCCTGTGGCTAGCGCGAAGGCGATTTCTTCGGGTTCCATCTCCGGCTGCGGGTAGGCCCAGTTCGCTGCCTGCTCGGGCAACATCGACACCGGCGCGGCCGAGGCGATCGGCGGGTACCGCAAGGGATCCTGCTGATCAGAGGTGGACTGCATCTGAAGGCGCGACAACATCGCGAAGTCCATGCGCATCGCACCTGAGCTGCAATTCTCAAGGACAAGACTGGGGTGTCGATCGAGCACCGAGTCCAGCCAAGCCAGATGAGCGCGGTTGTGGCCGAGGAGGCCGGCTCCGATGCTGTCGGAGTCGACGTCCGTCCCGGCACCAGGGTTGATGTTGTAGTCGAGCTTGAAGAACCCGATCCCGTAGTCCTCCACCAGGCGGTCGACGACTTCGTTGAGGTGCGCGATAGCAGCGGGGTGGCGAAGATCAAGGTGGAACCGCTGGTGTTCGACGATGCGGACGCCGTGACGCAAGAAGAAGGCATCGTTGGGCAACCGGTCCGCCATCGCGCTGCGCACACCGACGACCTCAGGTTCGAGCCACAAGCCCGGCACCATGCCTTTGGCCCGGATGTGGTCGATGACCTCGCCGAGGCCCCCGGGGAACCGCGTCCGCGAGGGAATCCACTCGCCGACGCTGTCCCACCAGGAGCCCGTCTCGTCGTACCAGCCGGCATCGATGCAGAAGTACTCGCAGCCCACCTCGGCGGCCGCGTCGATGAGCGGCAGCAACTTCTCGGTTGTGGGGTCGCCGTTGAGCGTGTTCATGTAGTCGTTGAAGACGACGCCAAGGGTGGTGTTGTCGGGGTGGTCACGGCGGGCTGCGCGTCGGAACTCCGTCAGCTGGCCCACGGCGATCGTGAAGTCGGCGGCGACCGTCACCGTCGCCGGCACGGTTTCGAAACACTCACCCGTACGCAGCACCTGGGTGAACCCGTGGTCGGCGTCGGTCGGACCGGACAAGGCGAGATAGCCGTCCACGGAGTCCTCGCCGACCTCCCAGCGCCAGGCGCCGTTGTGCTCGATCTGCCACGCCCAGGCCAGGGGGGCATCCCGGCGCACCAAGGCGCCAACTGGCAGGTTCTTGCCGCTCGACCAGGTCCCTGTCGAGACGACCGCATGTTCTCCGCGCGGGTCCTGCGCTGTGAGATGCTCCCCCAGTTCCGGGAACTCCGCCCCCCGAAGCTCCTCGGTGCGCCAGCGGCCCTCGCCGAGCCAGTCGCTCACCCCGGACACGAGATCCCACGCAGCGAAGTCAGCGTCACCGGTCGGCAGCGATCCCAGTCTCACTGCAAGGGACGCCACGGATTGCAGCACGACCGGGGTCGTCGACCCATTCGTCACCCGGATGGTCGACCGCACGGCCGGAACGCCGTCAGCAGCGGCCAGGCGGATCACGACGGTTAGACCCGAGGTCGCGTCGTGCTGCTCAACGTCGAGGTAGTTCCAGCCGTTGGCGCTCGACAATTCGTGCGAGACATACCGAAGGGCGTCGCCGACACTCGTGTGCACGAGGCGATCGCTCGCAACCGTGTGACCGCGATCCGCCGTAATCAACTCAGCGAAAGGAATGGCGTTGCCGAGCGTGGCGGTCGTTCCTTTTGTGCGCACGCCCACCCAGCGAACTGCGGACTCTGTCCCCCACTCGAAGGACAATTCGATAGCAGAGTTTCCCCACTTGAGCCGGCCGGTCACGCGGTGCTCCTCGCCATTGAAAGACTTCTCGCCTCTTGGACCATCTACAAGACGATAGCGCTTTCAAGACCTGACGTCAATGGCCCTAGTCGCGACCCCAAACGATCAGCGCAGCCCGGCCCGCGGGGGGCCGGTGCTGCCGCGGACGACGAGCTGGGGAGTGTCCGTCGACGCGCGCGGCGAGGACCCCGTACGGAGGAGAAGTTCGAGCAGCTCGAACGCTCGGCGCCCAAGTCCGGCAAAATCCTGGGCGACCGTGGTCAGCGCGGGCTTCCACATGGCGGCGAACGGCTCGTCATCGAACCCGACGACGCTGATGTCGCCCGGAATCGAAAGCCCCCCATCGACGAAGGCGCTCATGAGTCCGATAGCGAGCTGATCGTTCCCGGCGAGCACGGCCGTCACATCCTGATCACGCGCCAGTGCCACCCCGGCCGCGTAGCCCGATGCCGGGTCCCAGTCGGCCGCGACCAAGTCCGGCACGGGCGCGCCAGCGGCAACAAGCGCATCCCGCCAACCCGCAGCCCGGCCAGCGACGGGGGCACCAGAAGCGGGGATCGCCACATGGTGCACCGTGCGATGACCCAACCCCAGCAGGTAGTCCACCGCCGCGACGGCTGCGGCGCGGTCGTCGAGGTAGGCGTGCGGTCGAGTGCGGTTCACGATATGGCCAGCAGAGGCGCCGACCGCCGGGACCCTGGCCGGAAGCGCTCGCGATGCTTGTACGCCGGCCGGGTCAAACTCCAGCACGATCACACCTGCCACCGGCTGTCCAAGCACGAGATCGATCGTGGCTCGCACGATAGCGGGGTGCTGGGACTCCACGACTGTGATGACGACGATGTAGCCGGCTGCCCGCGCTGCTTCCTCGACACCCTGCAACGTCAGTGCGTACCCGTACTTGGTCGTGTTCGAGGCCAGTACCGAGATGATCGACTGTGGTCCCCCCGCCGCCAATGCACGCGCGGCCGCACTCGGCCGATAGCCGAGCTCCTCGATGGCAGCCATCACCAACGCGCGCTTCGCCGCGCTGACCGGCATCGCGCCGGTAAGGACCCGCGACACCGTGGGGACAGAGACACCCGCGACACGTGCCACGTCGGCAATCACAGGTGGGCGGCGTGCGGGCGGGACGATCACAGGACGAAGGGTATCCCGTCCCGAGACCAGCCCAATCTTCTCGACGCGCGGACGCGCCCCTCACAGCTGGCACAGAACTGCCTCGCTATCCCCACAACCGATAGGCCGGGGCTGATAACGGACCCCCGGTCACCAGTCAGCGCAGGCATCGCGGATCGTTGTCGGCCTGTAGCCACGCGTGGTGGCTACATTCGTGGCTACACGGACTACCAGCTCAGCGCCTCGCCGCCCTGGCTGTGTCAAGCTGAACTGGCCCGATGCTGACAGGGGGCGTTCTGGGCGGCCCCGTCAAGGTTCCGCTCGACCTAGCCTCGAGCTTTCATGAGGCGCCGGTGCTCGGTCGTGGCGGCGTCGGGGCCGTCGTATCCGGGTGAATGTGGCACCTGGGTGTGACAAGAACCCGAGTGTCGTCTCGGGTGGGCGCCAGCTCCAAGGGCCGGGGATCGTGCGGGGTCGCAGTGCCACCCCTTCACCTGGACCAAGACCGCCGACGACATCCTCAAGACTGCCAACCGTCAGACCACATCAGACGCGCGGCACTAGTATCCTTCGCCCGAAATTCGTCCGATAAGTCGTGGGCTGGGGTATGCCTCGTACGGGTCGCCCCAAAGCAGAGCTGACGCTGACCGATGAGGAGCGGGGCCAGTTGGTCCGCTGGGCGCGTCGGAGGAAGTCCTCGCAGGCGCTGGCGCTGCGTTCGCGGGTCGTGCTGGGGTGCGCGGACGGCCTGGACAACAAGACGGTCGCTTCGCGGCTGGGTTGCTCGGCGGCCACGGTCGGCAAGTGGCGCGGCAGGTTCGTCGAACACCGACTCGACGGCTTGACCGACGAGGACCGGCCCGGCCGGCCGCCGGTGATCAG
>Ga0209539_1002073_pt1 | contig 10644 bp, 10 predicted proteins | sample BarGraNGADG00312_2_FD_184499 | JGI IMG/M metagenome (GOLD analysis project Ga0209539, IMG submission 184499) | Arctic peat soil microbial communities from Barrow, Alaska - Barrow Graham LP Ref core NGADG0011-312 (SPAdes) (version 2) | ecosystem: Environmental > Terrestrial > Soil > Wetlands >... | reverse complement strand
GGCATTGTTGAGGCCGCACGCGATGATCGTCCCGTCGGGCAGGGAGTCGAGGTCTTCCTTTCGCAGCGCCGTGTCGAACTCGAACTTCACGCCGGCTTCGACGCACTTGTTGTAGAGCAGGGCGTCGAGGCTCTGCGGGCGCGAGCTGCGCTCGACGTGGTAAGCCATGAAGACCGGCGCAGGGATCTTGTAGTCGTGCAGGTAGATGGAAAGCGAGCTCACGTCGTGGAAAGCCGGGCCCACGTCGATGCCGATGTACTCCGAGGTCGCCGGAACGTCCAGCGGCGTCGTGTGCGTGGACGGGTTGAACACGCTCGAGCCGCCCCAGGAGGCCTCCCGCTCGCGGACCAGGACGTCGTAGCCCTCCGTCGCGAGGTTGTACGCCGCCACCAGGCCGGACATGCCGGCCCCGTAGATCAGGACTTCATCCGCTGCCAAGTCGTCACCTCCGGTTCGCACATGAGCTTCCGCTGGAAATACTACAGGAAAATCGGCGGAGCGGCGCCAGCCACTTACTTCTTCTTCTTGGGGCTCTCTTTGGTCAGCGCGTAGACGTAGTCAAAGGCGGCGTCGAAGAGCTTTCTCTCCTTGATGTAGTCCGCGGGGTCCTCGCGCCTGATGATAAGCCAGTTCTTCATCTTGCGGCCTTCCATGGGCGTGAACTCGGAGATGCCTTCCCGCTCGAGCGTCTCGGGCACCATCTCCGGTGGCAGTTTCACAGTGGCTCCGTCGTTGAACACCCCCGCAAACATTTTGCCGTTGATGTAGTAAGCGGGCATGCCGAACGCCTTGCCGGGCTCCACCTCGGGGTTGTCGAGCAGGAAGGCGTCGAGAGCCTCTTTGATCGCGGGATCGAACGTGAACTGGTGCATCGAGCCTCCTTGATGTCGACAGACATGCGTCCAGTATGAGATACCTATCACCAACAAGAAAGGGTCATTCTCTGTCCACTTTCAGGGACGCTAGGGGCCGGCGATGGAGACTTTGCCAGACGTGAGTAACCTGCTCCTGACCGGTAAGCCCGGCAGCGGGAAGACCACTGTCATCCGAAGCGCGATTGAGGGCGTGAATGGGGCGGGTGGATTCTTCACGGGCGAGGAGCGCGGCGAGGACGGCTCGCGCACCGGCTTCTCCATAACGACCCTGGACGGGCGGACCGGAGTGCTGGCGCGCGTCGGGCTCAAGTCGCCCGTCCGTGTGAGCAAGTACGGGGTCAACGTGCACGACGTGGAGGAAGTGGCGGCGGACGCGGTCGAGCGGGCTGTGCGCGACGACAGCGTCACGCTCGTGGTCATCGACGAGGTCGGCGCGATGGAGATTGCGAGCGAGCGGTTCAGGGCCGCCGTCCGCGAGGCGCTCGACAGCGACAAGCTGGTGCTCGGCACCATCCAGTTGAAACAGAACCAGTTCCTGGACCTCATCAGGGCGAGGCCCGACGTTCACGTGGCCATGGTCGACGCCTCAACCCGCGAGGTCCTGCCGGACCTGGTCCGCTCATGGCTCAAGGCAGTCTGAGAGCGAAAAAAGTGGACGGGAAAAGTGGACAGTGAACGACCTACTCGGTGATGAAGACGGGCGTGCCCACTTTGACGGCGGTGAAGAGTTCGGCCGCGTCCGCGTCCGCCATCCTTATGCAGCCGTGCGAGGCCTGCGAGCCCAGTGAGTTAGGAAACGGTGTCGCGTGGATGCCGATGCCGCCCCCGATGTCCATCCAGTAGCCGCCCAGCGGGTTGTTCGGGCCCGGCGGCTGGGGTACGCCTTGCTTGTCCTTCGCCCACTCGGAGGTCGGCAGCCAGGTGGGGTTCCTCTCTTTGTACGTGATGTGGAAGCGCCCGTTGGGCGTGGGATACTGAGGCATCCCGACGGCCACCTTGAAGCTGTTCACTTCCTTCTCGCGATCGTACAGGTGGAGCCTGAACTCCTTCTGGCGGATCACCACGATCTTGCTGACGTCGCTGTCGAGGATCTCGGGCTGGGTCATGTCTGCGATGACAGGCACCGCGCGGTTCGCCGTCGGCAGGGCTTTGATTATGGCGTCCACAGTCGCCGGCACCTTCACCCGGACCCCCTGGCGCGCGTGGACCATCACGGGCGAGCCCGAGCTCATGCTGATGCTCGCGCTGCTCGACTGCCGGTTGACGGTCTTCGCGATGCCCCCGACGAGGGCGGTCAGCTTCGCCTTGTCGCAGGAGTACATGACCGGGATGTCGGCCCTGGTCTGGATCCCCAGCAACCGGCGGGTCACCCTCACGAGCGCCGGGCTCCTCTTTCCCACCAGGTAGGCTTCCTGGACCATCCCGTCCAGGTCGACGGTGAACTTGATGGCCTTGATGTCGATCGTGTAGGGCTTGCCCTCGAACGTCGCCTGGACGTTCCCCTCGAGAGGCTTGATCTTCTGCTCGACCACGCTCCTGGCCTTGGTCTTCGACATCCCGCCGACCGACGTGCCGTCGATGGACACCCCGCTGGAAATGCGGCCGCTGGCCGCGAGCTCGAGCCCCGCTCCAACAAAAAAGAGGACGGCCAGCAGCAGCACGAGCCACGCGAACGTGACCCTCAGCCAGCGTGGAAAACGGGGCATCCGAGGCATCTTCCAGTCCGGCTTTCTGACTCGGGGCGCCTTGATCGAGCGCACGCGCGAGGCGGCGCCGCCGGCAGACTTCTTGATCTTCTCCCCGATCGCCACGATGAACACCCTTTTTCCAACTTTGACGGGTACTAAGATATCAGTGTTCGCGCCGCATAAGAATGAGGGATCGCAGAGGCATATCAAGCCCGCGGCCCGGCGAGGAGGTGCGCGCTCTGAGCTCAGCGCGGGAGGGAAGGCAACCCACGCGTCAAACTCATTGACCATCGCCTACTGCGGAGGTCGCAATGGAGCTCAAGGCATTCATAATAAACTGCACCCTGAAGAAATCACCCGAGGTGTCCAACACGCAGGCGCTCGTCGACAAAGCGGTCGCGCTATTCGAGGAGCAGGGCGTCGAGACGGAGTCCCTGAGGTTTGTGGACTACAACATCGCCCGCGGCGTGACCAGCGACGAGGGCCCCGGGGACGACTGGCCGCTCGTCCTCGAGAAGATCAAGGCGTGCAATATCTTCGTCGTCGCATCCCCGATCTGGTTCGGCGAGCGCGCCTCGACCACCCAGCAGGTGATCGAGCGCCTGGACGGGACCTATGACGAGATGGACCCCGAGACCGGTCAGTTCCCGCTGTACAACAAGGTGGCCGGCGTCCTTGTCACCGGTAACGAGGACGGTGCGCACACCGTGGCCGGCACCACGCTCTTCAATCTCACCCACCTGGGCTGCACCATACCCCCCAACGTCGACAGCTACTGGGTCGGGCCGGCGGGCCCGGGTCCGAGCTACATCGAAGCCGGCGGAGAGCGCCACCTCTATACCAACCGGACCCTGCGATACATGGTCAACAACACGACGTACATGGCCAGGCTGCTCAAAGCGCACCCGATCCCGACCAACCTCTCGGAGCTGACCGCGGAGGCGAAGAATGAGAGCGACACTCCTCACGACCTGCCGCACAAGCTGCCGGGCTAGCGTCAGGTGAGGGCGGCGGCCATCGAGTCGCTCGAGAGCTCGGCTGACACCATCACGTGGCTGTAACCGGCGAGCCCGTGGAACTCCTCCTGGGTCGGGTGGACCTCGAGCCCTGTGCCCTCGAGGCCTCTTGCCTGTCTTGCTGTTTCCATCTGCATCCTAAAAACTCCCTTGAAAAAGAAAAAACCGCGACCAGGTCGCGGTAAATAAAAAAATCCGCGACCCCCGTCTGAGGGTCACGGCTACGTCTCTATGTGTTCAGGCGCGGCTGCAAGGACCCTCTATGAGGGGCCCCACCAAAAACTGTGCAGTTTAACCGTACCTGTTATGTTCAACATGCGGACGATTACAGGGGGGGGCCTCGGGGGTGTCAAATCACTCTAGAGTCAACGATCAGTCTGCTTCCATCAGGAATCGCGCCGCAGGTCACGAATTCACACGTGAAGGGTTTACTATATATCCAGCAGTTCAAGACAAGCTCAAGGAGCGCAATATGGAAGCTACGAGCACCATCCAGGCCCTGGACGAGATGCGGGCAGCGTACCCGGACAAGTTCATCGGAAGCGATAAAGTCTTCGACGTCATACGCCGGGGAGACCACCTGTACGTCGGCACCGGTTGCGGCGAGCCGCAGTACCTCGTGCAATCGATGGCCGACTACGTCGGCTCGCACCCCAAGGCGTTCTTCGACACCGAGGTGCTCCAGATCTGGACCCTCGGGGTCGCCCCGTATGCCGAGGAGAAGCTGAAGCGGAATTTCAGGCACAACTCGTTCTTCGTGGGGGACAACACGCGCGACGCCGTCAACCAGGGCCTCGCGGACTACACTCCGATCTTCCTGTCCCAGGTCCCGGACCTCTTCTACCGCAAGTTCATCCCGATCGACATCGCGCTCGTGCAGACGTCGGTCCCCGACTCGAGCGGCTTCATGAGCCTCGGGGTGAGTGTGGACGTGACAAAGGCCGCAGTCGAGAACGCGCGGGTCGTCATCGCCCAGGTCAACTCGAACATGCCCAGGGTGCACGGCGACACGTTCGTCCACATCCGCGACATCGACTACATCGTCCCGTACGACGAGCCGCTCCTCACATACAACCCCAGCGCGCCGGACGTCCTTGTCCGCCAGATCGGCATGTACGTCGCCCGCATCGTCGAGGACGGCGACACCATCCAGGTCGGCTACGGGAGCCTGCCGAGCGCCATCCTCGCGAGCCTGAAGGACAAGAAGCATCTCGGCGTTCACACCGAGCTCTTGAGCGACGGCATCGTCGAGCTCATGAAGAAGGGCGTGATCGACAACACGCGCAAGACCCTCGACCGGGGCAAGACCGTGGCATCCTTCTGCATGGGCCTGCCCCCGACTTACGAGTACATCGACGACAACCCGAGCATCGACTTCAGGCCGATCGACTACACCAACAACCCGCTCGTCATCGCCCAGAACCACAAGATGACCGCGATAAACATGGCCCTCGAGATCGACCTGACGGGCCAGGCCACCGCCGAGTCCCTCGGCAAGGTCTTCTACTCCGGCATCGGCGGGCAGGCGGACTTCATGAGGGGCGCGGTGCTGGCCCCGGGCGGCAAGACCATCCTGGCTCTTCCGTCCACCGCGGGCGCGAGGGGGGAGCTCTCGAGGATAATCCCATGCATGACCCAGGGCGCGGGAGTCACCCTCACCCGCGGCGACATACACTACGTCGTGACCGAGTACGGCATAGCCTACATGCACGGAAAGAACATCCGCGAGAGGGCTATGGAGCTGATCTCGATCGCGCACCCGAAGTTCAGGCCGTGGCTCATCGAAGAAGCCAAGAAGCTCAACCTCATCTACCCCGACCAGGCGTTCATCCCGGGCAAGAAAGGCGAGTACCCCGAGGAGCTCGAGGTATACCGCACCACCAAGGAGGAGGTCGAGGTCCTGTTCAGGCCGATGAAGATCTCGGACGAGCCGGGGCTCAAGGACTTCTTCTACTCGCTCTCGGACAACAGCATGTACACGCGGTTCATCTCGTTCAGGAAGGACATGCCCCACGAGAGGCTGCAGGAGTTCGTCATCATCGACTACACCAAGGAGATGGCCATCCTGGCCACCGTGAGAGACGGCGAGAAGGAAGAGATCGCGGGCCTCGGCCAGTACACGGTCAACCCCGAGCAGCACACCGCGGACGTCGCCTTCGTGGTCAGGGACACCTACCAGAACAAGGGCATCGGCACCGAGCTGCTGGCTTACCTTACTCAACTTGCCAAGCGCGCCGGCCTGCTCGGCTTCACCGCCGAGGTGCTGGTGGAGAACAGGCCGATGCTGCACGTGTTCGAGAAGCTCCTGACGGTGCAGAAGACCGTCGACTCCGGAGTGTATTATTTGACGATGGACTTCGCGAGCTCTCCGGAGGCGCAGGCTTGAACCCGTATGTGGACCCGAAATATCTCACGCCCCTGGCGCCGCGAGCCGCCTGGGACGGCTGGTTCGCCATCGCCATGTTCCCCGCCGGCTCGCCCCTGCGCTGGTTGAAGGCTCACGCATACCGGCGCGATGACGAGCCCGGGAGGTTTCCGTTCTCGCTCGTGGAGGGCATGGGAGAGCAGACCGAGGTGATGATCGCCTGGGCCAACGCCGACGAGGTAGAGGTCAAGGTGTCGGTGGTCGAGCCGGAGCCGCTGACGGCGGCGGCTTCTCCCCTGCGCGTCGCGCTCGGCGAGAGCTTCCTCCTCGAGGGCAAGGCCCCTGACTACAGGATGACGTTCACGCTGCCGGCGAACCGCGGGTGCGCGAGCTTCAACTTCCGCACTGGGTGGCCCATCTGGTGGGCGAAGTTCGGGCCGATGCTGCAGTACGTCGGCCAGCACTCCGGCGTGAGCGTCGACTTCCCTTCACGCTCGGTCAGCGGCAACGGCAGCGAGACCCTGGCGCTCGACGGCTTCGGCGTCATGGAGCACGTGGCCGGGGCCTCTGCTTCTTTCGACTTCACCGGCACGCCGCTCCACTTCCACTGGGACGTGCTCGCCTTCGACGACGCTCAATCCCCCTTCGATTCCGCGGCGGGTCTTTCCATCGGGATGGGGGGCAGGACGATAGTGCCCCTGAAGGCCGCCGCCCGGTTCCCGGGCTCGGAAGCCAGGGGGATGCGCGGGCTGTGGGTCAAGTACCGCGAGGTGACGACGGGGGTCGACGAGGCCGGCAACGCCATCATGGTCCCGGTCAGGTGGGAAGGTCTGATGAGAAGCAGCCAGGGGACTTTCAGGTATGAGGCGACGGCCGCGACCCCTGTCGCGGGCATCGTCCCCGGCGGAGGCATGCTGGGCTTCGACTTCGAAGGGCGCTGGACCACCCGGGGCTCTAACAGAACTACGCTGCGCGGGTATGGCTTCAACGAGTACGGCGACTTCTCGGGCGCGCTGGAGCAGCTCGCACGTCGCGAGTCGGGCGGCGCCAGTGGCGAGTAAGCCCGAGGCCGCCGACCTCCTGGTGCTAGGCGGCACGGTCCTCCCGATGAACGACGCGATGGATGCCATCGAAGACGGCGGCGTCGCCGTGAAGGGCGGGCGCGTTGCGGCGGTGGCCGGGCGAGGCGAGATCGAAGCCTCGTACCGGGCGGCCGAGGTCGTGGATGCGCGTGACTGCCTGGTGATGCCGGGCCTCATCAACACGCACGGGCACACCCCGATGACTATCCTGCGCGGTTACGGAGACGACCTCCCGCTGGACGAGTGGCTCAACAGTTACATCTGGCCCTGGGAGCACGAGCACGTAAACCCATACACCGTGGGCATCAACTCGAAGCTCGCGATGGCGGAGATGATCCGGTCGGGCACGACCACCTTCTGCGACATGTACTTCTTCGGCGCAGTGACGGCACGAGTCGCCCGCGATTGCGGCATCCGGGCGGTGGGCAGCGAGGCTTACGCCGAGGGCGGCCCGCGCGATTTCGATTCCACGGTCGCGGCGGCCAGGGAGCTCATGCTCGAGTTCGCGGACGATGAGCTCGTTGTGCCGTCGGTCTCGGCCCACAGCCTTTATGCCGTGTCCGAGGAGCAGCTGCTCGCGCTGGCTGAGATCGCCCGGGAGTTCGGCTCCATCTACCAGATCCACCTGGCCGAGACGCAGGACGAGACGGCCACGGTCCTCTCACAGACCGGCATGCGGCCGGTCGCCTATGCGGACAGACTGGGGTTGCTGAACGAGAAAACGCTGGCGTCCCACTGCGTTCAGCTGAACCCCGACGAGATCGAGGTCGTGGCGTCGAGGGGCTGCGGCGTATCGCACACGCCTCAAAGTGAGATGAAGCTCGCCTCGGGGATCAGCCCCGTTGAGGCCATGATCGAAGCCGGCGTCAAGGTGAGCCTCGGCACCGACGGCGTTGCCAGCAACAACGTCCTCGACATATTCGAAGAGATGAAGGCTGCGGCGCTGCTCGCCAAGATCTCGACCGGCAATACGCAGGCTCTCGATGCCCGGACCGTAGCGCGCCTGGCCACTATCGACGGCGCCAGGGCGATCGGCATGGAGGAAACGCTCGGCTCGCTCGAGCCCGGGAAGCTCGCGGACATCACGGTGGTCGGGCTGGACAGCCCTCATGCAACGCCCTGTCACGACCCGTTCTCGCACCTCGCGTACGTGCTCGGCGGACGGGACGTCAGGACAGTCATCATCAACGGTGCTGTCGTGATGAAAGACCGCGAGGTCCTGACGATGGACGTCGAGGAAGCGATCAGCGACGTGCGCGGGCTTCTGAAGTCATTCGACTGAAGTCGGTCTCGAGCCGGGTGGGGATGTCTCGGTAGAACTCCTCGATCATGTTGTTGACTGTCTCCGCGTGCTCGATGTTGATGGTGTGCGTCCCCCCCGGAATCAGCACCATCCTCGCGTTCGGTATCGCGCGCGTGATCTCCTTGAAGACCGCCAGCGGGTCCTCGCCCGCCGACAGGTACTCGTCACGGTCGCAGGCGATGACCAGGGTCGGGGCGTGTATCTTCGCAAGGTCGTCGGCGGTGTAGTCGGGCTCAGTCCTCCACATCTCACTCATGCCTCTCAGAAAGCGCCCCCACGTCCTTCGCTCGGGGTTCATCACCCGCCGCAGGGCCCTGACCGACAGCATCGCGGGCGACCACGGCCGCAGGAACTCGTCGATCGCGCGCCAAGCCCCGGGTGCGTAGTTGTCTGTGTTGAAGGAGGTGCCGAGCAGCACCATGCTGTGGACGAGGTCCGGGCGCCGCATGGCCAGCGCGAGGCTCGCGATCCCGCCGTCGCTGTCGCCGATGAGGTTGACCGGGCCGATGCCCAGCGCCTCGATCAGCGCCGCGGCGTCCGCGCCCAGCTGCTCGTAAGTCATCGGCTTGAAGCCGAGGGTTGAGCGGCCGTGCCCTCGAGAGTCCATCGCCACGACCATGTAGTCGCGAGCCAGCGAGGGAATCTGCCCGGCCCAGGCCTCGAGCACGGTGAAACCACCATGGAGAAGAAGGACCGGCTCGCCCGTGCCATAGCGCTTGTAGTAGAGCTCCACGTCGCCCGCGCGCACCCTGCCGCTGCCCTTCGAGCGCGTGCGCGCCGCCCACGTGAGAAAGGTGATCAGTTCCCGTGCCCAATGCCTGCCCGTAGTGAAGGCAGCTTCCGTGTTCATCACGACCGCCTCTGTCGCTTCGCTGCGACTGACTTCTTCAGCCGACGCACCAAGCCTGTCAACTTTTTGGGGTCAGGTCTTTTTCTTTGACAAGAACTAAGCCGTGACCGCGGCCGAGCGGGTGAGGATAGCCTCGGCCTCGGCGACCATGCGCTTCAGCAGCTCGTCGCAGCCGACCACGTCGTTGATGAGGCCTATCGATTGGCCCACGGCGAGGGGGGCCATGTCGACGTCGCCGGTGCTCCAGGCTTCCTTGGACCTCGTGCCGATCATGAAGGGTAGTATGTCCTCGAGGGTGCCGTTGCCGGCTTCGACCTCGAGCACCTTGCCCGCTATCTCGTTCTTGAGGCAGCGCATCTGCAGGTTGATGGAGCGGCATATGAGGGTGGTCTCGTACTCCTGCCGGCGCACGAGCTCTTCTTTGATCTTGTCGTGGGCGAGGCACTCCTTTGTGGCGATGAAGCGCGACGCCATCATCACGCCGTCCCCGCCCAGCACTATCGACGCGGCGAGCGCGCGCCCGTCGGCGACGCCCCCGGCCATGATGACCGGGATGCCGATCGTGTCGCTGATCCTCGGGACGAGTGTCATGCAGGTAACGTCGTCGCTGAGCGGATGGCCGCCCTCCTCGATCCCCGCTGAGATTACCGCGTCGTATCCCGCGGACTCGGCGTGCACCGCGTGCCGCACCGAGCCGAGCTTGTGGATCAGCTTGACGCCGGCCTTCTTGGCCTTCTCGACGGCCTCCTCGCCGAGGTAGCGGTCTATAGGGGCGCCCGAGATCTCGAGGGCCGCGACGCCCTCGTCGCAGCAGACGTCGAGGTACTCCTGGTGAAGCTCTTTGGTGATGCGCACGGAGGGAAGCAAGGTGATGTTCACGCAGAACGGCTTGTCGGTGAGCCCGCTCGTCTCCTTGATGGCCGCTCGCAGGTCCTCGCCGGTGTCGTAGTTGCCGGCGGTCAGGTTGCCGAGGCCCCCTGCGTTGGAGATCGCCGCGCACAGCTCGGGCAGCGCGAGCCACATCATTCCGCCGCACATGATCGGGTGCTCTATGTTGAAAAGCTGCGTCATCCTGGTGTTCACGGCGCTCCTCCTAATGCAAAGATGTGTCGGATTGCCATTTTATCCTTTTTGTGCCGTTGCGGTCGCGGTATGCTTGATGTATACGATTACATGCAGGCGCAATCGTCGGTGCAAAGGCTGCGGATCGGAACGGTCCCTCTAAACAAATGGACGAAGACGGCACCCCTATAACTGATGACGAACACCAGCCGGATTATTCCAGCGAGTTTTCCCTGCCCGGCGCCGGATTGATACAGCCGACGGACCTGCTCGACGCGCTCTCTGATTCCATCTTTCTCCACGACCTCAGGGGTAACATCTTGTACGCGAACCAGGCGGCGTGTATCACACGTGGTTATACGAAGGACGATATTCCCGCAATGACCGTGCGAGATCTTGTGAG
>Ga0209539_1002070_pt1 | contig 10650 bp, 8 predicted proteins | sample BarGraNGADG00312_2_FD_184499 | JGI IMG/M metagenome (GOLD analysis project Ga0209539, IMG submission 184499) | Arctic peat soil microbial communities from Barrow, Alaska - Barrow Graham LP Ref core NGADG0011-312 (SPAdes) (version 2) | ecosystem: Environmental > Terrestrial > Soil > Wetlands >... | reverse complement strand
TCGGCGAGCTCCTCATATGTTGGCTTCGGCACAGTTACATTCTCCCGCACCAAGCAAACAAATCAATGCAGACACGCCGACCAACAGCCAGCAATCGGAATAGGCAGGCCCAGAAGACGTCCGACCGTCGAACCACTCAAGAACTCGCCCTGCCTCAATCCCAAGAATGCCAAACAATCAAAGAACCTGACCAGTTACGACCGCAGAAGCCCGCCGGCGCCAACATTCATGACGACACGCGGGGCCAAACCACTTGACGACACCCACATGGGGCTACCTGTGCGTCCACTACGCCATCCGGGCATTAATCCACTCCGGCGCCCGCCACGGCGACCTCGACCCCGACCGGATCTCCTTCACCCGAGCACTGCACGCCACCCGGCGCAGCGTGCGCACCGGCATCGACGGCGCAGTCAACCTGACCCAGGCCCTGCGCCGGGCCACCAGCGAACTCCTGCACGCCCCTGCTGCCCGAGCGCCGGCTGCGCTCCAACCCCCGGCTCGTTCGACGCAAGATGAGCAGCTACGGCGTCAAGAGAGCAGCCCACCGGCCCTGGCCCCAACCAACCCAGCACATCGGCATCGCAGTCCGAGTCCTCAGTCCACCCTAAGTTATCGGTATTGGGCCTAGCCCCAATACCGTTCAGTTAGAATGACCGGTGTGGTATTCCCTGGGTGTGCCACGAGCGGGCTGGATCAAGCCAGAGGCGGATCAGCGGTTGTCCGGTGTGCTCGCCGGCGCGGTAGAGGCCGACGAGGTGGGCCTCTAGCTTCGGACTGAGTTTGGGCTGTTTGCCGCGCAGGGACCCTTGGCTTGAGCAAGAGGACAACCCCGCCGACGATGAGCCACATCGTGGCGGATCGACGAGGAGTGAGGCGTTCGAGGGCGGCCAGGGCGAGCCAGCCGAGGAGGCCGACCACCAGGCTGACGATGGCGACCGACGCCGCTCCCACGTGCTGGACCTGCGCCCCGGAACGGACGTCGAGGGGGATGGCGAGCAGGTGAGCGACGACGGCCCAGACGATGAGTGCGGCGACGGCCGCGGTGACGATGACGGCGACGCGGCGCCGTCGGTCCGGCCGGGGTGGCAACGCTGCGAAGGAGTGGTCCGACGTGGTCGCGGTGGTGTGTGACATGGGTGCTACTGCCTCTCGTGGATGGGGGTGTGCGGACCTCCGGCCCGCACCATCGACGCTAGGAGCCGCGCGCTGTCGGCGGCAGAGAACAGAGTCCTGACAACCACGGGACAGATGTCCTGCCCAGGGGTGGTGAGTCCGCCTGCGGCACGGTGCTGCACGGCATACGGTGCGTTCGGTGCTCGCCCGCCGGTGCTCAAGTTTGAGGTACGGCTACCCGCCCGAACGCGAGCCTGCCGCGGCGAGGAGCCGCTCGACAACTCGGTCCGCCACGAGCAGTCCGCCGCCCACCTGGGCCGCCTCCCGGTCGTACGCGCCGAACCGTACCTCGATGTGGTCCTGTGAGATGGGGGCGAGCGCCTTCGCGAGGGACCGCTGCAAGGGCTCAGCGATGTGCGGCTCGAGCGCGCAGAACTGGCCGCCGAGGATGACCACCTGCGGGTCGAGCAGCGCGGCGAGTCCGGCGAGGTGCCCCGTCAACGTCCTCGTCAGCCGCTTGACCGCCGACCGACCCGCGGCATCGAGAACCACCGGTCGCGGGCGGGCCACCTCGGAAGCGTCGTTGCCACTCGGCGGATCGATAAGACGGTCCAGCCCCAGCTCGTGGAGGCTCACCTTGCTCGCGAGGTGGTCACGCTCGGGCAAGAGCAGCTCTCCTGCCCGTCCGCGATGGCCGGTCAGCATCCGCCCTGCGACAACCGCCCCGACGCCCAGGCCGGCGCTGCCCTCGTCGAAGTAGATCAGGTCGGACAGGCTCGTCCGCCGCCACTCGGCCATCGTCGCGAGGTTCACGAACTTCTCGACATCGATGAGCGCCTCGTCGCACCCGAGCTTGGCCGCAAGGATCTCGCGCACGGGCACGTGTGACCAGGACAGCGGACCCGACACGATGAGCTCACCCAGGCCGGTGTCCACCATGCCGGGGACGGCGACCCCGACACCGCCGAGGAGCCGACCCTCGGCCTCGACCTTGGCGGCGACGGTGCGCAGCACGCGGCCGACGCGTAACAACGTCTGGGCAGGGCCGTCCACAGCGGGGCGAGCCGAGTGCAGTGTCGCCGACAGGCGCTCGCCGGCGAGGTTCCATGTCGAGACGACGAGGCTTTCGGGGAGAACTTCGACGACGATGCACACATGCGTCAGGCGATCGAGGCGGACAAACGTGGACGGGCGTCCGGGGCTCTGCGCCAGCGGCGCGTCCTCCTGCTCGAGAAGGCGCGCCGCGATGAGGTCCTTGACGAGGCTCGACACGGTGGCCTTGTTGAAACCGAGGACCTCACTGATCTCGCGGCGCGTGCAGCGGCCGTTGGCCCGCACCAGGCGGACCACCGCGTCGAGGTTCTGGCCGCGAACGGCTGACTGGTCGGCAAAACGTGCTCGCACCGACGAGCCGGTCCGCGGCCGTTGGGACCCCTCAGCGGACCACGCGGACATCGAGGGGCCGTCAGCCGATTGCGCGGTAGTCACCTCGATACAGTATCTGTCGACGTCAGCCGGTCGCGTCCTCGCCGAGCCGGTGTCGACGACGCGGCCGACCGCTCGGTCAGCGTGAGCGGCGAGAGCTTGACATCGCGGACGATCGGTATAATTCTTACGGGTGATGCGAACAAACCCGTCGATGATAGAGGCGAACCGCATGAGGGTCTCCCGTCGAACCTTCCTGGTAGGAACTGCGGCCGGCATCGCGGCGGGCGTCGCCTCGACGCCCGCCACTGCCTCGACGCGCGCCACTGCCGAGGGAAGAGATCATCGGCCGTTGGCCGACCACGTCATCCTCGTGGACTGGGACGGCTTCGACCCCGAGTTCCTCGACCGCGGTAGCCATCCGGCCGTGGACGCCCTCTCTGCCCGCGGCAGCCGGGGCCTGGCGACGAACACCTACTCGACGTTCTCGAACTCCTGCCGTTCCTCGATGTCGACCGGCGCCTTTCCCGAGATCCATGGCAACGCGGGCTACTACTACGACGTCCCTGCGGACCGGGCGGTGAGCCAGAACCGGGTGCTCGAGGCCGAGACCATCGCCGAAGCGCTCGGCCGGCAGGGCCGCACCGTCGCCTCCGTGCAGTGGTACATGGTGCAGGACCATGGGACGGCTTACGGCGATCCGCAGCACCTCTACGTTCAGCCGGGTGGGTCGTTCGCCACGACGACAGGGGTGGCCATCGACATCCTCAACCGTCGACCGGTCCTCTCCGGCGGCACGTACGTGACCGTTCCGCAGATCCCGGCCTTCATGGCCGTGTATGGCGCCGACCTCGACGGCCTCGTTCACGAGACGGGTGCGGAGAGTCCGGAGATCGGCCCGCTCCTCGAGTTGATGGACCGGAGCCTGGCGGAGCTGATCCAAGCCACCAAGGACGTCGGCGTCTACGACCGGACGGCCTTCATCCTCACGGGGGACCACGGGATGTCGACGTGGGAGCACTCGATCCTCAGCACCGTCCTCAGGGCGGTCGAGGGACTCGGCCTCACGGTCCAGGTGATTGCCGCCGGTGGGCGCGCGGAGCCTGGGACGGAAGTGGTCATCGTCCAAGGAGTGCGGGTGGCCACGTTCCTCCTCCGCGGTGCGGCAGCGACGCCGTCGGCCCGGACTCGGCTGCGGTCCGCACTGGCCTCGGTAGAGCACGTGAGCAACGTCTTCGACCGAGACGCACTGAGGGCGATGCGAGCCAGTGACAAGCTCGGAGACCTGGTGGCCGAGGCAGCGGTGCCGTGGCACTTCTCTGCACTGGACGACGGCGGCGTCCGCGGATCTCACGGGAGCACGGCCGAGTCGCAGGTGCCGTTGTTCCTGGCCGGGAGCGGAGTCCGGGCCGGGGCGCCGGTGCACGCCGCCAGCCTGGTCGATGTCGCACCCACGGTCGCGGCGTTGCTCGGTGCGCAGCCACCTGCCGATGCGCAGGGACGTGCGCTGCGCCAGGTCATTGTCGGTCCGCATGATTCTTGACGGGATGGGACTTCTTTGTGGAGGGGAGGAGGCGCCAGAGACCGGGCTCGGCATTCGCGAGGACCTGAGGACGCCTGAGACCCGGTTGTACTCAGACGGTGTCGTCGTCGGAGAGGAGGGCCCCGTCATCGTTCCTCCCCACTCGACCTACCAGCGTCATCAGGGAACTCCGTTCCTGGACACCGCTTTCGGAGATCTCGCAGGCGCCCACGACGCCACGCCTGAGGAGATTCGCGCGGTCCGTGCCGACGTCGAGCACCTCGATCTCCCCGGTCGGAGCGGGCCCTATGCGGACATGACCGAGACAGCGCTCGCGGACATTGCTGCGGTCTGTTTCCCCAACGGAGCTGCGGTCGCGGCAGCAAGCCCGTACTGGCGGCACGTCTGGCCCCGGGACGCGAGCTTCATGGCCGCTGCCCTGACGCTGGTGGGTCGCCGTGACCAGGCCGGGCGCATCCTTCGTTACCTGGCCCACGTCCAGGAGTCCGACGGGACCTGGCAGGCGCGGTACCTCCCCGATGGGTCCGGACGGGTGCCGGACGCCCGGGGAACTCAGCTGGATGGCAACGGGTGGTTCCTCTGGGCGACGTGGTTGCTCCTGTCAGAGACCGTGAGCAACGGCGCACCCGACCTCATGACCGAGCTCTGGGCCGCCGCAAGGCGAGCTCTCGTCGCTGCCATCTTGGCGACCGAGCACGAGTCGGGGGTCGTCACCCCGTCCCAGGACTTCTGGGAGATCGACCTCGACGAACCCACGCTCGGGGTGGCGGCACCTCTTCTCCTCGCGCTACGCACCGGTGCCGGGCTCGCCCTCGCTGCCGGTGACGACGCCCTCGCGACGACCGCGCACGAGCGCGCGGTCGACCTCGCGCGGGCCATCGACGCCCAGTTCAGCCCCGGGTATCCCCGTCGCCTCGGACCCGGAGGCGAGCCCGACGCCTCGGTCGCCTTTCTCCTGCCGCCGTTCGCGCCGGCCCGTGGGCACATCGCCGATGCCTGGCAGTCCGCCCTCGAGCGAATGCGGTTGCCCAACGGTGGGCTCAAGCCGGGCGTCGAGTGGCCCGACGACGAGACGGCCTGGACGCCGCAGACGTCGTTGTTCGCCATGACGGCGAGCTATCTCGGAGAGGAGAAGACCTCCGAGAGGCTCCTCCACTGGCTAGACAGCCACCGCACCCGACTGGGCAGCCTGCCCGAGAAGGTCACTGCAGGGGGCCGCCCCGCGGCTGTCGCCCCTCTGCCGCTGACCGGTGCCACGGTCCTTCTGGCACTTGGGGCTCGTGAGGGACGGCGCCTGCCCACACCCGACGACCCTGTCCTGACGAGTCGACCACTCCACCGGACCGGATCCCGCACGCGGCAAGACACCTCAGTGACCGACGACAACCTGGAGCGATGACATGACCATGGCCAGACCACGAACCATCCGAGCCCTCACCACCCTGACGGCCATCATCAGCCTCGTGACCCTCGCGGGGTGCGCGAGCAACGAACCGGGTCCCTCCAGCACCACGGGGGGAGGGGGCGGCGAGGTGGTCTTCTGGACGCCCTTCAACACCCCTCCGAGAATGGCGAAGCAGCAGCAGGTGGCTACTGCCTTCACAGCCAAGACGGGCATCAAGGTCAAGGTCGTCGGCATCAGCGCCGCGGACCAGAACCAGGCCCTCGTCACTGGCGCCGCCTCCGGCAAGGTGCCGGACGTCATCCTCCACGCACCCGACCAGACGGCGGCGTGGACCGGCCAAGGTCTCCTCGACACCGATGCCTCACAGAAGATCGTCGACAAGCTCGGCCGTCAGACCTTCAGCGAGCAGGCACTCAACCTCGTCACGGGCGACGGCAAGCTCGGAGCGGTGCCGTCGGACGGCTGGGCCCACCTCCTCGTCTACCGCAAGGACCTCCTGGCGAAGGCCGGTGTCGCCACGCCGAAGACCATCGATGACGTCGCCGCGGCGGCCGGAAAGCTCAAGTCCGGAAAGGTCTCAGGCATCGCCCTCGGCACCCAACCGGGAACCCCCTCGGCGACCGAGGCCCTCGAGTCGGTCCTGCAGCCCACCGGCTGCCAGCTGGTGGAGAGTGGCAAGGTGACCATCGACTCCCCAGCGTGCACGCACGGTCTCGAGCTCTTCAAGAAGATGGCCGACTCGTCGGCCGCCGGGCAGTTCGACGTGACGTCAGCTCGTGGGGCCTACCTTGCCGGCAACGCGGCGATGCTGCTCTTCTCGTCGCACATCATCGACGAGCTCGACGGCCTCGATCCCGCCAACCCGCCGAGCTGCCCGGAGTGCGCGGCCGACAAGCAGTTCCTCGCGAAGAACAGCGGGTTCGTCACGGTCCTCCAGTCTGCTGACGGCAAGGGAGCCCAGTACGGCTCGACGTTGAACTACGGTGTTCCCAAGGGCGCGAAGACCGCCGCGGCATCGCAGTTCATCGAGTACGTCCTCTCGGACGGCTACACCGAAAACCTCTCGTCGGCCACGGAGGGGCGCGTCCCGTTGCGCACCGGCACGGCGAGCGAGCCGACGAAGTACGTCGACGCGTGGTCGAAGCTGCCCTTCGGAGCGGACCCTGCCAACAAGAAGTCGGTCGCGGACGTCTACGGCGCCGACGTGGCCGCCTCCGTCGCCAAGGGAGCCACATCAGTCAGCAGGTGGGCCTTCGGCACGAAGGACGCACCGCTCGAGGGCCGGGTGTTCTCCCAGAACCTCCTCAGCAAGAATCTCGACGCCCTCCTCGGCGGCGCACCGGCGAACCAGGTGAGCAAGCAGATGGCCCAAGGGGTCACGACGGCGCAAAAAGAACTCGGTTGACCCCTCGCCTCGAACGACCGCGACGGGCACGGGTCATGACCCGTGCCCGTCGCGAGGACCTCCAGGGACGGGCGCTCGTCTCACCCACCGTCCTCGTCATCGTCCTGTCGTCCGTTCTGCCACTCCTCGCCGTCGTCCTCTTCGCCTTCACCAAGGTCCGGCTCATCGACATTCCGCGGATCTCGCTGTCGAACCTGACCTTCAGCACGGCCAACTTCACCCAGCTCTTTGCCTCCCCGACCTTCCGGTCCGTCCTCACGACGACGATCGCCTACGCCACGCTGACGACGGTGGGCTCCCTCGCCGTCGGCACCACCGTGGCCCTGGTCCTCCGCCGCCCGTTCCGCGGACGGGCTCTGGTGCGTGCCCTCGCCCTCATCCCGTACGTCCTCCCAGTCGTCGCGAGCGCGACCATCTGGAAGCAGCTGCTCAACCCGCAGTACGGCCTCATCAACGCCGTGGGCGCCAGTCTTCTCGGATGGGAGAGTCCCATCGCCTTCCTCAGCACGCCGACTCAGGACTTCCTCGGACTGCCCGTCCCGGTCACCCTGCTCGTCGTCACCTTCTTCGAGATCTGGAAGACGGCGCCGCTGGTCTTCCTCTTCGTCACCGCTCGTCTCCAGGTCCTCCCGACCGAGCTGGAGGAGGCTGCGGCGATCGACGGAGCCGGGCCCCTCGCCCGGCTCCGCTTCATCGTGCTCCCTCAGCTCCGTGGCGTGCTGCTGCTCCTGCTGCTCCTGAGGTTCATCTGGTCCTTCCAGAACTTCAACGACGTCTACCTGCTCACCGGCGGAGCGGGGGGCACCGAGGTGCTGGCGGTCCGCGTCTACACCGAGCTCATCACCAAGGCGAACATCGGTTCGGCGTCTGCCTATGGCCTGACGATGACCGCCGTTCTCCTCGTCCTCCTCGCGCTCTACTTCCTCGCCAACCGCAGGCAGGTGGACTCATGACACTCGACGGTGTGCAGACGGGGTGGCACAGGACCTGGCGTCAGGTCCTCTGGGTTGCCGTGATCGCGCTGATCATCCTCGCCAGTGTCGGGCCGGTGATCTACGGCGTCCTCCTCTCGGTCCGTCCGCTGTCGGCCATCGTCAACGAGCCGCTGAGCATCATCCCGCCACCGAGTCAGGTCGACCTCAGCTCCTACGCGACCGCCTTGGGCAACGAGGAATCCGGGGGATTCGGTCTAGTCAGCTTCATGCGGAACTCGGTGGTCGTGGCCCTGCTGACCGTCGTGCTCACCACGGTGTTCTCGGTTCTCGGTGCGTATGCCGCGGCCAGGCTGAACTTCTTCGGCAAGCGTTCGGTGAACGTCCTGTTCATCTCCGTCTACCTGTTCCCCGGGATCGTCCTGGCGGTGCCCCTCTTCGTCCTCATGAGCCGGATCGGGTTGACCGGGTCGCTCGTCGGCCTCCTCCTGATCTATGTCGCCCAGACCACGCCGGTCGCGCTCTACATGCTTCGCAACTACTTCGCGGCGATCAGTGTCAGCGTCGAGGAGGCGGCGATGATCGACGGCTGCGGCCGGCTCGCCATCATCTGGAGGATCGTCCTGCCGCTCGCCTTGCCCGGGATCACCGCGACGGGGCTGTATGTCTTCATGATCGCCTGGAACGAGTACCTCTACGCGCTGCTGTTCCTCGTCCAGGACCGACCGCGGTGGACCGTGTCACTCGGGCTCGCCCAGCTGACCGGGGCCACCGTGCCCGCGCCGGTCCTCATGGCGGGGTCCGTCGCGATCACCATCCCCGTCGTGGCCGGGTTCTTCGCCGCCCAGCGGTTCTTCGTCTCCGGTCTGACGGCCGGAGCAGAGAAGGGATGAGCGGCGCCAGCCCCGAGCACCCCGTCCGGATCGCCGTCCTCGGAGCGGGAGGGAGGGGACACGACGCCTATGGCGAGTGGATTCTCGACCACCCTGAGGCGGCGACGATCGCGGCCGTCGCCGACATCTCACCGCACCGGCGCGATGCGCTCGCTGACCGGGCCGGGCTGAAGGGCGGCGCCCGATTCGACTCGTGGAGTGCCCTGTTAGACAGGTCGGGCGAGCTGGGCCTCGACGCCGTCATCGTCGCACTGCCGGACACCCAGCACGTCGAGCCAGCCCTACGGGCGGCCGGCCTCGGCCTGCCGACACTCCTGGAGAAACCGGTCGCCGTCAGCACGGAGGCCCTCCAGAGACTCACCGAGGCGTCCGCGGGGCTCGAGGGCCTCATCACCGTGGCCCACGTGCTGCGCTACACCCCCTTCTGGCGGACTATCGCCGACATCCTGTCGAACGGGGCGATCGGCACCCTCACGACGATCAACCTCGAGGAGAACATCGGCTTCTGGCACTTCGCCCACTCATACGTCCGCGGCAACTGGCGGCGCACGGACCTGTCGAGCCCGGTGGTTCTCGCCAAGACCTGTCACGATCTGGATCTCATTCGGTGGCTCGCCGGTGAGGCCCCCGAACGCGTCTCCAGCCTGGGCAGTCTCACGTACTTCCGTGAGCTGAACGCGCCGGCCGGCGCCCCGGCATACTGTCTCGAGGGGTGTCCCGCGCAGGACGTCTGCGCCTTCTACGCCCCTCGCTACTACGTCGAGGCGCTGGCCGACCGCCAGGGCTGGCCCGTCGCGCTGCTCGGCGAGGACATGACCCCAGAGGGGCGGCTCACCGCGCTTCGCGACAGCCCCTACGGCCGTTGTGTCTTTCGCAGCGACAACGACGTGCCGGACCACCAGCAGACGCTGTTGAGCTTTCCGTCCGGGCTGACCGCAACGCTGTCGATGTCGGCGCTGACCGGCGAGAACACGAGAACGGTCCACCTCACCGGCACCGAGGGAGAGGTGTCGGGTCACCTGGCCTCTGGCGCCATCGAGGTGGACCTCTTCTCTCCACATGGAGCGCTGGGCCCACTTCCCCAGGCTGAGGTGGGGAAGTCCTCGACCCGATGGCCGCTGGGTCACCGACACCTCGAGGTGCAGGCGAGGGCGGTCGAGAAGCTCGACGGCGACCATCGAGGCCACGTCGGTGGCGACGCCGGGCTCATGGCGGCCTTCGTTGCGGCCGTTGCCGCTCCGACCCCGGCCGACGCGGTGGGCACGGCCCTGCTCTCGGCCCTGGACAGCCACTGGATGGCCTTCGCAGCCGAGGAGTCCCGTCTCAGCGGGCGCACCGTCGAGTGGGCGGCATACCGCCGAGGGGGATAGCGAGACCGTTCCGGGCTGCAGGTGGCACGACTAACCCATCCGTCGTCGCCTCTCGCGTTCACGGCGTCGAACGGAAGATCTCGATGTATGCCGTGGCGAGCCACAGGTCGGCTCACCGAGGATGTCCTTCGCGAGCATCTGGACGTTACCGGCGTCGCGGGGCCGCCATGTGAGAAACGCGGCGGTTCGGCGTGTCGCCCAGTCTTCGAACATCTGTACTGCATCGTTGCTTGAATCAAGTAGTATTTGGGCATGCCAGAACTGGTTCACCCGAATCCTGTTGCAGGAGTTGACTATCCGGCGACTTTCCAGGAACTGCTGGCCTGGTTCCCGGATAACGATGCGTGCCTGTCGTATCTGGCCGGTCTGCGGTGGCCGGACGGGTTCGTCTGCCCGGTCTGCGGGTCGCGACGGAGTTGGCAGACCGCCAAAGCGGCTCTTCGGATCTGAGCGTGGGTGAGGTCGCCGCGGGGCGGGTGCGTGGCGGTCCGGGGAGGTAGGTGTCGGGGCCTCCAAGATCAGTAGCGACCAAGCTGACTGATGTTCGGAGACCCCGACGTG
>Ga0209539_1002069_pt1 | contig 10655 bp, 9 predicted proteins | sample BarGraNGADG00312_2_FD_184499 | JGI IMG/M metagenome (GOLD analysis project Ga0209539, IMG submission 184499) | Arctic peat soil microbial communities from Barrow, Alaska - Barrow Graham LP Ref core NGADG0011-312 (SPAdes) (version 2) | ecosystem: Environmental > Terrestrial > Soil > Wetlands >... | reverse complement strand
GCCTCAACTCATCCTGACCCGGAGGGGAGTGCTTCGCGGGCGCAGTTCGACACGCTTGACGTGCACGCGTGCGGGGTGGCGCGGCTCCACGAGGGTGTCGACGCCATCCGCGGTCGCGGTCGCGGTCGCGGTCGCTGCAATGTACGTCGCTGCCCACTCCTCGCACTCCCACTCGGCTTCCTTCGTGATCCGTGCGATCGCTGGAGTGCCCCGCGCGCCCTCCGTGGGGACCGGTCAGGGGTTGGCACCGTGAGGACGGGGACGTCACGACGGGGATCCTGCCTGGAGATCTCCGGTATGAACCCGCATGGAGTCGTGCTGGCCGGCGAGCACGTCCTCGATGCGGATACGCCTTCCGAGCGTCGACGAGAGGTAGAGAGAGCGCACGACCGCAAGCGAGAGAAGAGCATCGTGAACGCTGACACCGGGCGTGGCGCCCGTATCGATCGAACGGGCGATGTCGTCGTACTGGCGACTGTGCGCAACGATGAAAGCGTCATCGCGGCGCGGCGCCGCCGCGGTCTCGACGAACCCGACCTCGGTCTTTGCGCTGTTGCCGGTCACCTCTCCCCCGGCGACACCGCCCGCCCCGTCAGGCGAGTTGCCCCCACCTGCGGCACCGGCGGCGTGAAAGTACTCAAGTCGGTCGTTGTCGATGATGGCCGAACCGAGGTCCCCGTGCACCTGGATGCGTGCGGTCAGTCCGGGATAGGCCGCCGTCGTGGCGTGCATGACCGCGAGCGCGCCAGAGTCGAAGCGGACGATCGCCACGGCGGTGTCCTCCACCTCGAGACGCTCGTGCGCGAGCAGGCCGGTGTGCGCCTGGACGTCGACGGGATGCCCCAAGAACCAGCACAACAGGTCGACGGTGTGCACTCCTTGATTCATGACGGCGCCCCCGCCGTCGAGCGCCCACGTTCCGCGCCAGTCTCCACCGTCGTAGTACTCCTGGCTGCGCCACCACGCGACAGATGCCACCGCGGAGCTGATGCGACCGAACCGTCCGTCGGCCACGGCCCGCTGCACCGCGATGCTCGCAGGATCGAAGCGATGCTGGCTGATGACCGCGATGCGGATTCCACGCGCCGCCGCATCCTCCGCAAGCTCGGCGAAGCGTCTGCCCTTGGCGAGGTCGACGTCGAGCGGCTTCTCGATCACGGTGTGCCGACCTGCCATGACTGCCTCGGTCGCGATGTCGACATGCGTGCCGCTCGGCGTGCACACGGCGACGAGGTCGACATCGTCCCGGGTGAGGACGTCGTCGAGCCTGGTGCTGACGGTTGGCCGTGGTGCCGCGTGGCCGCTCACGAGCAGCTCCGCCACCTCCTCGGCTGCGGCCGCCAGTGAATCGACGAGGGCCGTCACCTCGAAGCGGGGATGGTTCGCCAGCACGACGGCGTGGTGGCGGCCGATGACACCGCAGCCGACGATCGCGACGCGGAGGGGTGCGTCACTCACGCCGTCGCCACCCCCAGCTGAGTGGTCAGATCGCGAAACGCCCGCGCGGCCTCACCGAAGCACGCGGGTCCCGAGAACCCGCCGAGCTCGTTCGTGTTCGCCAGGTGCGGTTCGAGGGACGCGAAACCGGAGTAGCCGTCGTCACGGAGCGCGGTGAGTGTCTCGATCAGCTCGCCGTCGCCGGCGCCCACGGTCACGACCTTGCCGGTCTCGGCAACGGCATCCTTCACGTGAAGGTACTCGATGTAAGGGCGCAGAAGAGCATACCCGTCGGTAAATGGGCGGACTCCGACCTGAACGAAGTTTGCGCTGTCCCAGGCCACCCGGAGCGCATCAGACCCGACTGACTCGATGATGTCGAGGACGCGTTGCGGGACATCTCCGTAGATGTGCTTCTCGTTCTCGTGCAGCAGCACCACGTCCTCCCGCTCCGCGAGGTCGCTCAGCGCTCTCATTCGTTCGAGCACGGCGTCACGAAACTCCGTCGCCACCAGGCCCTCGGGTCGGTAGAAGGAAAAGACGCGAATGTAGCGGGTCCCGAGGCGGTGAGCCGCCCGAATGCCGATCGCGAGGCGCGCGACCTCGGCCTCGACGGGCACGCTCACGTCGACCTTGCCGACGGGTGACGCGATCGCAGAGACCGCCATGCCTCGCTCGCTGACAAGTGCCTCGAGGCGGCCCAACTGATCGAGGTCGAGGTCCAGCACGTTTCTGTCCCACGCGCCGCGAACCTCGACATGTCGCGCGCCCAGAGCCTGCAGCACCGCGAGCTGCACGACCGGGTCCGGGTCGATCTCGTCGGCGAATCCGGACAGCTTCCAGGTCGGTCTTGCACTGTTCATCTCATTCCTCCGGTGGGTAGGCCGCGCACGAGCTGGTGTTGGAAGGTCAGGTGGGGCACGACGCCGCTGACCATGCAGACCGGGGTGGCGGGCATCATCTGCCTGTCGACCGTTGTGTTACTCGCGAGGCGGATGGTGCCTGCGTCGAGCCACGGCGTGAGTCTGCTGCGGAGCAGAAAGCCCCCGAGCAAGCACGGTTCATTTCTCGGAGATCCCGTTGACCATGCCGCTGATGAAGCGACGCTGGAAGAAGAAGTACAGGACAACGATGGGGATTGCCACGATGACGCCGCCAGCGGAGAGGAGCGAGTAGTTCGTCAGGTGTTCGCCGGTGAAAAATGCCAGTCCGAGGGGTGCGGTGCGCTTGCTGTCGTCGACGATCATCACCAGGGGGATAAGGAACTCGTTCCACGTCCACATGGCGACGAGCACGCACATGGTCATGATCGCGGGAATCGTCGGGGGGACGATGATCTGCCAGAGCAGGCGAAAGTCTGACGCGCCGTCGAGGCGGGCCGATTCGATGATCTCGCTCGGGAAGGCGCGAAATTGAGTGCGGATCCAGAAGACTCCGAAGGCCAGGGACTGAGCCGTCTGGGGAAGGATCAAGCCTTCGTACGTGTCAGTGAGCCCCACGTTGCGCAGGTCGAAGTAGAGCGGAATGATGAATGCTTCCGCGGGGAGCATGAGCCCGCTGAGAAGGATGAAGAAGAGGACGTTCGAGCCGAAGAACTCCAATCGCGCGAAGGCAAAACCCGCCACGACGCTCAGCGCCACCGTGAGGATCACGACGAATACGGTCACGAGGGCGCTTGAGAACATGTAGGTCGCAAAGTGTCCCTGATTCCAGGCGGCAGCGTAGTTGCCCAGGTCGATGGTTCCAGGGATGTGAAATCCACCGTCGTTCGCTCCCCCGGGGAGGACGGAAGAGAACAGGACGCCGACGAGGGGAAGGACGGCGAAGATGGCGAAGATCGACAGGATGACGTAGTTGATGAGCTGTTCTCGGCGAGTGATTCTCATGCGACGTCCTTGGGCTGCAGCTTGTTGATCGTCGCAGTCACGAGCATGATGACGATGGTGAGCACGACGGCGACGGCGGCGGCAGAGCCGACATGTCCGGTGTTGAACGCCCGGTTGTACGCTTCGAACGCCGGAACTGTCGTGCTGTTTCCGGGTCCGCCTCGGGTGGTGATGTAGACGAGATCGAAGGTTTTCAGGGCGGAGATGACGGTGAGCGTCAAGGCGACGGCTATTTGGCCGCGAAGTGCCGGCAGAGTAATTCCGAAGAACTCGCGGATGGGCCCTGCGCGGTCGAGTCTGGCGGCCTCGAAGAGCTCCGGCTGAATGTTTCCCACACCGCTGACGAAGAGCACCAGGCAGAGACCGGTGTTGAGCCAGGTTCCTACGAATCCGATCGCGATGAGAGCAAACCCGTAGTCGCCGAGCCATACGCGGGCCAGGCTTTCGAGCCCCACACCGCGAAGAGTCTCGTTGAGCAGACCGAACGGCGAGTAGATGGAGACCCAGATGGTCGCCACCACGACGGAGGCGATCACCTGGGGCAGGAACAAGGCCGTCCGGAAGAACGACATCCCACGGAGGGCGTGGGCACGGGAGACGATGATCGTCAGGCCCAGCGCGATGGTGACGGGAATGGCGGAGTAGAAGATCGTCAAGACGGCGGTGTGCAGGAACGCGCTCCTGAGCACGGAGTCTTGAGCGATCTCGAGATAGTTCGAGAACCCGGCTGAGGTGGCGGCGCTGATGCCGTCCCAGGTGAAGAACGAGTACTGCAGGGTCTGCAGTGCGGGCACGCCGAGGAAAAGCGCGAACACGACGAACGCGGGCAGGATGTAGAGGTAGGCGCGGAGGTTCCGCCGTCCCAGGCGGGCGCGACGCAAGGGTGCGCCCGCCTGGGTTGATGCGGTGGTGCGCTTGGTCACGATCAGCCGCGGCTCTTCTTGAACGCGGCATAATCCGCCTGCAAGCTTGCTGTGAACTGCTCCGGAGTGACTTGCCCGGCGATGAGGTTCTGCATGCCGGCGGTCATCGTGTCGTAGAAGGTGCTGGTCGTGTAGTCAAGATAGGGCACGATCGTGCTTGCCTTGGCGATCTTGGCATAGTTGTCGGCGATGTCGGCGGCCAGGGTCCCGGCGGGCGCGGTGTAGCTGTTCGGCAGGACGGCAGGAAGGTTCCCGGTGTCGAGAAGCATCTTGGCGGCAGCAGCGTCCGTGATGAAGTTGATGTAGGCGGCAGCGGCGTCGGTGTGCTTTGACTTCGAGGTGATGGCCCACGCGAGTCCTTCGCCTCCCTGGGTCACCGGTGCGTTCGCGCCCTCAGGAGTGAGAGTGGCGAAGCCGACGTTCGACTGCCCCATGGCGCCTTCCAACGTCGCCTCTTGCCAGGTGCCCTCAAGCAGGAATACGGAGCCGCCCTTGCCGAAGGTGGCGACGGCGACGTCTCGAGAGACTCCGGCGGAGTCGGCTGTTAGATAGCCCGCCTTGGCCCAGCCTTGGATGGTTGCCGCTGCGGTGACGTTGGCGGGGTCGGTCCAGCTTCCGCTGGTGCTCGTGACGAGGTTGTCGACCGCCTGAGCGCCGGCGACAGCGGCCTGGACGACACCGTAGAGGTGGATCCCAGCGCTCTTCTCGAGGGAGCCGTAGGAAAGGGGGAGGATGTTCGCGGCCTTGGCCTTGGCCATGTCGGAGTTGAGGTCCGCCAGCGTGGTCGGAGCGGAGACGCCCAGCTGGGCGAGGATCTTCTTGTTGTAGTAGATGCCGATGAGCTCACCTGTCTGCGAGACGCCGTAGAGGTTCCCGGTCTGCCAGGTGACGCCGTCGGAGGAGAACGTGTTGAACTTCAGCAGCGAGGCCGGGTAGTACGATCGCCAGCCGTAAAGCTTGGCGTAGTCGTCCACTGGACGCAGCAGGCCGGCCTTCACGAACGCGCCCATGTCCGGATATCCCTGATTCGCCTGCACGACGTCGGGCGGAGTACTGCTCGACAGGGCGAGCTTCAGTGTCGTCTTCAAGTCGCTGATCGAACGCGACACCCGCTCGATGGTGACGTTGGGGTACTTCGCCTCGAAAGCCTTGTTGAGCGCGTCTTGCGCCTTGGTGATGCCTGCATCGATGTTCTGGTCCCATACGGTCAGAGTGATCTTGTCCGTGGGGACGGTCTTGGAGACGGAGCCGATGCTCGCGGTCGAGGTGGGGCTGCTGCTGCCTGGTGCGCACGCGGCAAGGCCGGTGACGGCGATGGCCATCACCGCCAACACGGCGGGGATCCTTCGGGTGTGCTGGTTCATTCTTCCTCCTTGATTCATGAGAGGTCGCGGGCGGTCGCCCACTGTTCGATCAGTGACCAGTCGCCTTGCGGCCGGCGTTCACTGAGATATCGGCGGATGGCGGCGGGTCGAGGCGAGCTCGATGCCCCGCCGAGGCTGAGGACGGACATGGACGCGCAGAGACTGCCAAACCGCAACCGCGTCTCGAGGGGCCAGCCCGTGTGGAACGACGCCATGAACGCCGCCACGAACACGTCGCCCGCCCCGGTGGGATCGACGACGTCGACCGGGATCGCGAGAACGTCGGTGAGCGCACCGCTGCCGCTGTCATAGGCGACGACACCCCGCGCGCCGCGGGTGACCACGGCCAGCTCGACGTGGTGCCCCAGCTCCCTTGCCGCTGCCACCGGGTCATCGGTCCGGGTGTATCTCATGGCCTCGACGTCGTTGGCCACGAAGACGTCGACGCCCGCCAGGCGCTCAAGGACGTCCGGTGACCACCTGCCGGTGGAGTCCCATCCGACCCCGCCGACGACGGTCGTCCCGGCGCCACGCATCCGCGCCACCCACTCGGGCAGATCTGCGGCAGTGTTCACGTGTGTCGCACCCACCGCCGGGCCGTCATGCGGCCAGTCGAGGTCGTGGCCCGGCTCCCGATAGGTGATGAAGCTGCGGTCGTGAGCTCCGGTCAGAGATGCCGTGACGGGACTCTGCCAGCCAGCGGTGCGGCGCAGGTACGTCAGGTCGAGATTCGACTCGTTCGCAAGGACTCCGGCGACATAGGTCCCGAGCGGGTCATCTCCCAACTCGGACACCAGCACGGTCGTCGCTCCGAGACGCGCCGCGGCCACGGCGCGATTCGCAGTGCCACCCGGGGTGACCGCGAACGCTCCCGCGTACACCTCGGTGCCTGGCGCCGGGACGGGGACACCCGAGAAGACGATGTCGCAGTACACGGAGCCCGCGAACAGCAAGTCGACGCGGTCGCCAGGCTGGCGTGATGGTGAGGTCACGGACACTCCATGATCGGGTTTGACTGCTCTGGCACTCCCTGGCAGCGAGTATACGCATACTGCACAGGTTCTATGTCCGAAGTGTTTCAGTTTGGAGTCCATCTGACGTTTGGTGCTCGACTTTGCGCATCTGACTGCGCGAAGACGTCCACACTCTGTCATCTCTTGGGCTACGATGGCAGGGTGATCCTGAGAGAGCGGCGAGACTGCATCGTTACTGCCATGCAGGCCACGGGAGCGGCGTCCGTGCGCGAGCTCGCTGAAGCACTTGATGTCAGCGAGGCGACGATCCGCCGCGATCTGCAGACCCTCGACGCGAACGGGGAGCTCAGCCGCACCTACGGCGGGGCGGTACTTCGCCCGGGTGCGACCGTGAACCCCGACGGGTTCGGATCGGAGCTCGAAGCCCCCTTCGCGCAGGACGTCGACCTGGCCGCCAAGCAGGCCATCGCCACCGCCGCGGCTGCCCTCGTCCCCGACCAAAGTGTCGTCATCCTTGACATCGGCACCACCACCACCCTGGTGGCGCGCGCGCTCAAAGGTCGGGACATCACGGTCATCACGAGCAACCTGGCCGTGTTCGACGAGCTTCGCGACGACACCGCCGTTCGGCTCGTCCTGCTCGGAGGAGTCGTCCGTCGCAACTACCGGAGCCTCGTCGGCTCGTTGACGGAGTCGGCTCTGACCCAGATCAGCGCCGACATCTTGTTCCTCAGCTGCACGGGCGTCCGAGAGTCCGGCCAGATCGTCGACAACATGGCTGTCGAGGCGCCGCTCAAGCAGTCGATGATCTCCGGCGCCGTCAAGGTCGTCCTGCTGGCGAGCAAGAGCAAGTTCCCGGGATCCGGCGCGCTCCGCGTGTGCTCCCTCGCCGACGTGGACGTCCTCATCACTACCGAGGGCGCCCCTGAAGAAACACTCGAGCAGTGTCGGAACGCCGGCGGAGAGGTCACGATCCTATGAAGCTCTGCATCCTCGGAGGAGGCGGTTTCCGCACCCCGTACGTCTATCAGGCCCTCCTCAGGGACCAGGGATCGCCTCGTGTCGACGAGGTAGCGCTCTACGACATCGACGCCCTGCGCCTGCACGCAATGGTCGCGATTCTGAACGAGCTCGCCGCCGGGTTCCCGGACGCCCCGAAGCTCGTGCCGACCACCTCTCTCCACAAGGCGATCGAGGGCAGCGACTTCGTCTTCGCCGCCGTCCGCGTCGGCGGGCTTGAGGGGCGACGCTGCGACGAGCACGTTGCCCTCGACCTCAACGTCCTCGGTCAGGAGACCACCGGCCCCGGTGGACTCGCCTACGCGATGCGGACCGTCCCGGTCATGCTCGAGATGGCGCGACTCGTCAAGGACCTCGCCCCCAACGCGTACTTCATCAACTTCACCAACCCCGCCGGCATCATCACCGAGGCGATGCAGACCGTGCTAGGGAACCGCGTGCTTGGCATCTGCGACACCCCTTCCGGCCTCGGCCGCCGCGTCGCAGGCCTCATGGGGCTCGACCACGAGCGCGTCCAGATGGACTACGTCGGCCTCAACCACCTCGGTTGGATGCGCCGCGTCATGTACGACGGCCGCGACATCCTCCCGGAGCTCATCGCCGACGACGAGATGCTCGGACTGATGGAGGAAGGCCACGTGTTCGGCCTCGACTGGATCCGCTCCCTCGGCGTGATCCCGAACGAGTACCTGTTCTACTACTACTTCAACCGCGACGCCGTCCGCGCGATCGTCGACAGCCGTCTGACCAGGGGAGACTTCCTCAAGGAGACGCAGGATGCGTTCTACGCACGTGCGTCCACGGCCGGTGCCGGCGTTTCCCAGATCTGGCGCGAGGCTGTCGAGAACCGGAGCGCCAGCTACATGGCGGAGGCCAAGGGAGGCGAACAGGGCGCCCCGAAGGTCGTGAAGCAGCGCGAAGTCGATCCCAGCCACCAGGGCTACGCCGGCGTCGCACTCGGAGTCATGACTGCCATCAGCCGGAACGAGCGATCCACGATGATCCTCAACGTCCGCAACCAGGGTGCCATCGCGAGCATGCCCGACGATGCCGTCGTCGAGATCCCCACGACCGTCGACGCCAACGGCGTCCACCCGCTCGCCCTCGACATCCAACCGACGCTTCACCAGATCGGACTGATGCAGCAGGTGAAAGCCGTCGAGCGCCACACCATCGCTGCCGCGATAACCGGGTCGAAGGACGAGGCGCTCAAGGCGCTGGCGCTTCACCCCCTCGTCGATTCGGTGACCGTCGCACGCGACCTGCTCAGGGGCTATATCGATCAGATCCCCGAGATCGCAGCGATCCTCACGAAGTAGTCGCCCTGAGGGGGAGGTGAACGCGCCGGCCTCCCCCTCGGACGCGCCCATCTCGAGCGCGAGAAGCCCGAAAGCGAACACCGATGAAGGTCATCATCCGAGACGACCCGGCTACTTCAGCCAAGGAAGCGGCGCTCCAGATCGCCGCCACCTTCCACAACGAACCTCACGGAGTCCTCGGAGTCGCAACGGGCAGCTCACCGCATGCGCTCTATGCAGCGCTGACCGCACTCGTTGCCGATGGTCTCGACCTGAGCGGCATCACGGTATTCGCACTGGACGAATATGTGGGACTCGATCCGTCCCACCCGCAGAGCTACCACTCCGTCATCGACCGCGACGTGACCGTTCCTCTACGCTTGGACCCCTCACAGGTATTCGTTCCGGAGGGAAACGTGGCGAGTGCGGCGCATGCCGCGGCGGCATACGACTCAGCGATCAGCGAGGCCGGCGGGATTCTCCTGCAGATTCTGGGGATCGGGACCAACGGTCACATCGGCTTCAACGAGCCTGGCTCTCCCCGGGACTCCCGTACCAGGGTGGTACGCCTGGCGGAGTCGACCCGGACCGACAACAGCAGATTCTTCGCCACTCCAGCCGACGTGCCGTCAGAAGCGGTCAGTCAAGGCATCGGGACGATCTCTGAAGCCCTGGCCATCATCGTGATGGCCAATGGCTCTCACAAGGCTGAGGCGGTCAGAGACGCGATCGAGGGGTGCGTCACGGAGGAGTCCCCGGCATCTCTTCTCCAGCTTCACCCGGATGTGACCTTCTACCTCGACCGGGACGCCGCGTCCCTCCTCCGTCTGGACGATCGCGCACGCGATGGCCGAGACGGCGAGTGGAGTGCGCGAATGTGGTGCACCGGCAGCTCGGCGAGCATGTCGTCGTAGACGAGGGCGCGATCATCGCGTGACCGTTCGAGTGGTCTCTCACGGCCGACTCGACAGAGGTCTCCACGATGACCGACCGGTATCGATCTTGCCCGATTCCTGCCCGCGCGGCCGGCGCAGGAGTCTACGTACCTGATGCGCGGGCTGTCATCCACGTTCATCGACGCACTGGAGGTTGTCCCGCTTCCCGTTGAACTTCGGTAGCGGTCGGTGTGATCGTCAGGCGGCGATCACGGGTTCATCATGAGGGATGGCACCGACAGTTTGTGCGGCGACATACGCGTCGAGCGCAACGCGGAGCCCTGGCAGGTGCAGGTGCCCGTTGACGCGGCGGAACTGCTTGCCGGCCTCGATCATCCCGGCGGCGCACCAGCGCAGCGCCATGGTGCCGTTCTGCCAGTTCTTCACGTTGCTCGAGTGGGTGCGGGCGATGGAGATCATCGACTCGATGCTGTTGGTCGAGCGCAACGTGCGGGCCAGCGTCGGCGCCACGCCCAGGCGCAGCACGGTCAGCGTCTCGGCCAGGCCCTCACGCAGGCTGCCGGCCGCGCCGGGATGGGTGCGCTCTAACTCCTTGGCCAGCGCCTCGAGCTGCGCCTCGGCGGCCAGCGCCGAGTCAGCGCGGTAGGCCGCCCGCATCCGCTTGGTGACCGTTGAGGCGAGGTGGTCGGGCAACTTGTCGGCCACGTTGCGGATCTTGTGCAGCTGACAGCGTTGGATCACCGGATGCTCGAACACCCGCTCCACCGCGGCGCGTAGTGCCTTGCCGCCGTCGATGCCGACGAAGATCGCCCGGGTGGTGTCCAGGCCGCGATCACGCAGCCCGGTCAGCAGATCGG
>Ga0209539_1002067_pt1 | contig 10669 bp, 2 predicted proteins | sample BarGraNGADG00312_2_FD_184499 | JGI IMG/M metagenome (GOLD analysis project Ga0209539, IMG submission 184499) | Arctic peat soil microbial communities from Barrow, Alaska - Barrow Graham LP Ref core NGADG0011-312 (SPAdes) (version 2) | ecosystem: Environmental > Terrestrial > Soil > Wetlands >... | reverse complement strand
GTCGCCAACACCGCCACCGCGAGCGGGACCTCGCCGACCGCTGCGGTCGTCACCGCGCGGGACAGCACGGACACCACCGTCGCCGCGACCCCGTCGATCGCGCTGACGAAGACCGCCGGGACGCCGACCTCGCAGGCCGCCGGCGCGACCATCACGTACACGTTCGTCGTCACGAACACCGGCAACGTCACCCTGCACGCCGTCGGGGTGAGCGATCTCATGGTGGGCGCTGTCACGTGCCCCGCGACGAACCTGGCCCCCGGAGTGAGCACGACCTGTACGAAGACGTACACGGTGACCCAGGCTGACGTCGACGCCGGCGTGGTCAACAACTCCGCGAGCGCGTCCGGCACCCCGCCGACCGGTGCCGCGGTGACCAATACCGCGTCGACCACCACCCCGATCACGCGCTCGCCGGCCATCTCGGTGAAGAAGACGGCCGGCACGGCGTCGGGCAACACGGCTGGCTCGACGGTCCCGTACACGTTCCTGGTCACCAACACCGGCAACGTCACGGTGACGAGCGTGGGGGTCACTGACGCCAAGGTCGGTACGGTCTCGTGCCCGGTCTCGCAGCTGGCCCCGGGAGTGTCGACGACGTGTACGGCGACGTACGCGCTGAAGCAGTCCGATGTCGACGCGGGCCACGTCATCAACTTGGCGACCGCCTCGGCGAATCCGCCCAGCGGTGCTGCGGTGACCGCCACTGACTCGGTCACGACACCGATCACCTCGGCGCCGAAGATCACGCTGAAGAAGACGGCCGGCACCGCCTCGGGCAACACGGCTGGCTCGACGATCCCGTACACGTTCCTGGTCACCAACACCGGCAACGTCACGGTGACGACGGTCGGGGTCGCCGATGCCAAGGTCGGTACGGTCACGTGCCCGGTCAGCCAACTCGCGCCGGGGGCCTCGACGAGCTGCACCGCCACGTACGCGCTGACGCAGGCCGATGTCGATGCGGGCCACGTCATCAACACGGCGACCGCCTCGGCGAACCCCCCGAGCGGTGCCGCGGTCACAGCGAACGACACGGTGACGCTCCCCATCCCGTCCGCCCCGGCGATCGCCGTGGACAAGCAGGCAGGCACTGCCACCGGCAACATGGCCGGCTCGACGATCCCGTACACGTTCCTCGTGACGAACACCGGCAACGTGACGCTGCATGCGGTGAGCGTCAGTGACCTCAAGGTCGGTACGGTCACGTGCCCGGTCACGGTGCTCGCGCCGAAGGCATCCACGACCTGCACCGCGACGTACACGCTCACGCAGGTCGATGTCGACTCCGGCCACGTGGCCAACACGGCCGCAGCGTCCAGCACGTCGCCCACCGGCGGCACGGCCACCGCGTCCGACTCGGTGGACACGCCCATCACATCCGCCCCGACGATCACGCTGGACAAGCAGGCGGGGATTCCGTCCAGCAGCGCCGCGGGCGCAACCATCCCGTACAGCTTCGTCGTGCAGAACGCCGGCAACGTGACGATCACCAGCCTCGTGATCTCCGACGCGAAGGTCGGCTCGGTCAGCTGCCCCACGACGACGCTGGCGCCCGGCTCCACGACGACGTGCACGGCCACGTACACGGTAACGCAGGTCGATGTCGACGCGGGTCACGTCGCCAACACGGCGACCGCCTCGGCGAGTCCGCCTTCGGGCGCAGCGGTGACCGCGTCCGACTCGACGGACACGTTCCTCTCCCCGACCCCCAAGATCACGCTCGACAAGCAGGCCGGGACGCCGTCGGGCAACACGGCGGGTTCGACCGTGGCCTACCGCTTCATCGTGACGAACACTGGCAACGTCACCCTGACCTCGATCACGGTCGACGACCCCCTCGCGGGAGCTGTCACCTGCCCAGTCACCGTGCTGGCCCCTGCAGCGACCACGACGTGCACCGCGACGTACCACCTGACGCAGACCGACGTTGACGCGGGCCACGTGGCCAACATCGCGACGGTCTCTGCGGGCGCTCCGTCGGGCGCTACCGCGACGGCCACGGACCGTGCGGACACCCTCGTCCCGAGCGCACCCAGCATGGTGCTCAGCAAGCAGGCCAGTGCCCCTTCGGCGATGGTCGCCGGCGCGACGATCGTCTACACATTCCTTGCGAGGAACACCGGCAACGTGACGATGCACCTGCTGAGCGTCACAGATCTCATGGTGGGCTCGGTCTTCTGCCCGACCACGACGTTGGCACCGGGAGAGCAGACGTCCTGCACCGCCACGTACACGCTGACCCAGGCAGACGTGGACGCCGGAAACGTCGTCAACACGGCGACGCTGTCCGCTGTGCCACCGTCGGGCCCGCCCGTCACCTCGACCGACACGGCGACCTCCACCGTCACGTCCTCGCCCAGCATGACGTTCTCAAAGCAGGGGGGTGCACCCTCGGGCAACACCGCCGGCTCGACGATCGGATACCTCTTCGTCGTGACGAACACTGGGAACGTCACACTGAAAAACGCGTCGGTGACGGATCCACGAGTCGGTACGGTCACCTGCCCGGCCACGACCCTGGCACCCGGGGCACACATGACCTGCACCGGGACGTACACCCTCACGCAGGCTGATGTCGACGCTGGGTACGTCGCGAACACCGCATCCGCATCGGCAGCCCCGCCATCGGGTCTGCCCTTGTCCGGGACGGACTCCGTCGACACCCTCATCCGCTCGGCCCCCATGCTGACGTTCGACAAGCAGGCCGGCACGCCGACCGGCGACACCGAGGGCTCGACCATCTCGTACGCGTTCGTCGTGACGAACACAGGCAACGTGACCCTGACCGGCGTCTCGATCACGGACGCCAAGGTCGGGAGCATCACGTGCCCGGCGACGACGCTGGCGCCTGGGGCCACGACGACCTGTACGGCGAGCTACACGCTCAGCCAGACCGACATCGACGCGGGACATGTGGCCAACACCGCGTCGGCGTCCGCGACGCCGCCCACTGGCAGCGCGGTCAGTGGGACGGACTCGACAGACACGCCGATCGTCTCCGACCCCAGCATCACGATCCACAAACAGGCGGGCACCGCGAGCGGCAACACGGCGGGCGCGGCGGTTCCGTACACGTTCCAGGTGGCCAACACCGGAAACGTGACCCTGACGTCCGTCGTGGTCGAAGACGCCAAGGTCCAGGGCGTCACCTGCCCGGTGACGACGCTGGCACCTGGGGCGACGACCACGTGCACAGCGATCTACACGCTGTCCCAGGCCGACGTCGACGCGGGGCTCGTGGCGAACACTGCGACCGTCTCGGCAACCCCGCCGACGGGTAACCCCGTCACCGCGACCAGCTCCGTCATCACGCCCATCCTGGCGGCACCGGGGATCGCGCTCGACAAGCAGTCTGGCACCCTGAGCGGACACATCAAGGGTTCCACCCTTCCGTACACGTTCATCGTCACCAACACGGGCAACGTGACGCTCGTCTCGGTCGCCATCAACGACCCCGTCGTCGGTACGGTCACCTGCCCGGCGACCACGCTCGCCCCGCATACGAGCACGTCGTGCACCGCCACGTACACGCTGACCCAGGACGACGTTGACGCCGGTCATGTGGCCAACACCGCAGTGGTCCTCGCCCACACGCCGAGCGCGACAACAGTGACGAGTATCGACAGCACCGACACCCCAGTGAATGCGTCGCCGGGGATCAACATCGCCAAGCACGCAGGCACGGCCTCCGGGAACACGGCGACGTCGACGATCCCGTACACCTTCGATGTGACGAACGTCGGCGACTTGACGCTGTCGGACATCGCGATCATCGACGACAAGGTCGGTACGGTCTCCTGCCCGCTCACTGAACTTGCGCCGGGGGAGAGCACGACCTGTACGGCGTCCTACACGCTGTCGCAGGCCGATGTCGACGCCGGGCACGTGTCGAACACCGCGACGGTCACGTCGAAGGATCCGTCCGGCACCACGGTGACGCACTACGACACGGTCGACACGCCCATCCCGTCGAGCCCCGCTGTGACGCTGGACAAGCAGGCAGGTACAGCGACGAGCGCCAGTGCCGGCGGGACCATCCCGTACGCATTCGTCGTGACCAACACCGGCAACGTCACGCTGTCGGGAGTCACGATCATCGATCCGAAGATCGGTACGGTCTCGTGCCCGGTCTCGACGCTCGCGCCAGGCGCGGAGACGACCTGTACGGCGCCGTACACGCTCATGCAGGCGGACGTGAACGCCGGGCACGTGGCCAATACGGCCACGGCCGCCGCGGAACCGCCGTTCGGCGACGCGGTCTCGAGCACCGACTCGACGGACACGACCATCCCGGCGAGCCCGGCGCTGACCCTCGACAAGCAGGCGGCCGCCCCGACCGGGATCATCGCCGGGTCGATGATCGCCTACAGCTTCGTCGTGACCAACACCGGCAACGTGACCCTGCACAACGTGCACGTCAATGACCCCACCGGCGGGCCGGTGTCATGCCCCACCACGACCCTGGCCCCGGGCGGGCGCACCACGTGTACGGCCACGTACGTGCTGACGCGGCCCGATGTGGATGCCGGGCATGTCGCCAACACTGCGACCGCCTTCGGGACCACGCCCTTCGAGGCTGCCGTCACCGCGACCGACTCCGTCGACTCTCCGATCTCCTTGGCTCCGGCGATCACGTTGAGCAAGACGGCAGGAACGCCGTCGGGCGACACCGCCGGGTCGACGATCCTCTACTCGTTCCTCGTGACGAACACGGGCAACGTCACGCTGGCCGCCGTGCTCATCGACGATCCCAGGCTGGGCCCGGTCTCGTGCCCCGCCACGACGCTCGCGCCGGGGAAGTCGGTGACCTGCACCGCGACGTACACCATGACGCAGGTCGACGTGGACCTTGGCGAGGTCGAGAACACGGCCAGCGTGTCCGCCAACCCGCCGAGCGGTGGCCCCGTGAGCGCGACGGACTCGACCGAGTCCAAGTTCGTGTCGTCGCCGGTCCTGACGCTCGACAAGCAGGCGCTCGCGCCGTCGGGCAACACACAGGGCTCGACCATCCAGTACTCGTTCGTGGCGACGAACAAGGGCAACGTGACGTTGCACCTGCTCAGCGTCGACGATTCGAAGGTTGGCTCGGTGTTCTGCCCGGCGACAACACTCGCGCCGGGCGACGTGGTGACCTGCACCGCCACGTACACGGTGACCCAGGCCGATGTCGATGCCGGTCATGTGCCCAACACCGCGACCGTCTCAGCCTTGCCGCCGTCGGGGCCCGCGGTGACCGGTACGGGCTCGAAGGACACGATCGTCCCGTCCACTCCCAGCGTGAGCCTGGTCAAGCGGGCGGAGAAGCCGAGCGGTGCCACGGTCGGCTCGACCATTCCGTACAGCTTCGTGGTGACGAACACCGGCAACGTGACCTTGTCGACGGTCGTCGTCGACGATCCGCTGGTCGGTCCGGTGAGCTGCCCGGAGATCACGCTGGCGCCAGGGGGGCACACCACTTGCACCGCCACGTACACGCTTCTGCAGTCGGACGTGAACGCCGGCCACGTGACCAACACTGCGTCTGTCTCGGCGAACCCTCCGTCGGGTGACCCGGTGACCGCCGGTGACAGCACCGACATCGCGATCACCAGCAACCCGTCGATCACGATGGACAAGCGGGCCGGCACCCACATGAACAGTGTCGGCGCAGTGGTCCCGTACACGTTCCTCGTGACCAACACCGGCAACGTCACCCTGACCGCCATCGGCATCAGCGACGCCAAGACCGCTCCCGTGAGCTGCCCGGTCAGCCAGCTGGCGCCCGGAGCGAGCACCACGTGTACGGCGACATACACACTGACGCAGGCCGACGTCGACGCAGGTCACCTGGTCAACACGGCGACGGCGTCCGCAACGCCTCCGGCCGGCGCGACGGTGTCGGCGACCGACTCGGTCGACACCGCAATCACGGCTGGTCCGCAGATCTCCCTCGACAAGTCGGCAGGTGTGCCAAGCAGCAACGCCGTCGGCGCGACCATCGGGTACACGTTCGTCGTGACCAACATAGGCAACGTGACGCTGCACGCCGTCGGCGTGAGCGATCCCAAGGTGACCTCGGTGACCTGCCCCGTTTCGCAGCTAGCGCCGGGGGATGTCACGACCTGTACCGCGACGTACACGGTGACGCAGGCCGACGTCGACGCCGGTCATGTGGCCAACACGGCGAGCGTGTCCGGCACGCCGCCTCAGGGCGACCCCGTCAACGCCACCGACTCGACCGACTCGACGATCCCGGCTGCCCCGAGCATCAGCCTCGTGAAGTCGGCCGGGACGGCCAGCGGGAACACGGCGACTTCGACGATCCCGTACACGTTCCTCGTGACTAACACGGGCAACGTCACGCTGCACAGCGTGAGCGTCAGCGATGGACGAGTCGGTACGGTCACCTGCCCCGCCGGTGACGTGGCGCCGGGGGCGGTCGTGTCGTGCACCGCGACGTACACGCTCAGGCAGGCCGACGTCGACCTCGGGCACGTCGACAACTCGGCGACCGCGTCGGCGACCCCGCCGAAGGGCGCGGCCGTGACGGCGGGCGACAGCATCACGACGCCTGTGGCCTCGACCCCGAGCATCACAGTGGTCAAGACGGCTGGGACCGCGACCGGCAACACGGCCGGCTCGGCGATCCCGTACAGCTTCGTCGTCACCAACACCGGCAACGTCACCGTCCATGCGGTCGCCGTCAACGACCCCAAGGTCAGCCCCGTGGCGTGCGGCGCCACCCAGCTGGCGCCGGGTGCACTGACGACCTGTACGGGGACGTACACGCTCTCCCAGGCCGAGGCGGACGCCGGTCACGTGGTGAACTCCGCGACCGCGTCCGCGACGCCGCCTACGGGCGCCTCGGTGACCGCGATCGACTCGATCGACACGCCGATCACCGTCACGCCGAAGGTGACGCTCGACAAGCAGGCCGGCGCGCCCACGGGCAACACGGCCACCTCCACCGTTCCGTACACGTTCCTCGTGAAGAACACGGGCAGCGTGACGCTGACCGGGATCACGGTCAACGACCCCATCGTCGGCAACGTCGGCTGCCCGGTCACGACCCTGGCCCCGGGGGCGAGCACGACGTGCACGGCGACGTACGCGCTCACGCAGACCGACGTCGACGCGGGGCACGTGACGAACGCGGCGACCGTCTCGGCGAACCCGCCGTCCGGTACGGCGGTGACAGCGTCCGACTCGGTCGACACGATGATCCCCGCGGCGCCGAGCCTGAACCTCGTGAAGACCGCAGGTACGGCCACCGGCATCACGGCCGGCGCGACGATTCCGTACATGTTCGTCGTGACCAACACCGGCAACGTGACACTGACGGCGATCGGCGTGGCCGATGCCAAGGTCGGTACGGTCTCGTGCCCGGCCGCTGCGCGGCTGGCTCCGGGCGCCTCGGTGACCTGCACCGCGACGTACACACTGACCCAGGCCGACGTCGATGCCGGCCACGTCGTCAACAGCGCCACGGCGTCCGGGACGCCGCCCACCGGCGGACCGACGACTCACCTGGCGAGCATCGACACGCCCGTTCCGGCGGTCCCGCTGCTGACGCTGACGAAGACGGGCACGGCGACCGGGACCACGGCCGGCTCGTCGATTTCGTACGTTTTCCTCGTCACCAACACCGGGAACGTCACGCTGCACGGCGTCTCCGTGAGCGATCCGAAGATCGGCACCGTGACCTGCCCGACCGTTTCCGTCGCGCCGGGCGCGTCGACGACGTGCACCGGGACATACGTGCTGACGCAGGCTGACGTCGACCTCGGCCTGGTCATGAACGTCGCGACCGCGTCGGCTCTCTCGCCACAGGGAACGCCGGCGTCTGGGCCGGGCCTGGCGGTCACGCCGATCCCCGCTGCACCGCAGGTGACGATCGTGAAGTCGGCCGGACCTGTCAGCGGCAACACGGTGGGCGTCACGCTCCCGTACACGTTCATCGTCACGAACACCGGCAACGTCACCCTGCACGGCATCGCCGTGAGCGACCCGGATGTCGGCACGGTCTCCTGCCCGGTCACCGATCTGGCGCCGACGAAGGCCACGACCTGTACGGCGACGTACGCGCTGACGCTCGGCGATGTCAACGCCGGTCACGTCGCCAACTCGGCGACGGTGTCCGCGAACCCGCCGCAGGGCGACCCCGTCTCCTCGACGAGTGCCATCGACACCCCGATCGCGCCGACCCCGTCGGTGAGCCTTCAGAAGCACGCCACGGGCCCCACGGACGTCGTCGCCGGCGCGACCATCCTGTACAGCCTCGTCGTGACGAACACGGGCAACGTGACGCTGCACAACATCGCGATCACTGACCCGTTGGTCGGTACGGTCACCTGCCCGGTCACGACGCTGGACCCGAACGACATGGTGACCTGCACCGTCACGTACGTGATGACGCAGGACGACGTCGATGCCGGAGTGGTCGTCAACCAGGCATCGGTCACGGCGACCTCGCCGCTCGATACGGACGTCACCGACTTCGCAGGGACCGAGACGGCGATCCCGTCGCAGCCGTCGCTCACGCTGAGCAAGTCCGCGGCTGCACCGACTGGTAGGGCGGCAGGCTCGACGATCCCGTACAGCCTCCTGGTCACCAACACCGGCAACGTCACGTTGGGCTTCATCACGGTCTTCGACCCCACAGCGGGACCGGTCGCGTGCCCTGACGGCATCCTGGCGCCCCACGCATCGACGATCTGCACCGTCACATACATGCTCACTCAGCACGACATCGACGCTGGTCTGATAGAGAACACCGCTCACGCATACGGGAACCCGCCCTCCGGCGACCCGGCGAACCTCGACGACGACGCGACGGCGAGCGACACGCTCGTCACGCGGCTCGTCCAGCAGCCGTCGGTGTCGATCGTCAAGACCGCCGGCAACCCCACGGCGATGGAATCGGGCGGCAAGATGCCGTACACGTTCCTGGTCACCAACACCGGCAACGTCACCCTCACGAACGTCGCCGTGGCTGACCCGCTCATCGGCGACGTCTCCTGCCCGACCGCGTCGCTGGCACCGACCGCCGCGATGACCTGCACCGGTGCGTACGGGCTGACGCAGGACGACCTCGATGCCGGCAAGGTGGTCAACACCGCCACCGTCACGGGTATCGGCCCGAACGAGGCCTCGGTGACGGCTGCCGGGACCGTGACGACTCCGCTCACCCAGAAGCCCGATCTCACGTTCACCAAGCAGGCGGACGCGACGGGGCCCGTCGCGGCGGGCGACCACGTCACGTTCACGTTCCTCGTGACGAACACGGGCAACGTGACCCTGAGCTCGCTCGTGGTGAAGGACCCGATGCTCGCATCGATCACCTGCCCAGCGACGTCGATGGTGCCCGGAGCGATGGTGCTTTGCACCGGGAGTCCGTACACGGTGACCGACGCGGACGCCGCACGCGGCTGGATCAGGAACACCGCCGTGGCAAGCGTTCTCGGTGCGGAGTTGGAGACGGGCTTGACCGAGCTCACGGCCACCTCGACGGCGACGGTCATCACCACCAAGCCGCTCCCGAACACCGGCTCGCCGGTTGGAATCGGCCCGCTCAGCCTCAGCCTCGTTATCCTCGGTCTGGGCATCATGCTCACCGCTGTGGGACGACGTCGCAGTCGTGAGCAGGACATGCTCGCCTGAACCACCCGAGGAGAAACCATGCGCAACCTCACCGCCGGTCTCGCCCTGGCCATCGTCGCGGGCCTGGCACTCACGGGCTGTACGAAGGCGAGCAGCGACGCCACGACACCGGCCTCGTCCGTTCCAGCTGTCGACCCGAGTCGCGTCTCGCCGACGGACCTGCCCACGCCGCCGGTGGTCAAGGACGCCAAGGGGGCAGTGCGAGACCTCACGCTCGGCGAGTGCAAGACCGACGCGGGGGATGAGACCGTCTCCGGGTCGCTGACGTCCTCCCAGAGCGCAGCCGCGGACTTCCTCGTCAGCGTCAGCTGGACGAATGCGACCGGCGATGTGATGGGACGCGGTTACAGCGTGCTGAAGAAGGTCGCCCCCGGCCAGACGGTGACCTTCGAGATCAAGGCCAAGGTCGCGGCCGGCGCGACGCAGTGCGTCAAGGGCGTCGAGTACGGAACGATCGCGAGCTGACTCAGGCCGTCGGCTCTGTGTGGGGCTCCTCAGCGGGTTCGGTGACCGCTGCGGCTGCCACCGCAGCATCAGCCGTCGTCTGGCGGTGCAGTTCCTCGATGGTCTCGTGGCGGACGGTGTTCGCGGTACGGCGCGGCATCCCGATGCCCAGGCCGAGCAGGACGCCACCCAACACCCCCACACCGGCACCGATGAGGACGAGGTTCGTCGGGTTGACGACGGAAGGCTGGCTCTTGTTGGCCATCGCGACCTCGTACAGGATCCGCAGGTCCCACGCGTTCTTGACGAGTATCGCGACCGCCCCGGCGACAGCCAGCAGCCCGACGACGAGGAACACGTTCTTCAGCACCTTCATGGCCAGAGCATAGAACTGAAGGTCCGGGCCGGGGGCCGATAGGTTGCGGCCATGGAGCTCGAGGTCGCGCAGTGGTTGGTGTCGGCCGAGGCAGCTCCGTGGTTGCAGCGCGCGGCGGCTGAGCAGGATCCCGAGTCGTTGTCGGCGGCCGATCGGTGGCGACGCGACCTACCCGGCGAAAAGGCCGCTGCGGTGCTAGGGCAGGAG
>Ga0209539_1002066_pt1 | contig 10670 bp, 3 predicted proteins | sample BarGraNGADG00312_2_FD_184499 | JGI IMG/M metagenome (GOLD analysis project Ga0209539, IMG submission 184499) | Arctic peat soil microbial communities from Barrow, Alaska - Barrow Graham LP Ref core NGADG0011-312 (SPAdes) (version 2) | ecosystem: Environmental > Terrestrial > Soil > Wetlands >... | reverse complement strand
TGTTGCAGTTCTTGCACAGTGAAGGCCCGAACTTGACGCTTGAAGCGTTCGGCCCGTGTATTTGTCTCAGGTCCTCACCGTGCCGCGCATGGACAACGGCGTCGTCGCCACTCCACGGGCCGCGGCCCACTTCGTGGTCGATCGCCGAGGCGCCGTCGCAGGCATCGGGGGAACGTGGTGTCCCGACGGTCGATCAGTCGGGTCGACCCCTCGAGTCAGGAGAGATCGCATGTGCGGACACGTGCAGTCGTCGTGGCGGGCCATCCGGGTGCTGACGCGGCGGCGCCCGCCCGGGGCTCGCCCGAGCGTTCCCAGCGGTCCGGGCGGTCCGAGCTCGACGAGGGTCCGGAGGTCATCCACCGGCCGCAGGGCCTTGGCCATCGCCTCGCACAGCAGGCACCAGAAGTGCTCACGAGCGTCGATCGACCGCCCCGCGCGGCGACGCTCGCCGTCAGAAGCGCACGAGTTCAGCGCCTCGGTGACCCACTCCAGGACGGTCTCGCGGACGAGGTCGGGGTCGAGGACGTAGTCCGCGAGGCGATGACCCCGGATGCGGGAGCTGAGGACCTCCGGCAATACCCCCGCGTCGATGCGGTTTCGGGGTCGGACGTGCCCACCGGGCCGCGCGCGGGTCGAGCCGCGCTGCCGGTCGACGACAAGCCTCTCCGCCGATCGCAGCCACGACCCCGGACGGTCTAGCGGGGGATCTGCAGCAGGCGGTTTGGCGTGCCCGCCGGCACCTCGGAGAGGACGCCCTCGACGGCGGCCCTGGTCAGGCTCGCCTCGACCTGCGCGGGCGAGGCGGTGCGGTGCGAGCCGAGGTAGAGGGCGGCCGCTCCCGAGACGTGTGCCGCGGCGACCTGGACGCCGGACATCTGCCCGGTCCCTCCGCCCGGGGTAGTGGCGGTGATGTCCACACCGGGAGCGAACAGGTCGAGACTGGCCCCGTAGTTGGTGAAGGGCGCGAGGCGGTCGGCGCAGTCCGACGCACCGACCACGATGCCTTCCGCCACGCGGGCGGGTGACCCGTTGCCGGCATCGGTGGCGTCACCGCCCGCCTCGATCGAGTACGTCACGCCGGAGGCGATGGAGCGTCGCACCGCCTCGTCGACAATGTCGTTGGCGGGCAGGCCGATCACGAAGTTGGCGACCGCGGGTCTGCGGGCGTGGGTCGTCACCCACGCGATGCCCGCGAGCAGACCGTCCAGCGTGCCGCCGCCGGCGTCGTCTATCACCTTGACCGAGACGAGGCTGGCCTGCTTGGCCACGCCGTAACGGGTCCCGGCGATGACGCCGGCCATGAAGGTGCCGTTGCCGAGCGCGTCGCTGCCGTCGCCGCCGAAGGCGTCGAACCCGGGCCTGGCTCGCGGCCACAGGTCGGGATGGTGGTAGTCGATCCCGCTATCGATCAGGTAGACCGTGGTGCCGGCGCCACCACTTAGGGGCGGGCTGTACCGGCCATCGAGCGGGAGCTGCCGCTGATCGATGCGGTCGAGACCGCACGAGCGGGCACGCGTGGGCACGGTCGGTGCGGGTGGTCTGAGGCTGATCCGCTGGTTCTCCTCGACGCGGCCCACGGCGGGGTCCGCGGCGAGCAGCTCGGCCTGCTGCGGCGTCGCCTCGATGACGGCGCCGTGCACGGCGCCGTCGAGGTCGCGGGCGACACGGACCCCATAGCGGGCGGCGAGGTCGGGGGACTCGCCGGGCCGGAGCTGGACGAGATAGCTTCCTGCCACCCGGAGCGCCGGGTCGGCTCGGACCACCTCACCGGTGGGGGACGCTGCCACTGGGTCCGTGGTGAGGCCTGGGGCGGTCAGGGTCAGGACGGTGAGCAGGGCTGCGCCGAAAGTCCGTCCTGCGAGGCGATGGGATATCTCCATGGTTCGGCTCCGGTTCTCTCGGTGTGCGGACGGTGCGGGGCGGGGCCGGTCTAGACGCTCGCCTCGGCTTCGACGACCGAGTCCTCGTCGGGGACGGCGAAGGCCCGCCGGCTGGGTTCGCGGCGCCCGGCAGGCCACTCACGGAAGCTCCGGAAGGCGAGGGGGAGCCCGTTCGCGGTCGCCAGGTCCATGCTGTCCATGGCCTGGACGTGGACGTGCGGCTGGGTCGAGTTCCCCGAGTTGCCGCACCTTGCGACGGGCTGACCCTCGGTGAGCCGCTGGCCCTCCTCAACCTGGATCGAGCCGCGCTGCAGGTGGACGACGCCGACGTACACCTCGGCGTCGGCAACCTTGATGACGACGTGGTTGCCGGCGATGGCACCGACACCCTGCCGGAGTCGCTGCCCCTGTCCAAGCATGTAGGGCAGCAGGGCGAGCTGGGAGCGGCGGGCCTCGTGGTCGGGCTCGCCGTCGTGCACGGCCACCACGACCCCGGAGACGGGGGCCAGGACGGGCCGGCCGAAGGCGATGAAGATGTCGGGCGGCTCGGTCCCCACGAAGGTGCGCCAGCTGTGCCGGGTCGCGGTCCGTCGGCGGTCGTCGACCGCGACGAAGTCGATGGCGTAGCGCGTGCCCAGCAGGTCGGTGCCATGGCTGGGTATGCGGCGGGCCGGGCTGTTGCGGGCGACCCAGGTCCCGCTGAAGGGCAGTGCGACGGTCAGCGGTGGGGGTGGGGAAGCGGTGTCGCGCGGGGCTGGCCGGCGGGTGCTGCTCATGGTGCTCCTTGCTCCCAGGGCGCCTGCGACCACGACAGCACTGATCGCGAGAGCGCGGTCGAGGAACTGGCGCCGGTCGAGCCGGGCGGCTCGCTCTGCTGGCCCCGCCGGCTCGCGGAGGCCTCTCAGGGCGACCTTGTGGATGACGACGCGCACGGGCTCGCACAGCACGGTGACGACGACGAGATATCCCAGGACCGGGGCCCACCACCGGGCTGCTGCGGAGAACGGGGCGATCGCCTCGAGCGGTGCCTCGTACGGGCTGGTCACCATCAGGACTACCACCAGAACCGCGGAGCACACGACGAGCGTGGTGCCGACGTGGCGCCATGGTGACCTCGCGGACGTGAGGTCCACCACCAGCCGTCTGGCGAGGTACAGGTGGACCAGGACGTCGACGGCGACTGCGAGGACCGTGACGGCCACGACGGCGCTCACGGTGCGCGTCCTGCCGTCGTGGAAGCGGGTGAGGCGACGAGCACCGTCGCGGGCGGGATGGTCGCGCACGCCAGGATGAGGCCGGCCTCCACGGCGAACCGTCCGGGCAGCGCCCCGAGCGTGATCCCCGTGGCGGTGGGCCAGGGCCGCAGGAGCGTGGCGGTGAACGAGCGCGCCACGGGGTCGAGCGTCACGCTGACGTCGTCGAATCCCAGCCAGGTGCGGGCGGCGGGATACCAGGCCTTGTAGACGGCCTCCTTGGCGCAGAAGAGGACGCGGTCCCAGTAGACGTCGGGACGCCCGGCGTGCAGCCGCGCGAGCATGGGCCGCTCGTCCTGCACGACGACGAGTCGGTCCACGCCGGGAGGGAGGGGCTCGTGGGGCTCGGCGTCGATGCCGAGCCCGGTGAGAGTGGACCGCAGCGCGACGGCGGCGGCGCGGTACCTTGCGCAGTGGGTCAGGCTGCCCAGAGTCCCGTCCGGCCAGAGGGGTTCGCGTCGCGGACCCTGGCCGATGGGTGTCGGGAGGTGGCCCAGGTGAGCAAGCGCGTCCCGGGCGCAGCGTCGCGTCGTCGCGAACTCGGCACGGCGCCCCGGTGTCGCCGCGGCGACGAGCTCCTCCTCCTCGGCGCAGAGGACGGGGTCGGGGTCGTCACCGTGCGCCTCCACCGCGGACACCTGCGGGGGGAGGACGAACTGGATGAGCGTCGGACCCACCTCCCGCAGCTGCCTCACTACCGGTGGAGGTCGGGCGGACGAGGGTCGTGCGCACGAGGGTCGTGCGTACGAGCACTCCCGCCGTCGCCGAATCAAATGCGGCTTCGGCGTCGCCTCTTCCGGACGTGATGTTTGGGCATTTCTAGTTTCTCGAACTCTAGAGTGGCAAACAGAGTTCGTCAAGACGAACAGGATTCGAACTGGGCCTTGCGGAGGCGCGCAAGACGCGCGTACATTCATGGCCACGGTGACCAACCGGCCCATCACGAGGTTTCACCTACCACGCGTGAACAGCCTCGGAAGGAGCTACGCGAATGGCGCCGCGTCTTGCACGGCCGGGTGACGCACGTCCGCCGGAAGTGCGCGGGGTGACCTCGAACGACCCGCTGATGAGCTTTCCCGTCACGCCCGTGCAGAGCGGGATCATGTTCGACTGCCTGCAGGACGCCGCCACCGGGCTGTACCACAGCCAGACGACCCTGCTCGCACCCGAGGACCTGGACCTGGACCGCTGGGTGGAAGCCTGGCGTCAGGTCGGTGCGCGACACGAGTCGCTGCGGTTGCGGTTCCAGACCGACGGGGACCGCGTGCTCCAGGTGGTGCTGCCGTCGGCCGAGCCCGACGTGCGCTACCTGGACTGGACCGGGCTCACCCCCGCGCAGGAGAGCGCCCAGCTACAGCAGGAGCGGCAGGACGACCTCGAGCAAGGCCTCCCGCTGGGCTCCGGCCCGCTCTGGCGCCTCGTCGTCGCGCGGCGTCCCGACGCGAGCCACCTCATCCTCTGGAGCGCCCACTACGTGACACTGGACGCCGACAGCCAGGCGCGTGTGCTGCACGAGGTTGACACTCTCTACCTCGCGCTCACCGCGCAGTCGGTGCAGGCCGCCCGGGCCTGGCAAGACATCCCGCCGGCCGCGTCATTCCGGGCCTACGCCGAGTCGCTAGCCCGGGCCGAGCTCGAGGAGTCCGCCCAGTTCTGGATGCGGCAGATGGACGGCGTCGAGTCGATCGACCCGCTCCCTCTCCTGGGCGCGACGCCCACCAGCGCCGCACCGCGCACGGCCACGGTCACGCTGACCGCACCCCAGACCGCGGCCCTCAGCGAGGCGGCCCGTTCGCACGGCTTCACCTTGTCGACGGTGGTGCACGGCGCGTGGGCCTTCCTCGTCGGCCGGTACCGCGGCTCGACCGCCATCACCATTGGCACCACGACGTCCGGTCGAGGACTGGACCCCGCGACCACCACGCTGGTGGGACCACTGATCCGCACGCTGCCCCTGCGTGTCGAGGTCCCGCTCCCCGTCCGGTGGGAGGACTGGCTCACCCGGCTCCACCACCAGCGGATTCTGGTCGAGCGGCACGAGCTCTACCCGTTGCCGGCGATCAGGGGCCACGCGACCGCCGGTCCCGGCGAGCCGTTGTTCGACTCCGTGGTCGCGGACATCTCGGCGCTGATCAGCGCCCCGCTCCGCAGCGTGGAGCTCCTGGACAGCCGGACCAGGTCCGGCTACCCCTTCACGATCGAGCTGACCAGCAGCACACCGCTGCAGGTCAGGGTCAGCACCGACCCCGCCGTCCTGGGAGAGGAGGCGGCAACCCGGGTCGTCGGCCACCTGCACCGGGTGCTCGCAGACATGGCGGAGCGACCGGGCACCTGTCTGGGCGAGCTGCGCTACCTCACCGACGAGGAGGAGGACCAGATCCTGGTCCGGTGGAACGACACCGCGCGGCCGTTCTCGGACCGCACGCATATCCACGAGCTGGTCGAGGCCGCCGCGGCCGCGACACCCACCGCGACCGCGCTGCTGTTCCGCGACGAGCGGTGGACCTATGCACAGGTCGACGAACGAGCCAACCAGGTCGCGCACTACCTGCGCTCGGTCGCCCGGATCGCCCCGGGCGACTACGTCGCGGTGCTGCTCGAGCGCTCGGCGGAGATGGTGCCCGTGCTCCTGGGGATCCTCAAGGCGGGCGGCTGCTACGTCCCGATCGACCCCCTCGCCCCGACGAACCGCTGGCAGCTGGTGCTCGACGTGCTCGAGGTGCGGCACCTGGTGACCCATGCGTCGCTGCTGCACACGCTGCGGAGACACGGAGGTGTGCCGTCGACGGTGGCCACCGTACTGCGCCTCGGGACCCGGGACGACGCCATCGCCGGGCCGACGGCGGAGGACGGCGGCGCTGAGCACGGCGACGGCGTCCTGGACGCGCTGCCGAAGACCAGACCTGGTAGCACGTGCCGGCCGGGGGACCTCGCCTATGTCATCTTCACCTCAGGCTCCACCGGCACGCCGAAGGGCGTGGCCGTCACCCACCGCGCGGCTGTCAACCTTCTGGAATGGGTCAACCACACCTTCGACGTGGGACCCGACGACCGCCTGCTGTTCGTGACCGCTCTGACCTTCGACCTGTCCGTTTACGACATCTTCGGCGTCCTCGCGGCGGGCGGCTCCATCCGGATGGCGACCTCGGAGGACATCGGCGAGCCCGCGAACCTGGTGCGCTACCTCGCCGAGGACGGCATCACCTTCTGGGACTCCGCCCCGGCTGCCTTGATGCAGCTCGTCCCGTTCCTGGCTGCCCACGGTGGAGACGCGGTCGCTGCCGGCGGGACCGACGCCCCGGTCGTCTCCCACGACCTGCGCCTGGTGTTCATGAGCGGCGACTGGATCCCCGTCCATTCGCCCGACCTCCTGAGGACCCACTTCCCGGGAGCCACCGTGGTCGGCCTGGGCGGCGCCACCGAGGCGACGGTGTGGTCGAACTACTTCATCGTCGACAAGGTGGACCCGGGATGGGCCAGCATCCCCTATGGCCGGCCCATCCAGAACGCCCGGTACTACGTCCTCGACGACGCGCTGCGGCCCTGCCCCCTGGACGTTCCCGGCGACCTCTACATCGCTGGCACCTGTCTGAGCGAGGGCTATGCAATGGCGCCGGAGCTTACTGCGGCCAAGTACGTCGCCTCCCCGTTCGGCACACCCGGCGACCGGCTCTACCGCACGGGGGACCAGGCCCGGTGGCGACCGGACGGCAACCTGGAGTTCCTCGGACGCAATGACACCCAGGTCAAGATCCGAGGCTACCGGATCGAGCTGGGCGAGATCGACGCCCAGCTCAGCACGCACCCCTGGGTCCACGACGCCGCCACCGTCGTCCGGGAAGGCACCGACGGCGACCGCACCCTGGTCTCCTTCGTCGTCCTCAGCGCCGACGCCGCCGAGGCCGGCGGGGTCGACGTCAGCGCACTCGCCCGTGAGCGCGTGAGCCGGTGGCGCGACGTCTACAGCACGGCCGAGTTCACCGAGTTCACCGGGTCCACGGCCACGGCCGGGGACGACTTCGCCGGGTGGTCGAGCAGCATCACCGGCGCGGCGATCCCCGACGAGCAGATGCGGGCCTGGCGCGACGAGTCAGTCGCCCTGATCGGGGCCCAGCCACTCGGCCACGTGCTCGAGATCGGCTGCGGCACCGGCCTGCTGCTGTTCCCCCTCGCACCCGCCGCCGACCGCTACGACGCGACCGACCTCTCGCCAGCGGCGCTCGCCGTCGTCGCCCGGGGCCTGGACGCGACGTCCGCCCTATCAGGCAAGGTGACCCTCCACGAGCAGGCTGCCGACCAGCTCGGCGCGCTGGAGATCGAGCAGGTCGACACGGTCGTCCTCAACTCGGTCGTCCAGTACTTCCCCAGCATCGGCTACCTCGTGGAGGTCCTCGACCAGGCCCTGCAGCGTGTGCGCCCCGGCGGCCGCATCATCGTCGGCGACGTCCGCAGCCTCCCCCTGCTCGAGACGTTCCACGCCACGGTGGAGATCGCCCGGGCGGACCCGGGCACCACCTGCGACGAGCTGAGGCGGCGGGTGCAGCGTCGGGTGAGCACCGAGGAGGAGCTCGTCGTCGATCCCGCGTTCTTCTCCGGCTGGGCTGCACAGACCGGCCGCGTCCAGCGGGTCGACGTCACACCGCGCGGGGGCCGGTACCTCAACGAGATGTCGATGTTCCGCTACCAGGTGGTGCTCCACGTCGCGGGCTCGCCCAGCCAAGACGCGCCCACCCCCGCGCCGGCGGTTCTCACGACGGTCGACCTCGGCGGCGAACCGGTGACGGAGGAGCGGCTCGTGGCGATCCTGCGCAGGGCCGGCGACGGACCCGTCCGTCTGGTGGACGTGGGCAACCCGCGACTGCGTGGGGCGACGGAGGCGCTGACCTGGCTGCGCACGAGCGCCGGCGAGGTCGGCGGACGGCCGTGGACCTACGGCGAGCCGCCAGCACCAGGTCTCGACCCCGACCAGGTCCGCGCCCTGGTCGAGGCCGACGGACACCAGGCGCACCTGGACTGGGGCCGCCACGGCGCCGACGGCCACTACAGCGTCACGTGCCTCGCTCCCGGCGCTCCCCGCGAGACGACCGCCGGGACCGCGGCGTCGCCGGTGCCCGGTGGGCGGCACGGGCGCACCGGCTGGCAGCGCTACGCCAACCAGCCGCTCTCCGCACAGGTCGAGCACGCCCTCCTGCCGCGGCTGCGCGAACACCTGGGCGCGCACCTGCCCCCGTACATGGTTCCCGCGCAACTGACGGCGGTCCCGTTCCTCCCGATGACCAGCAGCGGCAAGCTGGACCGGCGCGCTCTGCTGGCCACCCAGCGCGACAGCACCGCTGCCGACGGCTACGCCGCGCCCCGCAGCACCACCGAGCAGCTCCTCGTCACGGTCTGGGAGCAGGTACTCGACCACGCACCGGTCGGCATCCACGACGACTTCTTCCAGCTGGGCGGGCACTCTCTGCTCGCCGCCCAGCTCGTGACCCGCCTTCACCAGATCTTCGGGATCCTGCTCCCGGTCCGGCTCATTTTCGAGCACGCCACCATCGAGCAGATCGCCGCGGATCTGCAGATCCGGCAGACGCAGGACGAGGCGCTCCAGTCACCTCCGCCGACCGCCGCAGGGCGCGACTATCCCCTCCCCGCCAGCCTCGAGCAAAAGCGGCTCTACTTCCTGGACCGGCTCCGTCCCGGTACCACCTCCTATACCGTCAACTGGCTGCTGCCGCTGCCAGCGGACCTCACCCACGACCAGGCGCACCAGGCGCTCACGCAGATGGTGCGGCGCCACGAGATCCTGCGCACCAGCCTCCACGAGGAGGCGGGTGACGTCTGGCAGGTCATCGCCCCCGACGCCACGGTCGAGTTGCCCGAGACCACCCTGGCAGCACCCACCCGCGAGCTCCTCCACGCCGAGGCCGAGCAGGTGGTCCGGGCCTGGTGGGCCACCCCGTACGACCTGACCGCCGGCCCCCTTTTCCGGGCTCTGCAAGTCCACCTCCAGCCTGCCGACGGAGCCGCGGAGCACGTCCTGGTCCTGGCCGCGCACCACACGATGTTCGACGGCTACTCCATCGGGCTATTCATCCGCGAGTACCTCGCCCTGTGCGGCGACGCGCCCCTCACGGCGCTCCCGGCCGCCCCGACCCCTGCCGGGCCGGAGATCCAGTACGCCGACTACGCCCTGTGGCAGCAGCACTGGCTCGCCCCCGAACGCCTGAGCCACCACGTCGAGTACTGGTCGCAGCAGCTCGCCGACGCCCCTGAGCTGCTGGAGCTCCCGACCGACCGCCCCCGTCCCGCCGAGCAGACCTTCTCCGGTGACGTGGTCCGCCGCGAGCTGCCCCCCGAGCTCTCCGCGACCGTCGACCGGGTCAGCCGCGACTGCCAGGTGACCAGCTACATCGCGCTCCTCGCCTGCTTCGGGATGCTGCTGTCCCGCGAGAGCGGGCAGGACGTCGTCGTGCTCGGCGTCCCGATCGCGAACCGGAACCGACCACAGCTCGAACCCATCCTGGGCTTCCTGGTGAGCAGCGTCCCGCTGCGCATCGACCTCGCCGGTAGCCCCACGGTCGCGCAGGTGCTCAGACAAGTCCGCCAGCAGCTCTTCGACGCCCAGGGCCACCAGGAGGTCCCGCTGGAACGGCTGGTCGAAGCTCTCCGGCCCCACCGCGACCTCGCCTACAACCCGATCTTCCAGGTGGTGGTCGCCGACGAACGACTTCCGCTGCTCGACGTCGTCGTGGGCGACACCTCCCAGGCCTGGGTGCACGAGATGCTCGAGCAGGGCATGAGCATCGACGTCTCGCGCTTCGACATCACCCTGATGATCCACGGCGGTCCGGGCGGCCTGCGGCTCACCTACGAGTACGCAACGGACCTGTTCACCCGCGACCACGTCGACCAGGTCGCCGACCGTTTCGAGACCCTCCTCGCCGCGGCCATGGCCAGCCCTGAGCGACCCGTCAACGAGCTGCCCCTCATGGGGTCGGCCGAGCGGGACGCCGCCGTGCGGCTGGGAGAGATCGGCCCCGGTCTCGATCTGCAGCACACCGCCGTCACCACGGCGTTCGCGGCGGTGGCGGGTGCTGTGCCGGACCGGGTGGCGGTGGTGTCGGGGGAGGAGCAGGTGTCGTACGGCGCGTTGGACGGGTTGTCGAACCGGTTGGCGCGGGTGCTGCGGTCGCACGGGGTGGGGCGGGGCTGCCTGGTCGGGTTGTGCGTGCCGCGGTCGGTGGAGGCGGTGGTCGCCTTGGTGGGGGTGCTGAAGGCGGGTGGTGCGTATGTGCCGCTGGACCCCTCGTACCCGAAGGACCGTCTGACTTTCATGGTGGGGGATGCGGCGCTGCCGGTGGTGCTGGTGTCGCGGTCGGTGCTGGCCGAGATGCCGGTGTCTGGTGCGCGGGTGCTGGTGGTGGAGGACCTGTGGGAGCAGATGGCGGGGTCGTCCGCGGACCCGGTGGCAGGTGAGGTGGGTGCCGACGACCTGGCGTACGTGATGTACACGTCGGGCTCGACCGGTACCCCCAAGGGCGTCGCG
>Ga0209539_1002064_pt1 | contig 10670 bp, 9 predicted proteins | sample BarGraNGADG00312_2_FD_184499 | JGI IMG/M metagenome (GOLD analysis project Ga0209539, IMG submission 184499) | Arctic peat soil microbial communities from Barrow, Alaska - Barrow Graham LP Ref core NGADG0011-312 (SPAdes) (version 2) | ecosystem: Environmental > Terrestrial > Soil > Wetlands >... | reverse complement strand
TGGCGGGGGCACCAATCGAGGGTCGATACAGCCGCGGTCAGGTCAGAGCTTCGCCTGCCACTTCTCGGTCCAGACGAGATCGTTGTAGGTGCCGCGGAACGGGGACTCGCCCATGATCTTGTCGACCACGAGGCGGATGGCCTGGGCGTTGTCGTGGTACGCGTTGATGTAGGCCTTGACCATCGTCGCGTCGTGCAGGTGCGTGGTGTAGTTCAGGCTCACCATGACGGTCGGCACCTCGTGGACGTACCACGGGCAGTCCGTGCTCATCGGCGTCTTCCAGCGGATCCGGTAGTTGTTCTCGGCGGCATAGCCGACGATGTTCGCGACGACGATCGCGGCGTCGACCTCGTCGCGGTACGCGAGGGTCGCGCCCTTGACGCGGCTCGCACCGTCGTTGAGCGTCACCTCGAAGCCGCGGCTCTCCAGCTCGGCGACGAACGTGTCGCGCGCCTGCGCGCTCGACTCGTAGATGCCACCGCCCTCGGTGTCCAGGTAGTACAGACGGATGCGCCTATGCGTTTCGGGCCGGATCGGCAGCTGGTCCAGCGTGTTCTTCACCAGCGTGATCGACGCGTCGGCGGCCTCGGCTTGCCAGCGCAGGTGCTCCTCGCAGCCGATGACGGCCAGCTCGTCGGGCGTACGGAGCAACGTTCCGGCCGCCTTCTTGCCAGGCAGCCCGAGCTTCGCCTTCAGCCCCAGCACCCTTCGTACGGCATCGTCCAGGCGCTCGGCGGTGATGACGCCGGACCTCACCCCATCGACCATGAACCCGAAGTCCTCGGCCATGTCGTTGAAGAACAGGAACATGTCGCAGCCGGACGCGATGGCGCGCGGTACGTACTCGGAGCGCCGCATCGCGCTCGTCATGCCGAGCATGTGGCTGGCGTCGGTGACGACGAGACCGTTGAAGCCGAGGCGCGTCTTGAGAAGGTCCTGCAGCAGCTCCGGCGCGAGCGTGGCCGGCATGACGTCAGCGTCGGTGAGGCTCGGGTCGAGCGCCTTCGAGTAGGCAGGCAGCGCGATGTGGCCCGCCATGATCATCTCGACGCCGGCATCGATGTGGTGGCGGTAGACCCGACCGAACGACGCGTCCCACTCCTCGGGTGCGAGCTCGTTGACGCCGAGTACGAGGTGCTGGTCGCGCTCTTCCGTACCGTCACCCGGGAAGTGCTTGATGCAGACCGCGATGTTCTGCTCCGCGTCACGGATGCCGCGAGCCTTCGCGCTGGTCGAACGGATGACGTCGTCGGCGGTCGTGCCGTGGGCGCGGGTGTTGACGATCGTGTTGCGCCAGTTGGTGAGGATGTCGACGATCGGGGCGAAGATCACGTTGACGCCCAGAGGGCCAGACTCGCGGCCTGAGACGAGACCGGTGCGGTACGAGACGTCGTCGCTCTTCGCGGCATCGCACTGCGCGCCGGTGGCGATGTACGTGCCTTCGGCGCAGGCGCCGTTGCCACCCGACTCGCAGTTCGCCGCGATGAGCAGCGGGATCGTCGAGGCGGACTGAAGCGAGTTCAGCAAGCCCTGTACTTGTGGGGCCGAACCTCCGTGGTACCGGGCCCCGCCGATCCCGTACGTCGCAAGGATCTCTTCGTTGCTTCCGACGTTGGCGCTGAACGTGTCTTGGCCGAAGTGGAACAGGTTGAAGAACAGCTGGCCGACCTTCTGCTCGAGGGTGAGTCCGGTGATGGTCGTCTCGACCCAGTCGAGGCGGTCGTCGTCGAGCTCGTACGGGATGGCTCGTAGATCCACAGTGGGGGACACGGGGTACTCCTTGATCTCAGTCTTGCCAGGGCGGGGTGACGGGAAGAAGCGCGGCGAACTCGGCGACCAGCGCGTCCTGGTACGTACCGGCATAGGTGCCGTCCAGGAAGCGACCCAGCGCCTCGTCGCGGAAGCGGCGCCATGACTCACGCTCCCCGCCGGGGTTGATGGGGTAGAAGAGGACGCCTGCGGCGGCGGCGGTGTCACGGTCGGCAGGCGCGTCGCCGATGAGCAGGATGTGGTCGTCGGCGTACTTGCCCTTCGCGGCGAGCTCGAGGTGACGAGCCTTCGTGCCCTGCTCCTGACCGGCGATCAACGTCATGTAACGCGCGAGGTCGTGCTCGCTCCACTCCCGGGAGAGGGCGTCGAGCGGCGTCGCGGAGACCACCATGAGGTCGGCGGCAGCGGACGCGGCGGCGAGGCTCTCGCGCACGTTGCCGAACGGCGGTACGTCGTGGACCATGGCCGAGATCCGCTCGTCGACCTCGTCGGTCCACTCCGATGCGGTGTCGAGCTCGGGATCGGGATGGAGAACGGCGTACTGGCGAAGCCCCATACCGCTCAGCGGGTAGCCCGACTGTACGAACCGGCGCAGCGCCGTACCGGCCGGGATCCGCACCCCGCGCTGTACGACCTCGGGGCGTGCGGCGAGCAGGTCGAAGACCCGCACCAGGGCGAGCCAGCGGTTGAGGCCGCGGCCATCGGAGTACAGGTTGACGAACTCGGCGGTCTCTCGGACCAGCGACGAGACGCCCTGCAGCCGCCAGCACCTGATGGTCGCCGGGATGAAGCACTCCTTGTGCTTGATCTCCATGGCGTCGAAGACGCAGCCGTCGGAGTCGATGCCGATGAAGTGGTCGTTCCTCGGCTGGAACGCGGTCAGCTCGGCCACGTGCTCATCAGCCGGCGCGACGGGCTCGACGGTGTGGGTCACGGGGTGCCTCCTTTGGCGGTTGCCTGCTACTTCACCCCAGCCGTACGTTCTGTGCAATTCGTTGCCAGGCGTTGCCAGTTGCATTGCCACCGCATCGGGTTCTCAGCCCCGCTGAGGTGCCGGCCCTGTGGACTCGCGGAGCTTGAGGTACACGGGCAGGTCCACGACGGTGCCGTGGTCGAAGTCGTGCCCCTCGACCAGAGCGAGAAGCAGGGTCGTCAGCTCACGTCCGACGCGGCGCGTGGGGCCGCTGATCGTCGTCAGGGGCGGCGAGCAGAAGCTGGCCCCGAAGATGTCGTCGCAGCCGACGACGCTGATGTCGTCGGGGACCTTGATGTCTCGCGCGATGAACCGCTGGAGCATCCCGATCGCGAGCATGTCGTTGAACGCGATACCGGCCGTGGCCCCGCTGTGCCAGAGGACATCGGCGGCGGCAGCCCCCGAGTCGGGTTTGGGGTTGAAGGGCCCGATCCGGGTGACCTCCAGGCCCAGTCGCTCCGCGGCGTCCTGGCAGCTCTCCCAGCGGCGCCGGTTGGTGGCCGACCGCTCCGATCCGGAGACGTAGCAGATGCGCGTGTGCCCCAGGGAAGCAAGGTGTTCCACCGCTTGTCCGACCACGCTGGCCGTGTCCATGGTGATCGTGGGTACGCCCTCGACCGTACGGTTCAGCGTCACCAGGGGGATCTTCGCGGCGAAGTCGCGGAGCTCGGCGTCCCCGAGTCGGCTGGCCGCGAGGATGGCACCCGTGGACGCCTGCGCGAGCTGCTCGAGCGATGCCCGCTCGGCGTCGCCCGACTCCTCCGTGTCGATGAGGATCTGGGTGTACCCGGAGTTGCGGAGCCGCTCCTGGGACCCGCGGATGATGTCGAAGTAGAACGGGTTGGTGATGTCGGGGACCAGCAGCGCCACGTACCCCCGGTTGGCGCGGGGCTGCACCTTGGGCGCCGGGGCGGCATAGCCGAGCTCACGCGCTGACGCGAGGATCAGCTCGCGGGTCTCGGGGCTGATTCGGTCCGGCGATGCAAGTGCCCGAGACACCGTCGACACGGCGACGCCCGCGTGCTTCGCGATGTCTCGCATCGTCACTGTCTCTTTGGCCACGTCTGGTCTCACCTCCGTGCAGGCGTCGGCGACCTTCTTGCCGCTCACGCCGAGCCCCGCGTCATCGCGTACGTCCTATCCCGCAGCATTGCACATCGCCGACTGGAAACTGGCAACCCGCGGCAAGCAATGCAATAATCCTGGCAACAGAGTCTAAGTTTCTGGCAACGGCACCGACGCCGTACATCAGACGAAGGATCCCCACCATGTCGACGACCGTCGAAATCGCCCCACTGCCCGACCTGGGGTCGCTGAAGAAGCAGCCCGCCACGGCCGTCATCGGCTACGGCTTGGGCGACTTCGCGATGAACCTCGCATTCTCCATGGGGACGGCGTTCCTCCTCTACTACCTCACCGACGTCGCCGGCGTCACCGCCGCAGCCGTCGGCACGATGTTCCTTGTAGTCCGGCTCTGGGACGCGTTCACCGACCTCTTCGCCGGCCGCATGGTCGACCGCACGATGACGAGGTTCGGCAAGTTCCGCCCGTTCATCCTGTGGTTCGCGGTGCCCGTGCTCTTCCTCAGCGTCCTCAACTTCAACGTGCCGACGCCGGGCGTGAAGTGGCTGGGCGTGTTCGACGTGAGCCTGTCGGCATCGGGTCGCGTGCTCTACATGTACCTCGCGTACGCGGTGCTCGGCATCTGCTACTCGCTCATCAACATCCCGTACGGCTCGCTCGCCTCGGCGATGACCCAGTCCGTCTCCCAGCGCGCGAAGCTCGTCGCCGGGCGGGCGTTCGGCGCAGCGATCGGTGGCGTCCTGCTCACCTACATCGTGGCTCCGCGCATCTCGGCGCTCCAGAAGACCGCCCCGAAGCTCGCTGCGAACGCCGATGCGGCGGCCAAGGCCGCCTATGACGCCGCCGCCCTCGCGTACCGCCAGAACGTCCAAAGCGTCTTCACGACGACGACGCTGCTGTTCGTACTGATCGGCTCCGTCGCCTTCCTGCTCACCTTCTTCTGGTGCCGCGAGTCGGTCGTACGGACCACGCCCAAGGTCAGCGTGCGCGAGACGTTCGACACGCTCAAGCACAACAAGCCGCTCGCGTTCCTCTGCGCCGCAAGCTTCTTCTACCTCATCGGCCTCTTCGCGGTGAGCGGTTCGACGGCCTACTACGCCAAGTACGTGATGGGCGACATCTCGCAGACCGCGACCATGACACTGATGAACTCCGGCATCGCCCTGCTGATCACACCGTTCATCCCGGCCATCATCCGTCGGCTCGGCAAGAAGACCGTGTTCCAGTGGTGCGGCATGTTCACCGTCGTTGGCGGCGTGTCCCTGTTCTTCACCCCGGTCGGCGGCCTCGCCCTCGCGCTGATCTTCCTCGCCGTCAAGGGCGTCGGAGCCTCACTCATCAACACCGTCATGTTCGGCCTCGAGGCGGACACCGTCGAGTACGGCGAGTGGAAGTCCGGCAAGCGGTCCGAGGGTGCGACGTACGCGATCTTCTCGTTCACCCGCAAGGTGACGCAGTCCATCGGCGGCGCGCTTGGTGCGTGGATGCTCGCGTTCGGCGGCTACCTGTCGGCCACGTCGACCAACCCCAACCCGGCCCAGCCGGACTCCGCGATCTGGGCCATCCGGTTCACGATCGGCCTGCTGCCCGCGATGTGCGCGATCATCGCGATGGTGATCTTCTGGAAGTACCCGCTCACCGACAAGATCTTCGCCCAGATCCGCAACGAGAACGAGGCCCGCAAGAGCGAGGGTGCAGGCATCGCTGAGTGACCTCACAGGCATTCCGTCCACCGCACAGGCGATCCGTATGCCTGTGCGGTGGACCTTTTGCCTGTGCGGTGGCGGGACGGGCTCGGTGTGACCTGGGCACGTCGGCTGGGTCTGTCGGCCCGGGTGGGTTACCGTCGGTTCAGGCACGCTGGTCGCATCACGGGAGGAGTCACATGACCGATCCGGACAGTCAGGCGACCCCCAGCGACCCCCTCGAGAGCGAGATCGCGCCGGACTCGTACGTCTCGACACCCGAGCGACGCAGACCTCGGCGCCGGACGCTGCTCCTCGGTGCCGCCGCGGTGCTCCTGGCCATCGTCGTCGGTGTCGTGGGCTACCTTCTGTTCTTCCAGAAGTCCGATCCCACGGCCGCCAGGGTCGGCGACTGCGTGAGCATCTCGGGTTCTGCGAGTGCCGCGACCGCGACGCGACTGTCCTGCGACGACACGAGCGCCCTGTACGTGGTCACCGCGGCGGGAAAGTCGGTCACCTGCGACTCGCACGAGGTCAGCTACACCGGGGGGAGCAGGGACCGTACGAAGCTCTGCCTGTTCTACAACGTCAAGGTGGGTGACTGTCTCACGCTGACCCAGAGCGGTAGCGGCGACACCAAGGGGACGTGCACCAAGGGGATGTCCAAGGTGGTGTCCGTCCGAACGGACACGTCGAGCGAGTCCCAATGCCCGCCGGAAGCCGACACCGCCTTGACTAACGCGACCCGCAACCGGCTGATCTGCTTCGCAGGAGTCAGCTAGCGGGATCAGCTGTCGGACGAGCCTTGGGTACCTTCCGGAGCTCGACGTGGAGCGCCTGGGCGATCCTCTTGAGATCGGCGAGTTCTTCGGCGTTGCGCCTACGGTCGAGCTGGGCGAGCCTGAGCTCGGCAATCGTCGCCTCATGAGTCTCCTGGATGATCTGTGCCGTCCCCCGCGCCTGCAGGTCCTGACCGACCATGATCACGCTCAGCAGGACCAGCTGCAGGAACGTCTGGGCGATCCAGGAGATGATCGTCACGAGATTCCCGGAGGCGATCGCGCCCGGCAGCGACACCAGCGCAATGATCGCGAAGGCAATCGCACACCACATCGTGCTCACGAACTTGGTGATCTGCCCGCCGCCGGCCTCCAGTACAGCGTTGACCCGCTTCATCCCATTCGCCTTCCGCTCGGCTCGGCGACCGATGGGCCACCACACCTAGTGTCCTCACACGCATGAGGGGCGGCCCGGAGGATCGCGGGATCTTGACGTGATCCTTCCCGGGGTGCTCGGGATCAGCCCCACCAGAAGGCCGCGGCGATGACGCCGTACAACGCGACCATGGCTGCGCCCTCGGCCCAGGTCGACTCGCCGTCGAACGTGATGAAGACCGCCATGAGTACGGCGATGGAAACGGCAGCGATGAGCATCGGCGGGAACACCAGCGTCAGGGTGGCGAACCCGAAGACGTTGGACAGGATCACGAGCACCGGGGCCAGTACGAGGGCGATCTGGAGCGGCGACTGGATGATCACGGAGAACGCGTACTCGCTCCGGTTCTGGGCTGCCAGCTGGACCCCCACGACGTTCTCGATCGCGTTTCCCGCGATCGCCACGACGACCAGGCCGGCGAAGGCCTCGGAGATGTGAAGGGTGTTCATCGCGGGCTGTAGAGCCGCGACGAACCAGTCGGACACGAACGCAGCGGCGACCGACGCCGCCGCGAGCAGGCCGACGGCCAGCCACAGAGGCCACCGTGGCGGTTCCGACCCCCGGGCATCCGCGGGCCCGCGCTTGAGGCTGCCCGGCAGTGTCGCCGCGAACAGCAGGAGCAGGATCACGGAGACGAAGATCGACAGCGCGCCCTCGTGTGACTCCGCGGGGGTGTGGATGTGGGCGGCGAGCGACGGGACGACCATGGCGCCGACGGACAGCACCATGAGTACGGCGATCTCCCGAGCCCGTTTCGAGTCGAGATGCTGAGGCCCGTGTTTGATGCCACCGACGAAGAACGCCAGGCCCATGACCAGGAGCAGGTTGCCGAGGATCGAGCCGATGAGCGCGGACTGTACGACGGTGATGAGGCCGGCCCTCAGCGCGAACAGTGCGATGAACAGCTCCGGCAGGTTCCCGAGCGCCGATTGCAGCGCACCCGTCGCGCCGGGACCGAAGCGATCACCCAGCTGTTCCACCGATCGGCCGACCAGCGAGGCGAGCACCGCTACCGCGCCCGCCGAGGCGACGAACGGGACGACGGTTCCGGCAGGGATCGCGTGCGTGATGCCGGCGGCTGCCGCGAGCCCGACACTCAACCCGATCACCACGAGGTCCGATCGGGTGAACATCCGCCCGTACAGGCGTGGCGCCGTCGTGTCGCTCATGCGTGAATCCTGGCACGTACGGGGTGCCACGACGGGCCCGTACAAGCCCTGGCCGTGAACGTACCTCGCTGGAACACTGGGGCCATGGATCTGCCTTTTCGATGGCCCGTCTCGCCGATGCTCGCCAAGGCTGTGCCGGAGGTGCCGGATCCGGACGCGAAGGGCGGCCCGTACGCGTACGAGCCGAAGTGGGACGGCTTCCGCTGCATCGTCGCGCGCGACGGCGACGAGGTCGAGCTGGGCAGTCGGGGCGAGAAGCCGCTGACGCGGTACTTCCCGGAGGTCGTGGAGGCCGTACGGAGACTGCTGCCGGAGCGGATCGTCGTTGACGTCGAACTGGTGGTGCGGGCTGGTGAGCGGGACGCTCAGCGGCTGGACTGGGAGGCGCTCGCCCAGCGGATCCACCCGGCCGAGTCGCGGATCAAGCGGCTGGCCGCGGAGACTCCTGCGGAGATCGTCGCGTTCGACCTCCTGGCGATCGACGGCGAGTCGCTGCTGGACACGCCGTTCCGCGAGCGTCGCGCGCGGTTGGAGAAGGAGCTGGCGCATCTGGCCGCGGGCGATCCCGTACACCTCACGCGCATCACCACCGATGTGGCCGAGGCGCGACAGTGGTTCGAGACGTTCGAGGGCGCCGGCCTCGACGGGGTGGTGGCGAAGCCGTTGGATGCCGTCTACCAGCCGGGCAAGCGCGCGATGCTCAAGATCAAGCACCATCGCACCGCCGACGTGGTCGTGTACGGCTACCGGGTGCACAAGTCCGGTGAGGGGGTCGGGTCACTGCTCGTGGCTGTGTACGGGGAGGCGCCCGAGGGCTGGCCGGGCCTCGACCCCGACGCGCCCGAGGGTCTGGCGCTGCTGCCGGTGGGCGGGATCGTCAGCCTGCCGGACACGATGAGGCGTGCGCTGGTCACCGAGCTGGAGCCGCTGACTACCCACGACGATGCCGGGGAGTTGGTGCGGATGGGCGGTGCGCCGTCGCGGTTCTCGGCGGCAGGGAAGGACAGCTCCTTTGTCCCGTTGCGCCCCGACCTCGTCGTCGAGGTCGCGTTCGACCAGCTGGAGGGACATCGCTTCCGTCACGCGGTGTCGCTCGTCCGCTGGCGCCCCGACCGCGAGCCGCGCTCGTGCCGGATCGACCAGATCGATCGCGCGAGCGCGTACGACCTCGGGCAGGTCCTGGTCACGGGCTAGTCACACGAGCAAGGCGCGTTCGATACGTGCCAGCACGAGGTCGGGCCTCGTCATGATCTCCTTCGCCAGCCAGCGGACGATCCGGTAGCCCATGTCGCGCAGCAGCTGCTCGCGCTCCTTCTCGGCGACGATCGACTGCTGGTCGGTGTACTTGACGGCACCGTCGCACTCGCCGATCAGCATGAGATCGGGCCACAGAAAGTCCGGGTAGACGGTGCCGTGCGGGGTGTCGATCGGCGCCTGGAAGAGGGGCAGGGGCAGTCCGGAGAGGTGAATCTGCCCAGCGGTCAGGGACTCGGCGGGGGACTCCCGTGCGGGGACGACGAGCTCGACCGCCGGCCGGAGGCGGGACCGGTGGTGGCCGGCCGCGGCCAGGAGCGATTCGCGTGCCGCCGCCACGAGCCGGGGACTGGCGAAGTCGGAGCGGCGCGGGTTCGTGACGTATGAGGTGATGAGCAGCCGGGCGGCATGGTCGAGGATCGCGAGGGCGCCCGGGAGGCCCAGCGGACGGGCGAGATCGATCGCCGTACGGGCCACGGTCGTCACGGTGTAGCCGTCCGAGTCACGGGTCAGATCGGAAGTCGGCAGACGCGCCTCGTGCCGGGTCGCCGTGCCGCTCCAACCGTGAAGCCCCTTGTCAGGCAGGGTGACCGAGGGCTTGGAGGCGTGCCAGGGGGTGAAGCCAGGGGTCGGCAGACCCCACACCACGGCCGCGGACTCGTGGCTGATCACTGCCGTGGGATTGACCACCTGCTCGGCCCGGGCGAGCATCACATGCAGGGCGGCGTCGGATTCCGGCCAGGCGTCGCGGGCCAGGTAGACGCCCTGCCTGAGCCGGATCAGGCGGCCGGCCCTGAGCTGCGTGCGGATCATCTCGTCGGACACACCGGAAGAGCTCAACAGAGCCCGAGTGACCGGTTGGGTGGGGAGAGCCCATGGCTTGGGGGTGCGCATCCCCTCATCGTGGCGACCAGGGTTCGCGCGTGGGGAGGTTTGAGCACAGGGTCCGTGGGTGCGGGCGGTGCTGCGGGTCGATTATCAGGAGATCTGGGGCATACCAGGTCCCTGAGGGCTCGCTCGGTGGACGCCCCCGAAGTTCGCGGGCATACGAGCGGCGATCCTGGTGCCGTATGCCCGCGAACTTCGGTCCGAGATGCCGTTCTACGGGTGAGCGATAGCGACCGTGATCGTACGGCTGTCAAGGAGTGCTCCGGCACCCGTCGTCGAGGTGATGAAGACCAATGCGGCGGCAACAAGGGCGGCCATCAGTGCCAGGCGTCGGGCGAGGCGGCAGATCAACGTGTTCCCCATGCCTGATCAGAGGCGATCGGGGTCGGCCTGATACATGCCGAGGCACGTTCTCGCATAGAGATCTGGGGCGACTGTCGGTGGCTCGTGACAGAGTGGAGCCCGCTCGGCAGGAGGGTGATGATGGGTGTACTGGACCGGTTCTCACCGGCCACGGCTGCGTGGTTCCGGTCGAGTTTCGCCGCGCCCACGGCAGCGCAGCGCGGCGCGTGGGAGGCGATCTCGTCGGGCCAGCACACGCTCGTCGTCGCGCCCACCGGTTCGGGCAAGACG
>Ga0209539_1002063_pt1 | contig 10671 bp, 4 predicted proteins | sample BarGraNGADG00312_2_FD_184499 | JGI IMG/M metagenome (GOLD analysis project Ga0209539, IMG submission 184499) | Arctic peat soil microbial communities from Barrow, Alaska - Barrow Graham LP Ref core NGADG0011-312 (SPAdes) (version 2) | ecosystem: Environmental > Terrestrial > Soil > Wetlands >... | reverse complement strand
ACTGACAATGGATAAAATGTCGGTCTTGAAATTTTCCATGCCGGCGGTAGTGATCTGGACGATGAAATAATCGTCAAAACGGTCGATGACCAGCCCGGGCAGAAAATCGGCTTCGCCGTAAACCATCCGGTAGTAGCTGTTTTCCGGGCGCAGAGCCCGGCGCTGACTGTCAGCTTCCTGAATTCTTTTCAGTAAAAAAGCCCGGTCGATGATTTCGTCGGCGTCGCGGCTCAGGACCCTGAAGGTGATGGTGGAGGCGGGATTGACATAGCCGGTGGCGACGTACATGTCAGCTGCCGAATAGAGCCGGCAGAGTTCCCCGCCCTGGAATGGTTTCAAGCTGCCGGCGATTTCGTTGTCGTACACCCAGAATTCACCACCCAGGATGCGTTTTTCCTCGTTGGCTTTCAGCAGCAGTTTTTTATATTCCGTGGCCATGAGGATATTATATGCGATTTTTGCATCCTTGCCAAATTATTTTAACATTGAACCTCGCTGTTGAGAAAAGATTCAAAACGTTGACATTTGCATAATGTCTATGCTACTTTATACTCTCATGGCCACTATTGGTTTGGGGACGATAACGAGCGGGAGCGAAATGAAAATGACCGGAAAAGGCTTGAGCGTGAGAGTATGAACAAGGCATTTTTTCTGCAATTGGTTTTCAACGCCTCGCTCCTGCTGACACTGGTGCTCATCTATGACCTGGTCGCCGTCCGATCGCGTATGGGACGGGCATCACTGCGGCAAGTGCCGGTCGGAGTCGTCATCGGGACCATGGGCGTGATCGTCATGTTCGCTTCCTGGAAAATGGAACCGGGAATCATTTTTGATACCCGCTCGATCCTGCTTGGTGTTTCCGGGCTTTTTTTCGGGACCGTTCCAACCGTTGTGGCCATGGCGATCACTGCCGTCTACCGTGGCTTCATGGGCGGAGCTGCCGTCGGCATGGGCATCGCGGTGATCTTCATTTCGGGAGCAATCGGCATCGCTTGGCGGCATTGGCGCCGGCCTTTTTTAGCGGATATCACCTGGCGCGAACTCTACCTGTTCGGATTGATCATCCACCTGGGCATGCTGGGCTGTACTTTAATTCTGCCCAGTGCAACCAGGTGGCAAGTGCTTGCGAACATTGTCCTGCCGGTTTTGCTGATCTATCCGATCGTGACCGCCTTTCTGGGCAAGTTGCTGGCCGATCACCTGAAGCGTGAAAGGACGAAGCAGCAGCTGCGGGAAAGCGAAGGAAGGTATCAAAACCTCGCCAAAATCGCTCCGGTCGGGATCTTCCGTACCGATAAAAATGGCGCCACCACTTATGTGAATCCCATGTGGTGCCAGATATCCGGTTTGTCCCAGGTAAAAGCAATGGGTGCCGGTTGGCTGGGCGCGGTAAATCCGGATGACAGGGAAAGCCTGAGCAAGGGTTGGCAAGAGACGATCAGCCTGCAAAAACCATCTTTTGCCGATTATCGTTTCCTGCGCCCGGATGGAACAATCGCCTGGGTGATGGGTCAGGCATCTCCGGAAATGAATTCTGAAAACGAAATCGTCGGCTATGTGGGCACGATCACCGACATCAGCGAGCGCAAGCTGGTGGAGTCCCAAAGGGAGGTTGCGCTCAAAACGCTACGAGAGAGCGAGGACCTTTACCGCGATCTGGTTGAAAACAGCCAGGATTTGATTTACACTCACGATCTCGAAGGAAAACTGCTTTCGGTAAATGAGGTGGCGGTCCGGCTCACCGGGTATCCCCTTAAGGATTTACTCAGCATGAACATGGCCGACCTGCTCGTGCCGGAAGTACGCCACCTTTTCAAGGTGTATATGACTGAGATTCAGGCCACGGGTTGGGCGCGTGGCACCATGCGGATACGAACCGCCAGCGGCAAGCCCCGTTACTTGGAATATTACAACACCCTGCGCACCAAGGGCGTGACCGTTGCCGTCGTGCGCGGCCTGGGGCACGACATCACCGAGCGCGAGCGGGCGGAAAAAATCCAGCATATCCAGTATAATATCGCCGACGCCATGATTAAGGCCGAAACCCTATCCGATTTTCTGGAAACGGTCAGAAACGAATTGAGTTCGCTGCTCGATACGACCAATTTTCTGCTCGCCCTATACGATGAGGCAAGCGGTATGCTTTCCGCTCCTTTCGAAAAAGACGAAAAAGACGCCATCCCGCAATGGCCAGCCAAAAAATCGCTGACCGGGCTGGTGATCAAACAAAAACGCTCCGTGCTGTTGCGCCGGGAGGAGATCCAGCAATTGGACGAAGCGGGCGCGACCGAACAGATTGGCTCGAATGCCGAGGCCTGGCTGGGCGTGCCGCTGTTGATCAACGAAAAAGTGTTGGGGGCGATCGTGGTGCAAAGTTATGACAAGGCGGACGCCTATGACCAGAACGGAGTCAGCCTTCTGGAAATTATTGCCAATCAGTTGAGTTCATACATTGAGCGCAAGCAAGCGGAGTCCCAAAGGGAGGCTGCGCTCGAGGCGTTGCAAACCGCGTTTAAGGAAAATCGGAACCTGCTCGGTGAGCTTCAGCACCGCGCGAAAAACAGCTTCGCAATGATATTCGGCATGATTAGCCTCGCTACAAGCGCCGGCGTTTCCCCCGAGACAAAAGCCGCCCTCGATAACTTGGGTTTACGAGTCAGGTCCGTATCCGAGCTGTATTCCCTGCTCTATTCCGCCGGTTCATTCAACCTCGTGCGGCTTGACGAGTACTGCGCCCGGATCGCCGCCCCGCTGGTCGGGTTGTTGGGCAACATTACCCTCAACACCGAAATGGAGAGCATCACCGTGCCGGTGAAAGAAGCCGCTCCGCTCGGGCTTATTCTCACTGAACTGATGACGAACGCCGGCAAATACGCCTTCCCCAACGGCAGACACGGAACCATTACCGTAGCGCTCAAAAAGACCGCTGCCGGCAACCGCCTTGAAGTCAGGGACGACGGCATCGGATTGCCCGCGGGTTTCGATTTTTCAGAAAGCGCTGGGATGGGGCTCAACCTGGTGCGGTCTCTTTCAGGTCAGATTAATGGCAGTTTCAGAATAGAAGGCGGCGCGGCAGGGACCCGATGTATCGTGGAATTTGCCGCGGCGAAAAATGGTTCGAAATGATGCTGACCATCATCCGTGGCGGCGAAAAGTATAGGAACCACACCGGGAAATGCTGGAGGTGCACGATGGAAAAAAAAGATAAACGTAACGATGACACGGCCGACCTGCGTAAGCGGGCTGAAGAAAAAATCAGGGCAGATTTTCATTTGCACTTTGCGCGCTCCTCAGCTGCCGGCTGAGAATAGCGGAAAAGAAATTGTTTTTAGAATAACTTATGTTAAGCGGGAAAGGAATAAAAATATGAAAGCAAAGAAAAATGAAGGAAAGATAAAAAAGATGAAAACAAGCAAGAATGACAAAAAATCCCTGTCTGAAAAAAAGAAGCCGAGTACTGCGAATGCAGCAGCGGCAAAAAAAGATTCAGGCAAAGCTGTCGATAAGGAGAGTCATCCCGGAACGGGCTTTCCCATCGTGGGCATTGGCGCCTCGGCCGGCGGGTTGGCAGCGTTCGAAGCCTTTTTTTCGGGTATGCCCGCCAACTCCGATCCGGGCATAGCTTTCGTCCTTGTGCAGCACCTGGCCCCCGATCACAAAAGCATCCTCACCGAGCTCATCCGGCGCTACACCCATATGCAGGTCTTCGAGGTTGAGGACGGGATGGCGGTACATCCCAACTGTGTCTACATCATCCCGCCCAATCGCGACATGGCCTTTCTGAACGGCACGCTGCAACTGCTGGAACCCTCCGCCCCACGCGGCCATCGCCTGCCCATCGACTTCTTCTTCCGCTCCCTGGCCCAGGACCAGCACGAACTGGCCATCTGCGTCGTGCTCTCGGGCACCGGCAGCGACGGCACCCTGGGTGTGCGCGCCATCAAGGGCGAGGGCGGCATGGTCATGGCCCAAAACCCAGATTCCACCGAGTACGACGGTATGCCGCGCAGCGCCATCGCCACCGGCCTGGTGGACTACGAACTGCCGCCGGCCGAGATGGCCGCCAAGATCATCGCCTATTTGGCCCATACCTTCGGCAAGCCCCTCCGGCCCGCTTCCGTCCAGCCGCCCAAGGTTGAGAACGCGCTGAAAAAGATCTTTATTCTGCTGCGCGCCCAGACCGGCCACGACTTTTCACAGTACAAGTCAAGCACCATCCACCGCCGCATCGAGCGGCGCCTGGCCGTCCAGCAGATCGAAACGATAGACGGATATGTCAAGTATCTGCAGCAGACGCCGGGCGAGGTGGAGGCGCTCTTTCGCGACCTGCTGATCGGCGTGACCAATTTTTTCCGCGACCCGGCAGCCTTCAAGGCGCTTGAGGAACAGATCATCCCCAAGCTCTTTGCCGGCAAGCCCGCGGGCGCCGTGATACGTGTCTGGTCGCCAGGCTGCTCCAGCGGCGAAGAAGCCTACTCCATCGCTATTCTCCTGCAGGAGCGCCTGGAAGTGCTGAAAAAGAGTTTCAAGGTGCAGGTTTTCGCCACCGACATTGACAGCCAGGCAATTGCCGCGGCCAGGGCCGGCCTCTATCCGGCCAGCATCGCCGCCGACATCTCATCGGAGCGACTGGCGCGCTTTTTCACGGTCGAGCCCGACGGCAGCGCCTACCGCATCCACAAAGGCATCCGTAACATGCTGGTCATTTCCGAGCAGAATGTGATCAAAGACCCGCCCTTCACCAAGCTCGACCTGATCAGTTGCCGTAACCTCCTGATCTATATGGACGGCGACTTGCAGAAGAAGCTCATCCCCCTATTCCACTACGCCCTGAATCCGGGCGGCATGCTTTTCTTGGGCACTTCGGAGACCGTAGGCGAATTTGGCGATCTTTTTGCCACGCTGGACCGTAAGTTGAAGCTGTATCAGCGCAATGATGATATTCACGGTGTGCTGCAGCGCGCGGCCCTGGGCCGGTTTCTTCCACCCATGACGGTGACAGATGTGGCGCTCCCGCGGGCCGTCGGAAAGACGGCCGGCCCCGGAAAAACGCCGTTACGCGAGCTGACCGAACAGGCACTTTTGCAGCAGGTGGTCCCAGCCGGCGCGCTCGTCAACAGCCAGGGCAATATTCTCTACCTCCACGGCCGCACCGGGATGTACCTGGAACCGGCTTCGGGCGAAGCCGGAACCAGTAACATCCTAAAAATGGCCCGTGAAGGGTTGCGGCTCGAAATGACCACGGCCTTACACAAAGCCAGGGTGATAAAAGAGATCGTGCACTGCCCGGGCTTGCGCGTCAAAACCAACGGCGACTTTACCACGGTCAACCTGACCGTCCGCCCGGTGACAATAGGCCATCCCACAACGCTTGAGGCGCCCCTGTTCCTGGTCATCCTGGAGGAAGCGCCGCCCTTTGACCCCAAACAAACGCAGACGGCCGCCGCCGGGAAAGCCGGCGTAGGGGCAAACGATCCCGTTACTGAGGACGCCGAAGCCAGCACCGCCGCGCTCAAGGATGAACTACGGGCCAATAAGGAATCCCTCCAGGCCGCCAACGAGGAACTGGAGTCCTCCAACGAAGAGCTCAAATCCTCCAGCGAGGAGATGCAGTCGGTGAACGAAGAATTGCAATCCACCAACGAGGAACTGGGGAGCTCCAAGGAGGAACTGCAATCGATCAACGAGGAACTGGCCACGGTCAACACCGAGCTGCAAACCAAGGTGACCGATCTGGCGCGGGCCAACAACGACATGAACAATCTACTGGCCGGCACGGGCATCGCCACCATCTTTGTGGATCACAGAATACGCATCCTGCGCTTCACCCCCACCACCACCGGGATCATCAACTTGATCTTGAGCGATATGGGAAGACCCATGAGCCACATCGTCTCCAACCTGGTCGGCTACGACCGCCTGGTGGCGGACGTGCAGGCCGTACTGGACACGCTGGTTCCTAAAGAGATAGAAGTCCAGACAACGGCTGGGGCGTGGTACACGATGCGTATCCTGCCTTACCGCACGATGGACAACGTAATCGAAGGCGCGGTGATCACCTTTGTTGACATCTCGGAGGTGAAGAAGACGCGGGAGGCGCTGCGGAAAGCCAATGAGCTGCTCCGTTTGGCCGTGGTAGTGCGCGATTCGCGCGATGCCGTCACAGTGCAGGACTTGGATGGCCGCATCATCGCCTGGAATCCCGGAGCGGTAAGGATGTATGGCTGGAGTGAGGCCGAGGCGCTGGCGTTGAACATCCGCGACCGGATCCCGGAGGGGTTGCGAGAGGAAACATTGGCCAAGATGCATCAGCTTAGCCGGGCTGAAATTCTGAGGCCGTATCGAACACAACGGATCAGCAAAGATGGTACTGTCATGGAGGTCTCGATGATCTCCACCGCTTTGGTGAATGAGGCCGGGCAGATGTACGCGATTGCGACAACGGAACGGGCGAGAGAATCAAAGATTGATCGAATAATGGAAGGGCGCAATGACCAACAAGGATAAACGACACGAAGACGCGGCCGACCTGCGCGAGCGGGCGGAAGAAAAATTCAGGGCAGATGATGCCAAAACCAAAAAAAAACTGACGCCCCCCGTTGGGCGACGCAGCGAAGCACCCGCGGGGGTAGACTTCCAAGGGGCGCTCAAAGAAACGCGAAAGATGCTCCACGAACTGCGGGTGCACCAGATCGAGCTGGAGATGCAGAACGAAAATCTGCGCCGGACGCAGGCGGAACTGGACGCCGCGCGGGCGCGCTATTTCGACCTCTACGACCTGGCGCCGGTGGGCTATTGCACCGTCAGCGAACAAGGATTGATCTTGGAAGCCAATCTTACCGCTGCCAAACTGCTCGGTTGGGAAAGAAAGCAGTTGGTCAAGCAGCCGTTGACCAGCTTCATTCTCAATGAAGATCAGGATGTCTACTATCTACACCGCAAACAGCTTTTTGAATCAGGCGCGCCGCAGGTGTGTGAGTTGCGAATGTTGAATAAGGAAGGCAATCATTTCTGGGCGCGGCTGGAAGCGGCCGTCGCGCAGGACGCTGACGGCGCGCTGGTAGGCCGCGTCGTGCTGAGCGACATCACCGAACGCAAGCAGGTCGAGTCGCAAAAAAATGCAGCGCTCGAGGCATTACAGAGATCAGAGGAGAATTTCCGACTCTCACTGGAGGACTCGCCACTGGGAGTGCGTATCGCGACAGCCAAAGGCGAGACCATTTACGCCAATAAAGTGTTTCTGGATTTATACGGCTATGAAAGTATTGATGAATTTAATGGCATCCCAATCAAGGAGCGCTATACTCCTCAGAGCTATGCCGAATCCCAACTAAGAAAAAAAGTCCGTGATCAGGGCGATTTCGGGCCAAGTGTATATGAAATCAACATCGTCAGGAAAAATAAAGAAATTCGTCATCTCCTGGTGCTGCGCAAGAAGGTTCTTTGGGACGGCACCGAGCAGTTTCAGGCCATCTACCAGGACATCAGCGAGCGCAAACGGGTCGAAGCGGCGCTGCGGGAGAGCGAGGAGCGGTACCGGGCAATTGTCGACACATCGAGGGACTGCGTATTTATCACTTCGGTGGCTGGAAGATGGCTTTACATGAACGATGCGGCAGTGGAATTATTCGACTATTCAAGCCGTGAAGAACTGAGTCAGGTGAATATTCCGGATCTCTATGCCAACTCGGAAGAACGGGTAAAGTGCATCAATATTATCATAGAACGCGGCTATTTCAAGGAATTCCCCGTTGATTTGCTAAGAAAAGACAGCACGATAATCAATGCGCTTATAACAGCAGTGCCCCGGTACGGCGCAGATGGGAATGTGACGGGATTCCAGGGAACGATCCGCGACATCACTGAGCGCAAGCTGGCCGAAGAGGTGATTCGGTCTTCTTTGGCAGAGAAAGAAGTGCTATTAAAAGAAGTGCATCACCGCGTCAAGAACAACCTGATGACCATCATCGGCCTGATCAATATGCAGGAAACAAAAGCCAATAATAAAATGTTCAACCCTTTGCTGCAGGAACTCGAAGGCCGGATCCGCTCCATGGCCTTGGTGCATGAGAGTCTCCACAAAGCGGAAGACCTGGCCCATGTCAATCTGCAAAACTATATCGAGACGATGAGCGCCCATATACGCGCCCAGTTCGGAGCGGAACGCGATATCCGCTTCCGGGTGCAGGCGGCCGGAGTGGATGTGAACCTGGATATCGCCGTTCCCTGCGGATTGATCCTTAACGAACTGATCACCAACGCCTACAAACATGCTTTCCCCAAAGACAAACCCCGGGCCGGGGAGGGCAACTGCGAAATCAATGTTATCGTGAATCAGGAAGGCGGTATGAATCTATTGACCGTGGCCGACAACGGAGTCGGGTTGCCAGCGGACCTGGACTGGGAGAAATCGGAAGCCCTGGGACTGCGGCTGATCAAGATGCTGAGCAAGCAGATCAACGGTTCAATTGAATTGGACCGTTCCGCCGGCACTGTTTTTCGTTTGAAATTTCCAGTGGCCGTATAGTAGGGGCGTTCCGCTGGAACACCCTGCTGTCTTCACCTAAATCCACAGGGCGACCCGCCTCCTTCGGAGACAGACAAATCAGATCCGCCACGGCGGATGATTTGTGCTGCCGGGTCGCCCCTACGCAGGGATTAAAAATTCACTGGGTTATCCTGATCCTCGTTCCAATTGGCTGGATTTTCCAAAATGTATTTCCTAATTTGACTAAATTCAGATCCATTGCGGATGATATGTTCATAATAATTACGCTGCCAATAAAATCCCGGATGTACTGACTCCCGGATTTCTTTCGTTGAATTGGATTTGAATTGACCAATGATTGCCCCAATGGTGTTTGGTTTTAAGGTAGGGGCAGTAGGGGCGACCTGGCGAGTCGCCCTATTCTCATTGCCTGCATCCACAAGGTGTTCCAACGGATCGCCCCGATGCAAACGGATGGAAATGATGCCATGCAAGTGGTTCGGCATAATGACAAAGGCGTCCAATTCAATCCCGGGCCGAACCATTGATGTGCGCAGCCATTCATGGTGAACGATTTTCCCGGTTGCCGATATAATCATTTTCCCTTCGCGGATATCGCCGAACAAACATTCCCGATTCAAGGTACATATCGTTATATAATATTTACCTGGGCTGGAATAATCGAATCCCTTCAGGCGAATTGATCGCCGGGAACGCCTTTCAAAATCAAATGACATATGAAAACAATAACATGGCTGAAAAAAGAAAGACAGGAAATTAGTTATATTAAATTTTGTCTAATTGTAGGGGCGACCCGCCGGGTCGCCCTGGATTCGGTTTTGGAAAAAATAAGGGGGGGAGGTGAAAAGTCCAGTTATAATGGCTCCTCAGGAGGGACTTGAATTCGCCACGGAGCCAAGAGCTCCGGGCGAACAAGCCCCCAATCCGCCGAGGGGGAATGTCATAATTTTGCTGAATCCTTCCCCGCAGGCGGATTAACAGCCATCCGTAGAGCTTTTGCCAAAAATCGGCGACCGGCACCGCTTTTAAAGTATTGCTCACGTAATACTGCTTCTGATCTACTTTTGAATTCTTCAGAATAAACTAATTCCCAAGGTCCTTTATATCTTTTTGTAAAAAGGGAAGATTTATTATCGGGATCATTATGTTGAATTATTCGTTTCTCTAAATCACAAGTTTGACCAATATATGTTTTATTTGAGCAAACAGAATGGATGACATAAACAAAAAAAGACAATTTCTCCCTCAATAAAAATGGCTCCTCAGGAGGGACTTGAACCCCCAACCTTATGGTTAACAGCCATCTGCTCTACCGATTGAGCTACTGAGGAACCCGATGATATAAATAGCAAAATTATTGATTGTTGTCAATAGCGGTTTCCGTTGAGGTTTTCTTTGAAATAGGACTTGAATTCGCCAGTCCGTCTTCAGCGAACGGCGAACAGGCCCCGCCACGGAACTAAAACTCCGGGCGGGCAGGCCCCAATCCGCCGAGGATAAAAGGATTAATATTTGGTTGAATGATTCCCCGCAGGCGGATTAACAGCCATCTGCTCTACCGATTGAGCTACTGAGGAACCCGATGATATAAATAGCAAAATTATTGATTGTTGTCAATAGCGGTTTCCGTTGCGATTTTTCCGCCAGTCCGCCTTCGGCGAACGGCGGACCAATTATTTCAGGTTCAGCCGTCCTTTACCGAACTTGTTGTCTTGGCCGGGATCACCCAAATCCAGGGCGCGGGCAATAAGGATATCAAGGATTTGTGACAGAGAATAGGGGGTTTTCCCCTTCATTAGGGCGAAAGCTCCGGCCATGTGGGGAGTCGAGGCCGAGGTACCGTAAAAGCCGTGATCGCCATAAGTCCATCCGGAGGTGCCGGAGGGGGCGGCAAAATCCGGTTTGATGCGGCCGTCATGAGTGGGGCCGCGGGAGCTGTAGTAATGATAAGCGTCGGTTGTGACATCGCTGGCTCCGAGGGCTACGCAAAAGGGGGAGTCGGCAGGGATAGTCAGGCTGCCAGCAGGAACGTTGTATTCAATAGGGCCGTCTATTCCCCAGACGAATATTTCCATTTTGCAATTCCGAGCCGCATTGTGTTTGTAAATCCGCAAACCGATAGTAATCGCATGGGAAGTGGGGTTTTCAATTTCATAATCTTC
>Ga0209539_1002060_pt1 | contig 10674 bp, 10 predicted proteins | sample BarGraNGADG00312_2_FD_184499 | JGI IMG/M metagenome (GOLD analysis project Ga0209539, IMG submission 184499) | Arctic peat soil microbial communities from Barrow, Alaska - Barrow Graham LP Ref core NGADG0011-312 (SPAdes) (version 2) | ecosystem: Environmental > Terrestrial > Soil > Wetlands >... | reverse complement strand
CGACCCGGGGAACCTCATCCGATCCACGCATCCGATCCCGACGGTCCAGGGGCCCGCCCGCGCAGCTCAGCCGGTGCTCGCGCCCGAACACGGCAAGCTCGGTGACCCCATCGCGTAGACGGACTGCACTCCGCACCCCCGGGCCCACTCGAGGTGGCTTTGCAACGCGACCCACGCTGGGTCGACTGCTATCCTCGGTCTGACCGGCGGCAGCGCTCGTGTTCGTGGGAAGACGTGACCCAAGCGGACCGGACGAATACACGGGCAGCAGGCGCTGGCCAACGACATTGGCCTGCCGTCGCTCGGGGCGTCGGGGCCGTCCGCGGTGCAGCCGCTCAGCGGGTGGGGGACGCAGCCCGGTGGGAGCTCCTCGCCGGCCACTTCCCGCGTGTCGGAGCAATCAAGCGTCAGGCCACCTGCGAGCTGACCGCCGCCGTTCGGGGCTCAGTGCAACGAGATCTTTGCGGGCCTCGGGGCCTGACCGACCGCGCCGCGTCCATCAGGCTGTCGGTCGTCGACCCGATTCGAGGATCTCGACGACGACCGCGACCGCCGCATCCAGGGGCGCCGGCAAACGGACCGTGCCGATGGCGTCCGGCGCATCGGCCGCAAATGGGCCGCCGATCAGGCAGGCCGGCGGGCGCTCCGTCAAGCGCAACGCCTCGATGACCTCGGCCGCCGCGTCCACGTCCGAGGGCGCGGCCACGCCCAGGACGATGACCGACGCGCCGGTCTCGTTGACCGTTCGCGCCCAGCTCGCCACCGGCACATTGGCACCGAGGTAGAGCACATCCAGGCCGGCCCGCCGGGCCGCCACGGCAAAGGCAAAGGCCCCGATCTCGTGATGGGCGGCAGGCGGCAGCCCCACGATCACGGTGGGTACCCGATCGCCCAGGCCGGCGGCATCGAAGAAGCGGGCCAGCCGGCGCCGGATCGTCTCGCTGGCGGCGTGCTCGGCGGCGACGTCGATCGTGCCTTCGGCCCACGAGCTGCCGATCGCCCGCAAGGCCGGTGAGACGACACCCTCAATCGCCAGCTCAAAGCGCTGGGCGGCAAAGCACTCGTCCAGGATCCGCTCCATGGCCGGGACGTCCAGCTCACGCGCCGCGGAGACGAGCCCTGACACCAGGGACAGGTCGCGTTCACCGTGGCCGGCCGACGACGGCAAGGTGGGCGTCGCGCCGAACTGATCGAAGCCACGGCCGCTCGACACCATGGGGCGCGGGTTGACGGTCGTGGCCCCGGCCAGCCCGCTCAGATCCACGTCCGGCTCGAGCAATCGCTGGGCGGCCTGGCTGGGTGCCCAGCCCTGGGCTACCAGCTGCTGCATGGCCGCCAGGCGGGCGATTGCCGCATCGTCGTAGAGCCGGTAGCCGGCCGGCGTCCGGTTCGGCTGGACCACGCCATAGCGGCGCTCCCAGACCCGGATCAGCGCGACGCTCAGGCCGGTGCGGGCGGCTGCTTGCTTGATCGTGTACATGGTCTGTCCAATATAACACTAGACAAAGCCTTGACAAGCCCCCGGCTCGGTGGGTACTGTTCGTCCTACCTTAAACAAAGGGTGAACATCGAATGAATCCGGGCCAGCAGGCTCCACGAATCGAATCGGCGACGGGTTGGTCAGCGCTCCGGCAAGGGATCGGGCATGCCCGACAGCGCGACCACCATGTCCCACAGCCGGCGGCGGTCGCCGGCCGACAGCCGGGTCGTGGGAATACGATCGAACGGCCGAGGCCGGCGGTCCAGGTACAGGGCCCCGCTGCGCGACCGGCCGTCCGTGGTGGCCGCCAGCCAGGCGATCGTGTCGGCACCCTCGGCCGGCGTCCGGAGCAGGGGACGCATCAGCTCGTGGAAACCCGGCAAAGATTCGGCCAGCCCGGGCGTATCGGCCCAGCCCGGATGCATCGCATTGATGGCCACGCCGCGTGGCCCAAGGCGGCGCGCCCACTCGCGGACCAGGGCGACCTGGGCACGCTTGGCTCGAGCGTAGGCCCGCGAACCGGAGAACGGCCCGGACGTCGACTCAAGGTCATCCAGATCAAGTCGCTGCGAATACATCCCGCCCGAAGTGACGCAGATGACCCGCGAGCCGGGCGTCCGCTGGAGGAGCTGGAGCAGGTCCGACACGAGCACGAATGGGCCAACGACGAGCGTCGCGAACGTGGCTTCGATGCCGTCCGGCCCGTCGATCCGCTCAGGGAAGATCGCCCCAGCGTTGTCGATCAGGACGTCCAGCCGGGACTCCGTCTCAAGGATCCTGGTTACCGCCGCCCGAATCGACGCGAGCGAGCCCATGTCCGCCACGACGATCGGGAAGCGGTCGACGCCGTGCGTCGTGACCAGCCCGTCGCGAACCGCGGCGAGCCGCTCCGGGCTGCGGCCGACCAGGATCACCCGGGCGCCGAGGCCAGCCAGCAACTCGGTGGCCGCCTTGCCCAGTCCCGACGTGGGGCCGGTGATCAGGACCGTCCGGCCGGCGAGCGCGCCATCCGGAATGGGCGGCCACGCGAATACCTGTCGGCGCAGCCCAATCCCGAGCCGGGTGAAGCTGCCCACGATCGATTGCTCGAGCAGCGCGTCCACCACCATCCTGGCATCCATGCCGTCGAGTATCACCCGGATCGGAGCAACTCGTGACAAAGCTCATCGAACAGATCGAAACGGCCCTGCCGCCCGAAGCGGCCTTCGCCTTCGTGGCCGACTTTGCCAACTCGATGGAGTGGGATCCGGGCGTTGCCACCTCGGAGCGGATCGACGACGGCACGCCGCGGGTTGGTTCGCGCTACCGCCTGGGCGTCCGCCTTGCCGGCCGGGTTGCCCCGATGGAGTACCGCATCACGGTCCGGGAGCCGTCCCGGCGGGTTGTGCTGGCGGGCGCCGGCTCGGGGGTTTCGGCGGTCGATGAGATTCGGTTCACGCCGGCCGGCAGCGGGACCCGGATCGACTACACGGCCGACATCCGGCTGGGTGGCGTGCTCCGCCTGGTCCAGCCATTCCTGGGTGGCCAGTTCGCCCGGATCGGGCGCGAGGCGCTGGGAGGCATGAAGCGGACCCTGGACGCGCGCGCGGAGGCCCTGGCAAGCGCCCCGGTTGAACCGTCATGAAGGTCGCGATCGTGGGCGCCGGGGTCAGTGGCCTGACCGCCGCGTATGCCCTCCGCCGGGACCACCAGGTGCGGCTGTTCGAAGGCGATGCCGCGGCCGGTGGTCACGCCCGAACCGTCGTCGTTGACACGCCCGCCGGACCCACCGGGATCGACACCGGCTTCATCGTCTACAACGAGCGCACCTATCCCCGGTTCGTGGCGCTCCTGGCCGAGCTCGGGGTGGCGACCCAGCCCAGCGACATGTCCCTGGGCTCCACCTGCCGGGCCCACGGAACCGAGTTCAGCTCGCGCGGGATCCGGGGCCTGTTCGCTCGCCCGGATTCGGTGGGCCGGCCCGCCCACTGGCGGATGCTGGCCGACACGCTGCGCTTCTATCGCGACGCCCGACGGCGCCTGGATCAGGGGAGTCCCTCGCGCTCCACGCTGGGCGACTACCTGGCCGACAACGCGTTCGGCCCGGCATTCCGCAACCACTTCCTGATGCCGATCACGTCCGCCGTGTGGTCCACGGCGCCCGATCGGATCCTCGACTTCCCGATCGACTACCTCCTCCGATTCCTGGATCAACACGGCCTGATCGGGGTCGGCAACGCACCCCAGTGGCGGACCATCCAGGGCGGCTCGATGGAGTACGTGCGCCGGATCGTTGCCGCCCTGCCCGACGGGACGCTGCGATCCGGCGATCCGGTGGTCGAGGTGAGCCGGGACGACCTGGGGGTCACGATCCGGACCGGGGCCGGTTTGGCCGAGCGGTTTGACGCAGTCGTCGTGGCAACCCATGCCGACCAGGCGCTGGTTATGTTGCGCGACGCCGACGACACTGAGCGAGCCGTCCTCGGCTCATTTGAATACTCGACGAACCAGGTGTTGCTCCACACCGACCGGCAGATGCTGCCTCGGCAGCGCGCGGCCTGGGCGTCGTGGAACGTGGACCAGGCGGACTGCCGGAAGCCCGGCGAGGCACTCACGATGACCTACCACATGAACCGCCTCCAGGCGCTGCCCGGTCCGATGCAGTACCAGGTGTCGATGAATGCCGGGGACCGCGTGGCACCCGCTCAGCGGATCGTGGAACGGGCATTCAGCCACCCCATGTACACGTTCCGGACGCTTGCTGCGCAGGTTGCCCTGGGCGGCCTCCAGGGGCACCGTCAAACCTGGTACGCCGGAGCCCATCTTGGCTACGGGTTCCACGAGGACGGTTGTCGATCCGGCTACGACGTGGCGGAGCTCCTGTCTTCGGCCTGTCGGCGAACGGCTGCCGACGAGGACCGTGCGGCATGAGATCGCACCTGCTGGAGGGCAAGGTCCGGCACCGTCGGGCCCGGCCGTTTGTCTATGCCCTGGAGCACGACGTCTTCTACGTGGCCCTGGACCTGGACGAGCTGGACCTGGTCGGGCGGAGCCTGCGGCTGGTCAGTCGCAACCGCCCGAACCTGCTGTCCTTCCGAGACGACGACCATCTCGCGCCGCCTGCGGCCGACCTGCGCGAATCCGTCCGGGCCCACCTGCGCACCGAGGGATTCGATCCCGAGGGCTGGCGGCTGACCCTGATCACCAATCTGCGGGTCTTTGGCTATGTCTTCAATCCAGCCAGCTTCTACCTCTGCCGCGACCCTTCCGGGACGCTCGAGCTGGTCATCGTCGAGGTCCACAACACCCATCTCGAACGGCACCTGTACACGCTCCGCCGACCGGAACAGGGGAGCGACTTCGTGGCCTCGATGGACAAGGACTTCTACGTCTCGCCGTTCATCGAGATGGTCGGGCGGTACACGGTCCGGGTCCGGGATGAGCCCGGGCGCCTGCGCATCTCGATCAATGAAGACCAGGCCGGGGACCTCCTGATCCACACCAGCCTTGACCTGAGCCGCCGGCCGCTGACCGACCGGACGGTTGCCCGGATGCTCGTCCGGCATCCGTTCGCCACCCAGCGCACGATCGGCCTCATCCACTGGCACGCACTCCGCCTGTGGCGACGCGGCGCCCAATTTCATCGACATGGAGCGGCAACCCGATGACCACCCGAACTGCGCCAGGGCGCGCGTCCACCACGGCCGACTCGATCCTGGCCAGGCTCGCCTGGCGGGTGGGACTGGCCGCCGTCCAGCGGATCCGGGTCGGGAGCCTGACCGTCGTCCTGCCCGACGGCACGCGCCGGGCCTTCGGCGACGGCGACTCGGACGACCGGGCCGAGATCCACATCCATGACAGCGCGGCCCTGGTCCGGATCCTTCTGGGCGGCGAGACCGCCGCCGGCGAGGCCTACATGGACGGCCAGTGGTCCAGCCCCGACCTGGCCGGCCTGATTCGGGTGGCGGCCCTGAACCGCGCCTCGCTGGCCCTGTCGGCCGGCTGGTGGCGCTTCCCGGCCGAGCTCCGCCGGATCGTGGCCCACCGCTTCCGGCGCAACACCCGGTCGCAGAGCCGGCGCAACATCGCCGCCCACTACGACCTGGGCAATGACTTCTACCGCCTGTTCCTGGACGAGACGATGACCTATTCGAGCGCCGTCTTCGCGTCGCCCGAGCAGTCCCTGGCCGACGCCCAACGCAACAAGTACCGGCTGATCGCGGAAGGTGCCGGGCTCGTCGCCGGATCCGCGGCCGGCCAGCACGTCCTGGAGATCGGCTCGGGCTGGGGTGGGTTCGCCCTGTACGCCGCCGGCGAGCTGGGCTGCCGGGTCACATCGATCACCATCTCGAAGGAGCAGCACGACCTGGCAACGGAGCGCGTCAAGGCGGCCGGCCTGGAGCACCTCGTCGACATCCAGCTGCGCGACTACCGGGAGATCACGGGAACCTACGATGCGCTCGTCTCCATCGAGATGCTGGAAGCCGTGGGTGCCGAGTACCACGAGACGTTCTTCCAGGCCTGTGACCGGGCCCTCGTGCCGGGCGGCCGGCTGAGCCTCCAGTCGATCACCTTCCCGGATGCCACCTACGAAACCCAGCGTCGCGGCGCCAACTGGATCCAGACGTACATCTTTCGGGGTGGCCTGTGCCCGTCACTGGCGGTGATCGAGCGAGCCAGCCGGAGCACCCGGCTGCTGATCCGCTCGGTGGCCGACATCGGTCCCGACTACGCCCGTACGCTGCGCGAGTGGCGGACCCGATTCATGGCTCAGCTCGAATCGGTCCGGCGCCAGGGCTTTGACGATCGGTTCGTCCGGATGTGGGAGTACTACCTGGCCCTGTGCGAGGCCGGTTTCGCCACCGGCATCACCCAGGACCTCCAGATCGTGTTCGAGAAAGGGCGTGGGATCCGATGACCGGCCAGCCAGGCGGCGCCTCAATGGCTGCCTCGGGTCGCGGCCGGTGGGTCGGCCTGGCGATGCTCAGCGTGGGCGTGGCCATGATCATCGTCGACGCGACGATCGTGAACGTCGCCGTGCCGTCGATCATCCGCGAGCTAAAGCTCGATTCGACCCAGGCCGAGTGGATCAACACGACGTACGCGCTGGTCTTCGCTGCCCTGCTGATCACCCTCGGCCGCCTCGGCGATGTGCTCGGGCGGCGGCGCCTGTATGTCGGCGGCCTGGGGCTGTTCATCGTGGCCTCGGTCCTCGCCGGCCTCGCTCCGACGGGCGACACGCTGATCCTCGCCCGGGTCCTCCAGGGCGTGGGTGGCGCGATGATCCTGCCCTCGACCCAGGCGATCCTCAATGCCAACTTCCAGGGCCGCGATCGCGCGATCGCCTTCGGGATCTGGGGCTCGGTGATCGGCGGTGTGGCTGCCGTCGGACCGCTCCTGGGCGGCTTCCTGACCACCTATTTCTCGTGGCGCTGGGCATTCTTCATCAACCTGCCGGTTGGCCTGCTCGCGATTGCGGGAACCCTCCACTACATCGGCGAGTCGAAGGACGAGCATGCCCGGCCCGGATTCGACGTGCCGGGCTTCCTGCTGATCACGTTCGGGCTGGGCGCCTTCATCTTCGGCCTGATCGAAGGCCGTCAATACGGCTGGTGGACGCCCAACGTCCGGCATGCCTTCAGTGTCTTCGGCTGGGCCTGGCCGTTGGCCGACGTCTCGATCATCCCGTTCGCGCTGGCATCCGGCCTCCTGGCCCTGGGGATCTTCGCCCTGGTCGAAACCCGCCGCAGGAACGCCGGCAAGTTCTACCTGTTCGATTTCACGCTGTGGGGCTATCGGGGTTTCCGGTACGGCAATCTCGCTGGGACGATCGTGTCCCTGGGCGAGTTTGGCCTGCTGTTTGCGCTGCCCCTCTTCCTGCAGTCCGTCCTGGGCTACTCGGCCTTTCAGACGGGCCTCGTGTTCCTGGCCCTGGCAGTGGGTGCGTTCTTCGCGGCGCCGGGGGCCGTGACGTTTGCCCGGCGCTACGGTCCGCGCTGGGTTGTGACCACCGGGATGACCCTGGAGGCGGTCGGGATCATCGCCACGACGCTGCTGATCTCCACCTCGGTCAGCGGCTGGACGCTGGCGATCCCCCTGTTCGTGTACGGCATCGGGGTCGGCTTCGCGACCGCCCAGCTGACCAGCATCGTCCTGTCGGACGTGCCCGTGGAGCGGTCGGGGATTGCCTCAGGCGCCAACTCCACCCTGCGCCAGGTTGGCTCGGCCCTGGGCATTGCGATCCTGGGGACGGTGCTCTTCTCGACCCTGGTGTCGGGCAGCGCGGACAACATGACAGCCGCCCTGCCTGGTGTCGCGCCGACGTGCGTGCAGCTCGTCAGCGGTCTCGTCGACGACTCGGCGGGGCAGGTCTTGCCGGCACTGCGGGATCCAGCCCAGGCCGCTGCGGCGGGCTTCGGTGGTGGCTCGGGCGCCCTCCCGCCAGATCAGGCCGCCTGTTTCCGCGACCCCACGTTCCTGGCCGCGCTGCCCCGGACGGTCGGGCCGATCGAGGACGCATTCGTCGCCGCGACGCGTCTCGCCGGCTTGGTGGCCGCCGGGTTCGTCCTGCTCGGGTTCGCGTTCTCGCTGCTGCTGCCCGGACGGCGACCGCAACCCGTTATTGCGCCGTCAGGGCCGGAGGCCGAGGTCGGCTAGTACTTACTGGCGCTCGGTACCTGACCTGATCGGCGCGATGACGAACCCGACCGACTGTGGGTCACCGAGATTCCGAGCTTCCGACTCGTGAGGGCAAGCTGTATTGCGCGGTGGTCCTCGACGTGTTCAGCCGCCGGGTCGTCGGGTCGATCGATGCGACGCGGACGGCCGCTCTAGTCACGAACGCCCTCGGGATGGCGATCGAGGCACGCCGGCCGGACGGGGCCGTCATCCATTGAGCGAGGCACAGCTCCAATTCTGACCCTCAAAGTTACCTGCTCCTTGGCGAACCTCGTGCCCCGCACAGCCGCTAGGAGGCGGGCGAGGCGGCAGGCGGCCCCTGCGTACCATCAGCGCATTCGGGCAGCCAGCGAAGTCGCTCGAGACTCGGCGGTGCGGTAGAGCTGCATCAGGACGCGCGGTAGAGTGGTATTCTGGAGCGCGGGGAAGTGGTAGTCCGGCCGGCTGACCGAGCTCGTCGATGACGCCCAGGGCGAGCGGAAACTCCGCCGCGGGCAGACTCGCGGCGACCTGTCGCCAGGCCCGCGCATATGCGGGACGAGGCGCAGCCGGCGCGCGAGATTGCAGAGACGCTCGGCATCCTCGATCGCGCGGGCGTCGATGGGCGCGTTCGTGATGACGTTCGTGGCTCCGATCGCCCCTCACGACGACGACCCTCGTTACGACCTCGACATGTCGAGCTTCGCGCTCGTGAAGACCTACGCGGACGGCCGCCACGGCACCACCTACGCCGACATGCCCTGGGAGCCGAAGGAGGCGTTTCGGGCCGTCGCCGACTACTACGCCAATCACTGATACTCCTGGGCACGGTCAGCGATCCGCGACATGCCCGCGACGGGTCGATTCATGGATGAGCCAGCGAAGATCCGGACAGCGCGGCGCGGCCGCCTCGCTCGACGGATCGCGGCGGTGAGCGACCGTCAGTCGGGCTCCAAACTCGGGACCACGAGCCAGCCGCCAGCCCGCCCGGCGTAGATCAGCTGCTCGGTCGTGAGGCCTGATCGCGCACGCAGGTCGGCGAGGTGGCGCTTCACGGTGCTCGGCCGGATGCCAACGAGCTCGGCCACGTCCGTGACCGACCCGCCGGCCGCCACGTACGCGGTCAGGACGTCCATCTGGCGCTGCGTCGGCTGCGGTGTGAGCTCGCCGCGCAGGTACCCGTCCCTCATGCGAGACACTAGCTGCGGCGAGCCACTCATCGCGGCCCTCGATGGGTAGGCTGTAGGTTGTAATCGCGCGTCCAACACCTGTCGGGCGCGCGACAACCAGCCACGTCGCCTCGTACGAGCTAAACGCGATCGCCCGGACTTAGCCGCCTATGGGCAGCCAAGGCACGCTCGCTCGCCGCGCTCGCGCCATAGCGATCGAGCATCTGGCGGCTCCGCCAACCGGCGAGCCGCATGAGATCGCTCTCGCCGCCGCCGCCCGCGAGCCAGCTGTGTGCGAACGTGTGACGCAGCAGATGAGGGTGGAGCCCGTCGCCGAACCCCGCCTGCCGCCCTCGCTCTCGGATGACCTGCGCGATTCCGCTGTCGGTCAACCGGCCCTTTCGGCCGACCCACAGCCATGGCACCTCGGCATGGGTCGAGCGCTGTCGCATCCGGACATACCGATCGAGGGAGCGAACCGTCTTGGCGCCGATCGCGACGACCCGCTCTCGTCGCCCTTTCCCGAGGACTCGCAGGATGCCCCGATCGAGGTCGACGTCGTTGGAGGTTTCGTCGGCGGGCACGTAGCGAAGACCGGCTACCTCTGCCCGTCGCGCCCCGGTGTCGATGAAGACCCGGATGAGCGCGGCATCTCGTCGGTCCTCGAAGCTCGTCCCGCGCTCGCAGGTCGCTAGCAGTCGGCGGAGCTCCTCGTCGCGGAGGATGGGCGGTGGCTCGTCGGGGACGTGGGGCGGCTTCATCCGGGCCATCGGACTGATGCGGATCTCGCCCTCCTCGACGAGCCAGGCGAAGAAGCGCTGGAGGCCGCGATAGCGGTTCGCAGCTGTCGCGGGCCGCCAGCGCTCGAGCTGGTCGGTGATGAATGCCTCGACGTGTTCGCGAGTGATGACCGCGACGTCGGTCGGCATGCCGCGCTCGGCGAGGAAGCGGCCGACGGTCCGGACGGCCTCTGCGTAGGTCTTGAGGGTCGCCGGCGCGACGTTGGCCGCACGCAGGTAGCGCGCGAACGACGCTGCGTTGGATGAGAGATCGCCGGGTGCGCTAAGATCGGCAGCGCCGGAAGTCGTCTGGTGCATCGAATGGTCCTATTGTGTCGCCATGGCTGGTGGCACAGTCATCAGCTATTCGAGCGTTGTGCGTCAACCGGATTCGGTGGAATCGCCAGTTATCAGCTGTAACTGAGCGTGAAACCCGGGCCGACATAGCTCAGCGGTAGAGCAGCTGTTTCGTAAACAGCAGGTCCTGAGTTCGAATCTCAGTGTCGGCTCCAGTTACTGCGCGTGAATCCGCCCCGGTTGCCGCCGGGGCGGATCGATTCCAGCCCTTCTGACCCCTGCGCTGACCCCTGGGGCAGTCAGCCGGCTGGCG
>Ga0209539_1002059_pt1 | contig 10688 bp, 12 predicted proteins | sample BarGraNGADG00312_2_FD_184499 | JGI IMG/M metagenome (GOLD analysis project Ga0209539, IMG submission 184499) | Arctic peat soil microbial communities from Barrow, Alaska - Barrow Graham LP Ref core NGADG0011-312 (SPAdes) (version 2) | ecosystem: Environmental > Terrestrial > Soil > Wetlands >... | reverse complement strand
GGACATGGCAATCAGATTAAACAACTGGAACATGATCCAGCCGATAGCCACACCGCCAAGCAAACCCAATGAAGCGCTCCATATATGCTTCAACTCGCTTTTCTTTATTTTTAATACCAGTAATGTCAGGAACAACGCCAAGGCGGCGCCAATCGCAGCGCCGAGTTCTTGGGAAGTTCCCTGAAATGGAGGGTATGTATAACCAATCAGGGCAAATATAGCAATAAAAATAAGTTTATAAATAAAAATGAACATTTTATCTCCTTTTTTAAATTTATTAATTTCATTACTTAATGAACAATTGATTTTAACCTATTTTTGGGATAATTTCAATCGGATGGAGTAAAGGTATTCCGTTTGGTAAAAGCATGACAGGGTAGTGACAGGTCGCGACCTGTCACTACGAAATCAATTTACTTTTTCAGATTATTATAAAAATCAAATATATTTTCGACGAAAAAGACCGATAAATCATGATTAATTGCCAATTGGTTCTGGGCCGCCGGCAGGCAAAATGACGTAAACCCCTGTCTTGTCGCCTCTTTCAATCGTGTCTCCAGGAAGCTGATTGGCCTGATCTCTCCGGTCAAACCCACTTCGCCCATGACTACCGCATTGGGATTGGCGCTGATATTCTTATAACTGGAAATCAATGCCGAGCAGACAGCCAGATCGGCGGCGGGTTCGCGGATAATCATACCGCCGGTGACATTTAAAAAAACATCTGACTTGTAAAAGGGCAGTTTCAGTTTTTTTTCAATGATTGACAGCAGCATGGACAGACGGTAATTGTCAAAGCCAATGGCAATGCGGCGCGGATTGCCGGCAAAAGGACTTTCACTCACCAAAGCCTGAATTTCAATCAGCAAGGGCCGCAAACCGTTCATAACTGGGAAAATAGCGGTGCCGGGAGCATGGGACTGGCGGTTTTGGATCAATACCTGGGATGGGTCTTTGACTGAGGTTAGCCCCTTTTCAGTCATTTGAAATATGCCGATTTCATTTACCGGGCCAAAACGATTTTTCTCGGCCCTGAGCAAGCGGATATCGGTCTGCATCTCGCCTTGAAAGTAAAGGACGGCGTCCACCATATGTTCGAGTGTTTTCGGGCCGGCCAGCTGGCCTTCCTTGGTGATATGGCCGATAATGAAAACCGTAATGCCGTTTTTTTTGGCCAATTCGATGATTGCCGCGGTCACGTACCGTAAAGATGAAACCGAGCCGCTCAGGGAAGAAATTTTTTTAGAGGTAATGGTTTGAATCGAATCGATAATTAAAAAATCGGGCTTGATTTCCTTGACATGGCGTTGCAAATCCTCCAAGGTCCCGATGGTGAAAAGGTAGATATTGTCGGAATGAATGGCCAGTCTTTCAGCTCTGATTTTAATTTGCACCGCCGATTCCTCTCCTGAATAGTAAAGCACTTTTTTACCTTTTTCCGACAAAACAGCCGCTACTTCCAGAAGCAGGGTCGATTTGCCGACTCCGGGTTCACCGCCGATCAAGATCACCGAATGGGTGACAATCCCCCCACCCAGCACGCGGTCAAATTCGTCCATGCCCGTAATGAGCCTTTTAATTTCCTGAGGATCGATTGCGCTTATTTTTTGCGGCACATTGCCGGGCACTGAATCTGCAGCTTCTTCATCTTCCGGATTTGCGCTTTGCACCAATGAATTCCAAGCCTGGCATTGCGGACAGCGCCCGTAGTATTTGGGGCCTTGGAAACCGCATTCAATGCATTCAAAAAGGCTTGAATTCTTCACAATATCAATTACCGAAACTGATGCCCATCATGAATTCACGGTTGCTGGATTTGAGCAGATCGTAATAGCCGGCCGTAAGATTGATATTTTTTGACAGAGAGAAAATTAAAAATGTTTTTAAAATCGGAGATTTGGCGCGGGTAAAACCATAGGCGTACACATCAAAGTTAAGCTTTTTGTTCCACATGCTCAGGCGCAGGGCGGCACCCAGATCTGATTCTACCAGCCCGGCGGCCACGGAGACAAACTTAATACTTTTGCCACCCAGGGCTGTAAAAAGGGGGGTTCCGCTCAATGGGTCTTCGTTCACCCCGGTCATGATCAGGAAACTCGGGGTAGAGAGATTCATGGCCAATGCCGATCTGCCTTTTTTCATGCGGGTGAAATAGTCAAAATGCACGGCATAATTGAAAACAATGGCTTTGAGTGTTTTCTTGGTTTTTTCCAGGCCATGCAAAAGCTCCTGGACCGAACTGACCGAATCGTCTATTTTTTGATACAATTTTTCGTCCTGAAGCAATTTTCCAGCCGTGCCTTTGCCTTGACGCAAATCGACGCTAATTTTAGTTAAAGCATCGGCAATTTTATCAATTTTTCCGGTTGCACCTTTTAAATCGCCGAGCATGCCTTTTTGATTGTCATTGAAATTCGAATCTATTTCTTTGACGAAATGATCCACCAAGTCCACGGTCCGGGACATTTTCACTGAGATTTGATCCATGTTATCTAAAACCCCGGTGATCTTGCCATTTTCACTGAGCATGGAATTCAAGGTTTCGGTGATGGCTTTCAGGTTCATGAAAGATGCCCGCAGGGATTCCTTGGAAAGTTTGTCGGAAATGATATCGTTGATGGAATCGGTGATCATTAGGGTTTTTTCGTAAATTTTGTCAAATTTGACCATGACATTTTCCAGATTGAAAGGCTCGACGACTTTAATTTCGCCCCCGGGGGGGATGACCTTGGGATTAGGGATTATGAATTCATCTTTATAAACAATTTCAACATATTTTTCGCCGATAAAACCGATAGTGGAAATAACTACCCGGGCGTCCTCCAGTAATTTATATTTTCTATCGATCATCATTCGTACCACAGCTTTCCTTTTTTCCAAGAATATTTTATCGACTATGCCGATTTTGATTCCGGCCAGACGAACCGGAGCCGATGTGTACATCCCGGCCGCTGTGATAAATCTGGCGGTAAGCGGGTAACGTTTGCCTCTGGATAAAAGTGCACTGCAGGTTTCGGTCTTGATAATAAAATAAGCAAAGGCCATGAATACCACCAGCAAAAAAAGACCAATTTTGATTTCTTTCTTCATTTTTTCACCTTATTTTCATCGGGCCGTCGGCTTTGCCTTCGATGAATTGCCTGACCATGGCGTTGCCGGTGTTTCTGATTTCATCCGGAACTCCGATTTCAATGATTTTCCCGTCATATAGAACGGCAATTTTAGCTGAAATTTTATAAGCGCTGACCATATCATGGGTAATGACGATGGAAATGATTTCCTTGTCGTCACTGACCTTGATGATTAACTCATTGATGATATCGGCCATGATCGGGTCCAAGCCGGTGGTGGGCTCATCGAACATGATGATCTGGGGTTTCTTGGCAATGGCCCTGGCGATGGCCACCCGTTTTTTCATGCCGCCGCTGAGTTCGCTGGGCATTAAGTGGGCAATATCGGGCAATCCGACCTGGTTCAAACTCAGGGCAATGTTTTCCGAGATTGCCGCAGCCGCCATCTTTTTATTTTTTTTTATGCCGAAAGCCACGTTCTCCCCTACCGTCAGTGAATCAAACAAGGCCCCGCTTTGAAAAACCATGCCAAATTTATCCACGATGCGGTACAAGTCTTTTTCACCCAGAGTGGTGATATCTTCATCGTCGATAAGAATGGATCCGGAATCTGGTTTCAGCAGTCCAATAATATGTTTAAAAAGTACGCTTTTCCCACTGCCGCTGCCGCCGATAATGGTAGTGATTTGGCCCGGCTCGATATCCAGATTCAGGCCATCCAGGACTTTTTTCTGGGCAAATGATTTATATAAATCCTTGATTTGAATCATCGCAGGCTGAAGGGCAGGATTTTGCTCCAAAAGAAGTCGGAAATCAGAATGATTACCGAAGCTACAACCACGGCGGTTGTCGTGGCCCTGCCGACCCCCTTGGCTCCGCCCTCGGTTTTCAGGCCGAAATAACTGCCGATAACAGCGACGGTCAATCCGAAAGATATGGCTTTGACCATCCCGGAAAGCACATCCCAAATTTCTAAAGCCACGAACAGTTGCGAATCAAACAAATTGGGATTCTGGTTGACCACCAGCGCGGCGACCAGTCTGCCGCCCATAATGGCCATAAAATCGCCGAAGAGAGTCAGCAATGGACACATAATCAGCAATGCCGTCACGCGCGGGCTGACCAGATACTTGACAGGGTTGATTCCGAAAGTAAAGAGGGCGTCTACCTGCTCGGTGACTACCATAGTTCCGATTTCGGCGCTGTAAGACGCGCTGACCCTCCCGGCCAGCATCAAGCCGGTCAGAACCGGGATCAATTCCTTGGTCAAACTGACCCCGACCAAAGAACCGGTGAATACTTCGGCACCAAAACGCTGCAGTCCAAAATAACTCTGCATGGCCAAGACGCCGCCGGTAAAAACAGACATCAGAAAAATGACTGGAATCGATTTGATGCCGTCAAGGTAGAGATGGCTGATGATACGCCGGAAATTCAACGGCGGCTCGAAAATCGAGACAATCGCTTTAAATGCTAATACACATATTTCTATACTGCTGCGGACAAAATTTAGAAACGGCAGTAAGATTAAATTCCTCAGCATGATTATTCTCGCTCGCGAAATTCCATATTAGCAAATTTGGTGAATTTATCAAGGAAAGCCAGAACGATTTTTCCGGTTGGCCCGTTCCTTTGCTTGGCGATGATCAGGTCAGCCTCACCTTTCCGTTCCGAATCCTTGTCAAATTGGTCATCACGGTGAATGAATATGACCACATCGGCATCCTGCTCGATGGAACCACTCTCCTTGAGGTCGGAAAGTTGGTATCGGGGTCCCTTTTCCCTCTTGCTGCCCCGGGTTTCCGGAGAACGATTCAACTGCGCCATGGCCACCACCGGGATCTGCAATTCTTTGGCCAATTCTTTCAGGGCGGCGGTGATGATGGTCACTTCCTGGGCCCGGTTATCATTGCGGCGCAGATTTTCGCCCGTCACTTTGATCAGCTGTAAATAATCGACAAAGACGATATCCAGTTTCCTTTCAGCCTTTAATTTTCGGGCTCTGGCTTTCATTTCCACGATGGAAAGGGACGCCGAATCGTCGATGAACAACTTGGCCTTTTGCAGTTCGGCAGAGGCCAATTCCAGGTCGTGCCATTCCTTATTGGTTAAATGAGGTTTGCCAGTCCTGATCGAGCTCATGCTGACTTTGGCATGAATGGCCATCATGCGCATCAACACTTGTAATCTAGACATTTCAATTGAATAAAAAGCTACTGATTTTTCTTCCTTGATGGCCATATTGACTGCGATATTCAAGGCCAGAGCGGTTTTACCCATGGATGGCCGGGCGGCCACCACAATCAGGTCGCCGTTTTGAAAACCGGAGGTGATGTCATCCAGCTCGTAGAAGCCTGTTTTCAAGCCCTGGCTCTCCCCTCTCTGTTGGATATTCTCGATCAATTCCATGGCTTCTGGAATCAGGTCGGCAGTGGCAGAAAAACCTTTCTTGATTCGGTCTTCCGAGATTTTAATGATGTCTTCCTGGATTTCATTGAGCAGGCTGACGGTATCGGCTGACGGTTCCACTCCCTTTTGGATGATGCCCATGGAAGTAATGATGATTTTTCTGAGCATCGAGCGGTCTTTGACGATTTTAATATATTCCTTAATGTCCAGGTTCTCGGGAATGTCATCGACCAGGGAAGTGATAAAAGCGTGCCCGCCCACGAATTTTAATTCCTTGTTCTTTTCCAGATAACTGGCCACGGTGATGATGTCAGCGGTAGAATTGCTGTTGGTCAGTTGCAGGACGGCCGAAGCTATCAGGTTATGCGTATCCCTGAAAAAATCTTCACTGCTGAGTTCAGAAAAAACCTGATTGATGTAGCGGTTGTCAAGGAGCATGGCCCCAAGCAGCGCTTTTTCGGCTATTTCGTCATGGGGCAGTGCCTTTTTCAGGTCAAGCGTTATGGACACAGTTATTCAGGGGTTACGTCGCCATCATTCAGAACTGCGATTTTCATTTCCGCTTCGACATCCTTGAAGAGTTTAATTTTGAGTGTGTAATTCCCTAGTCGTTTGATGGGTTCATCAAGGTGGAGTTTTTTCTTTTCCACATTGATGCCCATGGTTTTGAGCTCTTTTTCAAGCTCACTGGTGGTAACCGAGCCGAATAAAACGTCATTTTCTCCGGCTTTCTTTTTTATGGTGATGGAAACTCCTTCCAGCTTTTGTTTTTGTTCCTCGGCGGAAAGTTTCTCGATTTCCAGCTGCTTCTGGTGTTTTTTCTTTTTGTTTTCCATCAGGGTTACATTGTGCGCCGTAACTTCAACGGCATATTTTCTGGGCAGCAGGAAATTGCGGGCAAAGCCTTTTTTCACTTCAATGATATCGCCGAGATTGCCGACTTTTTCGACATCGGCAGTTAATATGACTTTCATGTTAGTAGCCTCGTTTTTCTTCGCTGAATTTGATCAATGCCATCTGCCTGGCTCTTTTTATGGCCTTGGCAAGCTGTTTTTGATGATAAGCGCAGGTACCGCTGACTCTGGCCGGGAACATGCGCCCGGTTTCGGAAATGTAATTTTCCAGGTTCTTATAATTTTTGTAATCAACCAGCGTAATTTTGTCCTTGCAAAAGGCGCAGTATTTTTTACGAACCGAATAATATTTTTTCTGGGGCTTGCCGTCAGCGGAACTACTTCTCGTCTGCATATGTTTCCTCCTCTTTTCCTACAGAATCATTGCCTTCCTTCCCTTCTTCATGGCTGTACTGGCTCTTTTTCCTGAATTGCTCGATTTTCAGCCATCTTTTGGTCAGCTTGTTGGCTTTCTTCAATTTGTCATCCAGTCTTAAAGTGATGAAGCGCAATACTTTTTCCATTTGTTTCAGACGTCTTTCGAGGTCGGCAATAACCGCGCCGTCGACTTCGGTCTGGATAAACACGAAATAGCCTTCCAGATTTTTTTTGATCGGATAGGCCATTTTTTTCCTTCCCCATTCATCAATGTTTCCAATCACACCATTGGCTTTCTTGATGGTGCCGGTGATGGATTCAACAATTTTTTTTACTTCTTCTTCATTGGCATCCGGGGTGATGATGAAGCCAATTTCATACCTGCTGTTCATTATGCCTCCTTGTGGATGTTTTAGCCTCTTCACTTGGAAGAAGCAAGGAGTTCTTTCTCCTGTTAAATGTATTCATGGTACTATGAATATCCGTTTCCAGAATCGCTTGTGCCGCATCGGCAGCTTGTAGAATTCCCAGTTTGAAAATTTCATATTTTTCGCCCCGGAACGATGTCAATACGTAATGGATAATGTTCGAAGTTTTGTGGCCGGGATTTTGGATGCCGATACGCAGGCGGGGGAATTCCTGGGTGCCGCTATGCTGGATGATCGATTTCATGCCTTTATGGGTACCGGAACTGCCCCTTTCCCTGATTCTGATATTGCCAAGCGGCAAATCAATGTCATCAAAAATAACCAGCATCCGGGAATAATCAAAAGTGAACATTTTTTGCAATTTTTGCACCGCTAATCCCGATTCATTCATGTAGGTCATGGGTTTAACCAGTACGACCGGTTGGCCGCAGATCGTGGTTTTCCTATACTGCAGGAGCTTGCCCACCGCGGCCAATTGGATACCATGGCGCCGGCAAATCTCGTCGATGCATAAAAATCCGGCGTTGTGCGGTGTTTTTTCATATTTTTTATCAGGGTTGCCCAAACCAATGAAGACAAAAATTTATCCCTCCTTTTTAGCTTTACCCTTGCCTTTCTCTTTATCCTTTCCCTTACCTTTCTCTTTTTCAGCAGGAGCAGCCCCGGCGGAGGTAGCTTCGGCACCAGCAGCACCTGCAGCACCTGCAGCACCAGCAGCACCCGTAACACCTGCAGCACCAGCGACGCCTTCGACCGCCCCTTCGGCGACTTCAGCCACTTCAGCCACTTCCACAACTTCTTCCTTGGCTTTGGCGGCCACGGCGCAAAGCACAGTATTGGCCGGGGAAATGATCTGGTAGTCGTCTGTTTGGGCCAGGGTTTCCACTTTGATGGACTGGCCGATATGGAGAGAGGAAACATCGATTCTGATTTCCTTGGGAATCCTGGTAGGCAGACAGCGGACGTGTACTTCACGGTTGATAAACTCCAGCAACCCGTCTTCAGTTTTGACGCCGATCGCTTCCCCGAACAGAACCACGGGCACTTCGATTTCCACGGGTTTGGTTACATCGATGCGGATGAAATCAATATGAATGATGTGGTCCGACAAATAGTCATACTGGATTTCTTTGATCATGGCATCGAACTTGGCTTTATTGCTCTGTAAAATCCGCAAAATCGAGTTTTCCTTTTTTTCCGATTTCATGATGCTTTTGATGTCACCCAGATCCACTGAAATGGGGATGCTTTCCGCTGTGATGCCATAGACAATAGCCGGAATTTTCCCTTGCACCCGCAGGCCTTTGCAGGCTTTTTTGCTTATTTCTTCTCTTAATTCGGCATTGATTGTGATTATATTTTCCATTTTCTCCTCTTTTTATAGAAATAATTTTGAAACGGATGTTTCTTTGTGAATGCTTTCAATGGCGTCGGCGAATAATTCAGCCACGGACAGAACCTCGATTTTTAAACATTTTCCCTCGCCGCTGCGCCGGGGAATGGTGTTGGTGACATATATTTTTTCGATGGGCGAATCGTTGATTCTTTCAATGGCCTTGCCGGAAAATATGCCGTGGGTGCAGGCGGCAAAAACTTTTTTGGCGCCTTTCTTTTTCAGCGCGTTGATGGTTGCGCTCAAGGTACCGGCGGTATCGATGATGTCGTCGACGATGATGGCGTTCTTGTTTTCCACGTCGCCGATGATATGCATCAGTTCGGCCACGTTGGGGGCCGTCCTTTTCTTGTCGGCGATGGCCAGGTCGGCGTTCAGCTTGCGGGCAAAAAGCCGGGCCCTCTCCACGCCTCCGGCGTCGGGAGAAACAATGACCAGGTCCTGCAATTTCATTTTTTTAAAATGGGAGATAAAGACCGGCAGAGCCATCAGATTGTCGACCGGGATATTGAAAAACCCCTGTATCTGGGCGGCATGAAGGTCGATGGTCAGGACCCTGGAAAAACCGGCCGTTTCCAGCAAATCGGCGAGCAAACGGGCCGAAATGGCGACGCGGGGCCTGTCCTTGCGATCCTGCCGGGCATAGGCGTAATAGGTGATCACGGCCGTAATCCGCCGGGCCGAAGCCCTTTTAAAAGCATCGGCCATCAATAATAATTCCATGATGTTAAAATTGCTGTCCGAACATAAAGACTGGATAATAAAAACATCGGCACCGCGGACGTTTTCGTGACTCTGGAAACGGATTTCGCCATCGGAAAAAACATCCAAAACCGATTGGCCCAGTTTCAAATGCAGGTGCGCGGCAACTTCATCGGCCAATTTTTTGTTGGAAGAACCGGAAAAGAGCAAAAATTTATTATTGCTTAGCATTTGGTTTTTCTGGGGCGGTAGGATTCGAACCTACGAATCTCGGCTCCAAAGGCCGATGCCTTACCACTTGGCCACACCCCAATATTCTCCTGATAGTATTTTTTATCGATGGTTCTGGTTAATGCCACACCGGGTAACAAATTGGCCAAAGCTGCCAATTTCTCTTGTGGACCCAACCCATAAACTGCCGAGCCGCTGCCTGTCATTTGCACGAAATCGCATCCTCCTTGGAGCATTTTTTGCTTGATTTCTCTTATTTCCGGAAATAAATCAAAAGTGACATTTTCCAGTTCATTTTCCAAAGCGGAGAAATCGCCTCTTTTCAAGAAGAGCTTTATTTTACTGGGTAACGCTGTTTTTGTCAAGCTAAAACGGGAAAAAATTAAGGCGGTAGATACCGGCAGAGCCGGAATAAAAAGCGCTATAGACTGGGGGACTATTTCCGGCAATGCGGTCAGCGACTCCCCTATCCCCTCGCCCAACGCCGTGCCGCCGCCGAGAAAAAAAGGCACATCGGCCCCCAATCCGGCCGCCAGGATGATCATCTCGGCCGATGGGATTTGCAGGTTGAAATATTGATCTAAAAAAAGCAGCATGACGGCCGCGTTGCCGCTGCCGCCGCCCAATCCCGATCCTGGCGGAATATTTTTCTTTACTGTAATGTCAAATCCCTGACAGACATGGTAATTTTCGTAGATTAGCCGGCAGGCGCGGGCAACGGTGTTGCTTTCGTCCCATTGAATGCGCGGGTCTGATCCGGCCAGAATGATTTTTTGTATTTTATTTTCCCGCAACTCCAGTTTATCACAGACATCGATGGTCTGAAAAATAGTGCGCAGGCAATGGTAGCCGTCGGCCCTTTTCCCGGTGATTTCCAAGCCCAGGTTGATTTTGGCGAACGATCGTAATTTAATCATCGCTAAGGACGTCTTCGAGTTCGGCAGGTTGAAAACGCTGGTCATAATCAAGCAGGACAATATTGCCTGGCCGGATATCTTTTTTTAAAATTTTCAGGGTCAAGATAGCGTCACTCTGCCTGATATTCACGATTTGTGGTGAATGGTTTTTGGGGTACGTTTCCAGAGAAATAACAATTCCTTTCTCCTTGATTTTCGCTTCCGGGATTAGCCCCTTGATGAGGAGTTGTTTCAATTCTTCCAAAGTCAGATCAATGCCCCACAAG
>Ga0209539_1002058_pt1 | contig 10689 bp, 9 predicted proteins | sample BarGraNGADG00312_2_FD_184499 | JGI IMG/M metagenome (GOLD analysis project Ga0209539, IMG submission 184499) | Arctic peat soil microbial communities from Barrow, Alaska - Barrow Graham LP Ref core NGADG0011-312 (SPAdes) (version 2) | ecosystem: Environmental > Terrestrial > Soil > Wetlands >... | reverse complement strand
ATATGTTTCAGAAGATCTTTTCGTTTTTTTGAATTATTTATCAGCTCGCTCATTTTGTTATAAAATTTAAAATTGTATGGGGTTTAAAATATTAATAATATCATTTTCAAATCCTGGCCAGTGCCATACAGGCTGCATGAAGACTGATTGTTAGAACCAGATAGAGATTCCTGGCCTGTTCAGGTTTCATTTTAAGGAATTTATATTTTATTGAGTTGTGATGGCAACCGGCCAGACAGTCACCGCAAAGTGTGCATGTGATCGATGGTTTAGAGTTTTTAATGTCTGAAGGATTCAACGCATCATATTTGCAGAATTTTGTACAATTCATGCATAATGTACAACTCTGATCGATATACATCCTGAAAGGATTTACATGTTTAAATATATTAACCAGAGTTCCGATCGGACAGTACATAACACAATGGACCATCTTCTTTCTTTTCATAGAGAAGAAAATCATAATTAAAATTCCGCCAACACCGAAGGCGATTGCAATAAGTGTTGAGATAAGCATACTTATATTCAGCCACCTGAGAATAATTGCCATTGCAATAACAAGAATCAGAACAGTAGATTTTATAGCGCCTTTATTTCTGAGAATTTCTTTTGAAGTTTTACCTCCTGATGAAAGATTATCAAATGCCCCGAAGTAACAAAGCTGACTGCACCATGCCGGGCCTGTTAATATAACGGTACTGAGGAAAAGGATTGTCATTACAGATAACTGTCCCCGGTAGATTGGTCCCGCCAGGATCATCATAGGTATAGGCAGATGAAGTTTCCCTGTCATCAGAAATTTATCAAAACCTGAAAGGCCTATAATAAGCTGGGTAAAGAAAACCAACGAGAAAGTGGTCCAGCTAATTTTCCTCCATTTTGGAACATTCATCGGATCTTTCATTTTATTAACTATGAATGCTCCATAGCACGAAATCAGTAAAATCTCCACCCAGCCGCTTCCTTTAAGAAAACGTTCGGCAAGGAGCATGGGTTTCTCAACCTTAAGCTGAACAAAAGCCAGGAGGATAAATGTAAGGATGAAAACTATGACTGGTAATTTGTATTGTTTATACATTATTTAAGGAATCTATTTAAGCTAAATTCTTTTTTATAGACTTTTTCGGCAAGACTCTGGACAGTCTCCTCAGTAATTAATTTATTTATAGCCTCTTTTATCGGTGCATATTTTTCATGAAGCGGGCATGGATTTTCCGGATCACATTCTTTTAACCCAAAACTGCAGCCCGAAAATGACCTGTCTCCTTCAATTGCAGAAATGAGGTTTATGATCGGCAGCGAGGGTTTGTCGGGTTCAAAAAAGAATCCTCCGCCTTTTCCTTTCAACGACCTGAGAAAGCCAGATCTCACCAGCCTCTGTAATATTTTTGCAGTGAAGAACGGTGGAGCTTCAATTTCTTTTGCTACCTCAGAAGTTCCGGGTCTTCTTCCTTTCAGGTTTTGTAAATTAATATAAACCAGTCCTCTGAGGGCATATTCTGTTTCTTTATTGAACATTATAATCTATAATTGATACATAACTTCTGCAAAAATAATAAAAATAATTTAAAAATTACCAAAAGACCTTTTTGTCTTTTAATAAATATTTTATAGCTTTGTCCCGGTTATAAAATAATTAAAGAATGAAAAAAGACTTAACGAAATGAAAAAAGACTTAACGATTGGTGAAATAGTAGCGATTGACTACAGGACAGCTTCTGTATTTAAAGAGGCAGGAATAGATTTCTGTTGCGGAGGGAAAAAAAGTATAGACGAAACCTGTTCTGAAAAAGGGATCGATCGGAATGAATTGATTGGGAAACTTGAGAAACTTGAATCCACTCCTAATACGACTACACACAATTTTAATGATTGGGAACAGGGGTTTCTGTGTGATTATATCGTAAACACTCATCATAAGTATGTTCTGAAAACCATGCCTGAACTTGTGACATATACTGAGAAAATTGCGTCTGTCCATGGTGAGAGACATCCCGAACTGGCCGAGGTAGCAGATCTCTTTTCACAGATTAACCGTGAATTGCTTCAGCATATGAAAAATGAAGAGGAGGTTCTCTTTCCCTCCATAAAAGAGGCTGTAAATTCACGATCGGAGAAAGCAAAGATGACTATTATTTCTGAAATAGCCCGTCTCTCGGGGGAACACGAGTTTGCAGGAGGGGCAATGGATAAAATAAATGTCATTACAGATCATTATAAAGTACCTGCCGACGGTTGTAATACATATCATGTCACATTTAAACTCCTGGAGCAGTTTGAAGATGATCTGCATACTCATGTACATCTTGAGAATAATATATTATTTCCGAAAGCATTAACATCTGCTAATTAATTTTTTATAATATGAAAACTGCAACTAAAAATCTTGAAGAGGACCACATCCATGTGCTGAAGCTTACTGATGTGATGAGAGCTGTTACACGTTCTAAAAAGCCTGATATTGAGCATATTGAAAATATTATTGATATTATAAGAAATTTTGCTGATGGTCTTCATCATGCAAAGGAGGAGAATCTCTTTTTCCCGGCTCTTGAAAACAAGGGATTTTCTGCTAAGCAAGGGCCTGTGGCAGTGATGCTGCATGAACATATTCAGGGTAGAAATTTTGTAAAAGGGATAGTCGAAAATCTTGAATTATATAAAAATGGGGATAATGCTGCCATTACCGGAATATATCATAATATGTCCGGTTATGCAGATCTTCTACTTAACCATATTACAAAAGAAAACAACGTTCTTTTCCGTATGGCTGACAATACACTTTCCCACATTGAACAGAAAAATCTACTATCGCAGTTCGAAGAGATAGAACAAAATCGGCCGGCCGGGACAAGAGTAAGCGATTATATTCTTCGCATTAATGACCTGGCATTACTTTATAAAGTCTAGAATAAAATCTTAATTAACCCGGAATACTTAAAACTAATGTACTGATGAAAACAAAAAAACTCTGGATTGGCTTTATAGCAGTAATGGTATTGTCTTTCTCCGTTCTGCTTTATTTTGGAAGAGAGATCTACAAACAGGCTCCTCCTATACCTGTTAAGGTAGTTACACCTGACGGGAAAGTATTATTTACCGGACAGGATATAAAGGATGGTCAGAATGTCTGGCAGTCACTGGGAGGACAGGAAATCGGAACAGTTTGGGGACATGGGGCTTACCAGGCTCCCGACTGGAGCGCTGACTGGCTGCATAAGGAAGCTGTATATATTTTAGACAGGCTTGCAATACTGCAGGATGGGAAGCCTTATAAAGAAGTAAGCGAGGAGAGGAAGGCTTTTCTAAAAATAGTACTTCAGAAAGAACTCCGCAAGAACACCTTTGATCCTGCAACTGGGATTCTTACTGTTTCAGAGCTGAGAGCTGAGGCAATTGCTTCAAACAGTAAGTTTTATGGCGGATTATTTACTAATGATCCTGCACTGGCCGGTCTGAGGAATTCATACAGCATTCCTGAAAACTCACTGAAAGATCCGAACAGGGTACCTCTTCTTAATAATTTCTTTTTCTGGATATCATGGGCATGTGTTACAGAACGTCCGGGCCAGATAATCACTTATACGAATAACTGGCCATCAGAAGAGCTTGTTGGAAACAAACCCTCCGGATCGCTACTTCTATGGACCGGCTTCAGTGTAATAGTGCTTATAGCTGGAATAGGGCTCATGGTGTGGTACTATGCACGCCGCCGCGATGAGGAAGCTGACAAAATCCCTGTAATTTTTCCGTTATTAAAAGAAGTTCAGACTCCTTCCCAAAAAGCTACAATAAAATACTTCTGGGTCGTTTCCGCACTGCTTCTTGTTCAGGTAATAATGGGTGTAATTACTGCACACTATGGTGTTGAAGGACAGGCTTTTTATGGTATTCCTCTCGCAAAGCTGCTGCCATACTCCATTTCAAGAACCTGGCATATACAATTAGCTATTTTCTGGATTGCAACATCGTGGCTTGCGACTGGCTTATATTACGCTCCGGCGATATCAGGTACCGAACCGAAGTTTCAGAGACTGGGAGTCAATTTCCTCTTCGGTGCTTTGCTCGTGATAGTTCTTGGATCGCTTGCCGGACAATGGTTAGGTGTAATGCAGAAACTTGGATATATACAGAATTTCTGGTTTGGTCACCAGGGTTATGAATATGTTGATCTTGGCCGTTTCTGGCAGATATTTCTCTTCGTCGGACTTATAATCTGGCTTTTGCTTATGGGACGTGCCATCTGGCCTGCATTGAAGCTGAAATCAGAAAGCCGTAGCCTGCTTTCATTATTTCTTATCTCGACAATTGCGATTGCAGGATTTTATGGGGCAGGCCTAATGTGGGGCAGACAAACAAACCTTGCTGTAGCAGAATACTGGCGATGGTGGGTTGTTCACCTCTGGGTTGAAGGATTCTTTGAAGTATTTGCAGCAGTTGTTGTTGCCTTCCTGTTTGTAAGGCTTCAATTGCTAAAAGCTACTACAGCTACCACTGCAGTACTTTTCTCGACTATCGTATTCTTGTCAGGCGGAATCCTGGGTACTTTCCACCATTTATACTTCACCGGAACACCAACAGCAGTTATGGCTCTGGGTGCAACATTCAGTGCACTCGAGGTCGTTCCCCTTGTACTTATGGGATTTGAAGCATGGGATAACATAAAGATCAGCAGAAGCGAAACATGGGTAAAAGCTTATAAATGGCCTGTTTACTGCTTTATCGCAGTTGCATTCTGGAATCTTGTCGGCGCAGGTATTTTCGGATTTCTGATTAACCCTCCAATAGCACTTTATTATATGCAGGGACTGAACACAACACCAGTACACGGGCATACTGCTTTATTTGGAGTTTATGGAATGCTTGGCATTGGCCTTATGCTCTTTGTACTCCGGGATATGAATAAAGAAGCCATATGGAAAGACAAGTGGATAAAATTTGCTTTCTGGAGTATTAATATAGGTCTTACAGCGATGGTTCTTATTAGTGTGCTTCCGATAGGGCTGGCACAAACTGTTGCTAGTGTAAAAGAAGGTCTTTGGTACGCCCGTTCAGCTGAATTCCTACATCAGCCTGCCTTATTAACATTAAAATGGCTGAGAGTAATCGGAGATACTATTTTTGCAGCAGGCACTGTTGCCCTGGCCTGGTTCATTTTCGGACTAAAAGGAGGGTGGAGTATAGATAAGAAATAGGCACTTCAGACTCTAGCGCACTTCAAACTTTCTTTGCTTTATAATGATCAGCATGTTAACTTAGTGGTTTCAAATCATAATAAAATACTGATATGTTTAAAAGCGAAGTATATACAAAGAGGAGAGAGGAACTCCACAAAAAAATAAAATCAGGAATTGCTCTTTTTACAGGCAATACTGAGGCACCAATGAATTATCCTGATAATACCTACCACTTCAGACAGGATAGTGATTTTTTATATTTTTTCGGAATTGATCTGCCTGGGTTCACCGGACTTTTGGATTTCGATTCCGGAAAGGACCGGATATTCGGTAACGATTACGAGATGGATGACATCATATGGATGGGTCCCCAGCCGACAATCAAAGAGCTTGCACTGAAATGTGGCATAACAGATACTGCATCAATGGCCAGGCTGGAGGGGATAATTAAGGATGCTTTGTCAAAAAAGAGAAAAATTCATTTTCTTCCTCCATACCGTGGCGAAACAAAGATGAATTTGGGTAAGCTTCTGAAAGAGAATCCATGCCAGATGAAAACAAATGCATCGGTTGACCTGATAAAGGCAGTTATCTCTATGCGATCAATAAAAGAAAAAGTTGAAATTGATGAAATAGAAAAAGCTGTTGAAATTGCATACGAAATGCATGTTACTGCGATGAAGATGTGCAAACAGGGTACAAGGGAGCAGGATATCTTCGGAATACTCGAAGGCATAGCTCTTTCAAAAGGAGGAGGTACCTCATTCCCGATAATTCTAAGTATTAACGGGCAGACGCTTCACAACCATTCTCATGGGAATATCCTTAGCAAGGGCAAAATGATGGTAACAGATGCAGGTGCTGAAACAAACCTTCATTACGCCTCTGATATAACCCGGACAACTCCTGTAGGAGGCAAATTCAATGAAAAACAGAAAGATATTTATGGAATTGTGCTGAAAGCTAATACTGAAGCGATAAAAGCAACCAAACCAGGTATGTCTAATCTTGATTTACATTTTATGGCCTGTAAGATCATTACCTCAGAAATGAAAAGCCTGGGATTGATGAAAGGCGACGTTGATGAGGCGGTTGCAGCAGGAGCTCACGCACTTTTTATGCCTCATGGACTTGGTCACATGATGGGTCTCGATGTGCATGATATGGAAGCTCTGGGAGAGAATTTCATCGGGTATAATGATGAGGTAAAACGCAGCGAACAGTTTGGCACAGCATTTCTCAGGTTTGCTCTGCCTTACAAACCAGGTCATGTATTTACTGTTGAACCTGGATGCTATTTCATTCCTGAACTGATAGGAAAATGGAAAGCGGAAGGCAAGTTCAAAGAATACATTAATTATAGTAAAGTTGATAGTTATATGTCAATTGGTGGTATTCGGATTGAAGACAATGTTTTGATTACCGAAAAGGGGCATAAGGTTCTCGGTAAAGCTATACCAAAAACTGTAAAAGAGGTAGAATCAACTTGCTCATAGGCCCCCCAATCCCGAAACGCGGGACTAAAACTCTTCACCTAAGTGTAATTCAAGTGGGATTCACAGAATTAGCTTCCCTTTAGGGGAGACGTCCCTCTTCGGCGGGACAGAGGGGCATTACTATTAAAACGAATTTTTATAAATCATGAACCGTCTTTTTGCCATAAGTGATATTCATGGTTGCTTTAAGCCATTTTATGAGCTTATTGTCAATACTATTAAGCTGACAAAATCAGATCAGCTCATTCTTCTGGGAGACTATATTGATCGCGGAGATCAGAGTAAGGAAGTTGTAGATTTCATTTTGGATCTTCATAAAGAAGGGTTCAATATAACACCGCTGGCCGGGAATCATGAAGTTATGCTGATTGACTCCTACTATGATCCTGAAATGATGCCATTATGGTCAATGAACAGCGGGATGTCGACCTTAGAAAGTTTTGGTATTCAACATATCAGAGAAATTGATAACAAGTATCTGGAGTTTTTTACCAGGCTGGAATACTATAAGATTATTGATAGGGTGATTTTTGTTCATGCCGGCTTTGATGATTTTGCAGTTAATCCGTTTGAAGATAAGCATGGTATGATTTGGGAGTGCAGTCTCTCGTACAAGAATCCTGCGCTATCGGGAAAAACTATTATTCATGGCCATCGTCCGAAAACCATTTCTTATGTTAAAAAATTAATAGCCAAAAAATCGAAAGTAATCCCTATCGATACCGGTTGTGTTTATGAAAAGCAGAATGGTTATGGAAATCTGTCAGCTCTCGAAGTTAACAGTATGACACTGTTTTCTGTACCTAATCAATAGCATAACTCTATGAAACGCTGTGTATTCTCTTTAAGCCGTAATTCTTCAATATTTTGGGATGTTTATAGAAGATATTTTTTATTGCTCATTAACCCCCCTTCCCGACCTTCCATCACAGGAGAAGGAGTAAATCATTTCCCCCTTGGGGAAAATGAAAGGGGGTCAAAAGATAATATCTGCTATCAAAATTATGAATTAAAATGGTAGGTCTGTCTAACTGCTGTCCTTATTGTTTATTTGATTTTTTCAAGGGTTTTCCAGCATTGATACAATCCCCGGGGCACATGAAAACAACCTTTCCATTTTCCTCCCTTGAGTGGAAGAAGAACCTCTCCCTGACGATTCAGATAACCGAACCATTCCGGATATTCTTTATCTTTAAAATGTTCCCAGGTGTATTCGTGAATGATCTCAAACCATTTAAGACAGTCTTTTGATCCTGTCAGCTGATATCCTTTAATCATAGATATTAGTGTTTCAACATGAACCCACCATAATTTCTGATCCCATTCGAGCTGTTGTGCAGGATGTCCCTTCCTGTCGAGAAAATAAAAGATTCCTCCGTATTGCTTATCCCAACCATATTCTACCATCTGAATTGCAATTCTGGCAGCGGTTTCAATAAGTTCCGGTCTGTTAAGACGTTCTCCCAGATCCATAATGAACCACATAGCTTCTATTGCATGGCCGGGATTAAGAAGACGACCTTCGAAAGTATCTGAGAGTTTATTGTCTAAAGTGAGGTTTTCAACTACCAGTCCCAGGTCAGGCCGATAAAAGACATCCATAACTTCGTGAATGCATGTATCGATTGTCTTGTTGAGAAAATCTTTTTCCAGCAGATGTTCAATCTCCAGGGCTAAATTGCAAAGGATCATGGGTAACGCGAAATTCTTAAGGCTCCGTGTGCCAGGATGTGATTTATCCCACTTACCCTTAGGATTGTTAACCTTAGACAGTATTATATCAAATGTTTTCCGGGCTATATCAGCATATTCCTCGTTACCGCTGGCTTTGCTTAACTGGCCGAATGCCATAGTAGCAAAGGTATAGGAGAAAATATTATATGGTTCAATAATCGGTTTTCCTTCCTGGGTTAGAGAAAAATACCAGTTATAATTCCCATCGTGGCCGTATTTTTTTAAAAATTCACCACCCTGTAAGGCACATTTTAACCATTCCGGATTTTTCTCAAGGTTATTGTAAAGCATTGAGAACTGCCAGACCTCACGACCCTGAAGCCAGACAAACTTATCTGTATCGAATACATTTCCTGCTCTGTCGAGACATGTGAAATAGCCTCCGTATTTAAGGTCCTGTGATTTAGTCAGCCAGAATGGCAGAACATTATTCAGCAGCTCGTCTTTGTAAAGCTTTGATAAAGAATTGAAATCCATAATTATTTAAGTTTTAAGTCATCATTGGTAATCATATAATTAACTTTTAATACGTCCGAAGACCGAAGTCCCTAGTCCGAAGACCGAAGCATAACTTCCGACTTCTGACTTCCCACTTCAGGTTTCAACTATTTCTTCCCTTTCTGAATCCACATTTCTTCAATTTCTTCTAATGATTTCCCGGTTGTTTCAGGTAATAACTTCCATACTATCAACATGTATGGGACGCACATGAGGGCAAAGAGCCAGAAAGTGCCTGCAGGAGTAAAAGTTGTAAGCATCAGCGGTGTGAGCTGGCCAATGAGATAAGTCCCAATCCAGAGCGACAGACCTGCTATCGACATGGCAGCGCCCCTCACTTTCACAGGATACATTTCGGAGAGAAGGACAAAGATTACTGCACAGATCGAAATAGCGCAGCAGAAAATATAGAAAAGGAATAATATTAAAAGAAATACATGAGGAAGATTTAATCTTAGGCCATAGGCAAAATAAACACCAATAAGGACCAAAGCAATTATCATTCCCGAAACTCCCCAGTAAACCAGTTTCTTTCGTCCTACTTTGTCAATTATGATCAATGCCAGTATTGTTGTAAGCATATTGACCAAACCAACCAATACCTGGTAAAATAATGAATCGCCTGTTGAAAGGCCGCTCTCTTTAAAGATTGTAGGTCCATAGTAGAGAACCGCGTTTACACCCATTAACTGACCAAGCATTGCCAGGGCTACACCAATGAAAAGTGCCAGACGAAAACCTGGTTGAAACAACATGCGCCAATTTGTGTCTGTTTCGGAAGCAATAAGGTTTTTTACATTACTGACCTGAACAGCTGCTTCTTTCTCTCCGTATATTTTTTTCAGGATGATTGAAGCCTTAATCTCCTGCCCTTTAACTATTAGCCAGCGCGGACTTTCAGGGATCAGGAACAATACAATAAAAAACAGGAGAGCAGGAAGAGCTTCCATACCCAGCATTCCTCTCCACACTTCGGTAGCAAAAATTTTGCCATACAAACCAGAAATTGCTCCGCTTTTCACTAACACTTCGGAGTAATGAAGTAAACCATAATTGGCCAGGTATGCCCCAAGGAATCCAACAGTTATTGCCAACTGGTACATCGATACAAGCCTTCCGCGAAAACTCGGAACAGATATTTCAGCAATGTATAAAGGCGAAATAACCGAAGCTACTCCGATACCGATTCCACCCATGATACGCGCAATCACTAACTGAACTTCGTTACCTGCTATCATGCATCCAATACCTGATACTGAAAACAATATTGCCGAGAGCAACAGTATGATTTTACGTCCGAATTTATCACTCAGGGAGCCTGCAACCATAACACCGGCGATTGATCCAGCAAGAGCGCATCCTACATACCACCCTTTCGTTATGTCATTGAGATTAAATTGTGCAGAAACATGATCTACGGTACCGGAAATAACCGCAGTGTCGTAACCAAAAAGAAATCCTCCCAAAGATGCAACAATTGAAAGCCAGACAACATATACTATTTGATTTGAATGTTCCTTCATAATTATTTTATATTAAAATATTCTTTATAACGGTCATAAAGATGCCCTGCCTGGATGTAAGCAGACTGGGGACTCATGAAATGTGAAAACTCGAAAGTAATTCCTTTGTCGTAACCTGCCCGTTTTGCTGCTTCAAGTTTCAGTCGCAGCTTATCGAATTTGATCGGAAAGAACTTTATGGGCATATCACGGTCAAAAGTTTCAGCGTTAGTCCAACATTTCATTCCATATTTATCAGCCAGTTTTTTATTTACGGAAAAG
>Ga0209539_1002055_pt1 | contig 10700 bp, 10 predicted proteins | sample BarGraNGADG00312_2_FD_184499 | JGI IMG/M metagenome (GOLD analysis project Ga0209539, IMG submission 184499) | Arctic peat soil microbial communities from Barrow, Alaska - Barrow Graham LP Ref core NGADG0011-312 (SPAdes) (version 2) | ecosystem: Environmental > Terrestrial > Soil > Wetlands >... | reverse complement strand
ACGCTTCTCTCGTCGGCGCTCGGGTGGATCGCCGTGGAGACGTAGGCCATGGGTCCTCCTCGCTGGGGTGGGGAGATCTCCCGGCAAGGATAGCACGTTATACTAACTTCTGCAAGGAGCTACTAGTATCGTATTCGGCTCCGCGGCGGCCACTGGCCGCGCTGCGCCGAACATGCCAGAATGGAGCCGCGTTCGGACGCACGTCCGAACGCGGCTCTTTCCGTATCGGGACGCTTCGCCGTCCCGCCGGGGCCGGCTCCGCCGATCGGGGGCGGTCTTCGGGCGCTCCGCCAGAGTCCCTCGTTTGCCAATCATGAGCTAGTCGGCCCTGTTAGGCTCGGTGAGCGTCCGACGCCCACAAGGGCGCCAGCGCATGCCCAGCCTGAAGGGAGGAGGGTGGCGGCGCGATGCGAGACTGACTATACTGACGACCGAGTCTGGCCGAAGTGATCCACGGAGGGTGATGTGCAGACACATCTCTTTGCGGCCTATGCGAGGCTGCCCCAGGATGTTTCCCACCAGGACTTCATGCACCGCCTCGGCATCGCGCTCGAAGTCGATGAAGACGGGCTCGTGATTGATTGTTCCGCCACTCTGCTCATGCAGACGGCTCAGGAGTATTTTCGTCGTCTACTGGTGGGCCGATCCGTTATTGCCGACCGGGACAGGATTCTGGACACCTTGCACACCCACTGGCATGGTCAGTCGCAGGCCGCCCTCATTGCGGCAGTGGGCAAGGTGTTTGAGGCCGTCGATCACACCTCCATCGGCAGAAAAGCCGTGCCCGACGGCGAAGGAGTCTACGGTACTGATGCGCTTGGAGAGCACGCAGTAGTCTCACGAGGTCCCAGCCGAGCACGCTGACCGCCTCCGAGCTGCCCAATCGCTAGGCGGCGGCTCCCGCACCCATCCACTGCGCTCCCTTGACGACAGGTGACGTTGCCTGTTATAAAAAGGTTCAGCTGCAATTCGTCTAGCCCCCAAGAGGCTTGTTGCTCTGTCGCCGTGGGCTCACACTCACGATTGACCGGAGTCGCACTCGGCCGAGTGTCACAGAGGGCGTGCCTATCGTTGTAGCCGCTGCCGGCAACTGCCAGGAGGTGGCTTATCAATAGAGCCGTTCCAGAGTAACCCGGCCCGCGCCATCCCACTCTCGTGATGGCCACACTTCGCAAACGTGACGAATGTCTTGGGGGCTTCGCATGTCAGTTGATGTGTCCAAAAAGTCGGCCGATGCGTCGGCAGAGGCAGTGGCAGGCGGCGCCCCGCTTCCGCCGCCGGCAGCCGCCGCTAAGAAACTATCGCTGATCCCCAGAGCGGCTGTCGTGTCCTGGATGGCACTTGGCTGGCTCTGGGGCGTGTACGCAATGAACGCTATCGGGCGCGAGATCATCAACCGAGTCTCGCCCGCCATCATCGATGAGTTCAAGATCAGCGCAAGCCGCTGGGGCCTCTACGTTGCGATCATCACCCTCGCCATCTCCGCATTCGCTATTCCAGGTGGCAGTTGGGCGGACAAAGGCGGCCACGGCTGGGCGCGCAAGAAGCGGCACATCTTCATAGCGGCCGGTTACACGCTGTTCGGCATCCTTACCGGGTTCGGCTGGCTCACGACCGCCCTAGGCGCTGTCCTTGCGCTGAACATCATCAAGAACATGTTCGGCGGCGTCGGCGAGGTCATCGAAGTTACGTCTGTGGCCGAATGGTGGCCGGATGAGTATCGCGGCTTCGCTCAGGGGGCACACCACAGCGCATACCCGTGGGGCTCACTGCTCGGCGGCCTGCTCATTGCCGCTATTCTTGGAGCGTACGGAGCCGCAAACTGGCGTCTTGCCTACTTGCTCGTGCCGCTGATCATGATCCCTGTCTTCATCGGCTACTGGTTCTTCGCGAAGCCGAACCGCTACAAGCGCTATCAGACGAAGACACGCGCCATGGGTATGACACCCATGATGGAGTCAGACGCCGCAGTTACGACGGCTGCACCGGGCGCTTTGGGCCGGTCGCTCAAGAACCCGAACATCCTCGTTGCGGCGTTCGCCTCTTTCGTAGGCATCTGCGTCTATGCTGGGATGGGCTACTGGCTCGCTCCCTACCTCGTTTACGTCGGCAAGTACAGCATTGCGGCTGCCGCCGGGTGGAGCGTCGTGTTCGCTATCACCGGTGGCCTTGGCCAGATCTTCTGGGGCACGCTCTCAGACAAAATCGGCCGCAAGGTGACGCTGCTCATCACATTTACCTGGCTCGCTGTGGGTGTCTTCCTCATGCAGTACACGATCAACGGCGTTGCTTGGCTGATTGTCATTCAGCTCTTTGCGGGCTGTGCCACGAACGCGGTCTTCCCGGTGTTGTACTCACTGACAACAGACTCTTCAGAGAAGGGTGCGGCGGGTATCGGCAACTCGATCACATTGTTCGGGCTCTACATCGGCGGTGTCGCGCCGTATGTTCTCGGCATCTTCATCGGCCTGGGTGGAGGCTGGCATGCCCGCGCGGGATTCGTCTATGGTCTGTGGTTCCTCGTGGGAATGCTCGCGATTGCTGCTCTCGTGATTCTCTTCTTCAGCCGCGAGACCCGCGGACCTTGGCGGGGCAAGGACTTCAGTCTTGTGAGCATGAAGTCGTGCAACGTCGACTCCGACGCCATTCGGTAGGAGAACTACACTGCGGGTACAGTGTTAATGCTGAGCAATCCGAGCGCATGACGGCGCTCGCCAGGAGACAGTGCTGATGACGGACGGTGAGGTCCGGGCATGCCGTCCATGCCCGGACCCATTACCGGACACCGAACTGGCTGGAGGACGAACATGGCAGAAGCCACAATGGAGACGGGCAGCAAGCTGGGGATGGAATTGCGTGATGGCACGAACGCCGAAGTTGGCAGCACGCGCCGTATCCAGCAACTCAACCGCATGCTGCACGCCAATCGCCCGAACGTCGACATTCACCGCACGCAGTGCTTCACGCGAGTGTTTCAGGCAACTGAAGGGGAGCCGTACCTTAAGCGCCGCTACAGCGCCAGCGCCGCGACCATCAGGACTCTGCCGGTCATCATTTACCCGCACGACCGGATCATAGGCTGGCAGGGGCGGCGCGTGCGCTGCGAACAGGTCAACATCGAGATGCACGCGGATTGGCTCGAGGGCGATCTTGAGCAGATGCGCTCTCGACAGTTCGATCCGTTTGAGATCAGCGACGAAGATCTCGAGGAACTCCGCACGGTCCACATCCCGTATTGGCGGGACAAGACGCTGACCTCAGTCTGGGCCAAGCAGGTACCGCAGCCGCAAAAACTCGTAGGGAGCGGCATCGCCGATGCCGTCAACTACCTGGGCAGCAACGGCTCGCACTTCATCGCCGACAACGCGGGGCTTCTGGCCGGCGGCTTCAAGGCGCGCTACGAGCTCGCCAAGCAGTGTCTGGCCGAAATCGATGCGAACGAGCCCGCTGACATCGAGCGAAGGATCTTCTACGAGGGCATCATCGAGGTACTCGAGGCGATCAAGCTGCTCGGTGAACGCTATGCAGAGAGGGCGCGCGAGCTGGCTGCGGGCGAGAAGGACGAGAGCCGCAGGGCGGAGCTTGCTGAGATTGCGGCCGTCATGGACCAAGTGCCGTGGGGCCCGGCGCGCAACTTCCTAGAGGCCATCCAGACGGTCTGGATGGCACTCATGCTGCTCTACGTCGAGGGCGCCGGTCCCAGCATCACCTACGGACGCTTCGACCAGTACATGTATCGCCTTTACAAAGCCGACGTTGACGCCGGCACATTGACGCCCGAGGGGGCGATGGAGGCGATTGAGGAGCTCTACATCAAGACCACTAACATACCGTGGTTCCAGTCGAGTCAGCTCGCCTACTACTTCGGCGGCTACTATCGCTTCTCTCACCTCGGCGTAGGCGGTCTCGACAAATACGGGCGCGATGCCACGAACGAACTCTCGTATCTCTGCCTGCGTGCCATGCGGCACTGCCGCACGACTGCGCCGACAGTCTCGCTGTACCTCCACCCGAAGACGCCGGATTCGCTGCTGTTGGAGGCCACGCAGCTGAGTGCCGAGGGCATGGGGCACCCATCCTTCTTCAACGTTGACACCTACTCGCAGATGCTAGAGTACCGTGGCGGTGGCCTTACCGGTCGCAGTCCCTACACGCGCGAGCAGATCCTCGAGCTCGGTTCGCCGATCGGCTGCGTCGAGCCCGGCGTCGCCGGGCTGCAGTACGGGCACACCGACTCAGGGATTCTCAACGTTGGCGCCGTCGTCAGCTTGGTCATGAACGACGGCACAAAGCCCGCCGGCGCACCCGGCTGGGGCGCGGGCGAGCAGTGTGGTCCGCGGACCGGCGATCCGCGCTCCCTTAAGACCTGGGAGCAGTTCGAGGCGGCGGTCAAAAAGCAGCTTGAGTTCCATATTCACGAGTTGCATGCATACCTCATAGTGGCCGAGAAGATCGTCACGGAGCAGCATCAGCTGCCGACGTTCACGATCTGCGCCAGCGGCTGCATCGAGAAGGGCGTGGACGTCTCCAAGGGCGCGTTCTGGAACATCGGGCCAACGATCCAGGCGGTGGGGTTCGCCGACATGGTCAATTCCATGGCGGCCGTCCGTCAGGCTGTCTACCAAGACGGCCAGGTCAGCATGGATGAGCTATGCAGGGCACTCGACGCAGACTTCGAGGGCGCCGAGGATGTGCGCCTTCGGCTGCGGAATGCGCCGAAGTACGGAAACGACGACGATCGTGCCGATGACATCGCCACCGACATGTTCCAGTTCTTCGCCGACACCGTGCGCAGCCTGAAGACGTACCGCGGTGCGTACTGCGATCCGGCGATCCAGATGGTGCAGGCTAACGTGGGCTTCGGCGAGATGACGTGGGCGCTGCCGAGTGGACGCAAGGCCATGTGCCCCTTGGCGGATACCATGTCGGCGGAGCAGCAGACCGATGTCAACGGGCCCACGGCGGCTTCGCGCAGCTACGGCAAGCTGAACTTCCCCGCATTCACCAACGGAACGTTGCTGAACATGTGGATCAGTCGTTCAGAGCTGATCAAATAAGGGATAAAGGAGGCCGACCATGATGAGTCTCGACACGCCAGAGTCCACGTATGTCGAGCTGGAGTACAAGGAATCCGGCATGCGCAACTTCATGAGCCTGATCAGGACGACGCTCAATGACTACGGCGTCGAGCATGTGCAGTTCAATACCGTCAACAAAGAGACACTCGTGGCCGCTCAGCAGCATCCGGAGAAGTACCCGACGCTCATGGTCCGTGTGGCCGGTTACAGCGTCTACTTCACCGACTTGGGCAGCCGTGTCCAGGACGATGTCATTTCAAGAACCGAACACCGTTTCTAGACCGGACGCGGCATGCGGCGAGCGAGCTCTCCCTGCGTCTGCTTCATTCACACGCGAATTGATAAGTAGCCGCAAACGAACGTGATGGTCTTCGATATCAGTCGGTACATGATCGAGGATGGCCCCGGCATCCGCACGACGGTCTTCTTCAAGGGCTGTCCGCTGCGCTGCGTCTGGTGCAGCAACCCGTTCGGTCTCTCGCGAGAGCCAGAGATCGTCTACAACCGGCGGAAATGCGTCCTCTGTGGAGCGTGCCTCACCGCATGTCCACAGAATGCGCTCCGTATGGAGCCGCAGGGAGTGGCGCTCGACCGGGACAGGTGCACGACCTGTGGCAGCTGTGTCACGGCCTGCCTCTCCGCCGCTCGGACGGTCGCCGGTCGCATCTACTCCCCTCGGGAGATCGTCTTGAAGGTCCTCGACGACTCCAAGTTCTACCGACGTTGCGGCGGCGGAGTCACGCTTTCGGGAGGCGAAGTACTACTGCAGGCGCCCGCGGCCGCTGAGATTCTCGATCTGTGCAGGTGCGAGCTTATCCACAGTGCGGTGGAGACCTCCGGCTACGGCCCATGGCCAGCGCTAAGGAGTCTGGTCGAGCGCTGCGATCTGATCTTCATTGATATCAAACACAGCTCGGCTGAGGTTCATCGTAGGCTGACTGGCGTCAGCAACCAGGCCATCCTTGAGAACATCCGGCGGACGGCGGAGCACGTGTTCGCCGCTGGATCACCACGGCTGGTGCTACGCGTGCCGGTTATCCCCGGTATCAACAGCGACCAGGACAACATGGCGGGTATCGCGCGATTCATCGCGGGCCTGCCAGGGGCCGCGGAAGTGAATCTCCTTCCCTACCATCAGCTGGGCACCAGCAAGTACGAGATGGCGGGACTTAAATACGGGCTGGATGGAGTGCAGGGAGCGTCGGTTGCTTTGCTCGACGAATCTCGCGAGATTCTGCGCAACCTGGCCCCAGAATGGCGTTGCACGATCGGAGGAGGAGAGATCGAGCACGCCGATGGTGATGAAGGGCTTCCTGTGTCTGGGTGCAGCGCGTGCTGATGACACACCATCGCGCTCGGCCCGGAAGTGATGCTCGAGCCCGCTCATCCTCGACCACGGCGGTAGGAGCGGTAGGGACAAACGACGAAGGCCGAAACCCGGTTCCTCATGGGAACGTGGTGGCAGGCTTTCGATTGGAAGAAGGATTCATCAGATGGTAAATGTCGAGAAGCGCTCAAGCAGGGTGATTCGCGTGGAAGACGAGCAGCCCTTTTGCCCTGTAAACCATCACGAAACGAGGTCGTGGCAACTCCTCACCAAGGGCGAGCCGCCCTATCTGGAGTCGCTCGAGCTATCCATCGCCGAGATAGAACCCGACGGCTGGATTGACGATCACGCTCATGAGTCCGATCACATCTACCTGATCACAGCAGGGGAAGCACTCGCCGTTGTGGACGGTGAGGAATTCCGCCTCAGCTGCGGCGCCTGTCTGTATATCCCCAAGGGCGCTCCTCATGAGATGAGAGTCGTGGGAGACGATGTCTTGAGGTTCGCAGTGATGTGGACTCCGGCACGGGCTGTCGAAATCGCCAATGCCGCCGAGCCTGAAGAGGCGGTGGCCGAGCAGGTGTAGTTCCGTAAGCCGCGGCTTGTGACGGCCACGGCGCCTGATTGCCCCGCGTTGATTGTGTCTCCAGCAGTAAGTTGCGCTCCGATGAGCGCAGCGCAACTCGCATCGAGCGGGCGGACGGTCCTGCGATCGTCCGCCCGCTTGGGTGACCGGGAGCACCAGTGAGCTCCTGGAAGGAGGATTCAGGATGGACTTCAGGCTGACGACCGAGCAGCAGCTCTTCAAGGCCTCGATCCGCGAGTGGCTGGTCAAGAACCTCGAGCCGCGCGCCCGCGCGATCGACGAGGCCGAGGACGGTATCCCCGAGGACATCACCGAGGGCATGGCCGATCTGGGCATCTTCGGGGTCACCATTCCCAAGGAGTTGGGCGGCTGCTCCGTCCCTGGCGAAGAGTCGATCTACGAGACTATCGCTATTCATGAGATCGCTCGCGCCGACCTGTCGATGTCCACGCCGGTCTATACCCTTCTCACCATCGGTTGGTCGTCCATTGTCAATAAGTACGGGACGCAGAGATTGAGGGAGCTCGTCCTGCCGCGTGTGGCCGAGGGCAGGTGCTTCGTCGGCGTGAGTACGACCGAGAGTGGCGGCGGTTCTAACCTCGCGAATGTCCAGACTCAGGCTGTCAAACAGGGCGACAAGTACATCCTCAACGGCGAGAAGGTCTACATCTCCGGGCCTAAAGAGTGCTGTACATGGGGCAGTCCGAGCGGCCATTGCACCCTAGTCCGCACCGACCCGAGCAAGGGCAACAAGGGCATGACCTTCATGTACGTGGAAGCCAACTCGCCCGGGGTGTCATTTACTACCTACACGAACATGGGCCGCATGGGCCTTTCCACTGGCCGGCTGACCTATGAGGACGTCGAGATCCCCGAGTGGTGCGTGCTGGGGGAGGAGAACAAGGGCCTGTACGTCAACATGGACGGCTTCAGCTCGGGCCGGGCGCTGGTGGCTTCTGCCTGCCTCGGCGGCGCGGAGAAGGGCCTGGAGATCAGCGGCGAGTACACCGCACAGCGCTACAGCTTCGGCAAGCCGCTCGGCAAGTGGGAGGGCATCTCCTTCGAGATGGCCAACGACTGGATGCAGCTCGACATGCTGAAGCTGAACCTGCAGCGCGGCGCCTGGATGATCGGCTACGAGAGCCAGCACCCCGGCACCTTCAGCCGCAAGGACATCAGCAAGGTCATCAGCACCTGCAAGTGCCTCTCCTCGACCCTGGCCATCGACATCGCCCGCCACGGCATGATCTACCACGGCGCCTTCGGCTACACCAAGGAGACGCCGCTCGAGATGCTGCTGCGCGGCGTCATGAGCTACGAAGTGGGCGCCGAGGGCGGCTTGAACATCATGCGCGGCATCATCGCCGGAAGCGAATGGGGCGATACGCACAGCCCGTTCAACGACTGACATAGAGGCTGCTCGTCAGGAGCTTGCGGTGCGGTGCGACGCTGCACCGCCTCTTGTTGCGGCGGTGCAAGACCGGTGCGCTGAGGTTACCGAGTTGGGGCCACCCTGTGTGCCAACATGATTGAGACACCTACCCCCCAATAGTTCAGTGTCTACCCCCCAATAGTTCAGTGTCTAACTGAGGGCGGGAAGGAGGCAGTCTCATGAGGATGTTACTGGACCAGAATAAGGACATGGTCCTCCCGGTTGGGGGAACGGAGGGAGGCCGCAGGCCGAGTGCAGCCCCCCAACCGTCGCGCAGCCGCCCGGGGCGTACCGCCCGACCCGGAGGTGACCGAGAAGCCGCTTCGCCGTAAGTTCACCGCCGAGTACAAACTGAGGATACTGGCCGAAGCCGACAGGTGCAGCGAGTACGGGCGGATCGGCGCCCTCTTGCGCCCGGGAGGGGCTCTACTCGTCCCACCTCTCAGGCTGGCGCAGGAAGCGCATGGAGGGCACGCTCGTGTCCCTGTCACCCAGGAAGCGGGGGCCGAAACCTGAGAAGAACCCGCTGGCTCCTGAAGTGGCCAGGCTCGAGCGCGAGAACGAGAGGCTCCAGAGGAAGCTCAAGCAGGGGAGACCATAATCGACGTGCAAAAAAGTATCCGGGCTCCTGAGGATGGACCTGGGGAGTCCGGAGCCGGGAGAGGAGAGCTGATGGAGGCTGCTGAAGGGCCCTCTGTACCCGGGAGGTGGGGGTCGCGCCCGCCTGCAGAGCCCTCAGCCTCTCCAGGGCCACGCTGTACCGCGGGCGCAAGGCCCGCCAGAAGCCGCTCGTGCCCGCGCTGAGACCCACCCCCGCGCGAGCCCTGGCGCCCGAGGAGCGAGCTCTGGTGCTGGGTGTGCTCAACAGCGGGCGTTTCTGCGACATGGCGCCCGCCGCAGCGCACGTTACCTTGCTCGATGAGGGCGCCTACTTGTGCTCTCCCCGCACCATGTACCGCATCCTCGCAGAAGCCGGCGAGGTGAAGGAGAGGAGAAACCAGCTCCGTCACCCCGCCTGCACCAAGCCGGAGCTACTGGCCACCCGTGCCAACGAGGTCTGGTCGTGGGACATAACCAAGCTGAAGGGCCCCGCCAAGTGGACCTACTACTACCTCTACGTGATACTCGACATCTTCTCGAGAGATATGTGGTGGGCTGGATGATCGCCGTGAGGGATGTCGGCGCCCTTGCCAAGAGGCTTAGCGCCTCCACGTGCGAGAAGCAGGGGATAGAAGAAGGCCAGCTCGGCCTGCACGCCGATCGGGGTCCATCCATGAAGTCGAAGCCGGTGGAGTTCCTGCTCGTCGACCTGGGCGTGGACAGGACCCACTCCAGGCCCCACACCTCGAACGACAACCCCTACTCGGAGGCCCAGTTCAAGACCCTCAAGTACCGGCCCGAGTTCCCGGAGCGCGTCGGCTCCATCCAGGACGCGCGCTCTTTTTGCCGGGGTTTCTTCACCTGGTACAACGCGCTCCACTGGCACTCGCCTACCTCACCCCGGAGACGGTCCACTACGGACATGCCGCGGACGTGATCGATGCCAGGCAGGTCGTGCTCCTCGAGGCATACGCCTCTCACCCGGAGCGCTTTGTGAAAGCTGCTCCAAGACCGCCGGAACTGCCGGAAGCGGTCTCGATCAATAAGCCGGAACGAGAAGCAGAAAGCGAGGTGGTGCTACACTGAATTCAGAAGGCAGGTGTTTCAAAATCGTTGACACGCTCCGGGCGTCGGGGACGCTTGGGCACTGCAAAGGAGCATGAATGGGCGATCTACTCCGCATCGACCTCACCACCCGTACGTCCCGAGAAGAGACGGTGCCGCCGGAGCTCATCAAGGAGCTCATCGGTGCCAAGGGTCTCGGCACCCACTACCTCTGCGAGGAGGTAGGCTCGGAGGTCGAGCCGCTCGGTCCCGAGGCCAAGCTCATCTTCGCCATCGGCCCCATGGCCGGGACTACGATGCTGGGCAGCAACCGTTACGGCCTCTTCTTTGTCTCGCCGCTCACCGGCGCCTACTGCGAGTGCTACTCCGGAGGTAACCTCACGCCGCGGTTCGCCAAGACCGGCTACAAGGTCGTCATCGTCGAGGGCAAGGCCGACGGGCACGTCTACCTCGAGATCAGCGAGGAGGGCGCCGCCTTCCACAGCGCCGAAGACCTCTGGGGTCTTGACGCTTACGAGTCCGAAGACAAGATCGTCGAGCGCACCGACCACAAGCGCGCCCAGGCCTGCGTCATCGGCCAGGCAGGGGAACGCCTGGTCCGCTTCGCCTGCG